>Ga0134125_10001018_pt1 | contig 35733 bp, 29 predicted proteins | sample KB31751_FD_96464 | JGI IMG/M metagenome (GOLD analysis project Ga0134125, IMG submission 96464) | Terrestrial soil microbial communities with excess Nitrogen fertilizer from Kellogg Biological Station, Michigan, USA - KB3-175-1 | ecosystem: Environmental > Terrestrial > Soil > Unclassified ...
GCGCCTTTATAAAAATGCGGAGGTAATTGAGGAATGTTTCCGCGTGCTCGGGCAGTGGATTGTTTCGTGCCACGCCAAAGATCTGCAATGGGGACCCGGTTATCAGGTGAATATTCAGGAGGTAATTCCGGGAACGGGCGTGATCGACTATAAGACCTATCTGCGGGAGCTTTCGAAATTACCGGTGGATGCGCCGCTGATGCTGGAGCACCTGCACGGTGAAGAGGAGTATACGAAAGGCCGGCAATATATTCAGGGTGTGGCGAAATCGCTGGAGCTTTCGTTCGGAGTGCCGGCGTGAGACGGCACGATTCTCCTTTGGGTCCCGGCGTGAGGCGGCGCGAGTTTCTCAGCGCAGCAGCGGGAGCATTCGTTGCCGCGGAGACCGCGGCAAGTCAGGCGCTTCCCTTCCCGATCATCGACACGCATATCCATTTGTTCGATCCGACGCGCCCGCAGGGCGTGCCGTGGCCGCCGAAGAACGACAAGGTTCTCTATCAGCCGGCGCTGCCGGAGCGGTACCGGAAGATTGCACAACCGTTCGGCGTGGCAGGAGCGATTGAGATCGAATGCAGTCCCTGGCTCGAAGACAACCAGTGGGTACTGGGCGTGGCGGCTCGGGACAAGATTATGGTGGGGACGATTGGCGATCTGGAACCGGGGAAGCCGGGGTTTCGGGCGCAGCTCGAACGATTCCACAAAAATCCGTTATTCCTCGGGATTCGCTACGGGAATTTGTGGGGACGGAATCTGGCGGCGGAGATCGGGAAGCCGGCATTTGTGGAAGACCTGCGGGCGCTCGCCGCGGCGGGGCTGGTGCTCGATACCGCAAACCAGACGCCGGAACTGATTGCCGCGACGCTGCGCGTGACGGATGCGGTTCCGGAGCTGCGGATCGTGATCGATCATCTGCCGCAACTGGCCGCGCCGGCGGATGCGAATCTGCGGGAATTGGGGAAGAGGCCGCAGGTGTACGCGAAGGTGTCGGAAGTGCTGCGGCGCGTGAACGGGGGGGTGCCGCTCGAACTCGCGGAGTATAAACCGAAACTGGATGAGATCTTCGGAATTTTCGGCGAAGACCGCGTGCTCTTTGGCAGCGATTGGCCCAACAGCGATAATTGGGCGCCGTTCGGCGCGGTTTTCGGGATTGTGCGCGAATATTTCGTGGCGAAGGGGATGGCGGTTGCAGAGAAATATTTTCGGACTAATTCGACGAAAGCGTACCGCTGGCGAGAGAGAAAGTGAGGCGGACGGTCCCGCCCCCCCACTGACGGTTTTCATGGCTGTTTGTGGCGCGTAGCGCCATCCCGCACAGGTCTGAAAGGGCCCCTCCTGTCAAAATAGAAGTCAGATGTCCCCCCTTCCGATTTCGGCGGCCACACGCGAGAGCCTGACTGAACTTCGCAATCTGCTGCTGGCGCAGCACAAACTTCTGCTCGATCGCGAGCGCGGTTCTTATGAGAAGACGAACGGTCCGATTGGAGGCCCCGGCGCGTTTCTTAGTCTGGTAATGGGAAACCCGCACTTCGCCTGGCTCAAACAGATTTCCACGCTGGTGGTGGAGATCGACGAAGCGCTGGCGCAGCGCAGCACGGCGGGCCAGGTGGAAGCCGAGGCGCTGGTGACACAGGCGCGCGACATCATGCGTCCGCGGGAGCATGGAACGGATTTCCAGCAGCGGTATCACGAGGGCATACAGGAATCGCCCGATATCGTGATTCTGCAATGCAAGATCGAGCAGTTGCTCGGAATCTGATTTTTGGCTCGCCCTCTATAATCGAAGTATTCCCGATCCACAAGGACTTTTGTGACAGGCAACCAGATTCGCCAGTGTTTTCTCGACTTTTTCCAGGCGCGCGGACATCGCATCGTGCGCAGCAGCTCGCTTGTACCGGGCAATGACCCGACGCTGCTGTTCACCAACGCCGGAATGAACCAGTTCAAGGAAGTGTTCCAGGGGCTGGAGACGCGGGATTACACGCGCGCCACCACTTCGCAGAAATGCGTGCGGGCGGGAGGCAAGCACAACGATCTCGAAAATGTCGGCTATACACGGCGGCACCACACGTTTTTCGAGATGCTGGGCAATTTCTCGTTCGGCGATTATTTCAAGGCCGATGCGATCCGGTTCGCCTGGGATCTGGTGACCAAAGACTACGGGATGCCGAAAGACAAGCTCTACATTACCGTTTTCCGCGAGGACGATGAGGCGGAAGAGCTGTGGCAGAAAGTCGCGGGCGTACCGAAGAGCCGCATCTTCCGTCTGGATGAAAAGGACAACTTCTGGCAGATGGGCGATACGGGGCCGTGCGGGCCGTGCTCGGAGATCCATTACGATCTCGGGCCGGAGGCCGCGGAGCCGGGACGCGAACACGAGCAGTTTCCGCTCGATGGCGGCGGACGCTTCGTCGAAATCTGGAATCTGGTGTTTATGCAGTTCAATCGCGACGCGTTCGGGAATATGCCGCCGCTGCCGCGGCCCTCGATCGACACCGGTATGGGCCTTGAGCGCGTAGCGGCGATTCTGCAGGGCAAGCTCTCGAATTACGACACGGATCTGATTCTGCCGATCATCCATCGGGCGGGCGAACTGCTGGGCGTGGAGTACGGCTCCGCCGATCGCATCGACACCGCGCTGCGCATCAATGCCGATCATGCGCGCGCCACCGCATTTCTGGTGAATGACGGCGTGTTGCCTTCAAACGAAGGCCGCGGCTACGTTCTGCGCAAGATTATGCGGCGGGCGATGCGCAACGCGCGGCTCATCGGACGTCAGGATCCCTATCTGCATATTCTGACCGGATTCGTGGCGGAGCACATGAGCGCCGCTTATCCGGAAATGATGGACTCGGTGCAGCGCGTGGCGCGCATCGTGAAAGACGAAGAGCATCGCTACGCGACCACGTTCCTGGTGGCGGAGAAGGTGTTCCACGACGAACTGGCTGGCCTCAGTCACAAGGTGGTGCCGGGGACGGTTTCATTCCGCCTTTACGACACTTACGGGCTTGCGCTCGACGAACAGGAAGACATGGCGCGCGAGCGCGGCTTCGAAATCGACCGCGAGGCGTTCGAGATCGAGATGAAGCAGCAGCGCGACCGCGCGCGAGCGAGTTGGAAGGGCGCGGAAAAGGGTACAATCGCGCCGGCTTACCAGGAACTGCTGGCGAAGGGCCGTACAGCATTTCTGGGTTACAACGATCTGGAAGCGACATCGAGTGTCACCGGACTGCTGGTGGATCAGCAGCAGGTGGAAAAGGTTCCGGCCGATACCGATGCGGAGCTTGTGCTCGATCGGACGCCGTTCTACGCGGAGACCGGCGGCCAGGTGGGCGATCATGGTTCGCTGTACGACGCCGCGACCGGGGATAAAGTGGCGACCGTCGTCGACACGTATCCGGCCGTGCCGGGATTGACGGTTCATCGGATCCACACGCTCGCTCCGCTCGAGTTGGGGCGTACGCTGCGTTCGGAAGTATCGGTCAGCGAGCGTCTGGCGACTCAGCGCAACCACACGGCAACGCATCTGCTGCACGCGGCGCTGCGCACCGTGCTGGGACCGCACGTCAAACAGGCGGGCAGTGTGGTGGAACCGCCGCGCCTGCGTTTCGATTTCAGCCACTATGCGGCGCTGGATCCGGCGGAGCTCGCGGAGATTGAGCGTCTGGTCAACGAACAGATTCTGCGCAACACCGAAGTCACGACGACCGTGATGCCGCTCGATCAGGCAGTTTCGACCGGCGCGATGGCGCTGTTCGGCGAGAAGTACGGCGCGGAAGTGCGCGTGGTGAACGTGCCTGACTTCAGCAAGGAACTCTGCGGCGGCACGCATGTGCGGCGCACGGGCGACATTGGAAGCTGCAAGATTGTTTCGGAGAGCAGCATCTCGGCGGGCGTGCGGCGTATTGAGGCGATCACGGGCGATAACGCGGTGCGGCAGTATCAGCAATCGAGCGACGCGCTGCATCGCATTTCCGGCATGCTGCGGGTGGGCGAGCCGGAGCTGGTGGAGCAGGTGACGCGGCTGCTCGAAGAGAAGCGCGAGCAGGAGCGCCAGATTCATCAGCTCAAGACGAAGATCGCACAATCGGCCGCGAAGGATCTGGAATCGCAGTCGAAAGAGAAGAACGGTGTGCGCTATCTGACGGCGAAGACGGAAGGGCTCGACCGGGCGCAGATGCGGGAACTGGCCGATGCGCTGCGCAATAAGTGGAAATCCGCGGTGGTGATTCTGACGGGCGTGGATGACGGCGCGGTGTCGATTGTCGCCGCCGTCACGAAAGATCTGACGTCAAAAATTCAGGCCGGCAAGCTGGTGGGCAGCCTGGCGCAGGCGATGGGCGGCAAAGGCGGCGGCCGGCCGGATATGGCGGAAGGCGGCGGCAAGGATCCTTCGCAATTGCCGAAAGCGCTCGCCAACATCGCTTCCGAGGTGGAAGCGAAGCTGTGACGGATTTCGACGTTGTGGTGATCGGCGCGGGACCTACCGGGCTCGCGTGCGCGATTGAGCTGACGAAGCGCAACGTGCGGACACTGGTGGCCGACAAGGGCTGCCTCACCAACTCGCTTTACAACTACCCGACCCACATGACGTTCTTCACGACTCCGGAACTGCTGGAGATCGGTGATATTCCGATGACGAGCCTGAATGAAAAGCCGACTCGCACGGAAGCGCTCAAATATTACCGGCGCGTGGCGGAGCATTACAAGCTGAATATCCATCAGTACGAGCTGGTGGAGGCAATTGAGGGTGGAGACAACGCGTTCGTGGTGAAAACGTCCATCGCTGCCTACAGCGCGAAAAAGATCATCCTTTCGACGGGCTATTACGATGTTCCGAATCTGCTGAACGTGCCCGGTGAGGATCTGCCGAAGGTCATCCACTACTACAGGGAACCGCATCCTTACTACGATCACGACGTCATGGTGGTAGGGGCGAAGAATTCAGCGGCGATCGCCGCGCTCGAATTGTTCTGGACGGGCGCGCGCGTAACGCTCGTGCATCGCGGGCCGGATATTCATCGGCATGTCAAGTACTGGATCAAGCCGAACATCGAAAACCGGATTAAGAACGGCGAGGTGAAGGCGTATTTCAACTCGCGTGTGGTCGAGATCCGGGAAAAGAGCGTGGTGCTCGATACGCCGGAAGGCCGGATTGAAGTGAAAAACGATTTCGTGCTGGCGATGATTGGCTACAGTCCGGACCTGAAATTTCTCAATGCCAACGGCATCACGCTCGATGCGAAATCGGGAAGACCCCGCACCAACCCCGATACGCTCGAAAGTGAGCGGAAGGGCGTTTATCTTGCCGGCGTCATCGTAGCGGGGATGCACACGAACGAAATCTTCATCGAGAACGGACGCTTTCACGGGGCGCAGATCGCAAATGCGATCGCGAAAGAACTGGCAAGGTAACGCGCCCCGCGTAACGACGTCCGGCCGTTTAATTCGCGTCGTGCTTGTTGCGGTAGATCTGGCGGCTGAGACGGTCCTGCTGGCGATTGACCTGCCGTTTTTCGGCATGCGTCAGACTGCCGTTGTTCAGCGTGCGCTCAGCGTGAACTTCTTTGTTGAGCGCGGATTCTCTCCGTTCAAGACGAGCCGTTTCGTGGGGAGTGAGTGATCCCGATTTCACGCCCTGAGCGATGCGGTCCTGCTGGTGATCTTTGCGATTGCCAATGGTGCCCGCGGAAGCAAGCGGCGCCATTGAGAGAATCGCGGCGAATGCGGTAACAACGAACGTCCTGTTCATGATTTCCTCTCCTTCTTTTGAAAGCCGCGGGCGCCTTTCGCGGCCTTCATACCGTTAAACAAAACGCGCCGCGGGAAGTCGCGGCGCGTAAAGAAAACTTCATGTTCATGACGGTTCCGAGAGTGGGGCTTCGCACGAATCGCGGAAAGCCTATACCGCCTTGTGACGGCGGACTTTCGCGCGGGATCTGCCTTCTTTGCGCGCTTCTTTGCGAGCTTTGGCCTGTTCTTTTTTCAAATGCTTTCTCTGCAGCTTCGCGCTTTTGTTCGGGTGAACCTTCGGGGCCTTCGATCTCGCCGCAAAGGCCGGACTCATCGCAACGCATCCCGCCAGAATCAGAACACTAATCAGTCTCTTCATCATTCCGCTCCTCAATTCGTATCTCTATCGCAAAGATCTATCGCAAAGACAGCCCGCGCCGGCGCGCTTTCGTGACATCGTCCGTGGGCGAGGCAACCAGCTCGCGAACTCGTTCCACGCCATCCAGCAGGATGGGCGCCATCACGCGGTAGCCCCGGGCGTTCGGATTCACGCCGTCATCGGAAAGATCGGCCTTCATCATGCCTTTGGAATCCGCCATCGCCTTGTAGTAATCCACGTACACAAAATTTTCGCGGATGCAGAAATTCCGAATCCATGTGTTCAGCTTCTGGATAGATTCCGGGGTGCGCACTTTGGCGGCCTCACCGCCAACGGGAAGCAGCGACGCGAAGACCGGCTCTACCGAATGCGATTTGGCCACGTCGCCCATCATCACGAGATTGTCGGCGATGGAGGAGGGCGTCATTCCAATCGCGAGATCGTCGCTGCCCGCCAAAACGAAAACCGCGAGCGGCCGCAGCGCGACGACATCGGCGAGGAAGCGCGAAAGCATCTGGGTCGTGGTCTGGCCGGCGATGCCGCGATTCACGAAATCGTTCCCGGCGAAGTATTCGTTGAGTTTCCAGGAATCGATGGCGGAGTCTCCCAGAAAAACAAACCGCGGCAGAGAGGGCGTGGGCGGGGTGACCTTCGCATTGAGCGCGCCATAACGTTTGAGATTGTTCGGGTCGGCTTCCAGAGCGCGCTCATCCAGCCGATTGCGAACAAGCAGCGCCTGAAAGTGGCGGTCCAGCCGTTGCTGCTCATCGCGCAGCGCGAGGAACTGCTGCGAAGCCGCGGGAGAGAAAAAGTCCGGTCGTGGAAACGAATCGGAGAGAGCCAGGTAACCGCGAAGCTCGTTGATCAGTTGCAGCGTGAGCGGCTCATCGCGCAGCGACTTACCCAGCGCGGTGGCGGTTGCCTGGGCACTCTGGCGAACCACCTCCGTGGCGCGCGCGAGGCCGGGAACACTGGCCGCCGTGGAATCCATTAACTGCAGAATGTGTGCGGCGGTGATCTGCGTTTCCGTGGCGCTGAGCAGCGCGTTCGGCGGACTTTCGGCCAGCAGGCAGAGCGCAAACGGCAGAAGCGCAAGAAGCCGGAAAGCCGCCGGGACGGACGTGCCGTGCATGGTTCTATTTTCCACCGGAAACGGGTTCCGCGCCAGTTGGTTTTTCCATTTTGAAGGTAATGGTGCCGATGGCGAACTGGAGCCGGACCTGAAGCTGGATGGGGAGACGGCGGTCATCGTCTGTTATCCAGACGTAAAGATGGCCGGAGCGGCGGAACAAAACATTGTCGAACAGGTAGATTTCGTAAAGAATCGCGTTGACCGGCCCCAGGCTGGATTTGAGCACTTCGCGCCGCCGCGCCTCCACCTTCGCCATAACGAATTTCTTCCCGTCGCTGACCGGAATCTGAGCGGTCTTGCCGGGCTCTACTCTCATATAGCGGAGCGCGATCAATCCGCCGATAAGATCGTGGACGCACGACGGAATCGTTACTTCCTGCGCAGTGGTGGTGTTCTTTGTGAGATCTTTTTCGAGAAAGCTGGCTTTGTGGGCCTGCGCGTCATAAGTCACGCGGGTTTCTTTGTGACGGCTCCCTTCCTGCGCGCTAATAAAACTGCCTTGAGCGCAGAATCCGGGGGACAGCGTGGCGGAGTATTCGTCATCGACCGGATAGAGACGGGAGACGATCCCGGTAGACCGGATCTGAAGCTTCACGTCGCCCGCGTCAGCGGCCGTGCCGTTCCATTCGAGATGAGCCCTGCCGGCGGTGATGAGGCGCCACTCAACGGAATAGTCGAAGGTTTCGTGCGCACGCTGGGCCGGCGCAGACTGCGGCGCGGGAGCCTGCGCCACCGCACTGAACACTGCTGCGAGCAGCCATGCGCCAACGCGCGCGGCTCGATTTGCCGGATTCGCCCCTGCCATCGTCCAAGGTGCCAGTTTCTCACACGACGGACGAGGTTACGCTTTCGTTGCAGGGCGGCTGGCGCGTTTGCGCACAAAGAGAACCAACGGCGCGAGAAACGTCACCGTCAGACTCAGAATGCGTACGATCCATCCTTCCGTGGTGGGGCCAAAAGAGAGATCGATATGACACGGGCCGCTACAGTTCGGATCGATGACGATGAGCCCCAGCTTATCGCCGAAGACGCGCACCGGCCGGCCGTTGGCAGTTGCCCGCCATCCCTGCATCCAGGTTTCCTGCACGGAGACAAGCTGGCCGGGGGCCATGCCGGCATCGATGACGGCGCGCGAGGGCGAGGTCCAGTCGAGACGCGCGAGAGGGAGCGAAGGATTGTCAAGGGCGGCGACGTAGGCGCGCGCCGGGTCGAGATCGACTCCGTTGACAGGCTGGCGGGTAACCAGAGCATCGCGGGGGATCGCGTGGGCCATGGAGCCGGAGCGTTGCGGGACGCCGAAGATGGTGTCGTCTTCCTCATGCCAGAGGACCGGGAGAATGCCGTCGAACTTGTGTGGATTCGGAAAGGGGTGGTAGTGCTCCCGGCTGGCGGGGCCCGGCACATAAATTGTGTGGGCGCCGTAGGCCTTGAGCCAGAAGATCGAATCTTCGGCATCATGCGAGCCGGTGTCCAGCCCGGTATAAATGATGAAAACCGCGACGCGCTGCATCCAGTTGGGCGCGGTGGGTTCGTGACCGGCGCTGAGTTGCGGGCTATCGGTATAGAGGTTGAAGATGTACTCGGGATCGCCCGAAACCATGGCGCGCTCTCGAGGCCGGTTGCGTGCGAGCCAGTCGACGACTTTGTATTCCACAGTCTTCGTAATGTCGATGGGCTTGAGCAGCACGGCGGCATAGCGGCGGAAGATGATCGCCTGACGCAGGCCGACGAGAGTCAAGAGCGCGAGGAGCGCTATACGGAATGCAGAGGGCGATCGGGTCCAGATCCATCGGAGTGCGCAGCCCAGCAGGAGCGAGATCGCCATTTCGAGTTCGAGCTGGTAGCGGCTTGCCAGGGGAACGAGGGTGAGACGGTCGCGCCAGAAATAACAGAGCGGAATGGCGCACATCCAGATGGCGATCAGAATGGCGAAGCGCTCGAAGGAGCCCCTGAGCCGTCTGGTCAGAAACCAGGTGAGACCCGTCATCACGATGATGGCGGGGATCGCAAGATGCGAGCGCGCGTCGGATTGAAAGAGCCCGCCGGTTGACCACGAAGCGCGGCGGATCCAGAGAATGAGGGATGGGGGAAGCCAGGGTGAGATCCAGAGATAGGAACAGATACCGGTAATCAGCACGGGCCGAACGCCGCGCCCGAGGGCGAGCACGATGGAGATAGCGCCCAGAGCGACCGTGAACGCTCCGAACGCGTTCGTCAGCGCGAGAGCCGATGCAGCAATTCCGGCCACCACAATGTTGACGGCTCCGCCGCGGACAATCGCGCGGCGCAGAAACAGAAATGCCAGCGGGAGCATTGACACCGCGACAATGTGCGGACCTTCGCCGTAGAACACGAGGTTATTGAGTCGAAGCGCGCCCAGATGACCGCCGGGGAAAAACCGGAGTACAGGCACGAGCCATTCCGCGGGCGAAGTCAGCGAGTACGCGAGCGCCGCGGTCAGGCTGAGGGAGAGGGATTCCGACCAGTCCCAGGCGAGCCAGAACAGCGTGACAGGGCCGCAGCAGTATGAGAACGCGAGGATGAAGTGCAGGGCGCGGGTATCGGACCATCCGGTCAGCGCGGCGGTGAGACCGCTCAGCGCGGGCAGCAGGGGCTGGTAAGCATACTCCATCGCCATGCCGGCATTGAACCAGGGGAACCAACTGTGGTCCAGAGGATGCTCGCGGAAGAAACGGCCAATGGACGAGAAGGCGGCTTCATTCGAGAGCAGATTGTTGACGAAATCCGCCGTGAAAAGCTCGTGGCAGATCCAGGCGTTGAGCGCGAACAGGAACAGGCCCAGCGCGAGGGCGATTCGAGAGCGGCGTTTCACTGAGGCGGGGGCTGTCCCCGCAGCCAGGATTGCGCGGTTTCATCCGACGGAAATTGAGCCAGCAGCTCGCGGGCGACGCGTTCGAGATTCGCGGTATCGCCGAGATCGTGATAAATCCACATCAGCAGATAACGCGCATCGAGATAGGCGGGATTGTACTGAATGTCGCTTTCGAGTGCCTGTATGGCGTCATCATAGCGATTTTTCTGCCGCAGCCAGACCGCGTAGAAATAGAGCGCCTGGGCGTCCTGCGGAGCGAGTTCGAGGGAGCGGGCAAAATGGCGTTCGGCTTCCTCGTCATGGTTCAGCGCGCCGTTGGCGATTCCGAGATTGATCTCGAGAACATAGTAATCCGGGCTGTATTGCTCGGCACGAGTGAAATAGCTGAGGGCGCGAACGTATTCGCCTTTCTCCATTTGAGTGAGGCCGTAGTTCATCAGGCCGCGGCCGTTGGTGGGACTTTTGAGAGTCACGTCATACCAGAGAGACTCCTCGTCAAACCAGACGATGTTGCGGCGGATGGTGCCGTACGCGGCGGCGCTCAGAATCAGCACACCCAGCACGCTCGATGTGACAAGCCGCGCGCGGGAGTTTTCCGGCCGCAGCAGCAGTGCCGCGGCATAAACAATGCTGAGCACCAGGCCGACAAAGGGGAAAAACATCCGGTGATCGTTTTCGACTTCGGCGAGCGCAAAGAGCGAAGTGGGCAGCAGCGCGAGAAAGAACCAATAGATCCCGAAGGCGATGGGGCGAAGAATCTGCCGCCGCGAACACCAGACCGCAACAGCGAGCAGCGCAATCACGAACAGAAGGCCGGCCCACACATAGCCATGAAAAATGCTGGTCTCGGCGACATGATCGGTATCGGCCGAGAGCCAGAGCGGCAGAAAGAAGCTGCGGAAATACCGCAGGGCCACCAGGAACTGCGTGATGCGGTAATCGAATGCGGGCCACGCGCCGGGATCATAGCTCTTCGGCGTCATGGCGCTCGAAAGAACGCCCATTCCCGCGGCAAGCAGCAGCGCGGGCACGGAACGGGCGAGCGCGCGCAACGGCTTCGCGTTTTCAAACAGCATCAGGTAAGTAAAGAGAATGGCCGGGAAGACAAGGGCGGGAGGTTTACTCAGAAGCCCGAGCAACACCGGAATCAGATACAGACCCTGACCGCGACGGTGCGGCCATCGAATATAGAGGAGCAGACCGGCGACGACGCCCAGCGTGGAATAGATATCGCCGCGCTGGATGATGTAGTTCACGGTTTCGGCCATCACGGGATGCACGCCGTAGAGCGCGGTTGCGAAGAGCGCGATCCAGCGATTGAACGGCGAGGGACGGGCGAGATCGAGAATGTGCCGGAACAGAGGGAACATCAGGCAGAGCTGCACGGCGAACCAGAAGAAATCCGACGTCTGGAAAAAGCCGGGCTTCAATCCGCGGGCGATGAAGTAATCGATGGCGAGGGAAGTGGTAACGAGCGGCCGCCATCCGCGGTTCGCCGGGAGCGTGGAGAAAGTATCGGCGTCGCAGAAGATCAGCGGAATATTGCGGAGATCGCGAATATAGGGGTTGGTGGTGACGGTATGAAAATCGTCGAAATGAAAACCGTTGTGGAAGTGGTTGCCGTATACGGCGGTCACGACCGCGATGACCGCCGCAAGCGGAAGAAGGACAGACCGGCAAGGCAGACGCATGCGGATCAAAGCTCGGCGGACAGCGATTGGGCGCGGTGACGGAAAATCCACGCGCGCTGCATCAGGAAGTTAAAGCCGAATAATAAAGTCTCCACCAGGATTTTCGAGCGCATGACGCCGAGCGGCGTGGAGGCCGCCAGAATCCTGATCCCCACATACGACAGCAGCGCATTCAGCACGGCCAGCAGAACGTAGCGCGGGAATTGAATCTGGTGGCCTTCGCCGGAGAAAAAGACCGAGCGGCGGACGAAGTAATAGTTGAACAGCACGGAGGCCGTCTTCGCTACACCCTGCGCGCCGAGAATCGTTCCCGTGGCGTGGAAAACGAGATAGAAGACCACATTATCCAGAATCGACGACAATAACGAGATCATGCCGAAGCGAAGCAAAACGAAGTGGAGACGCGTCGACGTACGCAACCGGGCGTAGGAAGCGGGCTGCTTCATGGCTTCTGCACTATTGTCCTCTGTGGCTTGGCGCCTCCGCAATCGCGGCAGTCTATTCTGGTAAAGAATTTCTGAATGCCTCGGCACCTGAAACTGCTGGTCATCCTGGCGTGCATGGCTGCCGGATTGCGTCTGGCGAATCTGCGCAATGTGAATTCGCGGACGCCCGACGAGCGCGTCTACACGTATCAGGCGAAAACGGTAGTCGATCAGGGTCCGGCCAGGGGCATGCGATCGCTAATCGGGGAGTACAAGGCCGATCCGGATGCGAAGCTCTATCCACCGCCGACGCGCGCCGGAATGATACGGATGATGGCGGTGTTGATGCGGTGGACCGGCCGTTACGGAGAAGGGGTGGGCGCGCTGATTTCGTGCGCCGCGAGCATCGGATCGGTAGCGGTACTGGCGGTTCTCGCGATGCGATTCTTTCCGCCGTGGGCCGCTCTACCGGCGATGCTGTTCTACGCGGTGCTGCCGGCCGATCTGGCGATCGCGCGGCGCACCTGGACCGATGCGCTGGTGGAATTTGCCGGGCTGTTGCTGGTCTGGTTCGCGTGCGAAGTCACGCGAAAACCCGAGCGGCGCGTCTGGCTCGTGCTGGTGGCAGTTACCGGCGCACTCAGCCTGACGGTGAAGGAGTCCATGCCGGTGCCGTGGGGTTTCTGCGGGCTATGGATTCTGTGGATTCTGGCGCGAAGACGGCTGTGGACAAACGCGGCGATTTTCCTCGCCGCGAATGCGCTGTCGGCAGGATTGAGCCTCTGGTGGCTGGCTGGGCAGGCGGGAAGTCTGCACGATTATGTTTCCATCGTGGCCGGCATTCCAGCGGCGAACGCAGCCAATGAATATGCGTTGGAATACGCGTCCGGGCCACCGTATCTCTTGCTGTATGCGTACTGGATTATCGCCCCGCTGACGTCACTCCTGGCGGTCGCTGGAGCGGCGGTAGTGTTCCTGCGCAAACGCGAGAGCGCGCTGATTTTCGTGGCGGGATTTTCAATTGCGTACATCGCTCTGGCGATGTCGATGCCGCACTGGATCAATCTGCGTTATGTCGGCAACACATTCGGGCCGGTGTGCCTGCTGGCCGGTCTGGGAGCGTGGTGGCTCATCGAAGCAGGCAGCCGATGGATGGATACCGTGGACCGGCGGCCGTTCGCGGCGGTGGCCATCGCGATCCTGATCGGCGGCGCCGCGGCGGATTACATCCGGTTTCGCCACTATTTTGTGCGCGACGAGGTGGTGGACCTTTCCATCAAGTGGCTGGTTGACGAACGCAATCAGTAGCAGTTCTCAGCGGCGGCTCTGCGCTTCGGCGAGAACGGCGTTAGCGGACGCGTCGTCCGGCGCCAGACGGACGGCGGTGGTGGCAGCGTTGAGTGCTTCGTCCCAGCGGCCCAGCGGAATGCAGTCCAGCGCAATCTGCGTCCAGGCTTCCGAGACGGCGGGGTCGAGCGAGACGCCGGTGCGGGCCGCGGCGACAGCGTCGGTGTAGCGCCCCATTTTGTAATAAGCTTCCGAAAGCATCGCGTATTCGCGGGCGCGAATGCCGGAAAGCGCGGTGCGATCGTCGGCTGCGGGATAGGTGCGGCGATCGACGCGCGTCACCTGATTCCAGAGCGGCCGTCCGATCACGGAAATGGCGAGCGCCACCGCGATCAGAATCGTGCGGCGCGCAGGCATCGGCGGGCGGCGGCGCCAGGCCGCGCAAGCCAGCACGATCACGGAGATCCAGCACAGCGTCAGCAGGTAATCGAGGTGAGGGACGAAGTCGCCTGCATAGTTGCTGTCCGCCAGAAACCAGGGGAAGCCACCGGCCCAGAAGTTGTAGACGGCCAGCAGAAACGCTCCGGTCGCGAGCGTGAAAAATGCCGTGGGGAGGATGCCGATACCGATAGTCCACGGCACGAGCCACGCAAGGTACTGCACGCCGAATCCGTTCGCCGCGGCGAGAAAGAAGAAAAGCGCCGCGCCGGTTTGCGTATACACCGGCGCACGGGCCGGCGCTCGATTCACGGCCCACGCCGCCACGGTGATGATGGCAAGACTGCCGTAAGCGCCCCAGCGCTGAAACGCATCATGCCAGGAATCGCGGAAGAACGGCATGTGCCACGCGGCGAGCCACGTGAGCCCCCAGTGGCCGTAGATGCTCGAATAGCCGGCGACTTGCCGGTAGATATCGGCGGGATTGCGGAACAGGTAAGGAGACCAGGCGAGAACGATAACCGCCGCGGCGGAGGCGAGAAACACGATGCGGCGGCGCCAGTCCCGCCGCGCAAAGAAAAAGACCGGCAGCACCACAATCGGCAGAATCTTCACGCACATCGCCGCCCCGAACAGCGCACCCGACTGCACATCGCGCTCGCCGCGCCAGACGGCCAGCAGCAGGAAGAACATCACGGCCGAATCCGTATTGCCGTGGAATCCGGAAACGAGAATCAGCGCGGGTGAAAGCGCGAACAGCAGCAGGCCCCAGCGAATGAGCGGCTCCTGAAGGCGCTCCTCAAAAATCCGCGAGACAACCCAGAGCGACCCAAGATCCGCCAGAATCGCCGGCAGCCGGAGCCAGAAAGGAAAGAAAACATCGGTCGTCTTCGCGAGCCAGCTCAACAGAGCCAGCACGTGAATCATGGAGGGCGGGTGGTTGAATGCCGGATCGATGGTATAAAGCCGAGAGCCGAACAGCGCGGACCAGTGCGCGAAGCGTTCCCACGCATACACGTCATTCGTGCCGAAGGTGTTCAGCGCGAGCAGAAGCTTACAGAGGAAGGCAAACGCGGCAGCTCCCAGAATGGCGATTTGCCAGCGGCGCGGGAGCGCGGGATTCATGAGCCGCTACGAAACAGACTCGAGGGCGCGGACCTTGCGATCCGATTCCGCATGCGCCGCGTCCAGCAAATAGGACACTGTCGGGCGGGCCTTGATGCGGGCGAAGATCTGGTAGCCGAACATCCCGCGGGAAATTTTCATCAGCCCCTGATTGATGCCGAGCAGCAAACGGCTCAGCCAGGTATCGCCGAGGGCCAGCGGAAACGGACCCGGCACCGCGCGCATTTCGAGAATGTCAAAACCGCACTGCTCGAGCAACCGCCGGAAAGACGAGAACGTGAACAGCCGGGTGTGCGTCATGTCAAGAATGCCGCGCTTGCCGTAGTTGAACTGTCCGAGCAGCAGCATCAGACGCGGAATGATGAATCCGATATTCGCCGTGCTGATGATGATCTGCATCCGCGGATTCCGCGACAGGGTTTCGCGCAGATCGTCGAGGAAGCGCTCCGGAGAGGCGAGGTGCTCGATGACATCGAGCATCAGAATGAGATCCTGCTCGGCGACGGGCAACCCCGCCAGACCTTCATTCAGATCGCGCAGGTAAAACTCGTCGATATCGACATTACCCAGCGGAAATGCATCCACGCCGACCGCGTAGCAGCCCTTGCGCCGCTTCAGCTCGGCGGCCATGTATCCGCCGGCGCAGCCGAGATCGAGCACGCGCGAATGCGGCGGCACCAGGTTGAAGGCGAAAGTGTGGGTGCTCGGATAGTCGAACTTCGGGGTGTAATGCTCGAGCGCAACCGCCGCGCAATCGTAACGGCGATCGTAGAAAATGCCGAGCTCCTGCATGCGCGCTTTGAACGTAGAGAGCACCACGTTGAACGCATAAGCGATGCCGTTGACGCGGCAGATTTCGTCGCCGTAATAAGTCGGGATCGGCAGCTCACGGATTTGGCGCTTCGCGAAAAACATGAGCTGGATGATGATCTCGGTGTCGAAATGGAAGTCGTTCGAGTTCCGCTCGAAGGGAATATTGCGAAGCGCATCGACCGAATAGATCCGGTAGCCGGAGTGGAATTCGCTCAGATGTGAGCGCAACAAGCGATTCTGCGTCCAGGTGAGGATCTTATTGCCGACGAATTTATAGAGCGGCATGCCGCCACCGCGGGCGCCGTTCTTCGTCAGCATGCGCGAGCCGAAGACAGCCGCGGGATCGCCCTCCTCGAAAGCGCCGAGCAAATCCGGCAGACATTCCGGCGCATACTGACCATCGCCATGCAGGAGCGCAACGTAGTCGTAGCCGCGATCGATCGCGTAGCGGTAGCCCAGTTTCTGATTCCCGCCGTAGCCCTGATTCACGGGGTTAAAAAGAATCCGGATATCGAACGGAATGCCGGCCTCGCGCGCGGTTTCGTGGCTCTTCGCGAAAGTCAGATCGCGGGACGAATCGTCAATGATGAGGATGTCGACTTCGTACGCGTCATTCAGAGTCGCCGGAATGCGGCGCAGTACGTCCGCAATCGTGGTTTCCGCGTGGTACGCGACGATGAAAATCAGTACCCGCTTTTTCGGAGAGGAAGGCACGTCTCTACTAATAAATAATAACGTCCCGATCCTGGCAACGTTGCCAGATCAAGGTTATTTAATCTCGGGCGCGGAATTGCCGCGGGCGAGCTTCAGCGCATTTCGCATCAATTTCAACCCGGTTTGCTCGCGGGCCGTGAGGATCGATTCGGGGTGGAACTGTACCGCTTCGATCGGTAGCTCGCGATGGCGAACTCCCATGATTACCGTAGTTTCGCCGGTACCGGAGGTGCGGGCGGTGACCTCCAGACAGGCCGGAAGCCGCTCCGGAATCGCGTACAGGGAATGATAGCGGCCCACCTCGATCTCCGCCGGCAACCCCTCAAAAACGCCCTTCCCTTCGTGCGCAACTTTCGAAGGCTTTCCATGGACAGGGTATGACAACACACCAAGCTCACCGCCGAACGCCTCCACAATGCCCTGCAGACCCAGGCAGACGCCAAACACCGGAATGCCTTTCGCCGCCGCATGCTGCACGAGAGTGGGGACAGCGAAGTCCACTGGCCGCCCGGGCCCGGGCGAGATCAGAATCAGGTCCGGATTCACGCGATCCAGCACTTCGAACGGAACGCCGGCGCGATAAGTCACTACCTCCGCGCCCGCCTGCCGCGCGTAATTGGCGAGTGTGTGGATAAAGCAATCGTCGTTATCAATGAGCAGCAGACGACGCTTCGGCGATTCGGGGACGGGCGCAGGCAGCGCGGACTCTTTCTTCTCGCCGAGCAGGCGGAAAAATCCCGTGGCTTTCAGACGGGTTTCCGCTTCTTCGGAGGCGGGATCGGAATCGTAGAGCAGTGTCGCGCCGGCCGGATAGGTCGCATAGCCATCGCGCAGATAGGTAGTGCGGATCAGAATGCCGGTGTTGATATCGCCATTGAGCGAAAGCATTCCGACGGCGCCGCCGTACCAGCCGCGCTCGCTTTTTTCCAGATTCTCGATCGCCGTTGCAGCGGCCTTCTTCGGCGCTCCGATCAGCGTGACGGCCCACATGTGGCTGAGGAAGGCATCGAGCGAATCGAAGCCGGGCTCGAGCCTGCCGGTGACATGGTCGACTGTGTGGAATAAGCCCGCGTAGGATTCGATGAGGCGCCGCGCCACCACCTGTACGGTTCCGGGACGGCAGACGCGGCTCTTATCGTTGCGATCGACATCCGTGCACATGGTGAGCTCGGATTCGTCCTTGACGGAGTTGAGGAGGTCGCGGATGTTCTTTTCATCCTGCAAGGGATCGCCGGTGCGGCGCGCGGTTCCGGCGATGGGGCAGGTCTCGACCAAATCGCCTTCCACCCGCACAAACATTTCCGGCGAAGCGCCGACCAGTTGCTCTTCGCCTAACTGGATGAGAAATTCGTATGGACTCGGATTGGCCTTCTGCATCAGGCCAAAAAGATCGGACGCTTTACCCGAATAGGGCGTGCGGAAAGTCTGGCGCAGAACGACTTCGTAATAATCGCCGCGGCGCATACCTTCGCGAACGGTCTCGACGTTCGCCATGTATTCTTCGGGCGTGTGGTCGGACGTGATAGGAGCGGGCTTGCGCTTCGGTTGTTTCGGAACCACTTCGCCGGTGCGTTCGAGTCCCTTCGTGGTGAGTTTGCCGCCGGGCGTATCGAGCTCGAAATCCCAGGAGAAGCGCTCGATCTGCTCGCGCTTGCGGTCCATATACACGATGTCGTCGAAAAGAAAAAGCTGCAGGTCCTTGCGGCTTTCGCGAGGCAGGCGGAGCGGGATGGGCTCGAACTGGAACAGCAGATCGTAGCCGAACGCGCCACCAAAGGCGAGCTTGTCGTCCGCGGCATTGCGAAATTCCTGCGTCAGCGCGCGCAGGATGGAGAACACGGACGGCTGCTTGCTGCGCTCTTCCTCCGGGAAGATGGCGGGCATCGATTTCAGCACACCACGCAAAGTGCCGTTGTCTTCGGCAAAACTTTCCCAGTGCGGGTGATCGCGCAGCACCACGGCGAGCATGCGATTGATCGCCGCGCCGCGTTCATTCAGTGGGCGGAACGTGACCTCGCGCTGGAAGCTGATCAGCTCCAGCGGAGGGCGCACGGCAACGATATCCCAGCGGGAGTAGCGTCCAGGGTACTCGTAGCCGGAGGAAAGATAGATACCCCGGCGGCGGTCCAGATCGCGGCGAAAGCGTTCAAGCCCGGCGGCGAAAGGGAGTTTGGTAGTGGCGCGCGTCACGCGGATACCGCGCGGCGTCTGATACTGGACTTCCCGCATAATATTGGCTGGGTAAATACCAGTATCGCCGATGCTGCTTTTTCGGACTGATTTTCGGCCTAGACGGGGACGGTGAAGATGAAGCGGGAACCCTTCTCCAACTCGGATTCGACCCAGATTTTTCCACCATACCGCTCGGCAATGCGCTGGCAGATGGCGAGCCCGATGCCCGTGCCAGGATACTTCTGCTGGGTGTGCAGGCGTTTGAAAATTCCGAACACCTGCTGGGTGTATTCGGCGGCGATGCCGATACCGTTATCCTGCACGGAGAAACGCCACAGATCGCCCACGCGCTCCACGTCCACATGAACCCGAAGAGGTGCGGCGCCACGGTACTTGATGGCATTCCCGATCAGATTCTGGAACAACTGCTGGAGATGGACCGCACCCATGCGAACGGTTGGCAGAGAATCGTGCGTAATGAGCCCGTCATGCGGGATCGACGCCTTCAGATTCTGCAGGGTGGTTTCGAGCACCGCCGCGGCATCCGACGGTTCGGGTTTCTCATCGGCGATGCTGGCCGCCTGCGTATAAGTCAACAGGTCGTGCACCAACATCTGCATGCGGATCGCGCCGGCGCGCACGTTGCCGAGAAATTCCAGTCCCGCGTCATCCAGCATGCTGCCATATCGCATGGTCAGGATCTCGCTGTAGATGGCGACGTTACGGATCGGCTCCTGCAGGTCATGGCTCGCGGAATAAGCGAAGCGTTCGAGATCCGCGTTGACGCGGACGAGCACCTCCTGGCGGTGACGCATCTCATACTGGCGCAGGCGGGCGCGCAGTGCGGCGCGCATGGAACTGCGGACGGTATCGGGCCGCGCAGGCCGCTCCAGGTATGTGACGTTACCGAGGACCTCCAGCTCCTTCGCGCGCCGCATGCTGGCCAGGCTGGCGCGGCCACTGTGCGTCAGAACGACAATCGGAATATCCGACCAGGGTGGCTGCGAAGCCAGAAACGCAGTGATCGCCCCGAGTCCGGCCGTGCTCAACGCTTCTTCGGCAATCATCACTGCCGCGGCGCCTTCTTCCAGCCGTGCAACCAGCGCCTCTGTATCCGTGCAGGTAGCGGGCGAAAGACCGTCTTCCGACAGCGTGTTCGCGATCAGCCTTGCATCGCGGCCACGGGGAGCAACAATGAGAATGCGCACCTCAAGCGCACTTGTCGCGGTCATGTTTCCTTCAGGAGCGGCCTTTCCGTTCCTCTATAGCGCGGAACGCCGGTCAGCACACCCTCAAATTCCCTTAAAGGCTCACCCACCAGCACGCCGGTCGAGGTCAACTGCAATTCGCGGATGGTTCGTTCGTGGGCGCCCCGCCGCTTTTTGACGACGGAGACCGCTTGCCGGATCGCACCCTGAGCTTCAAAGTACCGCAGAAGAATCACCGTGTCGGCGAGGAAACTCACATCTACCGGCGCGGGAGTAGATGCCATGGGCCCCATCATCCCGTGTTGTGCCATCACGAGCAGCGTCATGACGCCCTTCTGCCCCAGATAGGTCAGCAATTCATGCATCTGTATCATCAGGAAGCGCTCGTTGGGCATCGCGTTGACATAACCGTTCAGGCTGTCGATCATTACTATCCGGACGCCCCGCGATTCCACCCGGCTGTGAATGTGGTGGGCGAATTCGCCCGGCGACACCTCCGCGGGGTCGATCTGCATGAGTTCCAGCAGACCCAATTCCAGAAACGGCCTGAAATTCATTCCAAGACCAGCAGCGCGCTGGAGGAAAGTCTCAGACCGTTCTTCGAACAGATAGCAGAGCACGGGCTCGCCCCGTCCGAGCGCCGCAATCATGAACTGAGCGGCGATTGTGGTTTTTCCGCAGCCGGCGGGCCCGAGGATCAGAGTGCTCGATGCACGGTCAAGACCGTTGCCGAGCAACGAATCCAGTTCCACTACACCGCTCGGAACCGTGGAATCGCCGTCCCGCCGCGCCATCGAGTGCTCGCCCGCGGCGATGCGCGGGAAGACTTCGATGCCGCCGGCGCGAATCACAAAATCGTGCAAACCATCGCGGAAGGGAACAGCACGCATCTTGACTATGTGAAGCTGGCGGCGCGTCGTGCCATAGTCGCGCGTCTCGCGCTCCATCCGGATTACGCCATGCGCGATGCTCTGCAACTGCTGCTCATTTTTTGCAGACGTCAGGTCATCGAGGACCATCACCGTACATCTCTTTCCGACGAAGAACTGCTTGAAACCCAGAATCTCGCGCCGGTAGCGGGCGATGGTCTGTGAAAGGATCTTCAGCTCGGAAACGGAATCGAGCGCCACGCGCGTGGGCCGGATTCGCTCCACCTCCTCACGGATGCGGCGCGTCGTTTCCACCAGTTCCACATCCGCGGGATGGTAAACGGTGTAATCGGTATCTTCGCGAATTCGTTCCGCGAGCGAATCGAGCTCCAGAAGGTGGATGCCTTCGAGCGACCAGTCATGCGATCTCGCTACCTCATAAAGCTCTTCGGCGGTCTCGGAAAGAGTTACATAAAGGACCGTCTCGCCGTTGCGAATTCCTTCCAGAAGGAACTGCAGAGCCAGTGTAGTTTTTCCAGAACCGGGACTGCCTTCGATTACGTAGAGGCGGTTCTTGGGGAGCCCGCCACGAAGGATCTTGTCAAGGCCGTCGATCCCTGTATTTGCTTTAGGATCATTGATTTGCCAGGCACTACCGTCGTGCATTGGTTATCTCGTCTCCATGTGCTGCGACATACACAACCTCCCTCGCTTGCAAATAGCGTTCCAAATTTGGACCATGTTTTGCGTCCCGATGCACGCGAAAAAAGCCCGCCAAAAAGCGGGCTTCTTCTTTCCTGAAAATGGGTTGGCTTTTCGAATCGATCTATTGTGCGGGACCCCGGCCGGCGCCGCCGCGTCCTGAGCCGCCGCGTCCACCCGAGCGGCCGAACGCGCCGCGCGGACGTGGCGGGTTTGCAACGTAGGCCTGGGTGTCATGCGCGGCCTTTGTTTCCACTCCCGGCTTGTCAAGAAAGCCGAGATCCTTCATCCAGTCGATCATGCGGTACTGCCATGTGCCGTAGGGAGTATTGTTCCGGTCGGTCAGGCCGCCGGACATGCTGCTGCCGTCTTCCAGCTTGTCGCCGGGATGCTTCCCGCGAGCATAGAGATGGATTTCGATATTGGGAATGCTGAGGTTGAGCATCGCGTTGAAGTATTCCATGGCCCAGACGGCATGCACCTGATCGCCGGAAGCAGCGCCGGCGATAAATGCCGGAGGGGTGTTGCGCGGGATGGGAGGCGCGGTACGGTTGCGTGCGAACGGCGACGGACCAGGATAGATGATGCCGACGAAATCCGGACGCGAACTGATGCCGGCCAGCGGATCGGAGGGGTCGCTGTTTTTCTTATCGAAATCGTCGAAGAGAACGGCAGCGGGGGCGGCGAGTTCGGCGCCGGCCGAAAAGCCCATGATGCCGATCTTGTTGGGATCGAGGTTCCAGTCTTTGGCATGAGCGCGAACCATACGGATGGCCTGCTGGGCGTCGTAAACTTCGTCGGTCTGGGGATTGTAGCCGTCATGCCGCAGGCGATTGCGCAGGATAACGGTGTTGACGCCGTAGTTGTAGAAGAACGGCACGAAGTCGCAGGCTTCACCGCCGACGTTCAGCGAGTTGTGGCCTCCGCCTGCCGCGAGAATGATGACCGCCCCGGTGTTGATGCCGCGTTCGACCGGGTGGAATTCGATGGACGGATTGTGAATGTTAATAATGCTGCTGACGCGCCCGGGAACCGCCTTACTCATGTTGTAGATTTCGGCTTCCTTGAGGCGGGCCTTGTTGAGATAAGGAGAATCGGGCGGAAAGAGCGTGACAACCACACCGCCCGGCATCAGAGCGGTGGGCTGATAAGGTCCATCGGTTACGGGACCGGGCGCCGGAACTGCCTGCGGGGCGGGCAATGGCGGAAGAGAGGTTTTCTGAGCGAGCGCTATTCCGATGGCGGCAACGGAGAACAGCGCGCCCGCGAGTGCAAGGTGGAAGGAATTTCGAGTCATTGATTGTGAGTACTCCCTGAGGTGGCGGAAATAAATTCTATCAAAGGCTCGACCAGGGGTCAGTTCGCGGTGGGCACTTTCTCGGCGTGGTCGATCACCAGAACATCGACCTGTCCGTTTGAGGACTCCAGCCGGAGTCCGAGTTGCTTCTCCAACGCCTGCTGAAGTGTGGGCCGGGAGTCGTCATAGGAATCCGCCGGGAGAATGCTTCCGTCCTGAGCGCGGCGCGCCGCGCCGGGCAAATCCGGCACCCACAGCAGCTTAATATCGTACTCTCCATCGAGACCGGTCGCATCGTAAACCGGCCGGGAAGTGACTGTCGATAGCCGATCCGCGAACCGCTGCATAGAGATGTTCCTTGCGCCCAAACGATAAATATTGTGAGCGTCGGCGAATATGTAGATGCCTGAGCCGGGTGCAGGATCGGGAAAGCCGTCTTTGTCTGCTGGAGCAGGCAGACCATCGTCTTCAGGAAGAGGTCTGCGTGCCTGGGACAGCTTGATCTTCGGTCTGTTCCTGCCGACGATGAGGAGATAAGCCGGCATCTGCTTCGACCGACGGTGGGAAGCGAGACGAAAACGTTCCGCGAGCAAATTCCGGAGCATCACCCGAAATTGCGCCCGGCTGATTCCTTCGGGCACCTTCGCCTGAACGTCATATCGCTCGCTTCTCGTTTCGCTGGAGAGCTGATAGCCTTTGATGTCGTACGCCGTCATCAGAAGATTTCGGAGCGAACAGTTCCGGCAGAGGAAGCGGGTTGGATCGCTTGTGTCGGGACCACCCTGCGGGCCCGATCGGCCGGGGGCGGCGGAATCGTGTGGCTTGACCGAGGCCGCTTCGAATGTCTGCCCGCTTACCAGCGTGACGCCGGTGAGAAACAATAAGATCGATCCGGAAATGGAGCGTGTCATGCGGTTAGTTGGGCGTGGGCGCGCGGTTCACATTATCCACGATCAGAATGCGAAAAGGCAGCTTTTCGGTTGCAAGGTGAAGTCCAAGCTGCTCCTCGACCGCGGTGAAGAGCGACGGGCCGTTGGGGTCCTTTGCGGACCAGTTCAGCGTGAAGTCATAACTCCCTTTCAGTCCGGTGCGGTCGACAACCGGCCGATCCAGATGGAAGAAGGCGCCTGAAAACCGCGAGCTTAGACCCGCCATATCGATGGCGCGAAAAGTCACGTAGTCCTCCGAGTAGAAGAAGCCCTCCTCAGCGGAGGTATGCGGCTTCAGCTTCGGCCCGTCTTTCGCCACTGTCATCACGTAGGCCTGAAGCTCTTTCGTTTCGTAGTGTACCTGGAGCCCGAACCGCTCGGCCAGCATGTGCTGGAGCATGGCGAGTATCACCGGGCGGACCGTTCCGGGGCGAAAAGTGGCGACGATGTCAAAATTTTCGTTATCGAGCCAACCCGGACTGACGAGCTCATAGTCACGACCATCCGCAATCCCATAGGCGAAGGCAACACAGTCGCGAAGCGAGATGTTGTCGAAAGTGACGCGGCCGTCGGCGCCGCCGGTGCCGATGATCGATCCTCCTCCTTTGCCGCTATTATCCGGACGGATAGAGACGGCGTCGAATGTCTGTGCGATCGCCGCAACCGAGAGGATCAGCGTCAGAAATGCGGCTCGGCGAACAGACATCAATAGAAAGACGCGGCGGCCCCACGGGACGTTGATAAGATCGGAAAAACACATATGGAAGCGCCGCGCATGGAAGACAGAGGGTCACTCCTGGTGGCCGGGTCCGTGGGACATTACACGCTACCCGACACCTCCGGCATCCCGCACCAGTGGGATGAGTTCGCCAAATACCTCGGCAGGATTCCCGGGCAGGCGGGATCGACGAGCTATGTCGTCTGCTTCAACATGGACGGCAGCGGCAAGATGGACTACATGTGCGGCGTTGCAGTCACTGAAGACGCCGTGGCGCCCGAAGGGCTGACTCTGTTGCGGATTGAGCCGCAACTGTACGCCGTTTTCTCCCACCGCGACCACATCTCAAAGATCAAAGACACATGGGACGCCATTTTCCAGGAGTGGTGTCCGTCTTCCGGCAGGAAACTGACAGCGGCCCCACAGTTCGAAGTCTACGACGAGCGGTTTGATCCGAAGACCGGCAATGGCGTGGTCGAAATCTGGATTCCGATTGAGCGCTGAACCCGGCCGATGACATTCACATGCAATGTTTGCGGGCAGGCTGGCAATCGACTTCTGCCCGCTCATTACGACAATCCGGAAATGGCTTCCTGCACTGCGTGCGGCTCCAACGTGCGCTTCCGGTGGCTGGCGGACCGGCTGGCCCGCGAGCTTTTCGGGCGCCGGGTCTTGCTGCCGGATTTCCCCTCAGATCCGTCGCTTCGAGGGCTGGGGTTGACCGATCCGCTCTCCATCGCAGGACCGCTCGCCGAGCGCTTTACCTATGTCAACACCTATTTCGACATCGAACCGCGGTTCGATATCCGCACGGGAGATTCGCCCATCGGAGAGCTGGATTTTCTGATTTCGAGCGAAGTGTTTGAACACATCGAGCCGCCCGTTTCCGTGGCGTTCCGGAATGCCGCCCGTCTGCTGAAACCTGGCGGTGTTCTGCTGCTGACAACCCCGTGGATTCTGGACGGCCGCGACCGGGACGTGCTGCCGGAACTGTACGACTGGAAGCTCGACTACACCGCCGGGAACTGCTCAATTGTCAACCGCGGGCCGGACGGCGGTGTGGAGTGGTTCCGCGACATCAGGGCAGATGGCAGCCCGGGACGGACATTCGGAAGAACGCGGGAGCATTTCCCGGAACTCCACGATTGGCGGCTGATCGAAGAGGACAGCGCATGGCGCCTGGAGAATAAGCGCCGCGATGGAGAGGTCGAGGTCTTTCATAACCTGTGCTTTCACGGCGGCCGCGGGCTGGCGCTCGAGATGCGGATTTTCACGAGAGGGTCGCTCGAGCAGGATCTGCGGGAAGCCGGGTTCACGTCGGTCGAGTTCGACAACGAGGAGTATGCGGACTTCGGAATCATCTTTCCCCACCCCTGGACTCATCCGATCGTGGCCCGCAAGGCTCCGGCGAACGGCAAAATCAGGTAACCTTATTGGTGGTTATGAGCGAATCCGGAAAATCTTCTCAGCCCTCGCGGCGCGACATGCTGAAGACCGCGCCAGCAGCGATGGCGGCGATGGCGGCGCAAACCGCGGCCGCGCAGACCAACTCAGCGGCAAAGCCGAACGTGGTCATTATTTTTTCGGACCAGTTTCGCGCTGACTGCATCGGCGCGGCGGGGTTGAATCCAATGGGCCTGACGCCGAACCTGGACGAAATGGCGAATCAGGGTACGATGTTCACGTCCGCCATTTGCGCCCAGCCGGTCTGCGCGCCCGCGCGCGGCAGCATTTTAACCGGGCTCTATCCGAGTAAGCATGGGACATGGAAGAACGCGATCGCGCTCAATCCCAATCTGCCGACCTTCCCCAAAATCATGAAGGCTGCCGGTTACTCCACGAACCACATCGGCAAGTGGCATCTGGGGCCGCCTTCGGATAAAGGGCCGGTGGCGAAGGATTTTCGCGGGGGATTCGACGATCTGTGGCAATCCTCGAACGTGCTCGAGTCGACCTCGCATCCCTATGAAGGCGACCTCTATGACGGCGACGGCAAGCCGATGCACTTCGAGAATATCTATCGCACGGATTACATGACGAATCTGGCGCAGAACTTCCTGCGTTCGAGTGCCGCGAAGTCGCCGTTTTTACTGACACTGTCCTATCTCGAAGTGCACCATCAGAACGATATCGATGCGTTCGTGCCGCCGAAGGAATACCAGGGCAAGTACAAGAATTTCTGGATCCCGCAGGATCTGCGTCCGCTGCCGGGTACGTGGCCCAGCCAGTTGGGGGACTATTACGGGTCGGTCGCGAAGATGGATGAAACCGTCGGCACGATTCGGAGGACGCTGAAGGAGACGGGCCTCGATAAGAACACGATCGTCATGTTCGTCAGCGATCACGGCTGCCACTTCAAGACGCGCAACACGGAATATAAACGGTCGCCGCATGAGAGCTCGATTCATGTGCCGCTGATTTTCGAAGGCCCGGGGTTCAACCGCGGCCTGAAGATTCCGGAAATGATCAGCCATGTGGATATCGCGCCTTCCCTGCTCGCTACGCTTGGCCTGAATGCGCTGCCCTCGATACACGGGCGCAATTTCCTGCCGCTGCTGGACCGGAAAACGGAAGGCTGGCGCGATGAGGCGTATTTCGAGATGAGCGAGTTCGTCACGGGACGCGGGCTGCGCACTCCGCAGTACACTTATGCCGTAGCGACTCCGAAAGTGCCTGGGTGGAAGGCAGTCAACGGCGCCGATCGCTATCAGGAGTACATGATGTACGACCGTTGGGCCGATCCGTTCCAGCACGTCAATCTGGCGGGCCGAGCGACGTATAAGCAGGAAGCCGAGAAGCTGCGGGCGCGGCTGGCGGAGCGGATTGCCGAGGTTTCGGGAAGCCGCGCCGCGCTCGATCCCTGCGAATTTCCGTATTCCTGACGCCATTGAGATGTTTCCTATTCTTTCGGAACCGGCGTCCGCGCTCGCTGCTGTCAGCGGACCGGTCCCGCGTATTCGCTCGCTGCTGATCAAACCGGCTTCGGCCATCTGCAATCTCGATTGCGAATATTGCTTTTATCTGGACCGCGAAACCGATCCGTATATCGGGCTCGCGAAGCGGACCATGAGCCTCGCGACCCTGGAGAAGCTGGTCGAAGGCTATCTGTTTTATTCCGCCCCGGAGTCCGCCTTCGCGTTTCAGGGTGGCGAGCCGACGCTGGCGGGTCTGCCCTTCTTCGAAAAGCTGGTGGAGTTTCAGAAGCGCCACGGGCGCGGCGGGCAGAGCGTTTCGAACAGCCTCCAGACGAACGGAATTCTGATCGATCGCGACTGGTGCGATCTGTTTCGCGACTACAGTTTTCTGGTGGGGCTATCGCTTGACGGCCCCGAGGAAATGCACGACCGCTATCGTTTCAACAAAGCCGGGCACGGAACGGCGTCCAAAGTAGTGGAGACGCTGCGCATGCTGCAGAACCGGCAGATCGAATACAGCGTGCTTTGCGTGGTGAGCCAGTCGAACGTGGCGCATGCGGCGGAAGTGTTCGCATTCTTCCGTAAGCTGGGCGTCGAGTATGTGCAGTTCATCCCCTGCGCGGAATTTCATCCGGATGGCACACCGATGCCTTTCGCCATCAACGCCCAGGAGTACGGAAAATTTCTCTGCGAGATTTTCGATCTGTGGTGGCCGGAGCGCCGTCAGATCGGCGTGCGGTTCTTCGACAATATCGCGGAAGCGCTGGCGGGCCGCAAACCGGGAACGTGCACGATGCACGAAAGCTGCGACAGCTATGCAGTCGTGGAATATAACGGCGACGTGTTCCCGTGCGATTTCTTCGTGGAGAAGTCGTGGAAGCTCGGCAACGTGATGACCGATAGCTGGACGGAAATCGCGCGGCGGCAGCGGCGGGCCAACTTCGCCGTGAAGAAAGCCGAGCCGCACGCGGAGTGCGCGGTTTGCGAATATCGCAGCATTTGCCACGGCGGCTGCCCGAGCCTGCGCCACAATCGCAACCAGAGATTCGAGGATCTCGACTGGTTCTGCGGCGCTTACAAGCAGATCTTCGCGAAGAGCGTACCCGTGCTCAGCGAAGAAGTGCGAAAGCTGCTGGGCGTCGAGCCCGCTTTAACGGCTTAATTTCAATACCCATGCGGGCTGCGCCCGGAGGTCTTCCGGAAGTTCGGGGAGATTCACGGAAACTACACCGTTTGAGCCCGTGAACTTCACCGCCTGCGTGGAACCGAGCAGCGACACGGACTTCACTCCCGGAACGTCCCTGATCTGAAATGTGCCGCCGGGCCAGCGCGGCAGGATCGCGTACACGGCATTGCCCTTCGATGTGAAAAAGGCTTCAATCGACGCCTTGCCGGGCTCGGGCTTCGATGCCAGCTTCGTCACGTCGTACGTGGCGGAGTATTCCTTGTTGTAATCGACCTTCGGCTGTTCGCCGGCGCTCCACTGGCGCGTTTCCTTCCAGGGCTTCGTGCCGTAGATCGCGTCCCCGTTAATTTTGAGCCATGCCCCCATCTGGGTGAGGCGCTCTTCCATGATGACGGGAATGGTGCCGTCGGCTTTGGGGCCGATATCGAGCAGAAGGTTGCCTCCGCGGCTCACCAGGTCCACCAGCATGATCAGGAGTTCGCGGCTGGAGTGATAGTCTTCGAGCTTTTCCGCGCGGTTATAGCCGTAGCTGAAGCCCATACCGCGGCTTTCTTCCCACGGATGATCCATGCCGCTCATGCCGGGCGTGTATTCGGTCGTCCAGTAGCCCCCGTGCGCATGGCGCGTGTCCTTGCCCCAGCGGTCATTGATGACCACCGTATCCTTCACGGGCGATTCATTGAAGAGCCAGGCGATCAGCTCCGGCGTGTGCCACTCGGAGGACGGCAGTTCCCATTCGCCGTCGGCGAAGATGATATCGGGCTTATAGCGGGTGACCACGTCTTTGAACTGCGGGGTCATGTGCTGGCTGATGTATTTCGCCTTGTCCGTGAGCCAGAGCGGGTTGTACCACTCATAGAGCGAATAGTAGAAACCCATGTGCAGGCCTTTGCCGCGTACGGCGGTGGTAAGGTCGCCGAGCAGGTCACGATGAGGTCCGATCTCGACGGAGTTCCAGGGACGCCCCCAGTCCCGGGAGGCTTCCTTGCTGGGCCAGAGCGCGAAGCCTTCATGATGCTTGGAAGTCAGCACGACGTACTTCGCGCCGGAGCGCTGGAAGACATCCGCCCAGTGATCGGGATCGAAGAGCTGGGCCTTGAACTGTGGCGCGAGGTCCTGATACGGAAAATTCGCCCCGTACATCTTCTGGTGGTAGTCCCAGGTGCCGGTCTGGATAGCAGTGGCTTTTGGATTGTCGCGGCCGTTGGTCATGGCGTTCCAATACCATTCCGCGTAAGCGAGTTTGCCGGGAATCACCGGCGCGTAGCCAGGAACGGAGTAGACGCCCCAGTGGATGAAGATGCCAAATTTCGCGTTGGTGAACCAGGCGGGCGTAGGACGCTTATCGAGTGAGGCCCAGTTGGGTTGGTAAATCTGGGCGGGGAGCAGCGCTGCCGCGGCAAGCGAAATGGAAAGAATCCGAGTCACCTTCATGGAGGCTATTATTTCACTTCCAAAAAGCGCCGGCAAAAAGCAAACGGGGCAGGCTCGAAAGCCTGCCCCGTGAGATGCGTAACTATTCTGAGGATCAGCCTTTGATCCGCTTGCGGAGCAGGCCGATGCCCGCGAGCGCCGTACCCATCAAAACCAGCGTCGCCGGTTCCGGAGTGCTGCTCGGGACTGTGTAATCGTAAGTCACCTGCAAATTGGCCACGGCCTTGGTAACCTGAGACGGCGTGAAATTGCCACCAGTCGTATCGGTCGTCGTGTGGACAGTACCCAGAACAGGGATGATGATCGTGCCGCCACCAGCCGCGTACCACCCGGCATTGGACGAGAGAGTAACGTTGCCGGTATCGATGAAGTAGTCGTAAACCGTGGGTCCGATAACGGTGCCGGCAGCATAGTCGCCCGAGGCAATTGTCGCAATTGTCTGGTCAACGCCGGTCTCGCAAATATGATGGCCAGCAAAAGTCACATCCTGGAGACAGGGGGTACCGGTTCCATTATCCAGATAAGGTGTATAGGGGCTGGTTGCCGTCGGCGCCAGCGCGGCCAAGTCCAGCGAAGTCACATAGCTGTTCACGTGGGTTTGCCCGGTGCTCGTGAAGGTAATCGTCGATTCCATCGCGCCGGTAAACCGCACGGTAACGCTGTTGAGGATACCGAGGCTGCTGTCGAACAAAGGCAACGCAATGTCGGCGAACGGCGTCGTGTGATTGCTGCCCGAACCGGACCAGTCAGTGACAGTGCAGTTCGCAGCACTTGTGCCACCAGTGGTGCTGCCCGCGCAGGAACTCACATCGAGCGACGTCACCGTCTGCGGATTCGAGTAAAACCCATTCACGGTGAGGGTTGCGGCTGATGCAGCGCTGACAAACGCCACCAGAACCGTCACCGTTCCCAAAGTTCTCCGAATGATGCTCATTATTATATTTAACTGGTCGCCCAGACGCCCAGCCACTACCTCCGTATGATCTGCATCAGTTATCTAATGACAACTGGACACAGGAAAATGGTATCAGCGACACAACCACAAAGCAATAGCGGAATGGTCCCACACATCGATCTTCCCGGGCGACTGTACTAGTACGAGTAGTCATGATTCAGGCTGGATGAGGCTGGCCCAGATGAAATTATTTATATAAAACATTTAGTTTGATATATATACGGACATGATTTCAAAACGGTTCACCGCGAGATGATTCGCCATTCAGCCTGTTTCCCAATGGTCGCTGGAGGCAAGTGAGCCCCAACAAGGTACATTAAAGGTATGGTTCCGCGCTAAAGGCGTGGCCTCCGGGACAGCCCTGCCAAACAGTGATAGCCTGAGGTTTTGCCAAATAGAAGTGAGAGACACCAGTGAGATTCAGATCAACGGCTTGGCCGGTCCTCGGGTTGTTGGCACTGCTGGTCGCAGGGTGTGGAAAATCGCAAGCGCCCCAATCTGCCACAATCACGCTCAAGAAAGATGGCAGCCAGTTCTCCGGCACCATTGTCCGGCGCGAGGCCGCATCGATTACGATGACCGGCGCCGGAGGCGACGTTCGCACGTTTCTGACTTCTGAGATCGCCAGCATCTCCTATGGCTCCCCGAATGAAAACACAAGCCGGGGTTCAGACAATAAATCCGCGGGAGTAACTTCCTCTTCTTCTCCGACCCGGACCGATGTGGTGGTACCCGCCGGTGGCGTACTTCAGTTTCCCGCGGGAACGCAATTTACGCTCCTGAGCGATGGATTTATCGATTCCTGCTGTGCACCGATCAACTACTCCGTTGTTGGCCTGCTGGCGAAGGACGTGAAGAATTCCAAAGGGGAAGTGGTGATCCCCGAGGGTGCCACGTTTGTGGTTGTCCTTGCGGACGAGAAAACCGTAAACGGCCAGCTATCGATGACGTTTGCTCTGGCTTCGGCCGAGTTCGCGGGACGGCAGTACCGGATCAGTTCCTCGGCAGGGCAGGCGGAAAATGGGGCACTCGCGACATTTACCGGCGCAAGGATCGGAACTCCGGAAGCAGTCAAACGGGGTGTGAGCATCCATATTGAAGACCGTTCACCCATGGAGTTCAAAGCGGTGAACCCTCTTATTTTCAAGGTTATCCAGTAAAGCAGAGACCGCAGTCCGGCAAGAGTGGATTTGTCCGGCCGATGGTTGGTATTCCCCGTGCTCTTATCGTTCCTGACGACCCGTTTTGGTCGGCCAAGAGACGAAGCCGGGCGAAAGCAACCGTGCGTTTCGCAACGTTCGTCATCGATTAATGGTTTCAGCCCTCGTGAGAGGCCCTGGCGAAGTCCGCCGAATTGAGGCTCTTATGTTCCGATCTCTGTATGCGTTTTTCTTTGGTTGCTTCCACACCCGCACTACATTTCCAATGACGGTGACCACGTATTCTCCACATGACGGAGAGGCGCACCAGCGAACCTACGTGGCGTGCCTGCATTGCGGGGAAGAACTTGCATACAATTGGCAGAAAATGAAGATTGAGGGCCGCACGCACATTCTGAGCACCCCTGCCGTGAAGGCGCCCGTGGTTCCAATCCGCAGCGAAAACTCCCGCATCTATCAGCGGCTGCTACGGCCGGAATCCGCGACACTGAGGCGGGCCGAAGCCGGGAGATAATCAGTCTTATTGTTCCGCGGGAAGCGTGAACCGGAAAGAGGCGCCGCCGCCGGGCGCGTCTTCCACCCAAATGCGCCCACCGTGCGACTCGATCGCTTTACGGCAGAAGGCCAGCCCGAGCCCGCACCCGGGATACTGACGGCCGTGCAGGCGCTTGAAAGGCTCAAAAACGCGGTCCCGGTATTGCGGATCGATGCCGGGACCGTTATCTGTCACGCTGAACAGCCAGTCAGACCCCTGTTCCGTCGCCGAGACATGGACCTCGCAATCCGGACGATCACAATATTTCCGGGCATTGTCGAGAAGATGGCGAAAGACTTTGGCGAGCTTTTCCGCATCGCCATGAAGCGTGGGAAGGGGGTCGTGGGTGACGGCGGCTTTCGCGCCGGCCTGCTGGAGGGCTTCACGGAGCACGTCATTCAAGTCGATCCGCAGGAGATAACGACTGTCAGAAGAAGCTGTCACACAATCGACCATACCCGCGATCAGCGCCTGAATTCTGGATGCACCTTCGACGATATGGCGGCGATACTGATCGGATTCGGGATCGGCGGTTCCGGCGTTCCGGCGGGAGAGCAGTTCGCAATAGGCTGTCACACTTCGCAGCGGTTCGCGCAAATCATGCGCGGCGGTGAGGATAAAGCTGTCAAACTCTTCCTGCATCCGGCGCAGGCGATCTTCTGTATCCAGACGTAACTGAATTTCGGCGCGCAGGGCTGCCTGTAAGTCTTCCACTTCCACTCGGGCTGTCATTTCTCTGAAACCGGGACCGCAGCGCGGGAGGTCGATTAAGAGTATAGGCAATAACCGCCACGCGGGAAAGACGGCACACGTGGCCGGAGTTCGAAAAGACACACACGGCACGATTAAAGCCCGGCTCAAAATAAAGCTGTAACGCTGAGTACCATACTGGATCTAATGTTTGTTTGGAACGCGGGTGCACCCCGCGCGTGGAGCCATGCATGACAGCCACCACAGGCACGAAAAGGGAAAAGACAAAAAAGATTAAAGGCACCAGCCCGGAGGAAGGGACGCGGGAAGCGAATATCCTGCTGAAAACGCTGGTAGCGTTCCGGAAAGGCAATTTCCGGGCGCGGATGCCGGTCGATCTGGTAGGGGTTGACGGCAAGATCGCGGACGCTCTCAACGACATCCTGGACCTCAACCAGCGCATGGTGAATGAGTTCGACCGGATCAGCCGGACGGTTGGCAAGGAAGGAAAAATCACGCATCGGGCATCGATCGGATCGACAAGCGGCGACTGGACACGGTGTTTCGATTCTGTCAATAGCCTGATCGGCGATCTGGTGCAGCCTTCGACGGAAGTGGCGCGTGTTATCGGCTCGGTGGCGAAGGGCGACCTGTCGCAGTCGATGTCGCTCGAAGTGGACGGGCGCCCGCTGCGCGGCGAATTCCTGCATACAGCGCGCGTCGTGAACACGATGGTTGAGCAGTTGAACTCCTTCGCGTCGGAAGTGACGCGCGTGGCGCGCGAAGTCGGCACGGAAGGCAAACTCGGCGGTCAGGCGGAAGTGCGAGGCGTGGCGGGAACGTGGAAAGATCTCACGGACTCGGTCAACTACATGGCAAGCAACCTGACGAATCAGGTGCGTAACATTGCCGGTGTGACCACAGCCGTGGCGCGCGGCGATTTGACCACGAAGATCACAGTCGATGCGCGCGGCGAAATTCTGGAGCTCAAGAACACCATCAACACCATGGTGGATCAGTTGAGCTCGTTCGCATCGGAAGTGACGCGCGTGGCGCGCGAAGTCGGCACCGAAGGACGGCTGGGCGGGCAGGCGGAAGTGAAGGGCGTCGCGGGTGTCTGGAAAGATCTGACGGATTCGGTCAACGGCATGGCCGGCAACCTGACTTCGCAGGTTCGTAACATCGCCGAAGTGACGACCGCGGTGGCGAAGGGCGATCTTTCAACACGAATCACGGTCGATGCCCGCGGCGAAATTCTCAGGCTGAAGAACACGATTAATACAATGGTGGACCAGCTCAGCTCGTTCGCCGCGGAAGTGACGCGCGTGGCGCGCGAAGTCGGCACGGAAGGTAAACTCGGCGGTCAGGCGGACGTGCCGGGCGTCGGCGGAACGTGGAAAGATCTGACGGACTCGGTCAACTCGATGGCGGGCAACCTCACCGCCCAGGTTCGTAATATCGCCGAAGTGACGACGGCGGTCGCGAAAGGCGACCTCTCCCGCAAGATCACCGTGGCGGTGCGCGGCGAAATTCTGGAGCTCAAGAACACCATCAACACGATGGTGGATCAGTTGAGCTCATTCGCATCGGAAGTGACGCGCGTGGCGCGCGAAGTCGGTACCGAAGGCAAGCTGGGCGGCCAGGCGAAGGTGGAAGGCGTGGCCGGCACGTGGCGCGATCTGACGGAAAGCGTCAACGGCATGGCCGGCAATCTGACGAATCAGGTCCGCAACATTGCGGGCGTGACGACGGCTGTCGCGAAGGGTGACCTTTCGACGAAGATCACGGTCGACGCGCGCGGCGAAATTCTGGAGCTCAAGAACACCATCAACACGATGGTGGATCAGCTCAATTCATTCGGCAGCGAAGTGACGCGCGTGGCGCGCGAAGTCGGCACAGAAGGCAAGCTGGGCGGCCAGGCGCAGGTGAAAGGCGTGGGCGGCGTCTGGAAAGACCTCACGGATTCCGTCAACTCCATGGCCGGCAACCTGACGAATCAGGTGCGCAATATCGCGTCGGTCACCACGGCCGTCGCGAAGGGCGATCTTTCTACCAAGATTACAGTGGACGTGCAGGGCGAAATCCTCGAGCTGAAGAACACCATCAACACGATGGTGGACCAGCTCAACTCGTTCGCGGGCGAAGTGACGCGCGTGGCGCGCGAAGTCGGTACGGACGGCAAACTGGGAGGCCAGGCGCAGGTGAAGGGCGTCGGCGGCGTCTGGAAGGATCTCACGGATTCCGTGAACTCCATGGCCGGCAATCTCACGGCGCAGGTGCGTAACATCGCGGAAGTGACGACGGCGGTGGCGACGGGCGACCTCTCCCGCAAGATCACCGTGGATGTACGCGGCGAAATTCTGGAGCTGAAAAACACCATCAACACGATGGTGGAC
>Ga0134125_10001019_pt1 | contig 35733 bp, 31 predicted proteins | sample KB31751_FD_96464 | JGI IMG/M metagenome (GOLD analysis project Ga0134125, IMG submission 96464) | Terrestrial soil microbial communities with excess Nitrogen fertilizer from Kellogg Biological Station, Michigan, USA - KB3-175-1 | ecosystem: Environmental > Terrestrial > Soil > Unclassified ...
GGCTCGAAGAACGCGTTCGGCAACAATTTCCGCATCGCCACGAGCGTTTACTACATCAAGTGGAAGGGCATTCAGCAGAGTGTCTACATCGCCGGCAGCTGCGGCCTGCAGTTCATCACCAACGTCGGCAACGCGATCTCCAAGGGCTTCGACCTGCAGGCTGAGGCCAATGTCGGGCCGATGTACTTTGATTTTGCGGCCGGCTACAACAGCGCGCGGTTCGACGGCAACTCACCTATCGTCAACGACGCCGGCCAGCCGCTGGTGGTCAACGGGGATGCGATTTCCGGCCAGGCGTCCATCAACGGCGCGCCCGGCACCAACCCGCCGTGGAACGTCGCGGTCGGCGCCGAGTACCGTTTCAAGCCCTTCCAGCATGATGCCTTCGTGCGCGTCGACTGGGAGTATCAGAGCCGCAACCCGTGGCTGGCCGCGCTGCAGGATCCGGCGACCTCGCAGTTCGTACCCAGCCAGGTGCCAGCCGCTTACACGCTGCCGTCGACCACCTTCACGTCGTTCCGCGCCGGGCTCAACCTCGGTGAGTGGCAGGTGTCAGCCTTCGTCGACAACGTATTCGACACTCATTCGGTGATCAACTACGCACTGGGACAGGCCGACACGTACGCGGTCGGCATCGTTAACCCGCCGACCGTGCAGCAAAATCAGTATACGTTCCGGCCGCGGACCGTCGGCGTGACGGCGACCTGGCGGATGGGTCCCGGGCACTGACGCTCCGGCCCGCGCGGCACGCGGCGCGCGTCACGCGCGCTGCAGCTGCGCGCGTACCCAGTCCTGGAACTGCCGCACCGCGTACTCCTCGGGCATCAGGACGCCGGCGTGGTGTGGCAGGGCGTGCAGGCCCTGCTGGTTCACTTCGCAGATGGCGGCGTCCTCGCTCATGACGCCGTCGGTGAACTCGATGGCGCGCGACAGGTCGCCGCCGCCCGCGGCAAGCGTTTCGGGCAGGAACAGGAACTCGATGGCGAGCTCGGTGCGCTCCGGCGCCAGCGGGCGAAGGCGCACGACGCGCACGTAGTCGGCGTGTGCCACGAAGAACATGGAGGGAAGCGAGGTCACATACAAATGGCCGAGGCTGCGATCCCCGGCGGTGAGGTTGGGAAACGGCACACCCACCGGGCGGCCGTCCGTCGACCATGACTCGGCGCCGCGGCGCAGCCCGCCGGCGTACTTGGGATCGTCCTCGGCGGCGTGGTCCTGCCAGCGCGGATCGTCGCGGCGCTCGAGCAGCGCCCGCCCATAGAGCGGCACCAGCTGCGACAGGCGCGGATGTACACCGGGGCAGTGCAGGCACTCGTTGTAGTTCTCCCAGAACACCTTCCAGTTGCACTCGATGGTCTTGCTCAGGCGGTGACCCAGCACCAGGCGCGGCAGGTCCCAGGCGTCCACGCGGTTCAGCGGCAGGTCGACGCTCGCGGCAAACGGCGCCGGGTCGGGCGTGAGTGCCACGAACACGAAGCCGTTCCAGTCGGTCACCGGCAGCGCGTACAGCGGGAAGTCGCGAACGTCGAAGCCGTCGCCGGCGAGCGCCGAGGACGCCTGCACCAGCTCGCCGCTCACGCTGTAACGCCAGGCGTGATACGGGCAGACGATGCCCGCCGCCGGAAAGCGCCCGGCATCGCCGCGGCACAGCGCCGCGCCGCGATGCCGGCAGGTGTTGTGGAAGGCCCGCACCGTCCCGTCATCGCCGCGCACCACGAACACCGACTGCTCGCCGAGGCTGTAGGTGCGGAAGCTGCGCGCCGTGCCGAGCTCGCTCGAGCGACATACGTAGACCCAGTTGCGGTACCAGATCTGGCGCAGCTCGCGCGCGTGGTGGGCCGCGTCGAAGTACCAGCAGGAGGGCAGCGTTTCGACGGGTGTCGTCAGACCGGCATAGCCGGGATCGCGTCGGGCGGGGCGACTGGTGCTCATGTTGTTAGGCTCCATCTCGGGCGGCCGGGCATGTATGCCGCGCGGCCCTGGTTATTGTAGCGGAGCCGTGATGCGCGCCGCGGGCAATCACCGACGAACGATGGTACCGTGGCGGCTACATGTCATCGGGCGATGAAAAGCTCAACACCCGCGCCGCCGGGGTGGTCGGGCTGGCCGTGTTGTGCAGCCGCGTGCTCGGTCTGGCGCGCGAGCAGATCTTCGCCGCCCTGTTCGGCGGTGGACGCATCATGGACGCGTTCACCATCGCGTTCCGCATTCCCAACCTGCTGCGCGACCTGTTCGGCGAGGGCGCGCTGTCGACGGCCTTCGTCACCGTATTCACCCAGACCGCCGCACGCCAGGACGCGGCAGCCGCCTGGCGCCTCGCCAACAAAGCCGCGACCCTGACCACGGTGGTGCTGAGTGGCCTTACAGTGCTCGGCATCGCGACCGCGCCCTGGCTGGTGGCGGCGCTCGCGCCGGGCTTCGACCCGGACAAGGCGGCGCTCACCGTGACCCTGACGCGGGTCATGTACCCATTCATCCTGCTGGTGTCGCTCGCCGCGCTCGTCATGGGCATGCTGAACGCGCGCAACGTGTTTGGCATTCCGGCGATGGCCTCGAGTTTCTTCAATCTCGGCTCGATCGCGGGCGGGGTGGGGCTCGGCTACTGGCTCGATCCACACTTCGGCCCCGACGCGATACTCGGACTGGCCATCGGTACCCTGATTGGTGGCGCACTGCAGCTGCTGGTGCAGCTGCCGGCGCTTCGCCGCCAGGGTCACGTCTTTCGCGCCGACTTTCATTGGCGCGACCCCGGGGTGCGCGCCATCCTGCGCCTGATGGGCCCGTCGGTCATCGCCGCGAGCACCACCCAGATAAACGTGCTGGTGAACTCGGTGTTCGCCTCGCAGCTCGGGGACGGGCCGACCTTCTGGCTGACGGTCGCGTTTCGGCTCATGCAGCTGCCGCTCGGGGTGTTCGGCGTCGCCCTCGGTACGGTGGCGCTGCCGCTGCTCGCACGCATGGCAGCGGCGGGCAACCACGCGGCCTTTCGCAGCGAGTTGGCGCGCGGGATGCGGCTGGCCTTCCTCATGACCATCCCCGCGAGTGTCGGGCTCATGATGCTGGCCGAGCCGATCATCTCGGTGCTGTATCAGCACGGCCGCTTCGGCGCCTACGAGACCGCGGAGTCCGCCGGCGCACTGCGCTTCTACGCCATCGGTCTGTGCGGTTATGCGGCCCTGAAGGTGCTCGTGAACGCGTTCTATGCCATCGACCGGCGCAAGACGCCCATGCTGGTGAGCTTCGTGGCAGTGGCGCTCAATCTGGCGCTCAACTGGTACTTCACCGTGCACAGACACTGGGGCCACCGCGGGTTGGCATTTTCGACCGCGTGCGTCGCGACCAGCAATTTCCTCATTCTGTATCTGCTCATGCGCGCGCACCTCGGTCGGCTGGAGTCGCGCGCCATGGCGGTGCTGCTCGGCAAGGTGGCACTGGCCTCTGCGGTGCTGTGCGTCGTGGCCTGGGCCGGCGCGCACCTCTTGCTTGCGGACTGGGCGGTGCAGCCGTTCGGCCCGAAGGCCGCCAGCCTGCTGCTTGTCATCGCCGCGGGCGCTGCCGCGTTCTTCCTGTGTGCCCATGCGCTCCGGATCGGCGAGGTGCGCGACATCTTCGCCGCGGTTGGCCGGCGCCTGCGTCGCGCCGGCAACAAATAAGCCGCACGGCGGTCCAAGCCAGGGGAGCCCCCGGTGCGGGCCCGCCGGGGGGATTCAGCCAAGATTCAGCCTAAGGACGGGATGATGAAACACATGAAGTCATATCTTGCGATTCTGGCGCCGCTCGCGCTGCTGGGATGCGCCGCTCCGGTGATGGCGCAGACCTACGAGTACCAGCCCGTGCGCTGGTTCATCGATGCCGGTGGCAGCGTGACGCAGAGGGACACGGCCACCTTCTTTGACAACGGCTGGACCATTGGCACGGGACTGAGCTTCACGCCCGACCCGGCCCAGCCCTTCATGCTGCGCGCCGAGATCGACTACAGCCGCTTCGATGCGACCAGCGAGTTCGTCTCCGCCAATCAGGCCCTGAGCTCGATCCCGATCGACAACGGCTCCATGCAGACACTGACCGGCTTTCTGAATGCGGTGCTGCAGGCGCCGGTCTCGCCGTGGATGCGCTTCTACGTCACCGGCGGTGTCGGTCTCGGCTACCGCCGCCTCGAGCTCACGCAGAACGGTTTCTTCTGCAACGCGTTCTTCTGCGGCCGGGACTTCGATCACAACGCGCTGGTGGCGAGCGACGACACCACGCGCTTCGCCTGGAATGCGGGCGTGGGGCTGGACTTCGCCCTGCCGCGCGGCCAGTCGTGGTTTCTCGAGGCCCGCTACGAGCGCATCGAGACGCAGCAGCCGACCGAATTCATCCCGATTCGCTTCGGCTACCGGTTCTAGGCTCGCGCGGCAAAGCCGATGCACGCCGTCAGGATCTCCTCCAGCACGGCGCGCATCGGGGCGGCGAACTGCGCGTCCCAGGCGCACGGCCAGTTGCCGGGCTCGACCTCGCCGAGCGGCTCGCGCAGATAACCGCGGCACGCCAGCTCCATCTGCACGGCGTGCACCCCCTCGTGCGGCCGACCGTAGTGGCGTGTCGTGTAGCCCCCCTTGAAACGCCCGTTGGTCACGCGCGTGAACTGGGTTGCATCGCACAGCGCCTCGATCTTGGCGCTGAGCGCCGGCGCACAGCTGGCGCCCGCGAACGTGCCGAGGTTGAAGTGCGGCAGCAGCCCGGTGAAGAGCCGCGGCACCGCCGAACGGATCGAATGGCAGTCGTAGACGACGAGGGTGCCGTGGAGCTCGCGCAGGCGCGCGATCTCGCCGGCCACCGCCGCGTGGTAGGGCTCGAAGTAGTCGCGGCGTCGCTGCGCGATCTCCGGCTCGGTGGGCGCGCGCCCGGCGCGGTATAGCGGCTCGCCGTCGAAGGTGGTGGTCGGGCACAGCTCGGTGGTGGCCTGCCCGGGATAGAGCGAGGCGCCGCTCGGATTGCGGTTCGGATCGATGACGGTGCGCGACAGATCGGTGTGCACGATGCTCGCGCCGAGTTGCGGCGCGAAGTCGTACAGGCGCTCGATCCACCAGTCGGTGTCCTTGCGCGACAGCCAGGGAGTATTCAGGCCGGACTCGATCGCCGGGGGGATGCTCGTGCCCGTATGCGGCATGCACAGCAGCAGCGGCGCGGTGCCGCGCTGCACGTTCAGCCAGGCGGACGTAGAGTTCATCGGGGACGCATTTTCCTTGGGCTGCACCGTGGCGGCCAATCATCAATAATGTACGCCATGACGGCCCTGTGGTTTGAATCGGCGCTGCTGCCCCAGGGATGGGCCCGGCAGGTGCGCGTATCGGGCAACGGCGGGCTGATCGCGCAGGTCACCGCCGGCGTCGAGCCGCAGCCGGGAGATGAGCGCCATGCGGTCGGCGTGCCGGGCCTGCCGAACGTGCACAGCCACGCCTTTCAGCGCGGGCTGGCCGGCCTCACCGAGCGGCGCGGGGCGGGCGCAGACAGCTTCTGGAGCTGGCGCGAGCTCATGTACCGCTTCGTGGAGCGCATCACCCCGGAGCAATTCGAGGCGCTCGCCATGCTCGCCCAGGCCGAGATGCTCGAGGCGGGCTTCACGCACGTCGGCGAGTTCCACTACCTGCACCACGATCGCGACGGCACCCCGTACGGCGACGCGGCGGAGCTGGCGGCGCGCCTGGTCGCCGCCGCCAGCCACACCGGCATCGGGCTCACCCTGCTGCCCACCTTCTACGCCCACGGCGGCTTCGGCGGCACGGCGCCAGGCCCGCGCCAGCGCCGCTTCATCACCACTCCCGAGTCCTTCGCGCGCATCGTGACCGCATGCCGGGCTGCCATACGCGGGCTGCCGGGGTCAGCGGTGGGCGTGGCGCCGCACAGTCTGCGCGCGGTCACCCCCGCGGAGCTCAACGCCATCGTACAGCTGGCGGAGGATGGCCCGGTTCATATCCACATCGCCGAACAGACCCGCGAGGTGGAGGAGTGCGTGGCGTGGTGCGGCCGCCGCCCGGTCGAGTGGCTGCTGGAGAACCAGGCGGTCGATGCGCGCTGGTGCCTGGTGCATGCCACGCATGCGAGCGATACCGAACTCGCCCAGATCTGCGCTCGCGATGCCGTCGTCGGGCTGTGCCCGGTCACCGAGGCAAGCCTCGGTGACGGCGTCTTTCCGGCCGCCCGGTTTCTCGCTCAGCGGGGCCGCATCGGCATCGGCAGTGACTCCAATGTGCTGATCGATGCCGCCGAGGAGCTGCGCACGCTCGAGTATTCGCAGCGCCTGACGCTGCGCGCACGCAACGTGCTTGCGCACGCCGCGGGTTTTTCGACCGGTCGCAGCCTGTACGATGCCGCGCTGGCCGGCGGCCACCGGGTGCTGCAGCCTAGGGCTGCCGCCGCGGGCCTTGTGCCGGGCGCTTCCATCGATATGGTCGCACTCGCAGCCCGGCATCCGGCGCTGCTCGAGCGCAGCGGCGATGAGCTCATCGACAGCTGGATCTTTGCGGCCGGGCGGAGCGCCGTCGACTGTGTGTGGCGAGGCGGAGTGAAGGTGGTCGAGGGCGGACGGCACCGCCATCGCGACGCCATCGTGGCGCGCTACGGCCGGGCGCTGCAGCAGCTGCTCGCCTGAGCGCGCTGGAGAAGGGGGCATGAAGAACAAACTGCTGGGCACGCTGCTGGCCGTGGTGGGGGCCTTTGCCGCGGGGGGCATCGCGCTCAACCGGCACGAGCCGATCAACGCCCTCTGGATCGTGACCGCGGCCATCTGCGTGTATCTGCTGGGCTACCGCTTCTATGCGGCCTGGATTGCGGCGCGCGTGCTGGCGATCGATCCCTCGCGTGCCACACCGGCGGAGCGCCTCAATAACGGCCGCGACTTCATTCCGACCCACCGCGTGATCGTCTTCGGCCATCATTTCGCCGCCATCGCCGGCCCGGGACCGCTGGTGGGGCCGACGCTTGCTGCGCAGTTCGGCTACCTGCCCGGGCTCCTGTGGATCCTGGTGGGCGCCGTGCTCGGCGGCTGCGTGCAGGACATGGTGATTCTGCTGCTGTCGACGCGGCGCGATGGCCGCAGCCTCGGGCAGATGGCGCGCGACGAGCTCGGCCCCTTCGGCGGCTTTGCCGCGCTGCTGGGCACGCTCATCATCATGATCATCCTGAGCGCGGTGCTGGGGCTCGTGATCGTCAACGTCATGAAGCACAGCCCGTGGGCCACCGCCACGATCCTCGGCACGGTGCCGGCGGCCCTGATCGTCGGGTTGTACCTGCGCGCGTGGCGGCCGGGGCGGGTGCTCGAGGCCACCCTGCTGGGCGTCGCGCTGGTGCTCCTGGCACTGGTCGCCGGCGGCTGGGTGGATCACCAGCCGGGAATCCGCACGGCGTTCGACTACACGGCGGTGCCGCTCGCCGTATTCGTCATCGGCTACGGGTTCTGCGCCGCTATCCTGCCGGTGTGGCTGCTGCTGGCGCCGCGTGACTACCTGTCGACGTTTCTCAAGCTCGGCACGATCATGCTGCTCGCCGTGGCCATCCTGCTCACGCATCCGCAGATCCGCATGCCGGCACTCACGCAGTTCGTCGACGGCAGCGGCCCGCTGTTTGGCGGCAGGGTATTCCCGTTCGTGTTCATCACCATCGCCTGCGGCGCGGTCTCCGGCTTTCACGCCCTGATCGCGAGTGGCACCAGCCCCAAGCTCATCAGCAGCGAGTCCGACGTGCGCCTGGTGGGCTACGGCAGCATGGCGCTGGAGTCGTTCGTGGCGGTAATGGCGCTCATCGCCGCGACGCTGCTGGATCCGGGCGTGTTCTTCGCCATCAACTCCGGCGCCGGGGTGGTGGGCGCGACCCCCGCGGCGGCCGTGCACACCATCAGCGGCTGGGGCTTCCCGGTCACCGTGGAGCAGATGCGTGCGCTGGCCGCGGCCATGGGCGAGCAGACGTTGTTTGCCCGCACCGGGGGCGCACCCTCTCTGGCGGTCGGCATGGCGAGCATCCTCGGCAGCAGCTTCGGCCGGGGGCTCATGGCGCTGTGGTACCACTTCGCGGTGATGTTCGAGGCCGTGTTCATCATGGCGGTGCTCGATGCCGGCACGCGCGTCGGCCGCTTCATGCTGCAGGATCTGCTCGGACACCTCTGGCGCCCGCTCGGGCGCACCTCCTGGTACCCGTCGGTGCTGCTGGCGAGCGCTCTGATGGTGGGAGCGTGGGGCTACTTCCTCTATATCGGCGTCATCGACCCCAACGGCGGCATCAACATCCTCTGGCCCCTGTTCGGGATCTCCAACCAGATGCTGGCAGGCATCGCCTTGTCGGTGGCGACGGGCATCCTCGTCAAGGCCGGCCGCAAGCGCTACGCCCTGGTCACCGCCCTGCCGCTGGCCTGGATCGCGCTCGTCACGACCACCGCGGCGTGGCAGAAGGTCATGAGCCCGGATCCGCGCCTCGGCCTGTTCGCGGCTGCCGATGAGCTCGCGGGCAAGCTCGCGGCGGGACTGTTGCCGCCGGAGCGGGCGCTGGTCGCGCCGCAGCTCATCTTCAACCAGCGCCTGGATGGCTGGGTGACGTTCGTTCTCACCGCGCTGCTGTGGTTCGTGATCCTCGACATGCTGCGCGTGTGCGTGCGGCGTGTGCGCGGCCTGCCGCTGCGCGCGGGCTCAGAGGCGCCGTACCAGGCGAGCCGCCTGCAGGGTGCGATGGCCGGGAGTGGCGCATGAGCGGCGCGGCGCAGCGCCTGCGCGCTCTCTGGAGCTGGCTGCGCGCGCTCAGCGGCGATGATGCCTACGAGCGTTACCGGGCGCGGCACGGGCGTCGGCATCCGGACGTGCCGCCGCTCACGCCCGGCGATTTCTACCTGCAAGAGCAGCAGCGCAAGTGGAGCGGCGTCAGCCGCTGCTGCTGACGGTGGCGCCGGCCGGAGAGGGCCGGAAAATGTTAGTATTACGGGCTTGGTCCAGGCGGCACGGGACCGGCGGCGGCGCGCGCTCGGGCGCGGAAGGTAAGGGATATGGCACTGAAGATCATGATTCTCGGCGCGAACGGCTTCATCGGCAGCGGGCTCACCAGCGCGATCCTGCGTGACCGCGACTGGGAGGTGTACGGCATCGACCTTGCCGACAACAAGCTGGGCGAGCTGCCGAAGAACCAGCGTTTCCACTTCGTCGAGGGCGACATCACCATCAACAAGGAGTGGGTGGAGTACCACGTCAAGAAATGCGACGTGGTTGTGCCACTGGTGGCGATCGCCAATCCGGCGCAATACGTCACGCATCCGCTGCGCGTGTTCGAACTCGACTTCGAAGCCAACATTGACATCGTGCGTCACTGCGTCAAGTACGGCAAGCGCCTGATCTTCCCGTCCACGTCCGAGATCTACGGCATGTCCCCGGATCCGGTACTCGATGAGGAGACCAGCCCGCTAGTCTACGGACCGATCAACAAGCAGCGCTGGATCTACGCCGCCTCCAAGCAGCTGCTGGATCGCGTCATCTACGCCTACGGGGTGCGCGACAATCTCGACTACACCCTGTTCCGGCCCTTCAATTTCATCGGCCCCAATCTCGACAACGTCGAGGAGCCGAAGGAGGGCAGCTCGCGCGTGTTCACGCAGTTCCTCTCCAACGTGCTGTACAAGCGCCCGATCAAACTGGTCGACGGCGGCAGCCAGAAGCGCTCCTTCACCTACATCGACGACGCCATCGAGTGTCTGCTGACGATCCTCGAGAACAACGGCGGCCGGGCCAGCCGTCGCATCTTCAACATCGGTAATCCCGCCAACTGCATCTCCATCCGTGACCTCGCCGAGCGCACCATTCGCATCGCCCAGGAGTTTCCGGTGCTGCGCGATGCGGCGCGCGCTACCGAGATCGTGGACATCTCGGCGGGCGAGTATTACGGCAAGTACTACCAGGACATCCAGGTGCGCGTGCCGAACATCGAGGCGGCCAAGCGCGATCTGGGCTGGCGGCCGAGCACCGACATGGACACCGCGATCCGCCGCACCATCGACTTCTACGTGAAGCAGGAAGGCTTCGGGACGCGCGCGGCGGCAATATTGGCGGGGATCTAGCGCCCGGCCCGCACGCGGTCGGCTGGGCGCACGGCGACATGCAACAGGAGCAGCGCTCGGGGGCGCCGGGCTGGTTGGCGTGGCTGCTGCTGGCACTGGTGTGGTTCGCAACCGCGCCGTGGCGTCCGCTGTTCGACCCTGACGAGGGGCGCTACGCGGAGATTCCGCGCGAAATGACCGTCAGCGGTGACTGGGTAACGCCGCGTTTCAACGACCTCAAGTACTTCGAGAAGCCGCCGCTGCAGTACTGGGCAACCGCCGCCGCCTACGAGGCGTTCGGCGTGCACGAGTGGAGTTCGCGGTTGTGGTCGACCGGGCTTGCCTTCGCCTGCCTGCCGCTGGTGTTTGCCTGGGTGGCGTGGCTGTTCGACGTGCGCCGCGCGCTCACCGCACTGCTGGCACTCGGCGTGAGTCCGTACTTCGCGCTCATCGGCCACATTAATCTGCTCGATGCCGCCTTCACCTTCTGGCTTACGGCCGCGGTGTTCGCCTTCACGCTGGCCCAGTGCGCGCCGCGGGCGGCAGCGGCCGAGCGGCGCTGGATGCTCATCGCGTGGGCGGCGGCCGCGCTTGCGGTGCTGTCCAAGGGCATCGTGGTCGGGGTGCTGGCCGGGGGAGCGCTGGTGCTGTACACCCTCATCGAGCGCGACACGGTTACCTGGCGGCGCCTGCACGTGGTGCCGGGGCTGGCGCTGTTCCTGCTGATCGCCGCGCCCTGGTTCGTGCTGGTGACGCTGCGTAACCCGAGCTTTCCGGGTTTCTTCTTCGTCCACGAGCATTTCGCGCGCTTCCTCACCACCGTTCACCAGCGCGTGGAGCCGTGGTGGTACTTCCTGCCGCTGCTGCTCGGCGGGGCGCTGCCCTGGCTGCTGCCGGGCGCGCGCGCCTGCCGCGCGGCCTGGGCCGAGGCGGCCGTGGCGCCGGCGGCGTTCCGGGTGCGGCGTTTCCTGCTGGTCTACTGCGCGCTGACGCTCGTGTTCTTCTCGGCCTCCGGCTCCAAGCTCGCGCCCTACATCATGCCGATGATGCCGGTGCTGGCGGCACTGGTGGGCGCCGCCGGGCCGGACCTGGCGCGCCTGGCGCGCGGGGCGGCGCGCGCGGGCGGCGCGCTGATGCTGGTGGCGGCCGTCGGGCTCCTTATCTATAGCGCGCGCCGCAACAGCTTCGTGCCGCAGGCCGCGTATTACTGGGCCGGCGCCGCCGCGCTCGCCGCACTGGCCGGAGCGGCCACCGCACGTCTCGCGGCGCGGCGCGAGCTGGCGCTGGTGGTGGCGAGCACCGCCATCGCCGCGCTCGCCTGGCAGTGCCTGCTGTATGAATATGCCGTGATTCCACCGGCCCGCTCGGCGCGCGACCTGGTGGCCGCGGTGCGCCCCTACATCGGGCCGGGCACGGCGCTGTACAGCGTCGGGCAGTACCGCGAGACGGTCTCGCCCTATCTGGCCCGCACCCTGCAGCTGGCCGGCTACGAAGGCGAGCTGCAGTTTGGCCTGAGCGAGGAGCCGGCGCGGCGCCTGAGCACGCCGCAGTTCGCCGCGCGCTGGAGCGCCGGGGGCGATGCCGTGGCATTCTTCGACCCTGGCGTGTGGGACCGGCTGCGGCGCCAGGGCCTTCCCGGGCGCGTGCTGGCCGCGGACAACAACACCGTTGCTGTGAGTCGCCTGTGAAACTGACCGATTTCGGCATCCTGTTCTGCGGCGTGCTGCTGAACGCCCTGGCCCAGCTGGGCCTGAAGGCCGCGACACGGGTCACCGGACCGCTGGCGGCCGACGCGGCGCTGTGGCGCCGCGGGCTCGAGCTGCTGGTCGTGCCCTCGCTGTGGTACGCGCTGTGCGCCTACGGCCTGTCGGTGATCGTCTGGCTGGTCGGTCTGTCGCGTGTGCCGGTGAGCCAGGCGTACCCATTGCTCTCGCTCGGCTATGTGATCAACATCGGCCTTGCCTGGTGGCTGCTCGGCGAGGTGCCGAACGTGCAGCGCGTCGCCGGCATCGGCGTCATTGTGCTGGGGGTGGTGGTGGTGGCCCGTTCATGAACGATTCAAACCGGCAAGCCGCGCGCTTCCTGCCGTTCACGCGTCCGACGATCGACGAGGAAACCATTGCCGCCGTCGGCGAGGTACTGCGCTCGGGGTGGCTGGCGAGCGGGCCCAAGGTGGCGCAACTCGAGGCCGAGCTGTCCGCCTATTGCGGCGGCCGGCCGGTGCGCAGCCAGACCTCGGCCACCGCCGGCATGGAGATGGCACTGCTCGCCTGCGGCATCGGCCCGGGCGATGAGGTCATCACCCCGGCGATGAGCTTCGTGGCCACCGCCAACGTCATCATGCGGGTCGGGGCGCGGCCAGTGTTCGTCGATGTCGGCCTCGACTCGCGCAACATCGACCTGGAGCAGACCGAGGCGGCGATCACCTCGCGCACGCGCGCCATCATGCCGGTGCATTTTGCCGGCCTGCCGGTGGACATGGAGCGCCTGTACGCCATTGCCCAGAAGCACAAGCTGCGCGTCATCGAGGACGCCGCGCACGCCATCGGCTCGATGTGGCGCGGCCGGCGTATCGGCAGTTTCGGCGACCTGGTGTGCTTCAGCTTCCACCCGAACAAGAACATCACCACCATCGAGGGCGGGGCCATATCCGGCGGCTCACCCGAGGAGGTCAAGGCCATCGAGCTGCACCGCTGGCACGGGCAGCTGAAGTCCGGCGTTGACGGCTTCGATACCCTGCTCGCCGGCGGCAAGTGCAACCTGTCCGATGTGGCCGCCGCGGTCGGGCTCGGGCAGTTGCGGCATCTCGAGGAGTTCAACGTCAAGCGTCGCCAGCTGGTGGCGCGCTACTTCGAGCTGTGGGGCGGCGAGGCACCGCTGCGCCTGCCCGAGCGCGGCGATGCGGGTCACAGCTGGCACGTGTTCACGCCGCTCCTGCCGCTGCCGGAACTGAAGCTGACGCGCGCCGAGTTCATCTCCGGCATGCGCGAGCGCGGCATCGGCGTCGGCGTGCACTACCCGGCCATACATCTGTTCACCGCCTACCGCGCGCTCGGTTATCGCGAAGGCCAGTTTCCGCACGCCGAGCGCATCGGCCGCGAGACCGTGACGCTGCCGCTGTTCCCGGCGATGGAGCTCGGCGACGTCGAGCGGGTCGTGGCGGCCGCCACCGACATCCTGCGCGGAGCGCGCAAGTGAACCCGGAAGTCTCGGTCGTCATTCCGGTGTACAACGAGGAGGAGGGCCTGCCGCAGCTGTTCGAGCGGCTGTATCCGGCGCTGGATGCGCTCGGCCGCAGCTACGAGGTGGTGTTCGTCGACGACGGCAGCTCCGACCGCTCGGTAGCTGAGCTGCGCGAGCAGTTCCAGCGCCGCCCGGATGTCACCCGCGTGGTGGTCCTGGCACGCAATGCCGGGCAGCACCTGGCGATCCTCGCAGCCTTCGCACAGACGCGGGGCACGTACGTGATCACGCTCGATGCCGACCTGCAGAACCCGCCCGAGGAGATCGCGCGGCTGGTGGCCGCCATGGATGCGGGCGCCGACTACGTCGGCACGATCCGCGTCAGCCGCCAGGACCTGATGTGGCGCCGGGCAGCCTCGCGGCTCATGAACCGGATCCGCGAGGGCACCACCTCGATCCGCATCACCGACCAGGGCTGCATGCTGCGCGGTTACCACCGCAGCGTCGTCGATGCGGTCAATCACTGCACCGAGGTGAGCACTTACGTGCCGGCACTGGCCTACACCTTCGCGCGTCACCCGGTGGAGATCGAAGTCAGCCACGCCGAGCGCACGGTGGGCGAGTCCAAGTACTCGCTCTACCGCCTCGTCCGCCTGAACTTCGACCTGATGACCGGCTTCTCGGTGGCGCCGCTGCAGTTCTTCTCCATGGCCGGCGGACTGATCGCGCTGGTCGCGCTGGTGCTCGTGGTGGTGCTGCTGATCCGCCGCTTCACCCTCGGGTCCGAGGCGGAAGGCGTGTTCACACTCTTTGCCATTGCGTTCTTCCTGATCGGGGTGACGCTGCTGGGGCTGGGAGTGGTGGGCGAGTACGTCGGCCGCATCTACGAGCAGGTGCGCCAGCGGCCGCGCTACACGGTCGCCGCGGTGCTCGAGAATGAGGGCGACACGGTGACGCTGCCCGGACCCACGGCCGCAGCGGTCACGCCGCTGCTCGGCGCGGAGCGGGCCCGGGGGGCCGGGGAGTGAGCGCGGCAAGGGCCGTCGTCTTCGCCTATCACGATGTCGGAGTCCGCTGCCTCAAGGCGCTGCTCTCGGCCGGCGTCGAGGTGCCCCTGGTGGTCACGGTGCGCGATGATCCCAACGAGCAGCAGTGGTACGCGAGCGTCATCGCGACCGCCGCGGACTACGGCCTGAACGCCATCGCACCCCCCGATGCCCGGTCGCCCGAGCTGGCGCGCACCGTGAGCGAGCTGCAGCCCGATTTCCTGTTCTCTTTCTATTACCGCTCACTGCTCGGTGCGCCACTGCTGCGCGCCGCGCGCCGCGGCGCGCTCAACATGCACGGCTCGCTGCTGCCGCGCTATCGCGGCCGCGCGCCCGTCAACTGGGCCATCCTACGGGGCGAGCGCGAGACCGGCGCGACGCTGCACTACATGGTCGAGCGGGCCGATGCCGGCGACATCGTCGACAGCCAGGCGGTGCCGATACTCGCCGACGATGAGGCGCGCGAGGTGTTCGCCAAGGTGACGGTGGCGGCCGAGACAATCCTGGTTCGCTCGCTGCCCGCGCTGATCGCCGGCACCGCGCCGCGCCGGCCGCAGCCGATCCTGCCGGGCGAATATTTCGGTCGGCGCACGCCCGCGGACGGCCGTATCGAGTGGCAGCGCCCGGCGCGTGAGCTCCACGACCTGGTGCGCGCGGTAGCGCCGCCGTTCCCGGGCGCATTCGCCCAGGTGGCGGGGGAGCGCTGGGACATCGAGCGCACGCGTCTCAGCACGCGCACGCCGCCGACGGCGGGACTGTGGCTGTTCGGCACGGACGGCGAGGTGTGCGCGGCCTGCGGCGATGGCGGCGTGCTGCGGCTGCTGGGTGCGCGCAACGCGAGCGGGGCGCTGGACCTCGAGCGCCTGGCGACGGCGCTCGCGGCGCGACCCCTGCCGCTGGGCTGAGCCGGCCATGGCGCTGGTGGCCCTCAAGATCGACGTCGACACCTACCGCGGCACGCGCGAGGGTGCGCTGCGGCTTGCGGACCTGCTCGAGCGGCTCGGGGTGCGCGCGACCTTTCTCTTCAGCCTGGGTCCTGATCACACCGGGCGGGCGATCAAGCGCGTGTTCCGGCGCGGCTTCCTCGGCAAGGTGCAGCGCACTTCGGTGCTGGAGCACTATGGGCTGAAGACCCTCCTCTACGGTGTGCTGCTGCCGGGGCCGCACATCGGCCGCACCTGCCGCGGCCAGATGCAGGACATCGCGCGCCGCGGCTTCGAGGTCGGCGTGCACACATTCGATCACGTGCGCTGGCAGGACGGCGTCAGCCGCGCCGGCGAGCCGTGGACGCGGCGCGAGCTGACGCGCGCCTACGACGAGTTCGCGGACATCTTCGGCCGCAAACCGCAGGTGCACGGGGCGGCCGGCTGGCAGATGAACGCCTACGTGCCGGCCCTGCAGCAGCAGCTCGGCTTCCGCTACGCTTCCGATACCCGCGGCACAGGGCCGTTTCTGCCGCTGTCGGCTGAGGGCGGGGGCGTGGTACCGCAGCTGCCCACCACGCTCCCGACCTTCGATGAGCTGATCGGGCGCGACGACCTCAGCGGGGCGGATCCGGTGCAGCACCTGCTGTCGCTCAGCGACGCTGCGCCGGCGCGCGACCAGGTGTTCACGCTGCACGCCGAGCTCGAGGGCGGCGCCTATCTGGCGCACTTCGAGCGCCTGCTGCGTGGCTGGCAGCAGCGCGGCATGAACCTCGCCGACCTCGCCACGTATGCCGGGCAGCTGCACCTCAAGAGCCTGCCCCGGTGCGCGATCGTGGCCGGTACCGTGGCCGGACGCTCCGGCACGCTGGCGCTGCAGGGGCCGTGAGCCCGCGTGCGGCGCGGTTGACGTGCAGGCGCGGCGAATTCAACATCGCTGCCGCATGAATACCCAGTTGATGTCGGCGGTGGAGATCCGCGAGCCGGGACCGCCGCAGGCCTTGCGGCTCACCCAGCGCCCCATGCCCGTTCCCGCCGCGGGCGAGGTACTGATCAAGGTGGCCGCCGCCGGCGTCAACCGCCCGGACGTGCTGCAGCGGCGCGGCCTGTATGCGCCGCCGCCCGGGATCACCGACATCCCGGGACTGGAAGTGGCCGGCGAAGTGGTGGCTGTCGGACCGGGGGTGCGCGAGCCGGCGCTCGGTGCACGCGTGTGCGCGCTGGTCGCCGGCGGCGGCTATGCGCAATACGTGGCAGCGCCCGCGGTGCAGTGCCTGCCGGTGCCGGCGCCGCTCAGCCTCGAGGAGGCGGCCGCGCTGCCGGAGACTTTCTTCACAGTCTGGCTCAACGTGTTCCAGCGCGCGCGCCTGCAGCCGGGCGAGACGCTGCTCGTGCACGGGGGTTCGAGCGGCATCGGCACCACCGCGATCCTGCTCGGCAAGGCCTTCGGCGCGCGCGTGCTGGTGACCGCGGGCAGCGCGCAGAAGTGTGCCGCGTGCCGTGAGCTCGGCGCCGAGCTCGCGATCAACTATCACGAGGGCGACTTCGTCGAGGCCACCCTGCGGGCGACCGACGGGCGCGGCGCCGACGTCATCCTCGACATGGTGGGCGGGAACTACCTGGCGCGGAACGCCGCCGCGGCCGCGGTCGAGGGGCGCATCGCGCTCATCGCCACCCAGGGCGGCGTCAAGGCCGAGCTCGATCTGCGTACCTTCATGACCAAGCGCCTCACGCTCACCGCCTCGACGCTGCGGCCGCAGGCGGTCGAGAACAAGGGACGCATCGCCGCGGCACTGCGCGAGCAGGTGTGGCCGCTGTTCGCCACGCGTGGGCTCAAGCCGGTGATCCACGCGCGCTTTCCGCTGGCTGACGCCGCGCTGGCGCACAAGCTCATGGAGTCCGGGGCGCACATCGGCAAGATCGTGCTGCTCACCTGAACGGGTGCGACACGGCCGCCGCCGCCCGGCGCGCGAACTGTGAACTGTGCGTCACAGAAGGTAAGAAATTAGCCATATCGTCACGGATTTGCCGTACGCTTCGGCGCCAGACTCGCGCAATAACCCACGGAGAACGCGCGGATGAGTCTTTCGCCCTATGGCCTGGTCGAGCTGCCCGTGTGGGGCTATTTCCTGGTTACGTTCCTCACCATCGAGACCATGTTCCTCGGGGTGACACTCTACCTGCACCGCGATCAGTCCCATGGCGGCCTCATCCTGCATCCCGCCCTGCGCCACGTGTTCCGTTTCTGGCTGTGGTTCAGCTCCGGGGCGGTCACCAAGGAGTGGGTGGCGGTGCACCGCCGCCACCATGCACACGCTGACCAGGCGCTCGACCCGCACAGCCCGGTGGTGCACGGCGTGCGCCGCGTGCTGTTCGAGGGCTTCGAGCTGTACCGTGCCGCGACGCGCGACCCGGACACCATCCGCAACTACGGCCGCGGCACGCCCGATGACTGGCTCGAGCGCCACGTGTACAGCGCCTACCCGTACCTCGGGGTGACGCTGTTCACCCTCGCGCACCTGGTGCTGTTCGGCGTGCCGGCGATCGTCATGCTCGCGGTGCATCTGAGCGCACAGCCGTTCTTTGCCGGCGGCGTCATCAACGGGCTCGGCCACGCCATCGGCTACCGCAGTTTCGAGATGCCCTCCACCGCCACCAACCTCGTACCGTGGGCGCTGCTGCTCGGCGGCGAGGAGCTGCACAACAACCATCACGCCTTCCCGCGCTCGGCACGCTTCGCCATCCAGCGCTGGGAGTTCGACATCGGCTGGCTGTTTATCCGTCTGTTCCGCGCCCTGGGCCTGGCACGGGTACGCTGGGTCGCACCGCGGCCGCGCTTCGAGCGCCGGCGGCGCGAACTCGACACTGACACCGTGGACGCCCTGTTCACCAACCGCATGCACGTGCTGCGCGCCTACGCGCGGCGCGTGGTGCTGCCCGTGTGCCGCGACCTGGCGCGGCGTGAGCCGCAGGGGTCGGTGCCGGCGAGCGCCTCCAAGCTGCTGATCCGCCACCCGACGCTGCTCGCCGAGGAAGCACGCCGCAAGCTGCGCGACCTCACCGACAGGTACGAGGTGCTGCGGCGCGTCGTCGAGTACCGCGATGGCCTGCAGCAGCTGTGGATCGGAACGTCCGCCAACCCCTCGCGTGCCCTGGCACAGCTGCGCGACTGGTGTCACCAAGCCGAGGCTAGCGGCATCACCGCGCTGCGCGAGTTTGCGCAGGGCCTGCCGGCCTACGCGCGACGCTAGCGCGTCGGCAGGCTGGTGGCGCGCGTCACCGTGCGCATGGCAAAGCTCGAGTGCACGCGTGCCACGCTCGGCAGCCGCGTGAGGTGCTGGCTGTGCACGCGCTCGAAGTCGGCCATGTCGGCCACCACCAGCCGCAGCAGATAGTCGTGCTCGCCGGTCATGAGATAGCACTCCATGACCTCAGGCACCTTGCGGGCCGCGCTCTCGAACGCCTCGAGCCCCGCCTGGCTCTGGCGGTCGAGCGTGATGCTGACAAACACGTTCACCGGAAAGCCTGCGCGCTGCTGGTCGATGAGGGCGGTGTAGCCCTGGATCAGGCCGGACTCCTCGAGCGCCCGTACCCGGCGCAGACACGCCGACTCGGACAGGCTCACTTTGCCGGCGAGCAGGGTATTGGTGATGCGCGCGTCCTGCTGCAGCAGGCGCAGGATGGCGCGATCGTAGCGGTCGAGCTCCATTGGCGCAAAAATCCTTCTAAAAAACGACACTGGACGGCAGATTCTGCCACAATGCCGGCCCTGCAGCGGTCCATTTCGCAAGCTGCCATCGCCGCCGCGCCCTAATCTTGCGGCCAACCAAGCGGCCCGCAGAGGCCGGAAGGACGAGTCATGCGCATTGGGGTTCCCCGCGAGATCAAGGTTCACGAATATCGCGTCGGCTTGGTGCCCGCCGGGGTGCGCGAGCTGGTCGGCGCCGGCCACGAGGTGCTGGTCGAGAGCGGCGCCGGCAACGGCATCGGTGTCGACGATGCACAGTATCGCGCCGCGGGTGCGGCCATCGCCGCGAACGCCGCGGAGGTGTTCGCGCGCGCGGACATGGTCGTGAAGGTGAAGGAGCCGCAGCCGGTCGAGTGCGAGATGCTGCGCCCGGGTCAGGTGCTGTTTACCTACCTGCACCTGGCCGCCGATCCGGGCCAGGCCAATGGCCTGATGAAGTCCGGCGCCACCGCGATCGCCTATGAGACCGTCACCGGACGCAACGGCACGCTGCCGCTGCTCACGCCGATGAGCGAGGTCGCCGGTCGCATGTCGATCCAGGTCGGCGCGGCGAGCCTGCAGAAGGCCAACGGCGGCTTCGGCGTGCTGCTCGGCGGCGTCCCGGGCGTGCCGCCGGCGAAGGTGGTGATTCTCGGCGGCGGCGTGGCCGGTACGCACGCCGCGGAAATGGCGATCGGCCTGCGCGCCGACGTCACGGTGGTCGATCGCTCGGTGGACCGCCTGCGCGAGCTGTCGTCCATGTTCGGCTCGACGCTGCACACCGCCTACTCAACCATCGAGACGGTCGAGCGCCTGGTGCGCGACGCCGACCTGGTGGTCGGGGCCGTGCTGGTGGTCGGCGCCGCCGCGCCGAAGCTCGTGACGCGTGCCATGGTGAAGACCATGAAGCCCGGCGCGGTGCTGGTCGACATCTCCATCGATCAGGGCGGCTGCTTCGAGACCAGTCACGCGACCACGCATGCCGAGCCGACGTTCGTCGTCGACGGCGTGATCCACTATTGTGTCGCCAACATGCCCGGCGCCGTCCCGCGCACCTCCGCGATGGCCCTGACCAACGCCACGCTGCCGTACGTCCGCGCGCTGGCCGATCTCGGCTGGCAGGCGGCGTTCAAGCGCGACCCGGGCCTTGCGGCGGGGCTGAACGTCCATGCCGGCGAGATCACCCACGAGGTGGTCGCCAAGGCCCTAGGCCTGAAGGCGCGGCCGGCGACCTGAGCCGGCCGCGTTCCCACCCGCGGGCCCGCCGCGCCCCCACAAAGGGAGGTGGCCGGGGGGCGTCCGGGCCGCTACGCTACGCCCGCCCGATATCCACCGTAGCGGAGGTTCCCGTGATGAAGACTGTGCTGCCGGCGGTGACGCTGGCGCTGCTGGCCGGCGCGGCGCTCGCCGACCCCGTGACCTACCAGGTCGATCCTGCACATACCTATCCGAGCTTTGCGGCGGATCACTTCGGCGGCATGTCGGTGTGGCGCGGGAAGTTCGACCGGTCTTCCGGGACCATCGTGGTCGACAAGGACAAGGGCAGCGGCACGGTCGACATCAGCGTCGATACCGCGTCGATCGACTTCGGGATGCCGAAGCTCAACGAGCACGCCAAGTCGGCCGAGATGTTCGACGTGGCGAAATACCCGACGGCCACCTTCAAGGGCAAGCTGACCGGCTTCAAGAACGGCGTACCGACCGCGGCCGTGGGGGAGTTCACGCTACACGGGGTGACCCGTCCACTGACGCTCACCATCAACACGTTCAAGTGCATGACCTACCCGCAGGACAAGAAAGAGCACTGCGGCGCGGACGCCTCGGGGACCATCAACCGCGCGGACTACGGCATCAGCTACGGCGACAAGTACGGCTTCAAGATGGACGTGCCGCTGGCGATCCAGGTCGAGGCCGTGCGCGCCAGCTGAGTCGCGCGCTCAGGCGATGCGGGCGACGGCTTCGCTGGCGAGCGCCAGCGAGGACGTCAGTCCCGGCGACTCGATACCGAACAGGTTGAGCACTCCGGGCACGCCGTGGCTGCGCTCGTCGTCGATGCGGAAGTCCGCCGCCGCCTCGTGCGGACCGCTGATCTTCGGCCGCACCCCGGCGTACGCGGGTTGCAGCGCCCCGTCGCGCAGCCCCGGCCAGTAGCGGCGGATGGCGGCGTAGAAACGCTCGCCGCGGCGCACGTCGACGTCGTACTCCGGGCTGTCGATCCACTCCACATCGGGACCGAAGCGTGCGCGGCCGCCGAGGTCGAGCGTCAGGTGGATGCCGAGGCCGCCCGGCTCCGGGATGGGGTAGACCAGACGCCGGAACGGTGAGCGTCCGTCGAGGGTGAAGTAACTGCCCTTGGCGTAGTGGGCCACCGGCAGGTGCGCGGCCGGGAAGCCCTCCATGAGGCGCGCCACCGCCGGCGCCGCCACTCCGGCACTGTTGACCAGCAGCCGGGTGCGCAGCTCCGGCTCGCCGCCGTTCACCGCGATGCGCGCGCCGCCGCCGTCCTCGAGGACGACGCGCGTGACCGTGCTGCCGCAGGCGAGGATTGCGCCGCGGCTCTCGGCGTCCGCCAGCAGCGCCAGCATGTAGGCGTGCGAGTCGATAATGCCCGTTAGCGGTGAGCTCAGCGCCGCGACGCAGGCGAGCTGCGGCTCGAGCGCGCAGGCGGCGGCGCCGCTGAGGCTCTCGAGCTCGACGCCGTTCGCGGCCGCCGCGGCCGCGACCCTGGCGAGCCCCGGCAGCTGTGCCGCGTCGGTGGCCACGATCAGCTTGCCGCAGCGCTGGTGGGCGATGCCGCGCTCGGCGCAGAAGCCGTACAGCCGGTCGCGGCCCGCGATGCACAGGCGCGCCTTCCAGGAGCCCTGCGGGTAGTAGATGCCGGAGTGGATCACCTCGCTGTTGCGCGAGCTCGCGCCGGTGCCGAAGCGATCGGCGGACTCGAGGATCAGCGTGTCGTGGCCGCGCAGTGCCAGCTCGCGCGCCACCGCCAGTCCCACCACGCCGGCGCCGATGACGACTGCTGCGACTTCATCCATCCGCGCCAGTGTAGCCGGTTGGCGCGACGCGTCCCTAACCGCAACGCCGGGCCCTACAATGCGCGCATGAGCGTCGACTATCAGCTGGACGACGGCATCGCGGTGCTCGTCATCGCCAACCCGCCCGGCAACGCCCTGACTCTCGGCGTGCGCCGCGGGCTGCAGGCGGCGCTGGCGCGCGCCGCACACGCCCCGGAAGTGCACGCCATCGTGCTCGCCGGTGCGGACGGGGTCTTCTGCGCCGGCACCGACATGGCCGGGCTCGATACGGGCGCGCTGCTGCAGGCGCCCACCACCGGCGAGCTGCAGGCGCTGCTCGAGGCGAGCGCCAAGCCGGTCGTCGCCGCGCTCGAGGGTGCAGCGCTCGGCGAGGGCTTCGAGCTCGCGCTCGCCGCGCACTGGCGCGTGGCGAGTCGCGAGGCGCGCCTCGGGCTGCCGGACCTGAAACTGGGACTCATCCCCGGGGCGGGGGGCACGCTGCGCTGCACGCGCCTGGCAGGTGCGGCCGCCGCGCTGGAGATGATCGGCGCCGCCCGCGCCCTCAGTGCGCCGCGTGCCCTCGAGCTCGGCCTCGTCGATGCGCTCGCGGATCCCGCGCGGCCGGCCGCGCTCGCACTGGCGCGGCAGGCGCTCACCGAGCAGCGCCCACTGCGCCGGGCGAGTGCGGCGCAGGAGCGCGTCGGCACGGTCGACCCCGGGGTGTTTGCCGCCGCACGCCGCAAGCTGCACGCGAAGGCGCACGGCCAGCTCGCCCCGGCGCGCCTCATCGACTGCATCGAGGCGGCCTGTACACGTCCGCCGGCGGAAGCGCTGCGCCTCGAGCGCGAGTCCTTCCTCGAGTGCCTGGCGAGCCCCGAGCGGCGCGCGCGGGTACACGTGTTCCTGGCCGAGCGCGCGGCGCGCACCGTACCGGACGTGCCGCACGGGCTGCAGCCGCTGCCGATCCGCACCGCCGCCGTGATCGGTGCCGGCACCATGGGCACCGGCATCGCCATGACGTTCGCCAGTGCCGGCATCCCGGTGGTGGTGCTCGAGGCCTCGCCCGCGGCGCTGGAGAAGGGGCTGGCACTGGTGCGCAAGAACTACGCCGCCTCGGTCGCGCGCGGCAGTCTCTCGCAGCAGCGTGCCGACGCCGCCGCCGGCCTGGTCACGGGCAGCGGCGACTACGCGGCGCTCGGCGGCGCCGACATCGTGATCGAGGCGGTGTTCGAGGATCTGAAGGTCAAGCAGGAGGTGTTCGCGCGGCTGGATGCGGTGGCGGCGCCCCACGCCATCCTCGCGACCAACACCTCGACGCTCGACATCGACGCCATCGCCGCCAGCACCACCCGGCCCGGACAGGTGGTCGGCACGCACTTCTTCAGTCCGGCGCACGTCATGAAGCTGCTCGAGAACGTGCGCGGCCGGCGCACCTCCGCGCAGACGCTCATCACGGTCATGGCGCTCGGCACGCGGCTCGGCAAGGTGCCGGTGCTGGCCGGCAACTGCGACGGCTTCATCGGCAACCGCATGCTCATGTACTACGGGGCGCAGGCCGAGTTCCTGCTGGAGCAGGGCGCGACACCGGAGCAGATCGACCGGGTGATCGAGGGATTCGGCTTCGCCATGGGGCCGCTCGCGGTGCGCGACCTGGCCGGCAACGACGTCGGCCTGCTGATCCGCAAGGGCCGGCGTCTGCCGCCGGACGAGCGCTGGTCGCCGATCCTCGAGCGCCTGGTTGAGGCCGGTCGCCTCGGCCAGAAGGCCGGCCGCGGCTACTACCGCTACGAGGGCCGCGCGCGCCTCCCGGACCCCGGGGTCATGGAGCTGATCGAGGGGGTGTCGCGCGAGCTCGGCATCACGCGGCGGCCGATCGCCGACGAGGAGATCCTGGCGAGCCTGCTGCACCCGCTGGTGAACGAGGGGGCACGCCTGCTCGCGGAGGGGATCGCGCAGCGGGCCTCCGACATCGACGTGGTGTACGTCAACGGTTACGGCTTCCCGGCGTGGCGCGGCGGCCCGATGTACTGGGCGCAGCATGCGGGTATTTCAAATGTGGTCGACACCATGCGCCGCCTGTCGGCGACCAATGGCGCGCGCTGGCAGCCGGCGCCGCTGCTGGAGCGTATGGCGGCCACCGGGGAGGGCTGGGACAATGTGGCGCGGCAGGAGAACCGGCACAACACAACAGATCACGGCGCCTGATCGGCGGCAGGAGGGGAAGCATGCGAGCACTGTTCACGGCCTCAGCCACCGCGCTGCTGCTGCTGGCGGCCGGGGCGCGTGCCGACGCGCCGCCCGCGGCGCACGCCATGGCGCAGTTTCCCGCCACGGTCGAGGACTGGGCGCACGGCGCGCGGCTGTTTGAGGGCCTGGGGAGCTTCCATCGCCAGGCGAGCACGAGCTCACCCGCGGCCCAGCAGTACTTCGACCAGGGCATGCGCTTCCTGTGGGCCTTCAACCACGACGAGTCGACGCGCTCATTCGCCAAGGCAGCCGAGCTCGACCCGGCCTGCGCCGCCTGTTACTGGGGCGTGGCGCTCACCGTCGGACCGAACTACAACGTGCCGGCGATGATCGAGCCGCGCGCCCGCGTCGCCTTCGACGCCCTGCACGAGGCGCAGCAGAACGCCGCGCACGCCTCGCCCGTCGAGCAGGCGCTGATCGAGGCGCTGGCGGCGCGCTACCCGAGCGCCCAGCCGCTCGACCCCTCCAACCTCGGCCCGGTGCTCGCGGCCTATGCCGCCGCCATGCGCAAGGTCGCCGCGCGCTATCCCGACGATCTCGACGTGCAGACCCTGTGCGCCGAGAGCGAGATGAACGTCCACGCCTGGAAGCTGTGGACGCCCGCGGGCGAGCCGGTGGCCGGCACCGCCGAGATCGTCGCCCGGCTCGAAGGCGTGCTGCGCCGTGACCCCAGCCACCCCGGCGCCAACCACTACTACATTCACGTCATGGAAGCCTCGCCGGATCCCGGCAAGGCCGCCGTCTCGGCGCAGCGCCTGACCGGGATGATGCCGGCGGCCGGCCACCTCGAGCACATGCCGGCGCACATCATGCAGCGCATCGGCCGCTATGAGGACGCCGCCGAGGCGAACCGCCGCGGCGTCAAGGCCGACCACGCCTACTTCGCCTCGACCTCGGCGCCGGATTACTACGCGATGTATCTCGCGCACAATTACGCGTTCCTCGCGTACTCGGCCGCCATGGAAGGGCGCAAGGCCGAGTCGCTCGAGGCGGTGCAGCAGGTGGTGCAGACGGTGCCGCTCGACATGCTGCTCACGATGGGAGACTCGGGCTGGAACCTGTCGCAGCAGTACGCGGCGCTCGTGCGCTTCGGCCTTTGGGACGAGCTGATCGCGCTGCAGGTGCCCGATGTCCGCGCCCCCGGCCTCACCGGCGCCTGGCTCTACGGCCGGGGCGTGGCGCTGGCCGCGCGCGGGCGCATCGCCGAGGCGCACACCGCGCTCACGCAGCTGCAGGATCTCGCGGCCAGGACCCCCGAGGGTGCGCTGGCCGGCTTCAACACCCTCAGGGGCGTGCTGGCGGTGGCGCAGCCGGTGGTGGCGGCGCGCATCGCCGCCTCCGAGCACCACGACGCGGACGCGGTCCGGCTGCTGCAGCAGGCGGTGGCCGCCGAGGATGCGCTCGCCTACAACGAGCCCGCGGACTGGTACTTCCCCACGCGGCACCTGCTCGGTGCCCAGCTGCTGATCGCCGGCCGTGCCGCCGAGGCGGAGCGCGTCTACCGCGAGGACCTCAAGCACAACCCGCACAACGGCTGGGCCCTGCACGGGCTGGCCGTGGCGCTCAAGCGCGAGGGCAAGGCCGCGCAGGCGGCGCGCGCGCGGCGCGAGGCGCAGGCAGCCTGGACGCACGCGGACCTGCAGCTGCCGGGCTCGGCGTTCTGGTTCGCCGGCGCCGACACCACGACCTGCGAGTGTCAGCGCGAAGCGCTAGCCGAGCGGCAGGCGGGTGGTGAACTTCTTGGTGCGCAGCACGAAGCTCGTGTTAACTGAGCGCACCGCGCGCAGCTGCAGCAGCTGCGTCGAGAGGAAGTGCTCGTACGCTTCCATGCTGGCGGCGACGATGCGCAGCAGATAGTCGTTGGCGCCGCTCATCGAGTGGCACTCGAGCACCTCCGGGCGCTCCTCCACCAGCTGATCGAACTGGCGCACCGACTCGGGGTGATGGTTCTCGAGCGACACCAGTGCGTAGGCGAGGATCGGCAGGCCGATCGCCGGCGCGCGCAGCAGCGTCGCGTAGCCGGCGATGAAGCCCGCCTGCTCCAGGCGCCGCAGCCGCCGCCAGCACGGGGCGGGCGACAGCCCCACGCGCTTGGCGAGGTCCTGGTTGGAGATGCGCGCGTCGTTCTGCAGCTCTTCGAGAATGCGCCGGTCGACCCGGTCGAGGGTCTTAGGTATCGGTGTGGCGGGCATAGAATGGCAATAATATTGCCAAGAAGTGCCTTTACAGAGCAATAGAGCAAGATAATTTCTGTTCCGACCGCATAAGCTGCGCGATCCGAACCCGCATCCAGTAAGACCCACGGCGGTGAGTGCCAGCGCGATGTCGAAGCCCTCCCCGCTGACGGGCGCGCAGCCGGACTGGCGCCGCGTGGCCTCGCTCCTGCATGCCTCGCGTGCCCTCGATGACATCGAGGAGACGCGCCTGGTGCCGGAGCGCAAGGTGCTGTACCAGTTCTCCGCGCGCGGTCACGACCTGGCGCAGATCCTGCTCGGCCTGCAACTCGATGATGCGCACGATGGCGTGACGGTCTACTACCGCTCGCGGCCGCTGATGCTGGCGCTCGGCGAGAGCCTGGAGGAGGCCGCCGCCGCGCCGCTGGCGCGCCAGGGCTCCTTCAGCGGGGGCCGCGACATCGGCGTGGTGTTCAACCGTCCCGGGCGCGGCGCCGCCACCGTGCTGCCGGCGTGCGGCGGGGTCGGCGCCCAGTACACCCCGGCCGCCGGCTGGGCGCAGGCGATCCGCTTCCGCCACGAGACGCTCGCCGACCCGAGCTATGCACGCAGCATCGCCGTGGCACTGGGCGGGGACGCCTCGACCGCGACCAACGGCTTCTGGGCGGCACTCAACATCGCTACGACGCTCGCCCTGCCGATGCTGTTCTGCATCGAGGACAACGCGTTCGGCATCTCGGTGCCGTCGAGCCTGCAGACCCCGGGGGGCAACATCGTCGCCAACCTGCGCGCGTTCAGCGGCCTCACCCTCCTCGAGGGCAGCGGCAGCGATCCGGCGGCGGCCGCCGAGCTGGTACAGCGCGCGGTGGCGCACGTGCGCACCCAGCGCAGCCCGGCGCTGCTGCGCCTCACGGTACCGCGCCTGTCGGGACACTCCGGTCAGGACACGCAGGCCTACAAGTCCGCCGAGACGCTGCGTGAGGAGCGTGCGCGGGACCCGCTGACGCGCCTGCAGCAGTTCCTGGTGCCGCAGGCCATGAGCGCCGCGCAGTGGACGGCACTGGCGGAGCAGACTCGGGGTGAGGTGGAAGCGGCGGTGACCGCGGCGCTGGCGCGCCCGCAGCCCGACCCACGAGGCCTGACCGAGCACGTGTTCGCGGGCGCGGAGCTGCAGACCCAGGGCGGGCTCCGGCCGGAAGGCTGGCAGCCGCCGGCGACCGTGACGCACGCGCAGCCGGAAGCGGCGCGCATCAACATGCTGACCGCAATCCGGCGCACCCTGGACGTCGAGCTCAGCGCCAACCCGCGCCTGGTCGTATTCGGCGAGGACGTCGGCCCCAAGGGCGGTGTGCACGGCGCGACGCTGGGCCTGCAGGACAAATACGGCCCGGCACGGGTGTTCGATACCAGCCTGTCCGAGGAGGGCATCATCGGGCGTGCGGTCGGCATGGCGCTCGCAGGTCTCCTGCCGGTGCCCGAGATCCAGTTCCGCAAGTACGCCGATCCCGCCGCCGAGCAGCTGAACGACTGCGGCACCATGCGCTGGCGCACGCGCAATCGCTTCGCCGCGCCGATCGTGGTGCGCATGCCGGGCGGCTTCTTCAAGTGCGGCGACCCCTGGCACAGCCAGACCAACGAGGTCGCCTGGGTGCACGGCATCGGCTGGCAGGTGGCGGTGCCGTCCAACGCCGAGGACGCGGTCGGCCTGTTGCGCGCCGCGCTGCGCGGCAACGACCCGGTCATCTTCTTCGAGCACCGCGCCATGCTCGACGGCGCCTGGGCGCGGCGTCCGTATCCGGGGGACGCCTACGTGGTGCCGTTCGGCCAGGCGCGCACCGTGCGCGCCGGCGGCGAGCTTACGGTCGTGACCTGGGGGGCGATGGTGGAGAGGTGCGAGGCCGCCGCCGCGCGCTCGCAGGTTGACGCGGAGGTGCTCGATCTGCGTACGCTCTCGCCCTGGGACAAGGAGAGCGTGCGCGCCTCAGTGAACAAGACCCGCCGCTGCCTGATCGTGCACGAGGACAACCTGACCGCCGGCTTCGGCGCGGAAGTGGCCGCCATGCTGGCGCAGGAGTGTTTCTACGGCCTCGACGCCCCGATCGAACGGCTGGCCATGCCCGACATCCCCAGTCCCCACGCACCGGTGCTGCTCGAGGCAGCCGTGCCGGATGCCACCCGCATCTGCCAGGCCATCCAGCGCCTGGCGAGCCTGTGAGTGCGCCGGTGAGCGGCCGCGTCGAGATCCGGGCACCCGCCGAGGAGTCTGAGGGCACGCGGCTGCAGATCCTGCGCTGGCTGAAGCGTGCCGGTGAGCGCGTGGCGCTCAACGAGCCGCTGATCGAGATCGAGACCGACAAGGTGACCGTCGAGGTGCCGTCACCGGGAGAGGGCGTGCTGGGTGAGATTCTGCGCCACGAGCAGGACGAGATCGCCCCCGGCGAGCTGCTCGGCCACATCGAGTCCGCCGGCGCGCCGCAGGCGGTGCAGCCGGCGGCGGCGGGTGTCGCGCCGGCGCGCCGACCCGAACCGCTGGCAGCGAGTGACCCGGCGCCGGCGCGCGGCACGGCGGCGCTGAGTCCGGCCGTGCGGCGCCTGCTGGCCGAACGCGGCCTGGATGCCTCCGACGTCGCGGGCAGCGGCCCGGGCGGGCGCATCACGGTCGAGGACGTGCTGCGCGCGGACCCGGCCGGGACGGCGGCGGCCGCGCCGGCTGCGGCCGCCGTGGCGGCACCGCCCGAGGGCGTGCGGCGCGTGCCGCACACGGCGGTGCGGCGGCGCATCGCCGAACACATGGTGCAGAGCCTGCTGCACACCGCGCCGCACGTGACCACCGTGTTCGAGGCGGACCTGTCGGCGGTGCTGCGCGACCGGGCGCAGCGGCGCGAGGAGTTCGCGGGACGCGGTGCGCCGCTGACGCTCAGCGCCTACTTCGTGCAGGCGATAGTCGCCGCGATCCGCGCCGTGCCCGAGGCCAACAGCCGCTGGACCGACAGCGCGCTCGAGATCCACGAGGCCATGCACATCGGCATCGCCACGGCGGTGGCGGGCACCGGGCTCGTGGTGCCGGTGCTGCGCGATGCCCAGGCGCGCGACCTGTTCGACACCGCGCGCGGCCTGGAGGATCTGGTGAGCCGCGCCCGCAGCGCACGGCTGACACCGGCCGACGTGCGCGGCGGCACCTTCACCATGTCCAACCACGGCGTGAGCGGGAGCCTGCTGGCCGCGCCGATCATCATCAACCAGCCGCAGGCGGCGATCCTCGGCGTCGGCAAGCTGGAGAAGCGCGCGGTCGTGCTCGAGACGGGTGATGAGCAGAAGATCGTGGTGCAGCCGCGCTGCTACGTGACCCTGACACTCGATCATCGCGTCATGGACGGCCACCAGGCCAATCACTTCATGCAGACGTTCGTCGACACGCTTAACCGCTGGCCCGCTTAGTGGGATGATTCCGCTGCCGTGCCGCAGCGAACCCCGGAACTTGAGCCGATCGAGCGCGCCAGCCAGGACGAGCTGCGGGCGCTGCAGCTCGAGCGGCTGCAGTGGTCGGTGCGCCACGCCTACCAGAACGTCGTGCCGTACCGCGCCAAGTGCGAGCGCGCCGGCGTGCATCCGGGCGAGTTGCGCACACTCGCCGACCTGGCGCGCTTCCCGTTCACCGTCAAGGACGACCTGCGCCAGGGCTACCCGTTCGGCCTGTTCGCAGTGCCGCGCGAGCAGCTGGTGCGCCTGCATGCCTCGAGCGGTACCACCGGCAAGCCGACCGTGGTGGGCTACACCCGCCGCGACATCGATACCTGGGCCGGCCTCGTGGCGCGCTCGATCCGCGCCGCCGGCGGTCGCCCCGGTGACCTGGTGCACATCGCCTACGGCTATGGCCTATTCACCGGCGGCCTGGGCGCGCACTACGGGGCCGAGCGGCTCGGCTGCACCGTGGTGCCCATGTCCGGCGGCCAGACGCAGAAGCAGGTGCAGCTGATCTGCGACCTGCGCCCGGCCATCATCATGGTGACACCCTCGTACATGCTGGCGATCGCCGAGGAGTTCCAGCGTCAGGGACTGGATGCAACGGCCACCTCGCTCCGCACCGGCATCTTCGGGGCCGAGCCGTGGACCGAGGCGATGCGCACCGAGATCGAGCAGCGCGTGGGCATCGACGCGATCGACATCTACGGGCTGTCGGAAGTGATGGGCCCCGGGGTGGCGAGCGAGTGCATCGAGACCAAGGATGGCGCGGTGATCTGGGAGGATCACTTCTACCCCGAGATCATCGACCCGATAAGCGGTGCGGTGCTGCCCGACGGTACGCCGGGCGAGCTGGTGCTCACCACGCTCAGCAAAGAGGCGCTGCCCATGATCCGCTACCGCACGCGCGACCTGACGGCGCTGCTGCCGCCCACGGCCCGCCCGATGCGCCGCATGGCGCGCATCGGCGGCCGCTCCGACGACATGCTGATCATCCGCGGCGTCAACGTGTTTCCGAGCCAGATCGAGGAGCTGCTGCTGAAGCTGGCGGGCCTCGCCCCGCACTACCAGCTGGAGCTCACGCGCGCCGGGCACCTCGACCGGCTGGCGGTGCGGGTCGAGTGCCTGCCGGAGCTGGCAGCCGATGCGCGCGCCCAGCAGCGCCTGCAGCGCGAGCTGCAGGCCGGCATCAAGGCCGGTATCGGCATCACCACCGAGGTGCTGGTTGGCGCGCCGGGCTCGATCGAGCGCTCCGCGGGCAAGGCACGCCGCGTCGTCGACCGGCGCCGCCCCGGCTAGGCGATGCCGCCGAAGCGCATCCGTGCCGCCGCGCCGGCTGCCGGCAGCGGCCGATGCAGCCGGTGCGCGCTGGCCGAAAGATACAGCTCCGCAGGGGCGAACACGCGCGCGTACAGCCGCCGGCACAGCGTGTAGGCGGCCGCGCCGACCCACGCCTCCGGCAGCAGCGCCGGCGGCAGCAGCGGGTCCTGCAGGTGGACCTTGCGGTACTCGTGGATGAGGAGCGTACGCACCAGGAACGCGGTGCCGCCCGGCAGATCGCGGCCGAGCACCGGCTCAAGCGGCGCGAAGCGCGCCACGAAGCGCTGGTAGCGGCGTCCGAGTCCGTCGAGGTCCCAGCCCTGCGCGGCGAGGCGCCGGTCCTGCACGAGCGTCCCGCTGCGGCTCGCGAGCAGCAGCGCCGCCGGCGCCCCCGGCAGGCCCTGCAGGGCGCGCCGCACCGCGCGCGGGCTGTAGCCCGGATGGGCGAGGAGCGCCGGGTCGAGCTGGCCGAAACCGAGCCACTTCAGGGCCTCCCGCAGGCCGGTGCGCTGCGGTCCGGGCGGCAGCAGCAGCAGCGTCCAGCGCCCGTCCCACTGCCTGGGCCCGGCCCCATAGATGCGGCGCGTCGCCTCGGCGAAGCGTGCGGCGCCACGGCGCGTCAGGCGGTACTCGCTGCGTCGTCCGGAGCGGCGTGCCGCCAGCCAGCCATCGCGCGCCAGGCGCGCCACCGAAGTGCGCACCAGACGCTCGGTGAGGCCGAAGGGGGCCGCCAGGCGGATCAGGCTCCCGAGCGTCACCGCGCCGCCGCGTGGCGCGATGGCATCGCCGAACAGCGTCATCAGCAGCGAGCCGGCACGCAGCGGCCGCTGCGCACGGAAGTGCCGCAGCAGCGCCTGGACGGGTGCGGGGAGGGGGGCGGGCGGGGCGCTGGCCATGGGCCCGGAATTGTGACACAGGATTTGGCGCCCCTGTGATATTCTTGTGTCACATCTGAGCGCGGCGACGGAGCCCCCATGTACACCCAGGCTCTCGATACCCACGGTAAGGAACCGCTACCCGCCGGCGAGGGGGGCGCGGTGGCGCAGCGCTTCCAGGCGCGGGTCGACGCCGACGAGAAGATCGAGCCCAAGGACTGGATGCCCGATGCCTACCGCCAGACGCTGATCCGCCAGATCTCCCAGCACGCCCACTCCGAGATCGTCGGCATGCTGCCGGAGGGCAACTGGATCACGCGCGCCCCGACGCTGCGGCGCAAGGCGGTGCTGATCGCCAAGGTGCAGGATGAGGGCGGCCACGGCATGTACCTGTACAGCGCCGCCGAGACCCTCGGTGTTGCGCGCGCCGAGCTGTTCGAGCAGCTGCTGTCGGGCGCAGCCAAGTACTCGAGCATCTTCAACTACCCGACGCTCACCTGGGCGGACATCGGCGCCATCGGCTGGCTGGTGGACGGCGCGGCGATCATGAACCAGATCCCCATCTGCCGCTGCTCGTACGGCCCGTATGCACGCGCCATGGTGCGCATCTGCAAGGAAGAGAGCTTCCACCAGCGCCAGGGGTTCGAGATCATGCTGACGCTGGCGCGCGGCAGCGCCGCGCAGCGCGCCATGGCCCAGGATGCCCTGAACCGCTGGTGGTGGCCGTCGATCATGATGTTCGGCCCGAGTGATGCGGACTCGAAGCACACCGCGCAGTCGATGCGCTGGAAGATCAAGCGCTTCAGCAACGACGAGCTGCGCCAGAAGTTCATCGACATCACCGTGCCGCAGGCGTTCTTCCTCGGACTCGCGATCCCGGACCGGGAGCTGCACTGGAACGAGTCGACGCAGCACTACGACATCGGCGCGATCGACTGGGCGGAATTCCACGCGGTGCTGAAGGGCAACGGCCCGTGCAACCGCGAGCGGCTCGAGGCGCGGCGCGGCGCCTACGAGTCCGGGCGCTGGGTGCGCGAGGCGGCCGCCGCGCACGCGGCCAAGGAGCGGGCGCGCACCGCGTCCACCGGCGGCAGCACGGCGCAGACGGGGCGAACATGAACGAAGAATGGCCGCTGTTCGAGGTCTTCATCCGCTCGCGCTCCGGGCTCGAGCACAAGCACGTCGGCAGCCTGCACGCCGCCGATGCGCGCATGGCCATCGAGCACGCCCGCGACGTGTATACGCGCCGCCAGGAGGGCGTCAGCATCTGGGTGATGCGCTCGGCCGACATCATCGCCTCGGACCCGGGTGAGGCGGAGGCGCTGTTCGAGCCGGCGCGCGACAAGGTCTACCGCCACCCGACCTTCTACGTCATCCCGGACGAGGTCAAGAACCTGTGAGCCGCGCCGAGCGCCACGCCGCCGAGTCGGAGCGCGAGCTGCAGGCGGCGCGCTGCCGCTATGTATTGCGCCTCGGCGATACCGCGCTGGTGCTCGGCCAGCGTCTGGGCGAGTGGGTCGGGCACGCGCCGGCACTGGAGGAGGACCTGGGGCTCGCCAACCTCGCGCTCGATCTGGTCGGCCAGGCGCGCCTGCTGCTCACCTACGCCGGTGAGCTCGAGGGCCGCGGCCGCGACGAGGACGACCTGGCGTTCCTGCGCGACGCGCCCGAGTTCATGAACCTGGCGCTCGCCGAGCAGCCGAACGGCGACTTCGCCGTCACCATCGTGCGGCAGTGGCTCATCGATACCTGGCAGCTGCAGGTGTACCGCGCGCTGGCGGCTTCCACCGACACGCGCCTGGCGGCCATCGCCGCCAAGGCTCTCAAGGAGACGCTCTACCACCACCGCTTCAGCAGCGGCTGGCTGGCACGGCTCGGGGATGGCACCGCCGAGAGCCACGGGCGTGCTCAGCGTGCGCTCGAGGAGCTGTGGCGCTTCACCGCGGAGTTCTTCGCCCCCGACGAAGTCGATGAGCGCGTGCACGCCGCCGGCATCGCTCCGGAGCTTCCCGCTCTCGCGGCGCCCTGGTCGGCGCAGGTGGACGCCGATCTTGCAGCCGCCACGCTGCGCCGTCCGGCCGTGGCCAGCTATTCCTGGCACGGCAAGCGCGGGGTGCACACCGAGCACCTCGGGCACCTGCTCGCCGCCATGCAGCACCTGCAACGCACCTATCCCGGGCTGCGCTGGTGAGTGCGGCGATGAGCACCCCGGGAAACAGCGCCGCCGAGGAGGCCGAGCGTGTCCTCGCGCTGCTCGCCGCGGTACCCGATCCCGAGATCCCGGTGCTGAGCGTGGTGGACCTGGGCGTGATCCGGCACGTGCGCCGCGGCACCGACGGCCGGCTGCGGGTCGGGCTCACGCCGACGTACTCGGGCTGTCCGGCCACCGAGATGATCCGGGCCGCCGTGCGCGGCACCCTCGACCGGCACGGCTTTCCCGATGCCGAGATCGAGGAGGTGCTGTCGCCGCCCTGGAGCAGCGACTGGCTGAGCGCCGCCGGGCGGGTCAAGTTGCGGCAGTTCGGCATCGCGCCACCCGTTGCGCCCGTGTCGAGCCCGCGCCGGCTTTGGCAGGCGACGCCGGTGGCGTGCCCGCGCTGCGCCGGCGCCGACACCGAGCGCATCAGCGAGTTCGGCTCCACGCCCTGCAAGGCGCACTACCGCTGTCGCCAGTGCGGCGAGCCGTTCGACTACTTCAAGTGCCTCTGACATGCTGAAATTCCATGCGCTGCGGGTTGCCGCCGTCACTCCGGATGCAGAGGACGCGGTCGCCATCGAGCTCGAGCTGCCGGAAGCGCTGCGCGCGGAGTACCGCGGCACGCCCGGTCAGCACGTCGTGGTACGGACCCGCATCGATGGCCAGGAGACACGACGCACCTACTCGCTGGTGAACGCACCGGGGGAGCGGCCGCTGCGCATCGTGCCGCGGGTGCATCCCCGTGGCCGCATGTCGCGCTTCCTGGCCGAGCAGCTGCGCGCCGGCGACGCCCTCGAGGTGTTGCCGCCCAACGGCAGCTTCACGCCGCGCACTGCGGCGCAGCCGGCGGGCACCTACGTCGCGTTCGCCGCCGGCTGCGGCATTACCCCGGTGCTGTCGGTGGTGCGGAGCCTGCTGGCGCACGAGCCGGCGCGGGTCATCCTCTTCTACGGCAACAGCGGCAGCGCGCGCACCATGTGCCTCGAGGACCTGCTGGCGCTCAAGGATCGTCACCTGGGGCGACTGTCGCTGCACTTCGTCATGAGCCGCGAGCCCCAGGAGGCCGAGCTCTACAATGGCCGCATCGACGCGGCACGGGTGCGGCGGTTCGCCGGCGTGCTGTTCGAGCCGCGCGGCGTGACGGAATACTTCCTGTGCGGCCCGGGCGACATGATCGAGCAGGTGTCCACGACGCTGCGCGAGCTCGGAGTCGAGCCCGCGCGGGTGCATGCCGAGCACTTCACGGTCGCCACGGCGACGCCGGCGACCGCGGAGGCGGCACGTCCGGCGGCCGGCGACACCACGGGCGCAGCCGCCGCCACCACCGACCAGGCCGAGGTCAGCATACTCATGGACGGGCGGCGCCGCTCATTCGCCATGAAGCGTGACGCTGAGACGGTGCTCGATGCGGCGGCCCGCGCCGGCATCGACCTGCCGTTCTCGTGCCGCGCCGGCGTGTGCTCGACGTGCCGCACCAAGGTGGTGCGCGGCGAGGTGGAGATGGCACAGAACTA
>Ga0134125_10001020_pt1 | contig 35710 bp, 31 predicted proteins | sample KB31751_FD_96464 | JGI IMG/M metagenome (GOLD analysis project Ga0134125, IMG submission 96464) | Terrestrial soil microbial communities with excess Nitrogen fertilizer from Kellogg Biological Station, Michigan, USA - KB3-175-1 | ecosystem: Environmental > Terrestrial > Soil > Unclassified ...
AAGGACTACGTGCTCGCACAGGTTCAACAGGGCGTCTGGACCGAAGGCGACCTGATTCCGACGGAACTGGCGCTGTGCCGGCAATTCGGCGTGTCACGCATGACCGTGCACCGCGCATTGCGGGAGCTGACCGCCGACCAGATCCTGGTACGGTACCAGGGGTCGGGAACATATGTCGCCGCAGCCAAGATTCCTTCCACACTGATCGAAATCCGCAGCATCGCGCAGGACATCAGGGATCGCGGGCATCGCCATTCCTGCCGGGTGCTGCACCTGGATCGCACGCAGGTCACAGCCAACCAGACACAGCGTTTTCATCTGGGGGCAGGGGCGCCGCTCTTTCGTTCGATCATCGTGCATTATGAAAACGCCATGCCCATCCAGCTCGAAGATCGCGTGGTCGACGCCCACCGCATGCCGGATTACCTCGATCAGGACTGGACCGATACCACCCCCAACGAATACCTGATGCGGGCGGCTCCCGGACCCAGCGGGCTCTATACCATCGAGGTCAAGCTGCCGCCCGAAGAAATTGCCACCCCGTTGGACATCCCGCCGGCTCAACCCTGTCTGGTGCTGGACAGAACGACGTTCTCGGGCGGCGCGTTCGCCTCACAGGCCACCATGTGGTACCCCGGGAATCGCTACAAGCTGGCCGGCCGGACCTAGCGTCCGCCGGGATCACCGGAACCTGTGCGCCAACCGAGTCCGTGAACAATCGCGGCAAGCCGGACAGCCAACTGACCGATTCCGCGGACCTCAAGGCTGAAGCAGCATCCACATCAACCGCGCCACCACGCGGGCCGTGTGCTCATCGTCTGGTAGAGCCTGCGCGTATCCCCACTCTCGGCGGAATCATCACGTCCGGTCCAGAGTTCTTCGCGATCCATAGTATCCTTACACGCCAGCCGCGCGGCGAGCCCCTCCGCATCTGCCGGGAAACCCCGCTGCAACGCCGACGTTCGTTGACAGCACATTGCCAATGTATATACTTTTTCAGGGCCTTGAAAAGCCCTCATTCCGCCGCTGACACATAACGATTGGTACAGGCGCGGCTGACGCTGCGCAGGCATCAGGAGGAGCTCACATCATGCGCATGACCCGGACGTTCAAATGGCTGCTGGCCAGTACCTGCCTTGCGGCCGCTTCCTTCACCCTGCCCGCACAGGCCGACCAGCTGGCCGATGTCCACAAGGCCGGAGAACTGGTCATTGGCACCGAAATGCAGTTCGCGCCGTTCGACTTTCTGAAGGACGGCAAGCAGGAAGGCTTCAATAAAGAATTCTTCGCCAAGGTCGGCAAGGCGCTGGGCGTGAAAATCCGCTTCATCGACCTGCCGTGGGCCAGTGTGCTGCCCGGGCTGGACGCCAACAAGTTCGACTTCGTGGCGGGACCCTTGAACGTCACCAAGGCGCGCAAGGAGCGCTACCACTTCACGCTTCCCATCGCCGACGGTACCGTGGCGCTCCTGAAGAGCGCCAAGAACACGGCCTTCACCAAGCCCGAAGACATTGCCGGCAAAGTGATCGGCAGCCAGCGAGGATCGGCGCAGCTGGATCAGACCAAGACGTACGCCAACTCGCTGAAGCCGGCTCCGGAAGTTCGCGAATACGTGGATTTCAACCAGGCCTACGCAGACCTGGCGAACGGACGTATCTTTGCCGTGGGCAACTCCATCACCAACATCGCCGTGGTCGCCAAGGAGCGCCCCGACACGTTCGCGGTGATCCAGCCCAGCATCGGGAAGAAGGTCTACTTTGCCTTCATGGGCCACAAGGGCGCGAACAGCGACTCGCTCATCAAGGCGATCGACGATGTGATCCTGACCATGCACAAGGACGGCCGGCTGGCGGCCCTGCAGAAGAAGTGGTTCGGCATGGAGATGGACGTCCCGACGGCGGACTTCGTTCCCAACGTCTGATCGCGGATCCCGCTGACCGGCCCGCATACGGCCGGCCGCGCGTTGCACTTCAGTCGACCTGATGTTTGACGCCCAGTCTTTCCTGCATGCCCTGCCCCTGCTGCTGCGCGCGGCGCAGATGACCGTGTTCGTCTCTGCGGTCGGGCTGCTGATTGGATTCCTGATCGCCGTCGCCGTGGTCAGCGCCTGCCTGTCACCTCGTCCGCCGATGCGCCGGCTGGGCAATCTCTACACCTTCGTCTTCCGCGGCGTGCCGCTGCTGGTGCAGCTCATGCTCGCCTACTATTTCCTGCCCACCCTGGGAATCAACGTCTCCCCGGACGTCGCCGCCATCGCGGCCGTTTCGTTGTGCGAAGGCGCCTACCTGGGGGAGATCCTGCGGGGCGGCTTCCTGGGAATCCCGCGTGGGCAGATCGAGGCCACGCAAATGCTGGGCATCTCGCGGTTCGCCACCCTGGTCCACATCGAGATTCCCCAGGCGCTCAAGCTTACAGCGCCCTCGCTGGTCAATGAAATGATCCTGCTGGTCAAGGCGTCGTCGCTGATCTCGGTGGTCGGTGTGGCGGAGATCACCCGCACGGCCCAGAACATTGCGGCCAGCACTTTTCGTCCGCTGGAAGCCTATGTCGCGGCGGGCCTGATGTACATGGCCGTCAACGGGATCCTCTCCGTGCTGGGCCACTACGCCGAGCGGCATTTCGAGCGCGCGTAGATGACGGCCAGCCTCTCCCTGATCCAGCAATACGGGCCACAGGTGCTGTCCGGATTCGGCATCACCATCGTGAGCTGGCTGGGCGCGGTCGTGCTGGGCATGGCGCTGGGGTTCCTGATCGCGGTCCTGCAGCTCTTCGCGGGACGCTGGGTGCGCACGGTCCTGCGCATCTACATCGAAGTCCTGCGCACCACGCCCTTTCTGGTGCAGCTCTTCATCCTCTACTATGGCGGGCCGAATTTCGGTCTCTCGCTGCAGGCGCTGGATGCCGGGATCATCGCGCTGGCCATCTACGGCAGCGCCTACTTCGCCGAAGTCTTCCGCTCGGGCTTCACATCGGTTCCGCGTGGCCACCTCGAGGCCGCGCAATGCCTGGGCATGTCGCGCCTGACGACCATCTGGCGCGTGCAGCTTCCACAGATGCTGGTCATCATCACCCCGTCGCTGGTGAACCTGATCATTATCCTGAGCAAGGAAACCTCGGTCCTGTCCATCGTCACGGTCCCCGAGCTGACCGCGATCCTGACCCAGATCGGCTCCGAGCAGTTCATCTACGTACAGACCATGCTGATCCTGAGCGTCTGCTATCTGCTGCTGGTCGGCGTCACACAGAAACTGGGAAGCTGGGCCGAAGCCAGAGCCAGCCGATTCCTGCAGCATTGAGAGAACCGCACCATGACGCCCACGGCAACCCAGCCCCTCAGCCCCGACGCGCCGCTGATCGACATTCGCGGCATCAGCAAGCACTTCGGACCCAACCGTGTGCTCGACGGCATTTCGCTGGGAGTGCGCCGCTCGGAGGTCATCTGCATCATCGGCCCGTCGGGTTCGGGCAAGAGCACGCTGCTGCGCTCCATTGCCTTCCTCGAAAAATACGACGCCGGCGAGATTTTCATCGAAGGCCAGCTTCTGGGCTACGTGAATCAGGGCCAAGGGCGGCGCGACGCCACGACCGCCGAAATCAACCGCGTGCGCCAGCACGTGGGGATGGTCTTCCAGCACTTCAATCTGTGGCCCCACATGACGGCGCTGGGGAACGTGGCCGAGGCGCTGATCCGCGTCAAGCGGCTGTCGCGCGACGAGGCCCGCCGCAAAGCGATGGCCATGCTGGAGCGGGTGGGCCTGGCCGCCAAGGCGGACGCCTATCCCATCCGGCTGTCGGGCGGCCAGCAGCAGCGCGTGGCGATCGCGCGAGCGCTCGCCATGGAGCCGCACATCATGCTGTTCGACGAACCCACGTCCGCGCTGGACCCGGAACTCGTGGGCGAAGTGCTGCAGGTCATGAAGAATCTGGCGCACGACGGCATGACCATGATGGTCGTGACGCATGAAATGGGCTTTGCGGCACAGGTTGCGGATCGGGTGATTTTCCTTGACCAGGGCAAGATCGCGGCCAGCGGCCCGCCCGCCACACTCTTTCGCGATGTGCAGCAGGAACGATTGAAGCAGTTCCTGCAGAATTACCTGGACCGCAACGCGTTCTGGGAACGATGAGAGGAAACGGGATGCCTACCTTGCAAACGCTATCGAAGAGGATCTCCAGCCTGGGGCCCGACGACGACCTGTCGCGCTACCTGCAGGACGGCAGCGGACTGAAGGCCGAAGGTCTGCCTGCACAGGTGCTGCGCCCGCGCACGACGGCCGAGGTCGCCGCCATCGTCCGGGCCTGCGTGGCGGAGAACCAGCGGATGACGATCCAGGGCGGCCGCACTGGCATGGCGGGGGGCGCCATCCCTGATCCCGGCGACGTGGTGCTATCGCTGGAGCTCATGGATAAGGTCGAGGCGCTGGATGCCGTCAGCGGCACCGTGACGGTGCAGGCCGGCGTGGTGCTGGAGGCTCTGTGCCAGCAGGTGGAAGCCCAGGGCTGGTATTTCCCCATGGACTGCGGGGCGCGCGCTTCCTGCCAGATCGGCGGCAACATCGCCACCAACGTCGGCGGCAACCGGGTGCTGCGCTACGGCACCATGCGCGAACTGGTGCTGGGCCTGGAAGTCGTGCTGGCCGACGGCACGGTACTCACCATGATGAACCAGGGCCTGAAGAACAACACGGGACTGGATCTGAAGCACTTGTTCATCGGTACGGAGGGCACGCTGGGCATCGTCACACGGGCGGTGCTGCGGCTGTTTCCCAAGCCGGTCGAACGCCACAGCGCTCTGGTGGCGCTGGCCGACTTCAACCAATTGACGGAACTGCTGAAAGCCGCTCGCAGTACGCTGCCCACGCTGTCCTCGTTCGAGGTGATGTGGCGCGGCTACCTGCAGGCCGCCGCGCAGACCTTGGGCTCCCACGAGCCCTTCGACGGCGCCTACCCGCTGTGCGTGCTGCTGGAAGTCGAAAGCGGCCGGCCGGACGACGGCGACGGCAAGGCGCTGCACCATTTTCTGGAAGAGCGTATCGCCAGCGGACGGGCGCTGGACGCCATCCTTCCCCAGAGCCGGCAACAGGCCGCGCAACTCTGGCGCCTGCGCGATGCCATCGGCGAAATCCTGCACGGCATGCAGCCTTACGTCGCCTTCGACGTGGGGATCCCGCTGCAAGCCCTGCCGGGATTCATGGAACGCGCCTGCGCCCGGCTGGATGCCCGCTGGCCGGACGCGCGTCGGCTGCTGTTCGGGCACCTGGGCGACGGCAATCTGCACCTGTCTACCGGCCCCCACCCGCCGGTGGACCTGGGCGCGGTCGAGTCGCTGGTGTACGAGGAGGTTGAACGTGTGGGCGGCAGCATCTCGGCCGAACACGGCATCGGCCGCATCAAGAAGCCCTTCCTGCACCACAGCCGCTCGGCACCTGAACTGGCGCTGATGCGCCAGATACGGCAGTTGCTGGACGGGCGCGAGCAGTTGAACCGGGGCCGCGTCCTCGACCTCTGAACAACGGGGCGCACCGGCTGGGCCGCGTCGGGCCGCACCGGAGTCCGCAAGGGTTCCTCTGATTCCGGGCTACCGGGCAGCAGGTTCGCGGACTTATATGTATAGACATTTAACAAAGCCCACTATACATTTGATCCTGTTCTTTTCTTCCAGGCGGTCGGGCCCCGGCTAGCCGCGCGCCAGCACCGCCCAGCCCTTTCATGGAGCAGACCATGAGCCCCGCAGATCCCTCCGACGATCCCCGCTACGACGACGGCCGTGAAATTCACGCGCCTACCGGCGGGCAACTCCACTGCGGCAACTGGGTGATCGAGGCCGCCTATCGCATGATCCAGAACAACCTGGACCCGGCGGTCGCCGAAAATCCCAAGCATCTGGTGGTCTACGGCGGGATCGGACGCGCGGCCCGCAACTGGGCCTGCTTCGACGCCATTCTCCAGAGCCTGCGCACACTGGGCGAGGACGAGTCGCTGCTCATCCAGTCGGGCAAGCCGGTCGGGGTCTTCAAGACCCACCCGGACGCCCCGCGCGTACTGATCGCCAATTCCAACCTGGTTCCGAAATGGGCCACCTGGGAAAAGTTCAATGAGCTGGACCGCGCCGGTCTGTTCATGTTCGGCCAGATGACGGCCGGGAGCTGGATCTACATCGGCACCCAGGGCATCGTCCAAGGCACCTACGAGACCTTCGCCGAGGCTGCCCGCCAGCACTTCGGCGGATCCATGCGGGGCCGCTGGATACTGACGGCCGGATTGGGCGGCATGGGAGGCGCGCAGCCCCTGGCGGCCAGCTTCGCGGGCGCCTCCTCACTGACCATCGAGTGCCAGCAGGACCACATCGACTTCCGGCTGCGCACGCGCTACCTGGACCGACAGGCCAGCAATCTGGACGAGGCACTGGGCCTGATCCGGCAACACACCCAGAGAAGTGAAGCCGTCTCCATCGGACTGCTGGGCAATGCCGCCGACATCATCCCCGACATCGCCCGGCGCGCCCGGGCGGGCGGCCTGTGTCCGGACCTGGTCACCGACCAAACGTCGGCGCACGACCTCATTCACGGCTACCTGCCGGCCGGCTGGACGGTGGAACAATGGCGGGCCGCACAGAACGATCCGGCACAGCACGAACGGCTGCGCGCGGCGGCCGGCCAGTCCTGCGCCCGCCACGTACAGGCCATGCTGGACTTGCACGCGCTTGGCATCCCCGCCGTGGACTACGGCAACAACATCCGCCAGGCGGCCTTCGACGCCGGGGTGCAAAACGCCTTCGACTTCCCCGGTTTCGTGCCAGCCTACATCCGCCCGCTGTTCTGCGAAGGCAAAGGGCCATTCCGCTGGGTGGCCCTGTCGGGCGATCCGCAGGACATCTACAAGACGGACCAGAAGCTGAAGGAGCTGTTCCCGCGCAACACGCACATGATCCACTGGCTGGACATGGCCCGCGAGCGCATCGAATTCCAGGGGCTGCCGGCCCGCATCTGCTGGCTGGGGCTGGGAGAACGCGACGTGGCCGGCCTGGCCTTCAACGAGATGGTGCGATCGGGCGAATTGAAAGCGCCCATCGTGATCGGCCGTGATCATCTGGATACCGGCTCGGTCGCCAGTCCCAACCGGGAGACCGAGGCCATGCGCGACGGCACGGACGCGGTCTCCGACTGGCCGTTGCTCAACGCGCTGCTGAACACGGCCAGCGGCGCGAGCTGGGTGTCCTTCCACCACGGCGGCGGCGTAGGCATGGGCTACAGCCAGCACGCCGGCATGGTCATCGTGGCGGACGGCACGGACGCGGCGGCCCGCCGCCTGGCGCGGGTATTGGTCAACGATTGCGCCAGCGGCGTGATGCGCCATGCGGACGCCGGCTATCCCGCCGCCATCGCCAAGGCCCGAGACTACGGGCTGAATCTGCCGATGGTTTCGGGGACTTCGCGGGGGACCTGACATGGCGGACACGCTGATGCTGGAGCCGGGGGCGGTCGACTTGCACCAGTTGCGCCGCATCTGGCGCGGCGAGGTGGCGCTGACGCTGCCCGCGCGGGCCGAAACCGCCATGGAGGACTCGGCGGCCATCGTGCAGACCATCATCGCGCAGGGCGCGCCGGCCTACGGGATCAACACCGGCTTCGGCAAGCTCGCCAAGACCCGGATCGCCGATGAACAGCTCGAACAGCTCCAGCGCAACCTTATCCTGTCCCATTCCGTCGGCGTGGGCGAACCGCTGGAGCCGCGTATCGTGCGCCTGGTGATGGCACTGAAGATCGGCAGTCTGGCGCGCGGCTATTCGGGCATCCGGACACACGTCGTCAGGGCACTGCTGGGCATCTTCAACGCCGGGCTCATCCCGCATATCCCCGAACAGGGCTCGGTCGGCGCTTCGGGCGACCTGGCGCCTCTGGCGCACATGACACTGGCGCTGATCGGCGAAGGCCGCATCCTGGCGCACGGCCAATGGCTGCCCGCCGACCAGGCCCTGTCGCAAGCGGAACTTGCACCCATCCACCTGGCCGCCAAGGAAGGCCTCGCACTCATCAACGGCACCCAGGTATCCACGGCGCTTGCGCTGCACGGGCTTTTCCTGGCGGAACGCCTGTTTCACAGTGCCGTGCTCGCCGGTGCCATGAGCGTGGACGCCGCGAAGGGCAGCGACGCACCGTTTGATCCGCGCGTGCACGAGATCCGGGGGCAACCCGGTCAAACCCGCGCGGCGCACATGTACCGCACACTGCTGGCCGGCAGCGCCATCCGCAAGTCGCACATCGTGGCGGACGACAAGGTGCAGGATCCATACAGCCTGCGTTGTCAGCCGCAGGTGATGGGCGCCGCGCTCGATCTCATGGAGCAGGTCGCCCGCACGCTGCTCATCGAAGCCAACGCCGTCACCGACAATCCGCTGGTGTTTCCCGGACAGAACGGCCTGCCGGACCAGGTGATCTCGGGCGGAAACTTCCACGCCGAACCGGTGGCCTTCGCGGCCGACATCCTGGCCCTGGCCATCGCGGAGATCGGCGGCCTGTCCGAACGACGCGTCGCTCTGCTGATCGACGCCAGCATTTCGGGCCTGCCGCCCTTCCTGGTCCCGTCCGCGGGGTTGAATTCCGGCTTCATGATTGCCCACGTCACGGCTGCGGCGCTGGCCTCGGAGAACAAGTCCCTGGCCCATCCGGCCAGCGTGGACAGCCTGCCCACATCCGCCAACCAGGAGGACCATGTCAGCATGGCGACCTTCGCCGCGCGCAGGCTCGTGCCCATGGCCCGCAACACGGCTCACATCATCGGCATCGAACTGATGTGTGCGGCGCAGGGCATCGATTTCCACGCACCGCTGAAAACGTCGGCGCCACTACAGGCGCTGCATGGGCAGATCCGCAAGGAAGTGCCGTTCTATCAACAGGACCGGCTGCTCGCTCCCGACATCGAAGCCCTGTCCCGCCATGTGCTGGACGGCTCGTATACCGTGGATCAGCCCGAACTGCTGGTCCCTTGATCCAGCGCCCTGCCGATCAGAGGGCCGCCTCATGCACAACCTCGCCGTGTCGCACGACCAGACCGCAGCGAGGCAGGCCGGTCCAGTAAGCGAGCTCGGCCGGGCTGTCGACGTGCCAGGCCACAAAGTCGGCCAGATGTCCCACCGCCAGGCGGCCGCTCACGCTGGGGGCGCCCAAGGCGTCCGCCGCGTGCCGCGTCACCCCGTCCAGCGCTTCGCCCACCGTCATGCGAAACAACGTGCAGGCCATGTTCATCATGAGCAGCAGGGACGTGCTCGGAGAAGTCCCCGGGTTGCAGTCGGTCGCCAGTGCCATCGGTACGCCGTGGCGACGTAGCAGATCGATGGGCGGACGGCGCGTTTCACGCAGGAAATAGAAGGCCCCCGGCAGCAGCACGGCCACCATTCCGGCATCATGCATGAGCTTCACGCCGGCTTCGTCCAAATATTCCAGATGATCGGCGGACAAGGCCCCGTAGCGCGCGGCCACCGCCGTGCCGCCCATCAGAGACAACTGCTCGGCATGCATCTTGACAGCCAGGCCCCGCTGCGTGGCGGCCTGCAGCACCCGTTCGGACTGCGCCAGCGAAAACCCGATGTTCTCGCAGAACACGTCCACGGCGTCGACCAGCCCCTCCTCGTCCAGCACCGGCAGCATGATGTCGCACACCAGGTCAATGTATTCATCGGCGCGACCTGCATATTCCGGGGGCAGTGCATGGGCCCCCAGGAAGGTCGTACGCACCGTCACGGGGCGGACTTCTCCCAGCCGCCTGGCCACCCGCAGCATCTTGCGCTCCGTCGCCAGATCCAGCCCATAGCCCGACTTGATTTCGATGGCCGTGACACCCTCGGCGCGCAGCGCATCGAGCCGGCGCAAGGCCCGGGCAAACAGCTCGTCCTCGGATGCGGCACGCGTGGCACGTACGCTGGAAAGGATGCCGCCGCCCTGCCGCGCAATCGCTTCGTAGCTCGCGCCGGCCAGCCGCATGGAAAATTCGTCGGCGCGCTGGCCGCCGTGAATGAGGTGGGTATGACAATCGACCAGCCCCGGAGTGACCAGCGCGTTGCCCAGATCGCGGTGAGCCGCGCCGGAAGCGAGATCAGCAGGCGCCTCCCCCGGCGCGCCCAGCCACACGATGCGGCCCCCTTCGGTGAGCAGATCGCAGGCCGGTATCTCGCCCGCGCTCCAACCGGGCGGCACCAGGCGAAGGTTTTTCCACAGGGTTGGACCAGTCGCCATGAGGAGATCTCCGATCAATCCGCCCGGATGACTTCCAGGCCGCCCATATAAGGCCGCAGCACGTCGGGCACGACAATGCTGCCGTCCGCCTGCTGGTAGTTTTCCAGGACTGCGACCATGGCGCGGCCCACGGCGAGCCCCGAACCGTTCAGCGTGTGGACGAACTCCGGCTTGGCCTTGGGTCCCGCCGGACGGAAACGCGCCTGCAGGCGCCGTGCCTGGAAGCCCAGACAATTGGACACGGACGAGATTTCCCGCCAGGTGTTCTGCGCCGGCAGCCAGACTTCCAGGTCGAAGGTCTTGGCCGAGCTGAAGCCCATGTCGCCCGTGCACAGCAGCACCACCCGGTAGGGCAGACGCAGCGCCTGAAGCACATGTTCCGCATGCCCCACCATCTCGTCCAATGCCTTCCAGGACTCGTCCGGATGCACGATCTGCACCATCTCCACCTTGTCGAACTGGTGCTGGCGGATCAGTCCGCGCAGGTCGCGGCCGCCACTGCCGGCCTCGGAGCGAAAGCACGGCGTATGCGCCGTCAACCGGATGGGCAGGTCTGCGGCATCCACGATGCGGTCGCGCACGGTGCCAGTCAGCGGAATCTCGGCCGTGGAAATCAGATAGAGCTCTTCGGCCTGCCCCTCGTCATCCGGCGTGCTGCCCTTGCCGCCACGCGTCACCCAGAACATGTCGTCCTTGAACTTGGGAAGCTGCCCGGTCCCGAACAGCGTCTCGCTGTTCACGATGTACGGGGTATAGCATTCCTGGTAGCCATGCTCGCCCGTCTGCAGATCCAGCATGAACTGCGCCAGCGCCCGGTGCAGCCGGGCAATGGGGCCGCGCAGCATCATGAAGCGCGCACCGACCAGGGCACGCGCCGATTCGAAGTCCAGCCCGAACGGCTCGGCAAGGTCCACATGGTCCCGGGGCTGGAACGCCAGCGGCGCCGGATTGCCATTGGCGTCCGCCGCAGCGGGCAGCCAGCGCCGCACTTCAACGTTGTCCGCATCCGACAGGCCGTCAGGCACGCTGTCATCAGGCAGATTGGGAATGGTCATGAGCCAGTCCCGCAGTTCTTGTTGCACGGCCGCCAGGTCCTGCTCCAGCACCTTGAGCTGATCGGGGATGGACTGCGACTCAGCCAGCAGGCCGGATGCGTCTTCGCCACGCGACTTCAGTTGGCCGATCTGCTTGGCCAGCGCGTTCCGGCGAGCCTGAAGTTCCTCGGTGCGCACCTGGACGGACTTGCGTCGGGCTTCCAGCGCGTGATAGCGATCCGCGTCGAAAACAAAGCCGCGGCGAGCGAGCGTGCGAACCACCTGGTCCAGGTCCTTGCGCAGCAGATTGGTGTCTAGCATGGTGTCAAACGGAATAGGGAAATCGGGGAAACAAGGCCCGTATTGTATTAAATTCAGGAGCCGACCCGTCACCCGACGGCCCGACGCAAAACCCGCACCGTCACCACCGCCCACATGCACGACCAGATCCGGATCACCACCGCCGAGGAAATTCGGCCGCAACCCTGGAAGAACGGCGGCGGAATCACGCGCCAGCTTGCCATCCATCCCGAAGGCGCGAGCCTGGAGGACTGCGTCTGGCGCGTGAGCGCCGCCGAGATCAATGCGCCGGGTCCGTTTTCAGCCTGGGAGGGCTACGACCGCATCCTGATGGTGACCGACGGGGGCGCCGTGCGCCTGACGCGGACCGACACGGGGGCCGTCACGCTGCTGGAACCGGGCTCAAGACTGTACTTCGCGGGTGAGACGCCCTATACCGCCGAGCTGCTCGGCGGCCCGGCGCGCGACTTCAACCTGATGCTCCGGCGCAAGCACGCCCATGGCTGCATCGATCTGCGGCGCGGTACCCAGGCCATCGCACTGCGCCCCGGCGACACCATCCTGTACTGCACGCAAGGCCGGTTCAGGCTGGATTTTCCGCCACGGATGGGCGGCTCCCGCACGCTGGCCGCCGGCGACACGTTGCACCTGACGCTGGATTACATCCCCGCCTTCCGGCTGGACATCCACCCCGAGACTCCCGATGCGTGCCTGGTCGATGCCCGCGTCAACCTCTACCCCGGCGCCACGCGATGAAGGTCATGAACCAGATCGCCCTGCTCCCGCGCGAACTGGTCCACCATGGCATTGATGAACGCCAGCACGGCAGATTCCGCCTGCAGCGGCTGCCGCTGGGCACGTTCGATCAGGTAGAGCCGCCGGCACAGCGTCGGTTTGACGATCCTGCGCATTCGCAGGGCGCCTGAGCGCAACTCCGCCATCACGGTGCCGCGCGGCAGGATGCCCGCGGCCTCGCCGTGCAGGATGATGTTCTTCATCGTCGAAATGGAGGATGCCTCGTACGCCACGCTGAACACGCAGGCCAGCCGCCCCGCCTCTCTCTCGATCAGGCGGCGGACGGGATCGCGCCCGTCGGCCAGGACCAGCGGGTGCGACACAGCCTGCGCCAGCGTGATCTCCGCCGCCCCGCCTTCGTCGCATTGCGAGAAGGGAGACGACGGCTTCGAGACAAACACCAGTTCTTCCTGGAGCAACGCGGTGCTCCGCAACGCAGGCTTGTCGCCGACCTCGTAGGCCAGCGCCAGATCCACATCCGCGCGCATCACGGCATCGGCCAGCACGTAGCTCATTTCCTCGACCAGGCTGATGTGCACGGTGGGAACGGCGTCGCGCGCCTGCACCAGCAGGCCGCTGCCCAGGACGTTGGCGATTCCGGGGGTCACCCCCAAAACCAGGCTTTCCCGACGGCCATGGCCCGATGCCATGACCTCCTGGCGCAAGGACTCCAGATCCTGGAGGATGGGCAGCGCGCGGCGGTAGAGCAGATCCCCCGTCGGCGTGGTGCGGACTCCGCGCGAATGCCGCTGCAGCAGGTTGACGCCAAGCTCGGCCTCCAGCAGGCGCATCTGAGAACCCAGGGCCGGCTGTGCCACATACAGTTCATTGGCGGCCTGCGTGATGCTGCCGGCTTCGACGATGCGGGTGAAATAGCGGAGTTGGCGTAGATTGATGACGGCCCCCTGAGCAAAGCGGATCGGAACATACGGCCACGTTGCCGCCTCGTGGAGGCGCCAGCCCACTATAGCACGAGCCATACAAAATACTTTGAGCAGAGCAACAAAAGCCGTTCTGGACGCCCACCCTACCCGTTCTTAACATGAACCTCATTCCGAGACGCCTCAGGACGATCCCATGCCACCCACCCCCACGCCCGCCCTCTCATCTTCGCTCCCGCCCGTCCTGCCCGCACACCGGCAGCTGTTCTACGGCGGCGAGTGGCACGAAGCCGAGCGTGGCGCGTCCTGGGAACTCTTCAGTCCCGGAGATGGAACGGCACTCGGGCCGTGCGCCGATGCTTCGGATCGCGACGTGGACGCCGCCGTCCGGGCCGCAGATACGGCTTTTCGCCAATGGCGCGACACGCCGCCGTTCGAGCGGGCGCGCGTCCTCCGCCACGCGGCTGACGTCATCCGCCGCCACCGCGACGAGCTGGCGCTCATCGATGCCTACGACGGCGGCAATGCCATCACCCCCATGTCAGGCGACATCGAAGCCGCCGCCCAGCAGCTCGAGTTCTTCGCGGGCCTGATCACCCAAGTCAAGGGCGAAACGATCCCCATGGGTAGCGGGCGGTTCAACTTCACGTTACGTCAGCCGCTCGGCGTCGTAGCCCGTATTGGGGCGTTCAACCATCCCGTCATGTTTTCCGCCGGAAAAGTCGCCGCGCCGCTGGCGGCCGGCAACACCGTGATCGTCAAGCCGCCGGAACAGGCGCCCCTGTCGACGCTGCGGCTGGCCGAACTCTGGAACGATGTGTTCCCTCGCGGGGTCTTCAACGTCGTGACCGGCCACGGAAACGAAACCGGAGAGGCGCTGGTGCGGCACCCCGGCGTAGCGAAGATTGGCCTCATCGGCAGCATCGTCGCGGGCCGCGCCGTAATGAAGGCCGCTTCGGACACTCTGAAACCGGTTCTACTCGAGCTCGGCGGCAAGAACGCGCTGATCGGCTTCCCCGACAGCGATCTCCCGGCGCTGGCGGACGCCATAGTCGCCGGGATGAACTTCGCCTGGTGCGGCCAATCCTGCGGTTCGACCAGTCGGGTGTTCCTGCACGAAGCCATTCACGACCAGGTGCTCGCTGCCGTACTGCAGCGCTTGCCGGAATTCAAGCCGGGCTTGCCACAACTGTCCGCCACGACCATGGGAGCCATCGTGGACGCGCGGCAGCATCAGCGGATTCTGGAATACATCGAGCATGGCAAGCGCGAAGGCGCCACCCTGGCCTACGGTGGACGGGTCCCGGATGACCCCGCGCTCTCAAAAGGCCTGTTCGTCATGCCCACCATCTTCAGCGACGTGACGGCGGACATGCGCATCGCCCGGGAAGAAATCTTCGGACCCGTGCTGTCCGTCCTGCGCTGGAACGACGAGGAAGCCGTCATCTCGCAGGTCAATGCGCTGGAGTACGGACTGACCTGCTCCATCTGGACCAACGACCTCTCCACGGCACTGCGCACGGCCGAGCGAATCGAAGCGGGCTACGTCTGGGTGAACGAAGTCGGACGCCACTTCCTCTCGGCCCCGTTCGGCGGCTTCAAACAATCCAGCACGGGCCGGGAAGAATGCTTCGACGAGTTGATTGGATTCACGCAGACAAAGAACGTTCACGTACGTTTCAGGGGGGCCGTCGCCCGCTAGCACCCCCGAAACTCACGGCCTGCAAACGCGCGCCGGCCGAGCAAACACATAAATGAATAAATAAATAAACCACCAGGAGACACCATGATGATCAAGCCCTTGACCTCGATGCTGGGTGCTGCCCTGCTGGCCTGCGTGTGTTCGTCGTCCGCGTTCGCGGCACAGACGCTCAAGGTCGCCATCGGGCAGCACGGAAATTGGGACACAGGCATTGTCCAGCTCGGGACTGATGCCGGAATTTTCAAGAAGCACGGACTCGACCTCGAGCTGCTCTACACGCAGGGCGGGGGCGAAACCATGCAAGCCGTCATTTCGGGCAGCGTGGACATCGGCACCGGGGTGGGGACCATCGGGGTATTTGCGGCATACGCAAAAGGCGCGCCGGTGCGCATCATCAGCTCGGAAGCGACAGGGTCTGGAGAGTTCTGGTATGTACGTTCCGACTCCAAGCTGAAAAGCATCAAGGACGCGGCGGAGGACACCACCATCGCCTACTCTACACACGGGTCTTCCACCAACAGCATCGCGCTGGGGTTCGCGAAGGCGTATGGCCTGAAATCGAAGCTCGTTCCCACCGGGAACGCCGTATCGACGCTCACGCAGGTCATGAGCGGGCAGGTGGATGTGGGCTGGGCTTCGCCGCCATTCGGCTTCAAGGATCTCGCCAACGGGAAGATCCGGATCGTCGGCAAGGCCTACGACCTGGACGAAATCCGGCACGAGAGTGTCCGGGTCAACATCAGCAACGCATCGGCCCTGAAAGACAAACACGATGCCATCCAGAAGTTCATGGACGCCTATCGCGAAACGCTGGATTGGATGTACAGCGGGGATGATGCCCTGAAGGCGTACGCCAAATTCGCAAAGGTCGACCTGGATACCGCGCGCCGGGTCCGCGATGAGTTTCATCCAAAAGCCATGCTGGATCCGGACAAGGTCAATGGAATCGATGCAATGGTCCGCGAAGGCACGGCATTCAAGACGCTGTCTTCCCCGCTGACTCCTCAGCAGATCGGGACACTCATTCAGATTCCGCCACGGCAATGAGCCGTCTCCGACCCGCCTCCGCGCACAACACGAACCCATTTATGCAAAAGCCCGTCAGCACCGCTCCGGACCGTACGCCGGCACCGCTCCTGAATCCCGGGGAGCAGCCAGCCTCATACAGCCCGGGCCAACCCATGTTCGGCAGCGACGTCATCGCCGAGACCCTTCAGGCTCTGGACCTTCCCTACATCGCCCTCAACCCCGGGGCGAGCTATCGCGGCCTGCATGACAGCCTGGTGAACCACCTGGGCAATCGCGCACCACAGATGCTGCTGTGCCTGCACGAAGAGCATGCGGTGGCGATCGCCCACGGTTATGCCAAAGTCACAGGCAAGGCCATGGCTGTGGCCGTGCACGCGAACGTGGGATTGATGCATGCCACGATGGCGGTCTTCAACGCGTGGTGCGACCGCATGCCGCTGCTGCTGCTGGGCGCGACGGGCCGCCTGGATGCCGCCCAACGGCGGCCCTGGATCGAGTGGATCCACACAGCGCGCGACCAGGGCGCTCTGGTGCGCGGTTACACCAAATGGGATGATCTGCCCGGGTCACCCGCCGCCGCCCGGGAGGCACTGTACCGGGCGAGATGGCTCACGGAGTCCGCGCCCCGGGCGCCGGTCTACGTCAACCTGGACGTCAGCGTGCAGGAGCAGGCTCTCGATTCACCTTTGCCACCGTCAAGTCCAGCCGACTTCATCCCGGCCACGCAAGCCGGCGCCTCTGCCGATCAGATCGCGGAACTGGTCCGGCTCATTCATGACGCGCGCCACCCTGTCATCCTGATGGGCCGCGTTTCGCGCGACACCTCATGCTGGGCACAGCGAGTGAGCCTTGCCGAGGGCATCGGAGCTCAGGTGCTGACCGACCTGAAGGTCGGCGCCGCGTTCCCGACGGACCATCGGCTGCATGCCGGCGCTCCCGGCATCTTCGCCGATGCGGCCTCTCTGGAAGCCGTGCGACGGGCCGACCTCATCATCAGCCTGGACTGGGTGGACCTCGGGGGCCTGCAACAGACCGCCTTCCCGAATGCCCGCCCGAATGCCCGGATCGTTCAGATTTCGGTTGACCACACGCTCCATCGGGGCTGGAGCATGGATTACCAGGCGCTTCCGGTAGTGGATCTCCATATCCAGGCCGAACCCGACTTGCTGGTCAACAATCTGAACCGGGCGTTGGGGTTTACGCCGGACGACACGCTTCCACCCTCCGCCGTCGGGGTCCCGACCCTTCCGGCGGCCCCCGCCCCCCAACCCTCCTGGCTCTCCATGGCCGAGCTCGCCCGCGGCTTGCGCGCATGCCTGGCTGGCCGCCAAGTCTCGCTCACGCACCTGCCTTTGGGGTGGGACGGCTCCCTGTGGCCCTTCCACCATCCGCTGGACTTCCTGGGCTCGGATGGCGGCGGCGGCGTGGGCGCGGGTCCCGGCCTGACCGTGGGGGCGGCGCTGGCGCTACGAGGCTCCTCCCGCATCCCGCTTGGAATCTGCGGCGACGGCGATTTCCTCATGGGGGCAACCGCCCTGTGGACGGCCGTACACTATCGCATCCCGCTGATTTGCGTGGTGGCCAACAACCAGTCTTTCTTCAACGACGAAGTGCACCAGGAACGTGTCGCCCGAGCCCGCGGACGCGCCGTGGGCAACAAATGGATCGGCCAGCGCATCGCCGATCCCGACGTGGACATTGCGAGCCTCGCGCGAGCCCAAGGAGCGGTCGCCTACGGACCGGTGGAAACCGTGCAGGAGCTGGACCGGGTCTGCGCCGACGCACTGAGGGACTTCGACCAGGGTCGCGTGGTCGTCATCGACACCCGGGTCGCCTCGGGCTACACACCGGCCATGACGAACGCACTGACTGAACAACAGGCGGACTAAGTCCATGAATACTGCCAGCAGACAGCCCGGCAGCGCGGCCAGCGCGCGGACCCCGGCACCCATCCTCACCGTGGACCAGGTCAGCCGGCATTTCGACACGGCCGATGGCCGGATCGACGCCGTCAGCGACATCTCGCTCTCCGTCAGCCGCGGGGAATTCGTCTCCGTCATCGGACCTTCCGGCTGCGGGAAGTCCACGCTGTTCAGCATGATCGGCGGCTTGTTGCCAACGAGCGCCGGAGCCATCCGCATCGAGAACGAAACCATCCGCGGACCGCACCCCGCCATCGGGATGGTGTTCCAGGAGGACTCCACGTTTCCCTGGCGCACCGTCATCGAAAACGTCGCCTTCCCACTGGAGCTGCAGGGGATGCCCAAGGCCTCCCGGTTGGAAAAGGCCCGGCACTTCATCGATCTGGTGGGATTGTCAGGCTTCGAGCGCAGCTATCCCGCGCAGCTTTCGGGCGGCATGCGTCAGCGAGTGTCCATCGCCCGCACACTGGTCTTCGAGCCCAAGCTGCTGCTCATGGACGAGCCCTTTGCCGCCCTCGACGAGCAGACCCGGCTGTTGCTGGGCGACAAGGTCTCACAGATCCAGGCCGCGCTGAACCAGACCGTACTGCTCATCACGCACAACATCGCCGAAGCCGTGCAGCTCTCGGATCGGGTGATGATCATGACCTACAGGCCGGGCCGCAACAAGCGCATCCTGCCCATCGATCTGCCACGCCCGAGAACGTCGGAGATGCTGAGCAGCGATGCCTTCGGACACTACGTCGCCCAGATCTGGAGCGACCTGCGCGAAGAAGCCGGCCGCGGCATGCGAGAGTCCGAGGCTCAGGCACAGGGAACCGCTCATGCGCAGGCCTGAATCCGCAGCCCTCCGCTTCGGGCCGGAACTGGCTGGCCTGGCCGTACTCGTTGCGTTCTTCGGGATCGTCGAACTGATGGTCCGATCGGCCCTGCTCAACCCGTTTCTGGTCCCACAGCCATCGGCGGTGGTGATGGCGTTCGGCCGAATCATCACGCAGGAAAACGTGCTGCACCGGTTCCTCATTACTGGCAGCGAGGCCGGCATTGCCGCCGTGCTGGTCGCCTGCATCGGTGTGCCGTTGGGGGCGCTGCTCTACAGCGCTCACCTGCTGCGGCAGGCCATCGGCTCCTGGATCGCGGCGCTCGCGGCCGCACCCATTGTGCTGGCCTACCCGCTGTTTCTGGTCATGTTCGGGCGCAGCGCCTCGACCATCATCGTGATCGGCGTGCTCTCCGGTCTGCCGCCGGTGATCCTCATGACGACCGACGGCCTGCAGTCGGTACGCCCCGCCCTGATCAACGTGGGCAAGAGCCTGCGGCTGGGATCCTGGGCCCTGTTCTGGAAGATCATGTTCCCCGCCGCCCTGCCGGGCATTTTCTCGGGGCTGCGCATCGGCCTGATCTTCGCGCTCATCAATGTGGTGGGGGTCGAATTCCTGATCAACTTCGGCGGCCTGGGACCCCTCATCAACGAACTGGCCGAGCGCTATGACTTGCCCGGCACCTATGCCGCGATCGGATTCGTGATCCTGGTGAGCATCATCGTTTTCGTCATCCTGGAGAGCCTGCAGAAATGGCTAAGCCCCGGAAACCGCTGACGCGCGACGCGGACACACGTCGCCGCGTCCTCCGGCTGCGCCTGTTCATCATTGCCATCCTGCTGCTGGCCTGGCAATTGTTGGCCCAGTCGGGGCTGTTCTACCAGGACGTGGTGCTGGGTCTGCCCGACATTGCGGTCGGCCTGTACCAGCTTCTGCTGGACCCTGATTTCTATCGGAACCTCTGGGTGACGCTGGCGGAAGTCATCGGAGCCTCTCTCATCGGCACCGTGGCGGGACTGGCCTGCGGCATGCTGCTGGGAGCCAGCCGCATTCTGGAGCGCGCTTTCGAGCGCTACCTGTACTACCTGGGTCCGACACCCAAGATCATCTTCTTCCCGCTGATGATCCTGTGGTTCGGTGTCGGTCCCGGCTCCAAGGTCGCGTTGGGAGCGCTGTCGTGTTTCTTTCCGGTTGCTCTGGCCGTGGCGGCCGGCATGCGGGAAATTCCCTTCATCCTGAAGTGCGTAGGCGTCAGTCTGCGTGCCACCACCCTGCAGAAAGTGTTGAAGATCTACCTGCCCGCCATGCGCGGCCCCGTCATCAACGGCCTGCGCATGGGTTTCGGGGTGGCCGTGATCGGTGTCCTGCTGGCCGAAACCAAACTGTCCAACCGGGGACTGGGATACCTGGTCATCCAGAACTATCAGCACTTCGACATGCAGGCCATGTATGCCCTGCTCATCGCCATCTTCGGCCTGGCCGTGCTGGCCAACTCTGCCCTGAGCCACTGGGCCGCGCCCGACCGTCGCTAACCCCCAAAGACAACACCAAGGAGACATCTGCCATGCGAAACTCTCGCGCCTTACTGGGCATTCTCGCCCTTGCTTCAGCTTGCGTCTGCGCGACACCTGCCCAGGCCAACGACACGCTCAAGCTCGCCGTCGGCCAGCGCGGCAACTGGGACACCATCGTGGCCCAGCTCGGCCAGGATGCCGGGATCTTCAAGAAGCATGGACTGGACCTGGAGATCCTGTACACCCAAGGCGGCGGTGAAACGCTGCAGGCCGTGATCTCCAACAGCGTGGATATCGGCGTGGCCGCCGGCACCATCGGCGTGTTCTCCGCCTTCCAGAAGGGGGCCCCGGTGCGCATCATCGGCGCTGAAGCCACGGGTGCCGCTGACTTCTGGTATGTGCGTTCGGACTCGCCGCTGCACAGCATCAAGGATGCCACGCCCAAGACCACGATCGCCTATTCGACCAACGGCTCATCGACCAACAGCGTGGTGCTGGGCTTTGCCAAGGCCTATGGCATCAAGTCCAAGTTCGTGGCCACCGGCAGCCCGTCGGCCACCTTCACCCAGGTCATGACGGGGCAGGTGGACGTGGGCTGGTCCGCGCCGCCCTTCGGCTTCGATGCCCTGTCCAAGGGCAAGATCCGCATCGTCGCCAAGGCCAACGACCTGGACGAGATTCGCCACGAGTCCATCCGCACGCTGGTCGCCAACGTGAACGTCCTGGAGCACAAGCAGGACCAGCTCAAGCGCTTCATGGCCGCATACCGTGAAACCATCGACTGGATGTACAACGGGGATGCACCGCTGAAGGCCTTTGCGACGTTCAACAAGACGGACATCGCCACCGCCCGCAAGGTGCGCGACGAATTCTTCCCGAAAAGCCTCATCGATCCCGACAAGATGATCGGCCTGGATCTGCTGAACAAGGACGGGATCGCGTTCAAGGCGCTGAGCCAGCCGCTGACCCAGCAGCAGTTCGATACACTGATCCAGATCCCGCCCCGCCAGTAAATCCAGGAGCCCCTAGCCATGTCCAATCTGAAACTGTCCTTTGCCATCGGGGACTATGATCGCAACCGCGCCATCATCGACGGGCGGGTTCTGGTCGACGGCGTAGATCCCGTCGTCATGAAGCTCTCGCCCGAGGAGATCTTCTTCCGGGCCATGCGCCACGAGTCCTTCGACGTGTGCGAGCTGTCCCTGAGCAGTTTCACCTTGCGCGTGGCGCGGGGCGACAATCCCTACGTCGGGATCCCGGTGTTTCTATCCCGCGCCTTCCGCCACGGCTCGATCATCGTTCACAAAGACAGCGGCATCCGCACACCGGCCGACCTGGCCGGAAAGCGGGTCGGCACTCCTGAATGGCAGCTCACGGCCAACGTCTGGACGCGGGCGTTCCTGCAGGATGACTTCAACGTGCAGTCCCGGGACATTCACTGGCTGCGCGGCGGGGTGGAAGACCCGGGACGCGTGGAAAAGCTGAAGACGAACCTGCCCGACGGCGTCGTGATGGAGGACATCCCTGCCGACCGGACGCTGGGGGACATGCTGGATCGCGGCGAGATCGACGCCTACATCGGTCCCAGGGCGCCGCGCTGCTTCACCACGGACAATCCGCGGCTGCGCTGGCTGTTCGACGATCCCACCGAAGCGGCGCTGGACTATTACAAGCGCACGAAGATCTTCCCCATCATGCACTTGCTGGGCGTGCGCCGCAGCCTGGCCGAGGCCCATCCCTGGTTGCCCGTCGCGCTGCAAAAAGCCTTCAATCAGTCCAAGGCGCTGGCGTTGGAAGCGCTGGCCGACACCTCGGCCACGAAGGTTACGCTGCCCTTCGTCGAAGAACAGCTGCGGCTGGCCCAGACGCATATGGGCATGGATTTCTGGACCTACGGGGCCCACGAAAATCAGCATGTCCTGGAATATTTCCTCGCACACCACCATGCCCAGGGCGTCTCCAGCCGGCTGGTGGACGTCTCCGAACTGTTCCACCCCGCCACGCTGGAAAGCTACCGGATCTGAGGCGGCGCCGGGTCGGCCGGACGCGTTCTGGCGCCCGGATTTCAGTCCCCGGGCTCGTCCTTGTCCAACTGGCGCAGGTGCGCCAGCTTCTCGGCAATCCTCGCTTCCAGCCCGCGCGGCGTGGGCTGGTACCACCCAGGCTCGGCCATGCCATCGGGAAGATAAGTCTCGCCGGCGGCATAGGCCTCGGGTTCATCATGCGCGTAACGGTAGTCGTGACCGTAGCCCAACTCTTTCATGAGCTTGGTCGGGGCGTTGCGCAGGTGGACGGGCACTTCCCGGCTCTTGTCCTGCCGGATGAAGGCGCGCGCCCGGTTGTACGCCAGGTAGCCGGCATTGCTCTTGGCGGCGACGGCCAGGTAGATCACCGCCTGGCCCAGCGCGAGTTCGCCTTCGGGGGAACCCAGCCGCTCATAGGTGGCTGCCGCGTCATTGACGATCTGGATCGCCCGGGGATCGGCCAGGCCAATGTCTTCCCACGCCATGCGTACGATGCGCCGCGCCAGATAGCGCGGATCGGCGCCGCCGTCGAGCATGCGGCACAGCCAGTACAGCGCAGCATCGGGGTGCGAGCCTCGCACCGATTTGTGCAAGGCCGAAATCTGGTCGTAGAAGTTGTCGCCGCCCTTGTCGAATCGGCGGCTGTTGAGCGTCAGCGCATTCCGGACGAAGGCCGCGTCCACCCGGGTAACGCCGGCCGCGCCGGCCGCCGTGTGGCATTGTTCCAGCAGGTTCAGAAACCGCCGCGCGTCGCCATCCGCATAGCCGATGAGCGTATCCACCGCCAGGTCATCGAATTCCAGATCGCCCAGCGCCTGCGCCCGCGCCCGCACGAGAAGCTGCCGCAAATCGTCATCGGTGAGCGGCTCCAGCACATAGACCTGGGCGCGCGACAGCAATGCCGAATTGACCTCGAACGACGGGTTCTCCGTCGTGGCGCCCACCAGCGTGACCAGGCCGCTTTCGGCATACGGCAGCAACGCGTCCTGCTGCGATTTATTGAAGCGGTGGATCTCATCCACGAAAAGAATGGTCTGGCGGCCTTCGGCCTGGTGCCGCTGAGCCTGCTCCATCGCGGCCCGGATGTCCTTGACGCCCGAGAACACCGCCGACAGCGCGATGAACTCGCAATCGAAGGCATCCGCCATCAACCGCGCCAGCGTGGTCTTGCCCACGCCCGGCGGGCCCCAAAAGATCATGGAATGCGGCTTGCCGGCCTCGAACGCCAGGCGTAGCGGCTTGCCTTCGCCCAAAAGCTGGGATTGGCCGACGACATCCGCAAGCGTCCTGGGCCGCAAAAGCTCTGCCAGCGGCGCGCTCAGCACGGGGCCCGGCGCGACGGCGCCCGGTTGACCGGATGCTGGGCTCCGTCGGGAGTGAGCCGGCCGCGGCCCCGTGGGCGGCGGCGGCTCCATGCCCGGCAGGTTATCCTGGGTGCTCATTCATTCATCTTGACCAGCGCCGCACCCTGGGGCACGGTGAACTGAAACTGATCTGCCGCGATGGCCGGATTGGCTTTCATCTGGCTCAGCACAATGCGTGTGGTCTGCCCAAATGCGTCCAGCAATTCCAGCCGCACCGGCACCCCCGCAGAAAATGCAATGTCTACATGGGCGAAACCGGCATCGGTACTCTTGGGCGTCGCACGCAGCCACTGGAACCCGTCCCGATCGGGCTGGTCCTTCAGCGTGAAGGCATCGCCCAACGACCCGGAACCAAACAGCAACGCGGCAGGCGATGCCCCCACGGCCTGGCTGGCCTTGCGTTCAGTCACCTGCTCCAGATCGGGATCGTACTGATATACATGCCGGCCATCGGAGACGATGAGCTGCGCATAGGGTTTGGTCACCTGCCAGCGAAACTTGCCGGGCCGCTGGAAAGCGAACGTGCCGCTTTGCGAACGCTGCGCGGCCGCGCCATCACCTGAGCGATCCTGCTGGAACTGCCCAGTGGCCGAGTGGACCTTGTCCACGAAGGACTGAAGCTGTGCACTGGCCGTGGCCGCTACGGACGACAACGGCAGCGTCAGCAGCACTGCGGCCGCAAGGCCACCCAGGACCCGGCGCCCACGCGCGACCGCGCCACGCCCGGCAGTCCGCTGTTTCCACCGCAGAGAGGACTGAACATTCCCCCGCATCTGCAAGAGTTCCATCAACGCATTTCCTGAAAGGTCCGTCTGAAGCGGGGCGCCGGTCGAACCGCTCACCCCAACCGTATGTCAATCATCGTCGGCCGCGCTACTCGCCGGCGCCAGGATCTCGCGGTTGCCATTGGGCTGCATGGCCGACACCAGGCCGGAACGTTCCATTTGCTCCAGCAGGCGCGCGGCGCGGTTGTAGCCGACCCGCAAATGCCGCTGCACCGAGGAAATCGAAGCCCGGCGGTTGCGTAGGACGATCTCGACCGCCTGATCGTACAGCGGGTCGGATTCCTGGTCGGTGAAACCGGTGACCGAACCCACTCCGTCTCCGGTTTCACCCGGCACCGTGCCATCCAGCACGCCGTCGATGTAGTCGGGTTCGCCGTCCGCCCTGAGTGCATCGACCACGCGGTGGACCTCATCGTCGTGCACAAAGGCCCCATGCACCCGGGTCGGCACGTTGGCGCCGGGCGGCTGGTACAGCATGTCGCCCTGTCCCAACAGCGCTTCGGCTCCCATCTGGTCCAGGATGGTGCGCGAATCGACCTTCGAGGACACCTGGAAAGCAATGCGTGTCGGGATGTTCGCCTTGATGAGGCCCGTGATCACGTCCACACTGGGACGCTGAGTGGCCAGAATCAGGTGGATGCCGGCCGCCCGCGCCTTCTGGGCGAGCCGGGCAATGAGTTCTTCGACCTTCTTTCCGACTACCATCATCAGGTCGGCCAGCTCGTCGATGATCACCACGATCATCGGCATCGTCCCGAGGGGCTCAGGCGCGTCCGGCGTCAGGGAAAACGGATTGGGGACCGGTTCCTCGCGCTTCTGGGCTTCGCGGATCTTGGTGTTGTAGCCCGCCAGGTTCCGCACCCCCAGCTTGCTCATGAGCTTGTAGCGCTTTTCCATCTCGGCCACGCACCAGTTCAGCGCATTGGCCGCGTGACGCATGTCCGTGACCACCGGCGCGAGCAAGTGGGGAATGCCTTCGTAGACGGACATCTCCAGCATTTTCGGGTCGATCAGGATCAGGCGCACCTGACTGGCGTCGGCCTTGTAGAGCAGGGACAGGATCATGGCGTTGATCCCGACGGACTTGCCCGACCCCGTCGTTCCGGCCACCAGCAAATGCGGCATCTTGCCCAGATCCGCCACGACAGGATTGCCGGCAATGTCCTTGCCCAGCGCCATGGTCAGCAGGGAACCGCTGGCGTGATAGATCTGGGACCCCAGAATTTCCGACAGGCGCACCATCTGGCGGCGCGGATTGGGAAGTTCCAGTCCCATCAGGTTTTTCCCGGGAATGGTCTCTACCACCCGGATCCGCACCAGGCTGAGAGCCCGAGCCAGATCCTTGGCCAGATTCACGATCTGACTGCCCTTCACGCCGGTGGCGGGTTCGATCTCGTAACGCGTGATCACCGGACCGGCCTGTGCCGACACTACGGTGACGCTGACCCCGAAGTCGGACAGCTTCTTTTCAATCAGACGCGAGGTGAATTCGATCGTCTCGGGCGAGACGGTCTCCTGGGTCTGCTCCACCGGATCCAGCAGCGACAGCGGCGGCAGTCGTCCGACCATATCGGGCTCTTCGCGCGCGGTGAACAGTGTTTGCTGTTTTTCCTGCTGCACGCGAGGCGACCTGGGGACCGTGGTGACGGAAGGTTCGATACGGACTGGCTGCTCATGGACGAACTGCGGCTGGCGCGTCTCGACCAGCTCCTGGCGCTCCGCCTGTGCCGTGACCCCCGCCCGCCGATCCTGCCAGGCGTTCTTCACGTCCAGCGCCCCGCGGATGCTGCGTTCCAGCCAGAGCCCGATCCGTTCCGAGATGTTCAGCCAGGAAAATCCGAAGAACAGGCTGGACCCCATGACGATGAACGCCAGCAGCAACAGCGTGCCGCCGGCGGCGCCCATCAGCTCGGCCAGGCTACTGGCCAGCAGGCGCCCCAGCTGCCCGCCGGCACCCGCCGGCAGCGCCGCACCCCAGGCCTTCAGCCGCAGCGCTTCGATGCCCATGCATCCCAGGAACAGCAGCGTGAAGCCGATACCGACCTCCCAGCGCACGCGCGGCAGGATCTCGGGGACCTTGGTGGGGAGGACGACACGGGTAAGCCGGTAGAAGCCCGCCGCCACGCGCCGCCCCAGCCACAGCACCCAGAGCCACGCTGTCGCCCCGAACAGGTACAGAAGCAGATCCGCGACATAGGCGCCAAAGGTGCCGCCCCAGTTCAGCGTGGATCCGCTGTAGACGGAGTGTGACCACCCGGGATCCGATTTATGCCATGTGGCGAGCACCAGGACGAGCCAGACGGCGACCACCGCCATCAGGATCCACCGAGCCTCACGCAGCAGGCCTGAGAGCCGCGTCTGAAGGGGCGACGGGCCGTTGCGCACGTTGCGCGAGGAGCGGGACGAGGGAGCCGGAATTCTTGCCATCGCATCATTATAATTGCGGGGTCATTGATGAATGGATTTTCTGTGATGTCTACCGCAAAACACGCGAAAGTGATGATACTGGGCTCGGGACCGGCCGGCTATACCGCTGCCGTCTACGCCGCGCGGGCCAACCTGTCCCCCGTCCTGATCACGGGGCTTGAACAGGGCGGCCAGCTCATGACCACCACCGAAGTCGACAACTGGCCGGCCGACGTGGCCGGCGTCCAGGGTCCGGACCTGATGCAGCGGTTCCTGGAACACGCCCAGCGCTTCAATACGGACATCGTCTTCGACACGATCGCCAAGGTAGACCTGTCGGTGCGGCCGTTCGTGTTGACGGGAGACACCGGCGAGACCTACACGTGTGATTCGCTCATCATCGCCACCGGCGCCTCGGCGCAGTATCTCGGGCTGCCGTCGGAGCAGCACTTCATGGGGCGCGGGGTCTCGGGCTGCGCCACGTGCGACGGCTTTTTCTACAAGAACCAGGATGTGGTCGTAGTGGGCGGCGGGAACACCGCCGTCGAGGAAGCCTTGTACCTGGCAAACATCTGCAGGACCGTGACGCTGATCCATCGGCGGGACAAATTCCGCGCCGAACCCATTCTGGTCGACAAGCTGATGGAAAAGGTCGAGCACGGCAACATGCGCCTCAAGCTGTTTCGCGAGCTGCAGGAAGTACTGGGCGATGATTCCGGCGTGACCGGCGTGCGACTGCGCAACAAGCAGACCGACGAGACAGAGGACCTGGCCGTGACCGGTGCCTTCATCGCGATCGGCCACAAGCCCAACACAGCCATCTTCCAGGACCAGGTCGACATGAAGGATGGCTATATCATCACCCGCGGCGGCCTGCAGGGAATGGCCACCATGACATCGGTACCCGGCGTGTTTGCCGCTGGCGACGTACAGGATCACGTCTACCGCCAGGCGATCACCAGCGCCGGAACCGGCTGCATGGCTGCCCTGGATGCACAGCGCTGGTTGGAGAATGAAGTCCTCTAAACCCACGCTGGCGGACTTGCGGCGGCTGCAGGCGCAGCGGGCCGAGGACCCCGCCCCAGCCGCTCCGGATCCTGTTCGGAATTCACGTACTGAAGCGCGGGCTGCCGCGCCGGCGGCGCCTGAGCTGGCCACCGAGGACCGGGCCTTGTTCCGGCAGGCCATGCGATTCGTACAACCGCTGGCTCGCCACGGCGGGCGTGCGCGCCGAAGCGCCAAGCGGGTCCCGGAAGGCCTGTTGCGCGAGCGGCGCGCCCACGCGCAGGGCGAGGAGGCACGGCAGGAACCCCCACCGACGCGCAGCCGGCGCAGGCCAACCGCCGCCCCCGACCCCGAGGCCAGCGAATTCCTGCAGCCGGGATGCGGCACCGATCTGCTGCGCGGTTTGAGGCGCGGCAAATGGCGGCCACAAGCCATTCTGGACCTGCACGGCAGCACCGAAGACCAGGCGCACGAGCGGCTGGATCGCTTCGTGGCGACCTGCGTGGAACACGACATCCGCTGCGTGTGCATCGTCCACGGCAAGGGCATCGGATCGCGGCATGGCACGCCCGTCCTGAAATCCGCCGTGCGGCTTCACCTGTGCCGTTTGCAAGCGGTACAGGCCTGGGTACAATGCGCCGAACCGGACGGCGGAGCAGGCGCCGTCACCGTTCTCCTTCGCCTTCCACGGGAAACAGGATCCCCATGAGCTGGCTGTACCTGGCCATTGCAATCGTCGCGGAGGTCGTCGCCACCACCGCCCTGAAGGCGTCGGACGGCTTTACCCGTATGGGGCCCACCGGCATCACGGTCGTCGGCTATGGCATTGCGTTCTATCTGCTGGCCTTGGCACTGAAGACCATTCCCGTTGGCATCGCATACGCAATCTGGTCGGGCGCCGGCATCGTGGCCATTGCCGCCATCGGGTATTTCATCTTTGGACAAAAGCTGGATGCGGCCGCGCTGATCGGTATTGCGCTGATCCTGGCGGGAGTCCTGGTGCTCAACGTATTTTCGAGCACCAGCGCACATTGAGCATCCGGAAATGGAAGGGGCCGACGACTTCTGTCATCGGCCCCACCAGGTTTTCATTATTATGAATACTGCCACTAATGATGGCGCCGTCTTCGTGCGCCGGTGCCCGCGCAGGGCTGTCTCCTCACCTGCATGAAGCGATTATGCCGCCCAGGCATTTGAATATCACTTAGGGAAGTCCCTACAACTGGGGCATTGGGCCGCAAGCCGGGAAATGCCGACCTCCCGCTCTCACTGCATCACGTACGCGCCGCCCCACTGGCCGCTGCGGATGAGATCCCGGGCCACCCACTTGAGCGTCACGCGTGTCGCCAGGGCCGCAGGCGAAAGTTCGTCGTCGGGCTGGCTGGTGAGGATGCTGCACCGGAAAAGTGTCTTGTCCGCAATCGGCACGACCCGCACATGGTCACTGCGCAGCATCAAGGCCGCCGAACTGGGATGAATCGTCGCGCCAATGCCCGCCTCCACCGCGCCCATCAAGGTGTTCAGCCCATCGATTTCTTCGACCACGTTGGGTGTCATGTTGCGGCGCTTGAACGCATTCAGGATGATGCTCGCCAGCGTATGCCGGCCGCTGGGCAATATGAGCGGCAGATGCCCAAGGTCCAGCAGCCGGGTCTGGCCACCCGGCGGCATGCCCGAAAGATCTCCCCGGCCGATGACGAAGAGATATTCCTTGAGCAGCGGCACCGTCCCCAGCCGGCTGTCTTCGCCCATATCGAACCGCATGCTGAGATCCAGCCTGCGTGAGTCCAGCAATGACGTCAGGTGCGCCGAAAGGCCCTCCACGATGTGCACGCGAATCTTGGGGTAGCGTGCACGCATCTCCTTGAGCAAAGGCAGCGCGAGCATGAGAGCGGTGGTCGGGGCCATGCCCACGCTCACCCTGCCGGAGAGGCGCTCGCCCTGAGCGGCCTCGGCGGCCACCTCGACCTGGCGCAGCACCGTCTGTGCATGCCGATACAAGACGACCCCTGCGCCCGTCGGGACCACCCCGGTTGGAAGGCGCTGCAGCAATCGCGTCGAAAGCTCGCTCTCCAGGTGGCTGATCTGCTGGCTCATGGTGGACGTCGTGACGTTGAGCGCATGCGCCGCCTTCCCCATGCTGGAGAGCTCGACCACCCTGACAAAGTAACGCAACTGTCTAAGTTCCACGCGCGCCCGCCCCTCTCATCACACCCAAGCTGTTCACTTAAATTAAATACCCATTCAAGGGTCGAGGCTAGCTCCCCACAGAAGACCGGACCTAGACTCGGAGGAACTGAAACAACGGTTGGACCTGCACGTGCCGCACGCCTGACCACTCGCGGGAGGCTTGCGCTCATGAATGGGTACGAACTGAAAATCACGTCGATGCGGGAGCACTGTTCACCCGAGGAATGGCAGCAACGGATCGACCTGGCGGCCTGCTACCGCCTCGTGGCGCTCTACGGGATGTCGGACATGGTCGCGAATCACATTTCGTGCACCGTCCCGGGCGAAGCCGGCGCTTTTCTCATCAACGCTTACGGCATGCTCTACGAGGAGATCACCGCATCGAGCCTGATCAAGGTCAATCTCGCCGGCGATGTGCTGTCCAAACCGGATTTGGGAGGCCTGGAATACGGCGTCAATCGTGCTGGATACGTGATTCACAGCGCCGTCCACGAAGCGAGGCCGGACGCGACCTGCGTCATCCATACGCATAGCTGGGCATCCATGGCGGTGTCGGCACTGGAGTGCGGACTGTTGCCCATCACGCAGACCTCCATGCGATTTTTGAAAATCGCCTATCACGACTATCAGGGCGTGGTCCTGAACGCGTCCGAGAAACAATCCCTGGTGAACGACCTGGGCGACGGCGAAGCCATGTTCCTCAGGAATCATGGAGCGCTCGTAGTGGGGCACAGCATCGGCGAGGCCTTCAATTGGCTGCACCGGCTGGAACTGTCCTGCCGAGCCCAACTGGCAGCCATGGCTTGCCACACACCGCTGGTCCACGTCGAGCGCTCGGTGCTGGAGGAAACGTGGAACAACTATCAACCCGGAACCAGAAGACCGTACGGCCTGATGGAATGGCCCGCGCTCCTGAGAAAACTCGATCGCCTGGATCCGTCCTACCGCACCTAGCCGCCATTCGCGCACCCATCCAAAAAATCAGGAGACAACCGTGAAAAACAGTCATTCAATTGCGCAGTACGCGCGCGTCACCGTCTTGGGCTTAGCTCTCGCCCTCCCTTTTTCGTCCCAAGCGGAATACCCCGACAAGCCGATCACCCTCGTTGTCCCCTTTGCACCGGGCGGCAATCTTGACATTACGGCACGCACATTCGCGCCGGAGCTTTCCAAGGCACTGAAGGTGGATGTCACCGTCGAGAACAAACCGGGCGGCGGGGGAGCCATCGGCGCCGGCTACGTCGCCCACGCGCACGCGGACGGCTACACGGTCCTGGTGTCCACACCCAACGCGATCGCCGTGGTCCCCCATATGACCCGGGCACCCTACAAGCCGACGGACTTCCAGGCGATCGGCCTCATGGCCACCACGCCGCTCCTGATTGAGGTCAACAAGGACAGCAGGTTCAAGGACTTCAAAGGCCTGTTGGATTACATATGCGCCAATCCCGGGAAACTGACCGTAGGGCACTCGGGCATTGGAACCACCAACTACATGGGGTTGATCGCCATGGAGGAAGCATCGAAGTGCGAGGTGACCCCAGTTCCCTACAAAGGCTCGGGCCCCGCGCTGGTCGATTTGCTTGGCGGCCAGATTGATGCCGTGGTGGATCAGCTCAGCAGCTCGTCCGGAATGATTCACTCCGGAAAACTCAGGGCGCTCGCCGTACTGACTGCGAAACGCGTCAGTGCCCTGCCCGACGTTCCGACCGTCACGGAATCAGGCATCAAAGGCATCGATGCCGCAACGGATACCGGCCTGCTCGTCGCTGCCAAGACACCCCCTTCCATTACAGAGCGTCTGAACAAGGCGATGCACGACGCAAGCACCAGCCCACGCGTCCAGAAGGCAATGGAGAATATCGGCAGCGCCGCGATCACGTCGACTCCCGATCGGTTCGCGGCCATGATCAAGGACGAAGACGCATTCGCCGGCAAGCTCAGTGCCGAAGGCAAGCTGAAGAGGTGATCGTGCCGGCTATCCAATCCGCCATCGCCTCCTCCTGTTGCAAGCCGCGCGACGCTTTCACGCCGCCCGGCTACGCACTCCCGGCGCTGGCATGCGACTCACACGCACACGTCTTCGGGCCGTTCCAGCGTTTTCCCCTGGATGAAAACCGCAGCTACACCCCCGAAGAAAACAGCATCGAACGCTTCCGCTGGCACTTGTCGCGATTGGGTCTGCAGCGCGGGGTCCTGGTCACGGCCAGTGCGTACGGGCTGAACAACAGCATCCTGCTGGATGCGCTGGGCCGCTATCCCGACCAGCTCCGAGGCGTTGCGGTGGCGGATCGCCATACCTCGATCGCCACGCTGATCGCCTGGAAGGAAACAGGCGTTCGTGGCCTGCGATTCAACCTCTATTCCATCAGCGGCCAGAAAATCTACCGGAACGGCGTGGGCCTGGAAGCGCTGGAGGCGCTCGCACCCGGCATGAGAGAAGCCGGGATGCATGCGCAAATCTGGGTCCATGCGCCCGACCTCGTCGAACTCGAGCCGCGATTCCGGGCTCTGCGCGTCCCAGTCGTCATCGACCACATGGGACGCATGAACGTTTCGTACGGAGCGGACAATCCGGGCTTCCTGCGATTGTGCGCCATGCTGGCCGATGGCGTGGCCTGGACAAAACTGTCCGGAGCCGACCGAAACACCGGCGGCCAGCCCGGCTACCGGGACATTGACGGGTTTGCCGCCCGCCTGATCGCCGCCAATCCGGAACGTCTGGTCTGGGGAAGCGACTGGCCGCACATCAACTACTTCAAGGACAGCGACGTCCCGGACGACGGGATCCTTCTACAAGCCCTCAAGCGGTGGCTGCCCGACGGGACACGGCGCAACGCTGTTCTGGCCGACAATCCCGCCACGCTCTATGGTTTTCCAATGCTTTGACGCGAAAGGAGCCCTCACCGAAGCGGCTGCCCGCCTCCACGGGGTGCCGCTGGCCGACAGGGCGGAAGGAGACCGATGAAAAAGCGCGAAATCAACAAAGACTATTACGGCGGCGCTCTCATGATTCTGATCGGGCTGGGAGCGACGTTCGAAGGGGCGAGCTACCACCTCGGGACGTTGATCCGGACCGGCCCCGGATTCTTTCCGACGGCCATCGGCATCCTGCTGGTCGTGACGGGCGCGATCATCGCCATCGAGGGCATCAATCGTGCGAACGTCATCACCGCCGAGGCACGCGCGCAGGCCGAGTGGCGCGGCTGGCTATGCATCCTGGGAGGGATCGTGGCCTTCATTGTCCTCGGAAAATACACCGGCCTGCTCCCTGCAACCTTTGCGGTCGTCTTCATCTCCGCACTGGGAGATAACCAAAACACCGTGAAGGCCGCCGCGCTCCTCGCCAGCGCCATGTGCGTGATTGCGATCGTCGTGTTCTGGTGGATGCTGCAACTGCAGTTCCCGCTGCTCACCTGGGGGCAATCATGATCGAAAAGGCTGCACTCGACCTTCTTTACGGGTTTCAGATCGCCTTCGAGCCGCACAATTTCATGTGGTCGGTCTTCGGAGTCGTGGCCGGCAATCTGGTCGGCGTGCTGCCCGGGCTCGGCGCCCTGGCCGCCATCTCGATCCTGCTGCCCATCACCTACACGATGTCCCCCGTTGCCGCCATTCTGATGCTGGCGGGTATCTTCTACGGTTCCATGTACGGCGGAGCCATCGGCGCCATTCTCCTGAACCTGCCCGTCCATTCGCCGCACGCCGTGACCTGCCTGGACGGCTACCCCCTGACACTCAAGGGCCGGGGCGGCGCGGCGCTCGGAATTGCCATGATGGCCTCGTTCGTGGCGGCGTCCGTCGGCATCCTGGTGATGGTGTTTTTTTCGCCCGTCCTGGCCGAGATCGCGTTCAAGTTCGGCCCCACTGAAGTGTTCTCGATCATGCTGCTTGGCCTGCTGGCGGGATCGACGATGTCCAAGGGGTCGGCTGTCAAAGGTGTCGCCATGACGCTGATCGGACTGTTGCTCGGGATCGTCGGCACGGACGTCAGCACGGGCGATCTGCGCTTCACGTTTGGGCTGATCCCGCTCGACGACGGAGTGGACCTGGTCGCGATGGTCATGGGGCTCTTCGGCGTCGCGGAATTCCTGCGCAGCGTCAACCACATGACCGCAATCGGCGGCGGCCTGAAGATGCGCTTTCGCGATCTCATCCCTACCAAAGAGGAACTCAAGCGCTCGTTCTGGCCCATGCTGCGTGGTACGTCGGTCGGAACGTTCTTCGGCGTCCTGCCGGGCACGGGGCCCACAGTGGCATCGTTCGTCGCCTACGCAGTCGAACGAAAGGTCACGAAGAAGCCCGAGACGTTCGGCCATGGCGCCATCGAGGGCGTGGCGGCCCCGGAAGCCGCGTCCCACTCGAAGACCCAGGTCGATTTCATTCCGACCATGACCTTGGGGATTCCCGGCGACGCGGTGATGGAGCTGATGCTGGGAGCGCTGCTCATCCAGGGGATACAGCCGGGCCCGCAACTCATCACCGCGCACCCGGATATTTTCTGGGGACTGATCGCCAGCTTCTGGGTCGGTAACCTGCTGCTGGTCGTGCTGAACGTGCCGCTCATCGGTCTATGGGTCAAGCTCCTCAGGGTGCCTTATAAATACCTCTATCCGTCAGCGCTGTTCTTTATCGCGGTGGGCTGCTACAGCACGCAGAACAGCCTCTTCCAGGTCGGGGAGGTTCTGGTGTTCGGGATCGTCGGCGCGGTCTTCGCGTATCTGGAATTCTCCGCGGCGCCCATTCTCCTGGGCTATGTCCTGGGTCCCATGGTCGAGGAGAACTTTCGCAGGGCTCTCCTTATCTCACACGGCAATCTGTCCGTATTCATCGATCGCCCGATCAGCGCGTCCTTCCTGGCCGCCTCGATCCTGTTGATACTGGCTCAGGTCATCGCGTTCGCGGTTCGAAAGAGGCGGTCGGGGCAAGCCGCAACGACCGGTCAGGAGAGCCCCTGCACATGATCAACATCCTCCGTACGGACCGCTGGATTCATCCGATCTTCGATGAGACGCTCGCGGAGAACAAGGCGGTCGCGCTCGACATCATGCCGCTGCTGAAGGCCGACAAGACCAAGGCGCCCCAGCTCGAACTGGCGGACATTTACCTCGTCCCCTCAACTCGGACGGACATCCCGGAACGATGGCAGGTGACGGCAAGCCTGCTGTCCGCATGCCCCAGGCTCAAGGTCGTCTCCAGCACGGGATCGGGCGTCGACACCATCGACGTCGACGCCTGCACCAAGGCGGGGGTACTGGTCGTGAATCAAGCGGGCGGCAATGTCGATTCGGTAGCCGAACACACGATGGGCCTGCTGCTGGCACTGAGTCATCGGATCGCGGAAGCCGACCGCTCCCTCAGGACCGGCCCCCGAGTGTCTCGGGAAGCGCTGATGGGCCATGAGATCGCCGGGCTTACGCTGGGGCTGGTCGGCATGGGGCAAGTAGCCTGCAGGGTCGCCGAACTGGCCACCGCGTTTCACATGAAAGTGATCGCGACCGATCCGCTCCTGAGGGACACCACCATCAAGGCCAGGGGAGCCATTCCCGTCTCCATGGGTGAACTGCTGGATGCCAGCGATGTCATCAGCCTTCACTGCCCGCACCGGTCAGCCACCACACACCTGTTCGGCGACGCTCAATTCGAGCGAATGAAGCAGGGATCCTGGTTCCTGTCCACTGCGCGCGGCGGCATCCACGACGAAGC
>Ga0134125_10001021_pt1 | contig 35704 bp, 30 predicted proteins | sample KB31751_FD_96464 | JGI IMG/M metagenome (GOLD analysis project Ga0134125, IMG submission 96464) | Terrestrial soil microbial communities with excess Nitrogen fertilizer from Kellogg Biological Station, Michigan, USA - KB3-175-1 | ecosystem: Environmental > Terrestrial > Soil > Unclassified ...
CGAAAATCTCGATAAGCGGTCGGTCAGCGTGACGAAGCCGTCCTCGTCGATCCGCCCGATGTCTCCCGTGACGTAATATCCGTCCTTGACGACGGCCTTCGTGTTGGCCTCGTCGCCCAGGTAGCCTTTCATGACGTTAGGGCCCTTCACCAGGATCAACCCCGGCTCATCCGGTCCGAGCTCTCTCCCTGTCGCAGGGTCTACGACCTTCATGAACACGCCCGGCACGGGCATCCCAACTGTTCCTGGCTTTGTTCCTATTTGCTTATTACCCGGCCAATCGATATTCGGGATGTTGATCGACGCCACCGGCGAGAGCTCCGTCGCCCCATAGCCCTCGAGCGGGAACAGCCCGTACTTCTCCTCGAAGGCCTTGGCCACCTCTTCGCGCAGCTTCTCGGCGCCGACGACGACATAGCGCAAGGTCTTGAACTTCTCGGGCTCCACGCGCCGCATCCAGTTGGAGATGAAGGTGGGCGTGCCGAGCAGGAAGGTGGCCTTGAACTTCTCCGCGAGCTGGCCCACGGCGCGCGCCTCGAGCGGCGAATAGTGGTAGACCGAGCCCATGCCCAGGCACGCGGGCAGCCACAGCGTCCCGGTGAAGCCGAACACGTGGAAAAACGGCAGCACGCCGAGGATGCGGTCCGAGGAGCCGAGCGGGATCACCTGGGACAGCGCCTCGATGTTGGACAGCACGTTCGCATGCGTGAGCATGACGCCCTTGGGCATGCCCGTCGAGCCGCTCGTGAACATGATCGTCGCGACGCGATCGAGCGGCCCGCGCGCCTTGCGGAAGGCCGTGCGCTCGAGCAGCCAGAACGGAGAGAGCGTGAACGCCGCCGCGGTCAGCGCCTCGCTCACGGGCCCGATCGACGGTGCGACGTCCTCGAGATAGATCAGCTTGCCGGCCGGAGCCCAGCCCAGCTTCTCGACCACCTTGCGCGAGGTCACGACCGAGAGGACCTCCGCCTTCGCCAAGCAGGCGTCGACGATCTCCTTGGACGCCGTGTAGTTCAAGTTGATCGGGACCTTGCCGCGCAGCGAGAGCCCGAAGTTCGCGAGCGCCCCCGGAGCCGACGGCGGCAGCAGCACGCCCACGCGCTCCTGATCGCCCAAGCGCTTCTCGAGCTCGACGCCGAGCAGATGCGCCCCGACCAGAGTCTGCAGACCGTTGAGGCTCGTCGTCGCGTCGGCCACGCCCGCGCGCAGCAGGCAGGCCTTCTGCTGCTGGGCGAAGCGCAGCGGCAGCGGCTTGGAGTCGCGCAGGCGGTGCTCGAAGGCCGTCGCGGCGAGCTCGAGGATGGCTTGTCGCACCTCGAAGGCCGTCGCCGTCGGCGGCAGAGGCTTGCCGAAGCTGACGGTCACCCGGTAAGGGATTTCCTTCGGTATCTTGAAGAACGCCTTGCCGCCCGAGAAGCTGAAGATGCTCCCCCACACCGAGTCGAGGTGCACCGGCACGATCGGCACCTGCACGCCGTCCACCATGCGCTCGAAGCCCTTCTTGAATTTCTGCATCTGCCCGTGGCGCGTGATGCCGCCCTCGGCGAAGATGCACACCGCCTCGCCCGAGAGCATGTACTCCCGCGCGCGCTGGAAGGAGCGCACGAGCTCCTTGGGGCCGTCGGAGCTCGAGACCGGGATGCAGCCCATCGCCTTGAAGATCGCGTGCGCCACCGGAATCTCGTAGAACTGGCGCAGCATCAGGAAGCGCACGAGGCGCGTGTTGGCCATCGTGATCAGCACCGCGTCGATGTAGGACGCGTGGTTGGACACGAGCAGGACCGGGCCCTCGAGCGGCACGTTCTCCACGCCCTCGGTGCGGATGGTATAGAGGATGTTGGCGATCGGGTAGAGCATCAGGCGCAGGAAGAAGTCCGGCAGGCGCCGCAGCAGCTCGAAGGCCACGACCGCCGACATCGAGGCCGCGACGAGGAACACCTGCGCCGGGTCGAGGCGGAACTTGGAGTCGAGCGCCCACAGCGCGGCCGAGGCGACCATGATCGCGGCGAAGCTCAGGAAATTGCCGGTCGCGATCACGCGCCCGCGCTCCTCGGCCGGGCTGCGCTGCTGGATGTAGGCCGCCAGCGGCACCGCGAAGAAGCCGCCGGAGAGGCCCGCCATCAGCAGGTCGAACATCACGCGGTGAGGCGAGGCGTACGCGAAGCCGAGATCGAGCGAGAACACGACGAGGCCGAGGCCGCCCAGCGGCACGAGGCCCTGCTCGACGCGCCCGCGCGACATGCGGCCGGCGATGTAGGAGCCGAGGCCGATGCCCAGCGCGAGCACGACCTGGAACTGGCCGATCTTGGACTCGTCGACGCCCATCAGCCGCGCGCCGTAGACGATCAGGTTGAGCTGGAACAGCGCGCCGACGAACCAGAAGAACGCGGAGGCGTACGTCGCCAAGTTCACGTTGGGCAGCTTGGCGAGGTCCCGGAGGTTCGCGGCCGTGCGCGAGACCACGTCGAAGCGCAAAACCGCCTCGGGGCGCGCGGCCGGCGTGAGCGGCACGAACAGGGACGCGGCGAAGCCGGCGACGCCGACCGCGACGAAGGCCGCGGCGGCGAGCTCGGGCCGGTCGCGGAAGCGATGCGCCATTTCCGCCGCGGCCGCGGTCCCGAGGATGATCGCGCCGAAGCTCGTCATCTGCACGAGGCCGTTGGCCGCCGAGAGGTCCTCGTCGGAGACGAGCTCGGGCAGGATCGCGAGCTTGATCGGACTGAAGAACGCCGAGTGAACGCCCATCAGGAACAGGATGGCGAGCAGGGACGGCATGCTGCCGACGGCGAGCGCGGGCACGGCGAGCAGGAGCAGGACCGGCTCGGCGGCCTTGAAGATCACGAGCAGGCGCGACTTCGCCCAGCGGTCGGCCGCGTCGCCGGCCAAAGTCGAGAAGAGCAGGAACGGCAGGACGAAGAGGCCGCCGGCGAGCGGGATCAGCTTCGCCGCCGCCTCGGGCGAGATCAGCACCGCGCGCAGGAGGATGAAGGTCTTGAACGCGTTGTCGTTGAACGCGCCGAAGGCCTGCGCGGCCAGGAAGGCGGAGAATCGAGGATCGCCGAAGGCGGCCTTGAGTCGCGGCTGAGTCATTGGGCCGCCGAGCCGAGATTGGAATGCTGCGACCCGATGGCGCGCTCCAACGCCGCACGGCGCTCCCAGCCGCCCGGATGCGTGCGGAAGTAGTCGCTCAAGCCCTCGACGGCGATCTCGGCGGGGTCTCGCTTGGTGTTCGCGTCCTTCGGGATGCCGAGCGCGTCGAAGACGCGCAGGCCGGCGCGCGGGTCGTGCCCGCGCGAGCGCATCACGGCGGCGGCGTAGGCGTCGGCCTCGAGCTCCTGCGTCTGGCTGAAGTGCAGCTCGGCGAACAGGCGCGGGATCGAGAGCACGCCGCCGAAGACGGCGGTCACGGGATCATGTCCGGAGCGCAGGCGGTAGGCGTCGGCCGTGTGGCCGAGCTCGATGTGGCCGATCTCGTGGCCCGCGACGAACATCAGCGCGTCGAAGTCGCCGCCGATCTTGTCGAGCAAGGAGCTCGTCGCGAAGACGAACCCGCCGGGGAGGGCGAAGGCGTTCGGCGAGTACTCCTGGACGACGCGGAACTCGTACTGGCCGGCGAAGCGCTTGACCAGCGGCGAGCGCGCGGCCTCTCCGGCCGCCTCGCGCCACTGCGCCTCGTGGACGGCGGCCGTCGAGCCGGCGACGGCCGGCGCGACGGTGATCGCGCGCGCCATGTCCGCCCCGATCTTGCGCTCCTCCTCCGGCGAGAGCGGGAACGCGACGGCCGAGGCTCGGTCCAGCCCCTTCTCGTGGTCGGCCACGGTGCGCGACAGCGGGAGCACGCTCTCGCGGCTCGGGCCCGAGCGCGCGACCACGACGGCCGTGACGGCGGCCGCGGCGGCGAGGATCAGCGGAAGGCCCTCACGCATCGCGCTTGGCTCCCGCGCGGACGTAGAGGCCCGACGCCGCGAGCAGGACGACGCCGAGGGCCATGAAGCTCGCCACGCGATACGGCAGCGGCAGCTGGGACGTGTCCATCAGCAGGGCCTTGCCCACGCAAAGGCCGAGCAGGCCCAGGCCGGGCAGGCGCAGTTCCTTCCAATCGAGCAGAAGTCCGCTGCCGAGGAAGGAGATGCCGAGCGCGGTCCAGGCGAGCGTGAGTTTGACCGAGTCGAGCTCCTTGCCGAGATAGGCCGCGCCGAGCACGAGCGCGAGCAAGGAGAACGTCGCCGCGGACTGAACGTCGACGTCGTCGCCGGCGCCGGTCTTGGCGGCGTGCATGCCGGCCAGCAGCGCCGCGACGGAGCTCCAATACAGCGCGACGCGCGGCACGGTCAAAGTCGCCATCAGCGCGGCGGGAGCGAAAAGATAGGAGAAGATCGCCTCGAGCATCACTCCCGCGGCGAGCAGGCCGGCCTGGCGGCGGAGGTCCTTGTGCGCGGTCTTGCGGCCCGCCCAGTACAGGCCGAGCACGCCGAAGGCCCAGATGGGCAGGCGCAGGCGCCCGTCGAAGCTCTTGTAGACGGCGAACACGGCGACCGCGGTCATGAGCCAGGACAGCAGGCGGCGCTGGGCGGCCCGCGTCCAGCCCGTCCACTTCGCCGCGACCGTCTCATCCATCGGGTCGGCGAAGAACAGCGCGGCGAAGACGAAGGAGATCAGCGCGGAGACGAGCAGGCGCGGCGGGACGCCCAGCGCCGAGCCCGAGCCGTAGTCGATGAAGAACGAGTAAAAGCCGACGAAGACCTCCGCGGCCGACGCGTGGACCCAGAGATGGACGCGGCCCAGGCGGCGCGCGTAGTACTCGCCGACCATCGCCGCCGCGAGCAGGGCGCACGCGAACGGCGCCGAGTCCATCGCGCCCCACAGCCCGAGCACGAGCCCCAAGGTCCCGGCATACAGCCAGTACTCGGTGACCCAGCTTTCCCAAGCCTCGGGATCGTCCAGCCACACGCGGTAGAAGCGCGAGAAGAAGTACGAGGTCGCGGCGAACACGAACATGGACATCGAGGCGGCCCTGCGGCTGGCGAGCCCGTCCATCACGAGATCCGCCCAGAAGGCGAAGGTCAGGCAGGACATGACCATGCCGGCCGCGCGCCACGCGGGCAGCTCCATGAAGAGGCCCATCCACACCCATGCCGAAGAGAGCAGGACCCACGCCAGCAGCTTCATCTGCGGATCGGGCAGCTCGAACACCGCCGAGGCGAGCACCCACAGCGCCGCCGCGCCGCCCAGGCCGATCGCCGCCGTCTTCTTCGGCAGGACGAGGACGTAGCCCGCCGCGGGCACGACGAAGAACGAAGCGAGGATCGCCGCGCGCGTGAGGCTCGCGACGCCGAAATAGATCCGGCCCATCGAGCCGCCGATCAGCACGAAGGCCAGGATGTTCAGGCACAGCGCCGTGTCCATGATGCCCGCCTGCGCCTCGGAGAACAGCGCCTTGCGCGCGCGCGGGATGAACGGCAGAAGCGCGACGATCAGGTAGCCGCCCGCCAGCCAGCCGAACGGCTGGAGGAACGCCGCCGTCGAGCGCTGGGCGTCGAGCACGTGGATGGTGTCCCAGTACACAGGGAAGTAATGGACGTGGAAGCCGAGCAGGCTGACGATGAGCACGTCCGCCTCGCCCGCCCACACGGCGACCGCCGCCGACGCCGCGAGCAGGCCCAGGAACAGGTCGAAGGAGACGACTTCCTCTCGGCAGAAAACGAGCAGAAGATAGGTGAGGGCGAAAGCGTAGACGCGCATCGGCCGGGATTTGCTGCGCACGGCATTGGCGATCATCCCCGCCGCCGCGGCGACGAGAAGCACCATCGCGAGCGCGGGAGACGAGACGACCCGGGTCAGCGGGAAGTGATAGCTGGCGTAGGCCGTTATATAAAGGATGGACCAGCCGCCGCCCGCCAGGACGTTCGCCATGCGGTCGTACGGCGGGCGCTTCTGGGCGTAGCGCGCGAGCGCGATCAAGGCGGCCCCGGAGGCGGCGGACATCAGGACCTTGGTCAGCGGGCCGTGGTTCTTGGCCTGCCAGACGAGGAAGAAGACGACGCCCAGGCCGAGCAGGAGCATGCCGACGTATTGGAGGAGCTTCTCGCCGATGAACTTCTCGTCCAAGAGCCCCGAGCGCGCGGGTTTCGGGAATAGCGAGCCGGCGAGCGCCGCGGCCTGCGGCTGAGCGCGCGGGGCGTTCGCCAGAGCGCCCTTCTTGATCCGGAACGGGTTGTCGGGCGAGGAGGCGTCGCCTTGCGGCTTCGGCTTGAAGCGCTCCAGGTCCACCGGTTCTGGAGAAGGCGCCGGGGCGGGTTCCGGAGCCGGCGCCGGGGCGGGCGCGGGTTTCGCCGGGATGGCGTCCACCCACGGGGGCGGAGTCGGCTGCGAGCGCGGGGGCAGCTCCTCGGGAGGGAGCCCCTTCATCTGGCGCAGCTCGCGCTTCATGGCGCGCATCTCCTCGCGCATGGCTTCGAGCTCGGATTGAGGGGCGCCTTCAGGCTCTTTCATGGGCGTCTTTTGGACACCGGCGGCCGCGAGACGTTCCCCGCATTGGTCGCAGAACGCCGCGTCCGGATCGTTCTCGCGGCGGCCGCACTTGGGGCAAATGAGCCCGTTCGCATCCATGACACGGTAGGATAGGGGTCCGCCTCCGGGGCGTCAAGGCCTTCCTTTTGCTACGATGCGCGCATGGCGGAAGCTCGGGAATTCAAGCCTCTGAAGGAGCTCGGCGACATCCCCCTCGGGGCCGGCAGCGTCCTCAAGTTCTACGTCGACGAGTTCAAGGGGCACAAGTACGGCTCGATCCGCACCTTCGTGGCGGGCGAGACCTACTCCGGCCCGACGAAGTCGGGCGTGACGATGAACGCCCGCATCCTCGACGAGGCCATCCCGCTTCTGGAAAAGCTCCCCGCCGCTCCGGCCGGCTCCGAGGACGTCGAGCTGGCGCGCTGGCCCAAGAAGATGGGCGTCGAGCTCGTCGCCCGCATCACGATCTTCAAGGAGACCCACGGCGTCGACCTGCGCGAGTGGGTCGAGGAAGGCGACTACAAAGGCTGGTCGAAGAAAGGCGTGCGCATACCTTATAAAGAGCTGGCCAAGGCCCTGTCATATCTGCGCGAGATGAAGACTCTCGTCGCAAAAGCTTGACCAGCGACCCCTGGCGGTCCCATGGCGGACCTGTTATAGTGGGGCCAGTTGAAGCGCTCGGCGCTTCTTCGTTTTTTAGAGAGACAACAATGAAAATCAACCCCTTTCGCCGCGTCCTGAACGTCTCGCTGGCGCTGTCGCTTTCCGTCCTCTGCGGAGCGACCCCCGTTTTCGCCGCGGCGGCTCCCGCCGCCAAAGCAACCGCGGCCGCCCCGGCCGCCCAGACGGCCTCCACCGACGAAGTCGAGAAGTATCCCGGAGGCCCGATCGTCGCCGAGCTCGTCAGCCGCCTGCTCGAGCAGACGCACTACGCCAAGAAGCCCATCGACGCGGCCGTGTCCAAGCAGTTCCTCGAGAACTATCTCGAGTCCTACGACTACAACCACATGATCCTGAACAAGTCCGACGTGGACGAGTTCGGCAACAAGTACGCGGCCACTTTGGGCAGCATGGTCAAGGACGGCGACGTCGACCCGGCCTACGAGATCTACGACCGGGTCCAGAAGCGCCTCGAGGAGCGCGTCGCGCTCGTCAAGAAATTCACCGCCTCGACCTTCACGTTCACGACCGACGAGACCGTCGTCCTCGACCGCCACGAGTCGCCGTGGCCGACGCAATCGGAGGCCGAGAACTTGTGGCGATTGCGCATAAAGAACGAGGTGCTCGTCGAGCGCATGGCGCGCGAGAAGGCCGAGGAGACGAAGGCCGCCGCGGCGAAGGCGAAGGCCGAGGCCGATAAGAAGATCGCGGCGTCGACGTCCCCCGCGGCCGCCGCGCCGGCGATCGCCGCGTCCAGCGCGGCCGCGAACGCGGTCGCCAAGGCCGAGGAAAACAAGCCCGCCAAGGAGACGTCGATCGAGGAGACGATCAACACGCGCTACGACCGGCTCCTGCGCAGCTACAAGGAGTACGACGGCTCCGACATCCTCCAGGACTACCTCTCGTCGCTGACGCACGTCTACGACCCGCACACCGACTACCTCGCCGCGTCGTCGAAGGAGAACTTCGACATCAGCATGAAGCTCTCGCTCGTCGGCATCGGCGCGGTCCTGCGCTCCGAGGACGGCTACGCGAAGATCCTCTCGCTGGTGACCGGCGGCCCGGCCGAGTCGGGCAAGAAGCTCAAGCCCAACGACAAGGTCGAGGCGGTCGCGCAGGGCGACGGCCCGTTCGTCGAGGTCGTCGGCATGAAGCTCGACAAGGTCGTCGGGATGATCCGCGGCGAGAAGGGCACGACCGTCCGCCTGCGCGTGATTCCCGCGGACGCCGTCGACCCGTCGACGCGCGTCGTGATCCCGATCGTGCGCGACGAGATCAAGCTGACCGACCAGGAGGCGAAGGCGCGCGTCTACACGGTCCCCTCCAAGCAGAAGGGCGGCCACGCGTCCAAGATCGGCGTGCTCGATCTCCCCTCGTTCTACGCGGACATGCAGGGCGGCGACGACGCGAAGAGCCTCACGCGCGACACCGACCGCCTGCTCGCCGAGCTCAAGCGCCGCCAGGTCGACGCGATCGTCGTCGACCTGCGCCGCGACGGCGGCGGCTCGCTCGCGGAGGCCGTGTCGCTCACCGGACTTTTCATCAAGGACGGGCCGGTCGTGCAGGTCAAGGACGCCCGCGGGACGATCCGCGTGCTGCGCGACACCGACGAGAACCAGTCCTACGACGGGCCGATGGTCGTGCTGACCTCGCGCGGCTCCGCCTCGGCCGCGGAGATCTTCGCGGCCGCCATGCAGGACTACGGCCGCGCGCTGATCGTCGGCGACAAGAGCACGTTCGGCAAAGGCACGGTGCAGTCGGTGCTCGAGCTGAGCCAGTATCTGCCGCCGGCCTACCGCGCCTACAAGCCGGGCGCGCTGAAGATCACCGTGCAGAAGTTCTACCGCGTCTCCGGCGGCTCGACGCAGAACCGCGGCGTGATCCCGGACATCCACCTCCCGTCCGGCGGGGACATCTCGGACATGACCGAGTCCGCGCAGAAGGACGCCCTGCCCTACGACGAGATCGAGCCGGCCGTCTACGACCGCGCGGGCTCCGTCGACGGGAAGATCGCCCCGGTGTCGCGAGAGTCGGCCGAACGCGTCTCGTCCTCGAAGGAGTTCGCGTGGATCCGCGAGGACCTCGAGCGCTGGGAGAAGCAGAAGAAGGAGAAGTCGATCTCGCTCAACGAGACGAAGCGCCTGGCGGAGCGCAAGGCCGACGAGGACCGCGCCGCCTCGCGCAAGAAGGAACGCATCGCGATGAAGGAAAAGTCCCCGGCCTTCGAGGAGATCACGCTCGCGATGCTCGACGGGACGGCCAAGACGCCCGCGACCTCGACGGGCACCGCGGGCACGGCCCCGGCCGCGCCGGCGACGATCGACGACGACGAGGGCTACGAGCGCGCGCCCGACGCGCCCGACGCCGTGCTCAACGAGACGCTGCGCATCGCGGGCGACCTCGCCTCGAACGTCTCGCCGAGCGCGACGGCGTACCATGCCAGCAGCTCGAACGTGACGCAATGACCGCAAGACGTTAATACAAGGACGACTCCGCCCCTGAGCCGCCAGCCTTTTCGCCGCGCCTTCATCGGCGCTCCCGCCCTATTGGCGGGAGCGCTGCTGGCGCACGCGGTGCCCGCGGGAGCCGCGGGCCCGGCCCCGCTGCGCTTGGCGCTGATCGAGGACTCCCCGACGCGGCTGACCTTGCTGATGATCCAGCCCCTCGAGCGCGTGCTCAAGGACGCCGGCTCCGACGCGGCGCTCGAGGCCGTCGACGAGATTCCCTGCACGTTCGCCGGGCCGGACCACCGCTTCCACCTCCCCGCCGGCGTCGGAGCCCCGGACACGTCGGCCTCCTCCGCGGCGGTCGCGCTCGAATCAGAGGCCGAGGTCGCCTTCGTCTATCCGCCGGAGCCGTCCTTCGTCGAGGCTCTGCGCAAGGCCGCGGCCGATCCCGCCACGTACCGCCATCCGAACTCGCTCTCCTTCGCGGAGCGCGACGCCGAGGTCGCGGCCAGCGTTTCCCCCGTGGACGGCACGACCGTCGTCTTCCGCGCGGACTTGGACCGCCCCGCGACCGGCCGCTGGCGCACCGGGCTGGCGGCTTACTACCGCGTGCGCTGGAAGGGCCAGGACATCGCGATCGCGGTGCTGGGGCGCACCTATGGAGGCCTCGGCCGCCTCGCGTCGGCCGCCGCCCGGGAAGCCGAGAACGGCCCGCTGACGGGCGTCGCGCGCGGCGGGACGTTCGGCTCGGCGGACTCCGACGCGCGCGGCCGCTCCACCGCCGAGGCGCTCGAGCGCGCGGGCCTGCGCTACTCCGCCGTCTCGGCGTCCGAGATCGAGCATTGGAGCGACCTCCAGGCCTATCGGAGCGAGCGGCCCGCGGGAATCTCCTACCTTTCCGCGAACCTCGTCTATTCGACCATGACCGACTCGCGGGCCTCCGGCCGCACGGCCCTGCCCCCCTACGCGCTCTTCGAGGCCTCCGGGACGCGCGTGGCCGTCGTCGGGCTCACGCCGGCGTCGGCGGCGCCGCTGCTGCCGCAGTTCGGTCTCGACAAGCTGAAGGTCGAGGACCCGATCGTCGCGCTGACCGCGCTGATCCCGCGCCTGCGCGAGCAAGCCGACGTGGTGATCGCGCTGGGCCGGCTGGACTCGGCGGACCGCGGCCGGCTGGCCTCGTCGACGCGCGGCCTCGATCTGATCATCGCCGAGGACGCGCCCTTCACGATCTACAGCGCCCCGCCGGCCTCCTTCGTCGAGCAGGACGAGCGTCCGGCCTACGGCAACCCCTTGCCGACGGTGCGCGCCTACACGCCGGCCTTGAACGTGGTCGAATTGACGCGGCGCCCCGGGGACGGGCGCATGATGGACTGGACCTTGAAGCAGAGCGCCGTGCTCCTCGACGACTCGCTCAACCCCGCGGAGGGCTTCCCCGAGCCGGCGCTCGAGACCTACGCGGCGGGCCGTTCCACCGAGGCGGCTCTCCTGCCCGCGGCGCGGATCGTGTTCCCGCCGTCGGAGCGCGGCGGCAGCCCGTTCTATGACCCGCGCGACTTCTGGACCTTGGCGGCGGGCCTGCTCGCGGAGCGCGGCGGGGCCGAGGCGGGCCTTCTGCCGGCGCCGCCCATCTCCGTGCAGACCGTCGGCCCGGTGCGCGAAAGCTTCGTGCGCGCGTGGCTGGGCGGCGCGGACCCGGCGGTGCTCGTGTCGGTGCCGGGGGACCGCCTGAAGAAGCTCGCCGACGACGCGGCGGACCAGCGCAAGCGCGAGGAGGCCGGCCTGCCTCTGACCGGACCGCTGAGCTACGTGGTCTCCGGCTTCGACCCGTCGGGCCTCCTGCGCGGGGCGCCGCTCGACCGCGGCGACAGCTACCGGCTGGCGACGTCGCGCTCGGCCGCCGAGGCGCTGGACCTGCCCAAGCCCTACGACTTGATGCCGGGAACGGCCACGGTGCCCGCCGCCGTCCTCGACGAGATGCGCGAGCGCTCCGCCGGCGCCAAGCCTCTCGATTGGCGCCGCTGGATGGAGGGCCGGCCGATCGCCGAGCCGGGCCTGTGGCGCGTAAACTTCCGGGACCTCAGCCTCAACGTCCGCGAGACGCGCGTGCAGACGAGCGACGCCTTCGACTCCGTCGTGAACTCGCGAGTGCAGGGCTCCGACGAGCTCTTGATCGGCGAGACTCTCAAGACCGACCTCGAGTACCTCCACCACGAGTACAAGTGGACCAACACGCTGGAGATGGAGTACGCCAAGGACAAGATCACGCCGCGCGGACAGCCGTCGGTCACGAACGTGACCTCCAACCGGATCATGTTCCTGACTTTGGGCACCAAGCGCGTGGGCACGATCCCGTACGGCTGGCTGGCGCACTCCTGGGGCCCATCGCTCGGCGCCGAGTATGACGGCGAGTTCGAGCCGACGGCCGGCCTGCCGCGCAAGCAGGTCTACAGCGCCTTCCCCGGCTTCGAGTTCTTCGACGGCAGCGTGGTGAAGAGCCTCGAGACGACGGGCGTGATCAAGCGCGACCTCTCGCGCACGCCGCCGAACACGCAGACCGGTCTGCGCCTGCGCGCGCTCGTCTCGACGCCGGTCGGACCCGGCGGGGCGCGCCTCAACGGCGAGCTCTGGAACAACTATTTCTTCCTGACGCACTCCGACAACGCGAGCGACCTGCGCCTGGAGGGCGACGCGAACGCGAAGCTCACCATCCCGATCCGCAAGTATCTCTCGGTGGCGCCCTTCGTCGACTTCTACTGGTTCGGGCTCAAGACGCGGCCGGTGTACGGCTACAGCCTGATGAGCGGCATCTCGATCGGGTTCACGCGGCTGTGGAAGCCGCAGTACGAGCCTTTCTAGGGCACAGGCGCCGCGCCGGACGGCTTGGCTCCGGCATCGGGATCCTCGCGCATGATCTGCACGGTGATCGTCGCGAGGCCCGCGGACGCCTTGGCGGCGTCCAGCGCGCCGCGAAGGTGCTTGAGCTTCGATTCGAGCATCGATCTCGAGACCGGCATCGTCTTCAGCGCCTCGGCGGAATGCTTCATTTCCTTCTCGATCCAATCGATGCGGTCGTCGATCTCTTTCTTCTGCGGGCCCGCGAAGGGGGTTTGGACGTTGTAGTTGATCAGCCGCCCCAATCCGATGAGCTTGCGGGCGACGGCGGCCGATTCCGCTTCAGGCACCTGATAGCCCAAGGTGTACGCCGGGCGCATCCGCGTCATCGCCGCGTATTCAGCGCCCGTCGGATAGACGATCGCGGTCTGATCCGAGAAACTCGTGAGCTTGGCTCCCTGGATCTTGAACGACGACTCGACGCCCGCCCGCGCCTTCGCCGGATCGCTCACGGCGATGCTGACGTTGTAGGCCGGACCCGACCGCCCCGCGAACATCACGATCTCGCGATCCCAGTAGCCGTCCGGGAAATCCGCCTCGAGCGGCGACGTCGCGGCGAAAGACGAAGCGGCGGCCAGCATCAAGACCATAGCCTGGATCATGTTCTCCCCCTGCGCCGTGCGCAGTATAAGCCAAGAACGCAGCGCCGTCCAGACCGCCTCGTCTTGCGCCGCGGGCGGGCCCCTGCTAACCTGGGGCATGCGCCTCCTGTTCCTGATCCTCGCCGCCGTGACCGCGTCCGCCGCCGAGATCGACATCAACGCGCCCGGCTTTTGGAGCAAGTCGTACTCGATCCCGGGGACCTACTGCGACCGCAGGATCGCGCTCCTCGCGCGCCGCCCGGAGAAGCTCGTGAAGGCGTCCGCGCCCTGCGAGTTCCGCGTCCAGGACGGGCAGGCCTTTTCCTATTGCCGCCTTCCGCGCGAGCAGTCGGATCGCATCGTCGCCTCGCTCAGAAAGCTCGGCACACTCACGGGCTATTCGCAGAGCTGCGATCCGGCCCCGGAATATCCGGAGCTGACGTACAAGCGCGACAACCTCCGCCGCGAATGGGACGAGGTCAAGCTGTCGAGCGCCGAAGCGCCTGCGATCAGCGGACTGATGGCGGCGCAGCTCGCCACGCTCGACCAGCTCATCTCCGCGCATCAAGCGGCTCTCGAAACCAGTTTGACCATCCGGATCTCCACGTCCGAGGCCGAGACTCCCCCCGGCGCCGGGATTTATCTGAGACCCGGAGCGCATCGCGCGCACAAGGTCGTGATGAGAACGTCCCGGTACGTCGTCGACGCGCCGCTGCCTGCGCGGTTTTCCAACGGCGGTTCCGCCGAACCGCGCACGCCGTCCGAGACCTGGGCGCGCCGCGCGCGTCCCGCCTGCGAACAGCTCGAATCGATCTACGTCGACTACGAGAAGACCGGGGGCCCGGATGACGCCCGCCTCGTGAAAGCGGCGCTGCGCCTCGGAAGCGCCTACGCGGACCCGACGTGCCCGCGATCGACCGAATCGGCGTTCGCGGCCGCCGTGCTGACGTCCAGGCCCGAGCGGGAAATCCGCAGGACGCTGATGAGCTTTCCCGGCCTTCGCTCTTGGCGTTCTTCGCCGGCGGGCGAGGACGCCGTCATTTCAGACGATCGCCGCTTCGAGATGCTCTCGTCCGAGCTCGCCGCTCAGCGGACGCTCCTCGAGCGCGCGCCGCACATGCGAAGCCTGGTCGCCGCCGAGATCGAGCGCGTCCGGGAGAATGCGGAGCGGCTGCGTCAGCTGCGCGGGAAGCGGCTTCTGCTGATCCGCTTCGCGCCGTAGCTCAAGGCTTCGCTTCGGCGGGCTCGGGCTGCAGATTCACGGAGATCGAACTCCGGGAGCCCGCCGCCATGCAGACCTCGCGGCTCTGCTTCAGCGACGTCAGTCTCGAGCGGAGGAAATACGCCGCGGAAGGCATCTTCTCCAGCGCCGCCGCATTCGAAAGCTCGCCCTCGAGAACGGCGATGCGCTCCTCGATCTGCTTGAGGGCGTCGGCTCCGTTCTGACGGTTCATCGAGTAATTCATCAGCTCGCCCATGTCGGTCAGCTTCTTGGCCAGCTTCTCGGCGGCCTTCGCCGGAACCGAATAATTCATTTGACGTGCGCGCGCCTGGCCGCCTCCGTTGTAGTAGTACGCGTTGTTCCCCAGTTGGCTCGGCGCTCCCGCCTCCGTCATCATCCCGTCGACCTTGCCGGCCATCGCGTCGACGTCGGAGACGCGCAATGTGACGTTGTAGCTCTCGGCGTTGCCCGAGCAGCCGAATCCGCGGTTCCAATACGCTTCAGGGTTGTCCTTCAAAGTGACTTTGGGCATTTGCGCCCGCGCCGCGATCGCCGCGCCGACGAGCAGCGCCGTCATCAGAAGCCGCATGGATTCCTCCTTGCAGAGAGTTCGCCGGAGTATAGCCCCGCCCCTCAGCAAACGCAACGGCTCTGACGCGCCGTTCTAGCCGGCGAGCTCGGCCTCGTGCAGGATTTCGTAGGCGTGCCCGAACGGGGCGGGCCGGCTGGCGTAGAGACTAATCCTCTCCACGCGCCGCCGCAGATCGAGCTTGGGCTCCGCCCGCAGGGCGGCCAGGAACTCGGGCGGGACCGGCTCGCGCTTGCGCCGCCCGAGGGTGAGATGCGGCGAGAACGGGCGCTCCTCGTCGCGGCCGAGCAGGTCGGCGATCTTCTCCATGGGCGCGGCGCCCTCGTCGAGGCCGATCCAGACCACGCGGGGCTCCGCGAGCGACTCGAAAGCCCCCACGCCGCCGTACACGATCTCGAACGGGGCGCTCTTGGCGGCCGCCGCGCGCATGCGCGCCTCCACTTCGGGCAATTTGTCCTCGGACGTCTCGCCCAGGAAGCGGAAGGTGACGTGCATGTCGCGCGGGTCGACCCAGCGGTAGTGCCCGGGAGCGCGCCGCAGGCGCGCCACGACCTCCGCGGCCGCGGCTTTCACTTCCTCGTCGGCGGCGGCGGCGTAGAAAAGGCGCATGGGAAGACCTAAAAGATAGACTATCGCCCCATGAGCGTCAAGGAGCGGGCGTGAAGGCCGTCGTCACGCGCGTCGAGCGCGCGGCGGTGACCTTGCGCGACGGCGCGGCGGCCGGCGAGCGCCGCGAGACGGGCCCGGGGCTGCTCGTCCTGCTGGGCGTGGGCCTGGTCGACGGGGAAGACAGCGCGCGCAAGCTCGTGGAGAAGATCCTCGCCCTCCGAATATTCTCCAACGCCGAAGGAAAGTTCGACCGCTCGGTGATGGACATCAAAGGCGACGTCCTGCTCATCTCCCAGTTCACCCTTTGCGCCTCGCTCAAGGGAGGACGGCGCCCGGATTTCACGGCAGCGGCGCGACCCGAACTCGCCAAGCCTCTCTATGAGCGCGTCGCGGCCCTGCTCGCGGCGTCAGGCCTGACGGTCAAGACCGGGGAGTTCGGCGCCTCCATGAGCGTCGAATCCGCTAATGACGGTCCTGTGACAATCGTCGTCGACACGGACCTATACTGACCCGGGACCGTAAGGCCTATTGAGCGCTATCAAGCGCCCTCCTTGACCGGTCTCATCGGGGTTCCTTGTCACTTTGCTTATACTGGAATGGCAATGAAACTCTCTCTCACCCCTTTGACGCTCGTCGCCGCGCTCTGCGCCGCGACCGCTTCCGCCCAGGTGACGCCGATCCGGTTCGCCGCTCCCGTCAACCCCATCGCCGGCCTTCCCAAGCTCCTGCCGAGCCCCCTAACCGGCCCGCTCGTCGGCTCCGGCATCAGCCTGCCGAATCTCGTGCCCGCGCTGACGCCCTCCGTGGTCCTGGCGGCCGTCTCCCCGGCCCCCGTTCCGGCGCCGTCGATCAGCCTGCCGGCCGCCCATGAGGAGATTCTCCCGGCCGTCCAGCCGGCCCGCGACCCCAACGTCGGCAACCCGCTCCAGCGCGTGATGCCCGGCGTGGTCGTGCGCTTCAACGCCCCGTCCAACGGCTCCACCAACGGTGCCCCGTCCATCCCGGACGCCCCGAAGGAGAAGCTCGACGAGACCTTCGACGGCACCGGCGCCCCGTCCAAGCCGGCCGTCCTCCCCACGCGCAAGCCCGTGACCTCCGGCCGGCACGTCAGCCTGCCCGAGTGGGACCTCGAGCGCGAGCTCGGCATCTAAACCGCTTCGTCCCGTACAAGAGCGAAGGCCCCCGGCTGAACCGGGGGCCTTCTTCTTTTTGAGTGTCCCCGGGGACACTCATTCAACGACTATGACCGGCCATAGTCGGGATGCCGCTACCAGGAATATTTGACCGTATAAGTCACCACGGACTCCCCGTCCTTGGCCACGGGCACGCTGAACTCGATGGTCTGCGCGTCCTTCTTCTCGTACTTGGCCGAGGAGTCGACGATTTTCCAGTTGTTCCAGCGGTACAGGTGCTCGACGACCTTCACGGTCGCGTCGGAGTCCTTGTGGTTGCGCAGCTTGATCTCGAAGGTCTCCTCGAAGCGCCGGCGGTTGAGGTCCGAGGAGTAGTCGCTGCGCTTGCGCTCGCCCACGAGGTCGAAGGCTTCGCCCATCTTCACGCGGACCTTCTCGTCCTTGGGCGTGTGGTCGATGGAGTCCTCGCCCGCGAACTGCAGGGAGCCGTCGTCGTCCTTCTTGTAGACGCGCACGCGGCCCTTCGGCAGAGGGATGCCCAGGCCCGAGGACTTCTTGTTGTCGAGCTCGAGGATCACCGAGACCTTCTTGTTCGACTGCAGGCCGTAGTTGGGGTCCCAGTAGCCGGAGGAGCCGAAACCGCCGTAGTAGAGGTTCTCCGCGCCGTCGTAGACAAATATTTTCCGAATGGGAATATTTGCTGCCGAGGCCATCTCCACCTGCTTCGACGAGTTCTGCTCCAGCGTCGTCGGGCGCGCCAGCGTGTACATGTGGTATTCGAAAAAGGATGACTCTCTCATGTTCGGCGCTGTCTCCGCCGCCGCCATGTCCATCGCGCGGGCCTTCATCATGCCGTACGCCCGCATCGGCGCCTCGGCGCGGTGCACGTCGCCCGCGACGAGCTTGAGCTTCGCGTCCTTGTACGTCGCGCCCGAGTTGTTGACCACGGTCGTCCAGGCGGTCAGGTCGCCCTTCGCGTCGTCCTTGTCGGCGACCAGGACGTAGTCCGCGCTCCAGGACATGCCGGCCGTCATGTAGGAGATCTCCCCGTCGTGGGAGCCGCCCTTCGTCGAGTTGAGCTTCCAGACAAGGGTGGGCTTGGTGAGCAGGCCCTCGGGCAGCTCGGTCAGCACGGGATTGCCCGGCGGGTTGATCAGGATCTTGCCGCCCGACTGGATGACTCTCCCGTTGGAGTTGGAGAGCAGGATGCCCTTCACGGAGTCGACCTTCTCGCCGTCGCGGCCGGAGACGCGCTGCAGCTCGATCTCCTTGCCGAGGTAGCGGTTGAGGATCGCGTCGGGGCTGGCCAGGTCGTAGCGGAAGTCCTGCTCGAGGACGGTGACGGCGTCGGGAGCGGTCAGCGACTTGAAGTGGACGCTCGTGGGGTCGATCTGCGCGGCCACGTCCTCGACCTTGATCTCGTTGATCCCGTTCTTGAGGACGATCGGGCGGACCTCCTTCACCACGCCGAGGTTCGAGTTGTACACCGTCACCTCCGTCGCGGAAGAGACCGCGGCGAGGAGCATCAGCGAGAGCGTCGTTTTGATCATGGTCTTATTCTCCATGGCGTGTATGACTCCGACATCCTAGGAAAGTTCCCGCTCGCTTGAATTCGTACAGCTGTCCGACTATACTAAGGTCATGTTCGTCGCCGCCGAGGACTACGAAGACCAAGGGCTGGACCTCAACAAGCGCCTCATCGAGCGTCCCGCCGCCACGTTCTTCATGCGCGCCTCGGGCGGCTCGCCGGACGCGGGTGTGAGCGACGGCGATCTGCTCGTCGTCGACCGCGGCGAGACCGCGGGCCCCGGGCGCGTGGTCGTCGCGGTGACGGCCGGGGAGCTCGTGGTGCGCCGCCTGGCGCCGGGCTGGCGCGAGGACGACGGCCTGGAGATCTGGGGCGTCGTGACCTGGGTCGTGCGCAAGCCCTAGGAGTCGCATGCCCGTCTTCGCGCTCGTCGACTGCAACAACTTCTTCGTCTCCTGCGAGCGCGTGTTCCGCCCGGAGCTCGAGCGCCGGCCCGTGGTCGTGCTCTCCAACAACGACGGCGTGGTGATCTCGCGCTCGGAGGAGGCGAAGGCGCTCGGCATCGGCATGGCGGCGCCCTTCTTCGAGGTGCGCGCCCTCGTCGTCGAGCACAAGGTCGTCGCGATCTCGGCCAATCACGAGCTGTACGTCGACTTCTCGCGCCGCGTCAGCGAGGTCCTGGCCCGCCACTCGCCCAGCGTGGAGAACTACTCCGTCGACGAGTCGTTCCTCACTTTTCCAGAAGACGCGGATCTCGAGGCTCGCGCCCGCGCCTTGCGCGTCGAGGTCGGCCGCTGGACCGGCATCCCGGTCTCCGTCGGCCTCGCCCCGACCAAGGCCTTGGCCAAGCTCGCCTCGGACCGGTCGAAGAAGCGGGGCGGCGTGCTTTCCTTGATGGACCCGGACGTCCGCGCCAAGACTCTAGCGGACACCCCCGTCGAGCACGTCTGGGGCATCGCCAAGGCCTCCGCGGCCAAGCTCGCGGCGCACGGCGTCTCGACCGCCGCGGATTTCATCGCGCTGAACGACCCGCTCATCCTGAAGACCCTCGGCGTCGGCGGCCTGCGCCTGGCCCACGAGCTGCGCGGCATCTCCTGCCTGGTCTTGGCTCCGGCGGCGCCCGATCGCCAGTCGGTGACGGTCTCGCGGTCGTTCGGGCGCGTCGTCGGCAGCCTGGCCGCTCTCGAATCCGCCGTGGCCTCCTTCGCCGCGCGGGCCGCGGAGCGCGCCCGGCGCCACGAGCTCAAGGCCGGCGCCCTGCGCGTGTTCCTGGGCTGGCGCGAGGACGGCGAGCTCAAGGGCGGCGACGGCGTGGTCAAGCTCGCCCCCACCAACGACACGACGGCGCTCACGCGCGCGGCCAAGGAGCTCTTGGGGCGCCTGTTCGTCGAGGGCCGCGCCTACCGCAAGGCCGGCGTGGTGCTCGGCGACATGAGGAGCGCGGACTCGCATCAGGCCGAGTTCTTCGACGACGGGAAGGCCGAGCGCGCCCAGCGGCTGATGAAGACGGTCGACCGGGTCAACGCCTCGCTGGGCGACGGGACCTTGCGCTACGGCGGCGAGCAGGCCGCCAAAGGCTGGGCGTCCTTGAGCGAGCGGCGCTCGCCGCGCTGGACGACCAACTGGGACGAGCTGCCCAAGGCGCGGGGCTGAGGGCGGATCTTAGAAGCGGGAGACGTAGTGCGAGACGTGGTGCGCGGCGCGGTGGGCGTGTCCGTGGCGGCACAGGCGGCCCGCGGCGAAGAGAAGGATGAGACCCACGATGGCGAAGCCGATGATGGCTTCCTCGGCGCTGCCGCCTCCGGTAGCGAAATTCGGATCAACTCCGACCGCGGCGATCATGATGTTCATCTCGGCTGCTCCTCCGTCGCGATGGCGACTGGTTTGAGTTTACCGGGGTCCCGTTACAACGTTATTACGGGGAGACATCATCAGCGTAGCCTGATTTCTCGTCGGGCGCGACCCAACAAATAGCGAACGGGGAAGTTCGCGAATCAGCGCCGCTTTTTGGGGTTTCGGCTCCAGGGCGAGGCGCGCACCTGGTTGGGCAGTTCGTCCTTCACGAGCTCGAAATCGAGCCGGCCCATGGCGGCGTCCACGCTCCTGAGCTTGACCTTCATGCGCGTGCCGAGAGTGCCGCTCGCCCCGCGCAGGAGGCCGACCGCGCCGGATTCCGGGAGCGCGATGAACAGGCCCGCGGCGGTCGAGTTGACCACCACGCCGATGAACTCCTGGCCCACGCTGCGGTTGAGCAGCTCGGCGCGGGCCAGGTCCACGGCCTTGCGCTCGGCTTCGGACGCGGCGCGCTCGCGCTCGGAACAGCGCGTCGCCAGGCCCTCGACCGAAATCCCGTCGGCGTGCGCGCGCGGCTTGCCGTGCATGATGCCCTTGAGCGCGCGGTGCACGAACAGGTCCGGATAGCGTCGGATCGGCGAGGTGAAGTGGCAGTAGTCGGACGAGGCCAGGCCGAAGTGGCCGCCGTGATCCGGCGAGTACACCGCCAGCTTGAGGCTGCGGATGACCTGGATGTTGGCCGTCTCCTCGAAGGGGTGGCCCACGGCGGCCTTGAGAAGTCCCTGCAAGCCGCGCACCGGGTTGGCGACGAGATTGGTCGGCGCCTTGATGCCGAGCTGGCCCATCTCCTTCTGCAGCATGTCGAGCCGCTCGGGATCGGGAGTGTCGTGCAGGCGGCGCAGGAAGGGCACGCGCGCCTTCGTCAGATGCCGCGCGACGGCCTCGTTGGCCGCGACCATGAACTCCTCGACGAGACGGTGGCTGTCGAGGCGGGGCCGCTTGACGATCTCGATGGGCGTGCCGTCGACGCTCGTGCGCACGGAGTACTCGGTCGTGGTGAAGTCGAGCGCGCCGCGCTTCATGCGCCACGCGGTCAGCGCCTTGGCCAGCGGCCCCATCCGCTTGACGGCCTTCAAGACCTCGGGGACCACGCGGTCGACCGGCTTGCCGTCGAGCACGTCCTGGACCTCCTCGTAGGTAAAGCGCCGCCAGGAGCGGATCACCGTCTCCTCGACCTTCGCGCCGTGCACCGCGCCGTCGGCGCTCATGTCCATCCAGCACGTGAGCGTCAGGCGCGGCACTTCGGGCCGCAGGGAGCACAGATGGTCCGACAGCTTGTACGGGAGCATCGGGATCACGCGGCCGGGGAGATAGACGCTGGTCCCGCGGTTGACCGCTTCCTTATCGATGATCGAGTCGCGCGTGACGTAGTTGGCCACGTCGGCGATGTGCACGCCGAGGCGGACCTTGCCCCCGCCCAGCTCCTCGAGAGAGACGGCATCGTCAAAATCTTTCGCGTCGGCGCCGTCGATCGTGAACGTGGGCAGGTCGAAGAGAACCTTGCGGCCCTCCCAGCTCGACGGCTCGGGATCGTTGGGCAGGGCCTCGGCGGCGTCCAGGACCTCTTGAGGGAATTCGGTCGGGATGTCCTTGGAGGCGACGACGGCTTTCACGCGTGTCTTGGGATCGTCGGGCGAGCCAAGAATTTCGAAGACCACGCCGCCGGCGTTGCGCTGCTCCGTGGGCCAGCGCTCGATGCGCAGGGCCGCGACCATGCCCTCGACGAGCTCCACGCCCTTGTCCGCGCCCGTCACCTCGAGAGCGTCGTCCGTGACGCCGCCCTCGGGGATCAGGGCCCAGAACTTGCCGGCGCGGCGCAGGGCGCCGACCATCGTGGTGCGGCCGCGCGTGATCACGCGCGCGATCTCGCCCGTGATCCTGCCAGCTCGGCTGTCCTTGATGCGCACAGCCACGCGATCCCCGTCCATGGCGAGCTTGAGCGTGGGACCGCTGACGTAGACGTCCCGCCCGCCTTCCTGTTCGGAGATCAGGAAGCCGAAGTGACCCTTATGCTGGAGCTTTCCCTCGATGAGGGTCTCGCGGCGTCCCACGCTCCATTATCGCACTTATTCGCGGTACTCCGTCTGCCAGACGAGGATCTCGGAGCCCTCCATCCCCGCGGTCCATGCCGGGCTGCCCGCGCGCACGAGCCGAGCGGCGTCGCCCTGCTTGAATTCCCCGGCACCCGCGAGCGTGCCCGAGCCCTTGGCCACGAACAGGTGCACGTGCGAGGCCTCCGGGACCTTCACGGTTTTGCCGGCGGCCAGGCGTCCCGCCCACAGCGTCGCGTCCTTCTGGCGGATGCGGATCGCGGCCAGGTCCTCGCGGCCGCTCGCCACGGGCACGAGCTCGCCCTTGGCCAGCTCGGAGTTGATGTCGAGCTGCTCGTAGCCGGGCTTGATCGACTCCGTGTCGGGCACGACCCACATCTGCACCAGGTGCGCCTCCTCCTTCTTCGAGTTGTTGATCTCGGAGTGGAAGATGCCCGAGCCCGCGCTCATGCGCTGGGCCAGCCCCGGGTAGATGATCCCCTTGTGGCCCATCGAGTCCTTGTGCTCGAGCTCGCCGCCGATCATCCAGGTCACGATCTCCATGTCGCGGTGCGGGTGCGTGGAGAAGCCCGACGCCGCGCGGACGTGGTCCTCGTTGTTGACGAGCAGGAGCCCGTGATGAGTGTTCGTCGGGTCCCAATGGGAGCCGAAGCTGAAGCTGTGCCGTCCGTCGAGCCAGTCGATGCGCGTGCGGAAGCGGTCCTCGCCGCGCACGGTCTCGATGAAGCCCTCTTTGTTGTTGCCGCTCATAACGCCTCCATTCGTTCGATGTTAAACTGTTTGTCCAAAGAAATCAGACCGCCGCCGCCTTCCCGAGCTTTCGGCACAGCCGCCTCAGCTCGTCCAGCTCCCCCGGCTCCAGCGCACCCATCGTCTTGGCCACGAGCCGCGCGTGGCGCGGGAAAGACTTCTCCATGAGCTTGCGTCCCTTTCCCGTCAGCGCCACGGTCCGGTAGCGCCGGTCCTCCGCCCGCGTCGTGCGCTCCACCAGCCCGTCCCGCTCCAGATTCGCGATCACCAAAGTGAGGTTCCCCTTGCTGCGCAGGACCTTCTTGGCCAGATCCGCCGCGCACAGCGGCCCGAGGTGATGCAGCGCCTCCAGGACGCCGAACTGGCTCTCCGTGAGCCCTTCCTCGGCCATCACCGCGTGCGTCCGGGACTCCACGCAGTCCGTCGCGCGCGACAGCGCGATGAAGGCGTTCAGCGCCCGGACTTCCTCTTTCGGCCCGCGATGATGGCTGCCCATATCGATTAGTTCAATGTTGAACTATTGCCAGTATAGCACCGACTCCGCGGAACGTCAAGGGCGGCCGGCGGCTAGAACGCGTGCGGGTCGAACCCGTCGGGGTGCGCCAGGCCGTCGCCGGCGTCGTGGCGGCCATGGTCCTGGTGGTCGGCCGGCGTCGGCGCGCGGCCCTGCTTCCAGATGCGCTCGAAGTAGGCCGTCCAGGCGGCGGCGTCGTCGGGCGCGTCGAGGAAGGCGGCGTTCTCGTAGTTGTTGAGCTCGCCGTTGAACGTCCAGTTGAACGAGCCGGTCTCCACGAGCTTGCCGTCGAGCACGACGAACTTGTTGTGCATGACGCCCTTCTGCCCGTCCTTGCCGTTGGACAGGCGCACGTCGAAGCCGAGCTCATGCATCTCCGCCATCTCCTTCAGGAAGCCGTACTGGTAGCGGTCGAAGACGATGCGGATGGAGAGGCCGCGGTCCTTGGCGCGCTTGAGCGCCTCGATGAGGTCGCCGTGCGTGAAGGAGAAGTTCGCGACGACGAGGCTCTTCCGCGCGGCGTCGATGGCCTTGATGATCTCGGCGGCGGTGCCGCGCGGCGTGAACGACTCGCGCGGCAGGGAGATCCCATTGAAGCGGACCGGCCGCGCCGAGTCCTGCGGCGCCGGCGCGAGCGGCGCGCTGTGGCCGTGCTCGTCGAGCGTCGGGCGCACCGGCGGGTTTTCGTCGTCGACGACCTTCGCGTTGGCCCACAGCCAGTTCCAGTAGTTCTGGTACGAGGCGATGCGCTCCGCGCTGTTGTCGAAGAGGGCGTTCTCGAAGTGCTGCACGTCCGCCGCCCGCGTCCAGTTGTAGGAGCCGGTCTCGAGCAACGCGCCGTCGAACACCGCGAACTTGTTGTGCATGATGCCGTAGGCGTCGCCGCCGCGCAGCATTTTAAGATCAAAGCCTTGGTCCACCAGGCTTTGGACTTCGGGCGTGCGCTTGCCGCCGGCCTTCTCCGGGAACAGGTGGCCCTGGTCCATCACGATGCGGACCTTCACGCCGCGGCCCTTGGCGCGCACGAGCGCGTCGCGGACCTCGCGGATGGCCAGCTCGTAGATCGCGATGTCGAGCGTCCGCTTCGTCGCGTCGATGGCGCGGATCAGGTGCGAGGAGATCTGGGTCTGGTCGGAGAACATGCGCGCGGGCAGGTTCTGTCCGTTGAACGCGACGGTGTTGCCGCGCGGCGCGATCGCAGGCTCTTCGGCCGGGACCGGCGCGGGACCCTCGAGAGCGGCCCCGTCGAAGGCGCGGCGGCCCTCGCTGAAGCCGGCGAGCGCGGGAGCGCCCGACGGGACGGGAGCGGCGGTCAAAGCGGAGAGCGAGGCGGCGGCGGCGCGCGGCTCGGCCGAGGCCGGCGCGGCCGCCGGCGCGAGCGAGAGCGCGGGAGCGGCGGCGGCCGGGACCAGAGCGGGCGTCAAAGCGGGGACGGCGATCGCGGGCGCGGCGAGCGGCAAGGCCGACAGAGCGGGAGTCAGCGTCGGCGCGAAGGTCAGCGCGGGCGCGGCGCCGAGACGGACGGCCGCGGAGACGGAGGCGGCGCCGGCCGCGCCGGGGATCGCGGTCATCGAGGGCAGAAGGATGGGGCGCACCTGCGCCAGGACCGGCGCCTGCAGGGACAAGGTCAGGCTGAGAGCGAGGGAGACGCGCAGGACGCGTGATTTCATGTCTTGAGTGTAGCCCGTTGACCTTCGCTCGGGCTGGTCCGAAGGTCCTTCAGACCGCTCGGCAAATGGCCTAGAAGTATTCGCTTCCATTCGTTATCCACAAACTTAGCGCGCGCTAAGTCTGGGGATAACTTAAGTCCTTAATGGTAGGATTCGCGCGTGAAGATCTTCGTTTCCTCCTACGCGCTCGCCTCTCCCGCCGAGCCCTGGGACCGCGCGGCGGAGGGCGCGCTCTTCGACGGGCTGGCGGGCCTCGGGCTCGCGGGGCTCGAGCTGCCCTTCACGGGGCGCCTCCATTCCCGCGATGACGCGTGGCTCATGGCTCAGCTGCGCCCCGATTGGCGCTTCCTGCTCACCCTCATGCCGGGGACGATGAACCGGCTGAAGGAGGACCCGAACTTCGGCCTCGCCTCCGCGGACGCGGACGGCCGGCGCCGCGCGCTCGACTTCGCCGAGACCGCGCGCCGCGCGATCGAGCGCCTCAACGCGCACCTCGGCCGGAAGGCCGTCGCCGCCGTCGAGCTGCACTCGGCGCCGCGCCTGGGCGGCGGCGCGCGCTCCTCGCTGGAGGCGTTCGCGGCGTCGCTGACCGAGCTGCGCGGCAAGGACTGGGGCGGCGCGGAGCTGCTCGTCGAGCATTGCGACGCCGCGGTCGCGGGACGCGCGCCCGAGAAGGGCTTCCTGCGCATCGAGGACGAGTGCGCCGCGATCAAGCTCTCGTCGGGCGCCGCGCCCGCCCGCGTCCTGATCAACTGGGGCCGCTCGGCGATCGAGACTCGCTCCGCGGACGGGCCGCTCGCGCACCTGCGCCGCGCGCGGCAGGCCGGGCTGCTCGCCGGCCTGTTCTTCTCGGGCGCGACGGCCGCCGATCCGGACTACGGGGAATGGCGCGACCGGCACGCGCCCTTCTCGACCTCGCGCGCCTCCTCGCTGATGAATCCCGACGCGGCGAAGGCCGCGCTGGCGGAGTCGAGCGCGCCGTCCTACGTCGGCATGAAGATCCAGCCTCTTCCCTCGACGCTTACGACGCCGGAGCGCTTGGCGATGATCCGCGCCGGACTCGACGCGCTCGCGGCCTAGCGCAGCGGGCGCGGCGGCTGGGACTCGGGGTTCGGCGGCGCGGCGACGCGCCGGATCACGCGCACGAGGTCCTCGGTGCGCACCGGCTTGCGCAGGTACTCGATGACGCCGAGCCTGCGGATCTCCTCCTCGACGAAGGTCGCCGAGTCGTAGTACGCGGTGATCACGACGATCGGCACGTCCCGCGTCGAGTCCTCGGCCTTGAGCTTGGCGATGAGCTCCCGTCCGCCGTAGACCGGCAGCATCAGGTCGCACAGGATCACGTGCGGACGGAGCGCGAGGGCTTTCTCGTAGCCCTCCAGCCCGGTGAACGCGTAGTGGACCTCGAGGTCCTCGTCGGCCAGCGCGAGCGCCAGCAGCCTCTGCAGGTCCACGTCGTCTTCGATGCTCAGAACCCGGATCATGGTCTCATCCTTGGGCGAACGACGACGTCGCGGGCGCCCACCGCGGAAGCTCGAAATGAAAACGCGCGCCGTGCAGACAGCCGGCGTCCAGCCAGACTTTCCCCTCGCTCAAGCTCGCGATCTCCCGGCAGATGGCCAGGCCGAGCCCGGTCCCCTTGTAGCCGGGGCCCATCGCGCGCGTGAGCTGCGCGTACGGCAGGAAGATCTCCTCGGAGCGCTCGGGCGGCACGCCGGGCCCGTCGTCCTCGACGGTGATGCGCACGCGCCCGTCCCACGCGCGGGCCGAGAGCTTCACCCGGCGCGACGCGTGCCGGCCGGCGTTGTCGAGCAGGTTGAACATCGCCTGCGCGAAATGGTCGACGTCGGCGCGCACCGGCGGGAGCTCAAGCGGGAGGTCGAGCTCGAAGCGAAGCGGACGCGTCTGCGTCCGCTTCCAGTCCTCGGTGAGCTCGAGCAGGAAGCGGCGCGTGTGCACCTGGCGGAACGAGAGCTTGGCGCGGCCCGACTCCAGGCGCGAGAAGTCCAGCGCGTTCATCACGAGGCGTCCCAGCCGGTCGAGGTTGCGCCGCGCCATCGCGACGAGCTCCGCCTGCCCCGGGTTCATGGTTCCGGTCAGGCCCTCCCCCAGGCTGGCCACCGCCGCCTGCGCGACGGTCAGCGGCCCGCGCAGATCGTGCGAGATGGCGCCGAGCAGGCGGTCCTTGAATTGGTCGGACTTCTGCCGCTCGCGGACCTCGCTGCGCAGGCGCTCGAGCTCGCGGACCTGCCGCAAAAGGGCCGAACGCTCGATCGCGAAGCGGACCGCCCGCGCGAGCAAGGTCATGTTGACGAGGTCCTTGATCAGGTAGTCCTGCGCCCCGAGCGCGATGGCGTCAAGGCCCATCGCCTCGTCGGAAAAGGCGGTCAGGACCACGATCGGCGTGAGGCCCGCCTTGCGCTTGGCCGAGATCACCGTGTCGAGGCCCACGCTGTCGGGCAGGCCGAGGTCGAGCAGGAGCACGTCGAAGTCCCCTCCTTCGAGCTTCTCGAGCCCTTCCTTCAGGCAGTCGGCGCCCACCAGGACGAACTGCGCTTCCGCTCCGAAGGCCTGCTTGAGCCGGGCGCCCATCAGGAGGATCGCCTCGGGATCGTCGTCGATCATCAACGCGTTGACGCGCCTCTCGGTCTCGCTCGGCATGCGATTCTCCAGTGGGTGACGGCTTCTCTCACTGTAGCCGGGGCGCGGGCCCGCTTCCAGCGCGCCGCTGTCAGCGAATGTCAGCGGTTGTCAGCGGGAGGCAGAGGAACGGCTTTTGCGGATGCGCCCCTGGTTGAGCGCGGCGGGATACTTGAGCTCGTTCTTGTCCATCTTAGACAGGGCGGCCTCGACGAGGTCGATGCCGAAGTGATCGGCGATCTTCGTGAGATAGACGAACGTGTCGGCGAGCTCCTCGGACAGGTGCGCGCGCTGGGCGGCGGTCAGGCGCGCGGCCTGCGCGGGCGTGAGCCACTGGAAGATCTCGACGACCTCGGCGGCTTCCTTCACCATGGCCATCGCGAGGTTCTTCGGCGTGTGGTACTTCCCCCACTTCCGCTCGCGCGAGAAGGTCTCGATGCGTTTCTTCAGCAAGGCGCGCCGGTCCACGCCGGGATTATGCCAAAAAGAAGGGGCCGCCCCGCGGGCGGCCCCGGTCCCGTCGACGAACGGATCGCTTTACTCGGAAGGCTCGTCCATCTTGCGGCTGGCCTCTTCCATCGCGTCCAGCGCCCCGCGCGGGGCGGCGTGGCCCATCACCTTCTGCCACAGAGCCTCCATCTGGGCGCTTCTCCGCGCGTCCGCCGGCCACCACGACATCGCGATCATGCGCTCCAGCGCCGGCTTCTGCCAAGCCGCGTCGAGAGGAACGGACTCGAGCATCTCGCGCGCTTCCTTCTTGCGCCCGACGTCGCACAGCACGCAGCCGAGGAACTGCCGCGCCTGCCAATCCTTCGGGTCCAGCTCGACCGCGCGCCGCAGGGCCGCCTCGGCGCTGGCCGACTGCTTCAGCGCCCACTGGCACGCGCCCAGCCCGAACCACGCCTCGCTCCACTCCGGAGACGCCTCCGCCGCCAGCTCGTACAAGGGCAGCGCCTCCGCGTACTTCCGGCGCGAATAAAACGCACGTCCCAAACGGCTCAGCAGGCGCGCGTCGTCGCGCCCGCCCTCCACCGCCTCTTGCGCCGCGCGCAGCGCCTCGGACGTCATCCCGCGCGACAGGTACGCCTCGGCCAGCGCCTGCAGCGTCTCGCCCGAGCGCGGCTGCGTGCGCCGCAGGTCCTCGAGGATCTCGCACGAGCGGGCGAAGTCCCCGAGCCTCAGGTGCGCCATCGCCGTCCCCATCGTCAGGTCCGCGTCGCCGGGGAAGCGGCGCATCCCTTCCTCGAACAATTCCAGCGCGTCCGCCGGCCGCTCGTCTTGGAGCAGACGGAGGCCCTGCTTTTCGTATTCCTCGCTCGATTGAATGGACATGTCCCCTCCATGCGTCCTCATCCGCCTTTGGAGACCATCTGAAGATACGCCCTGAAAGGGCGTGACCCCAGTCCGAGCGGGACCAGGGTCAACACATTCAAGCGAGACATCCGCTTTAGGTCCCGTTGAGGCCGGGGCCAAGTTGAACCTTAAAGTCCCACCGTCAGACAGACTTGCGTACGTCCGACCTTTTGAGTGTAACAGCCCCGTCGGAGGACGTCAAGGCCGGGAAGACGACAAGAGACGCCGCCGACAAAATCATGACAACTTGTTGATCGCCCCCGACGGAGAACGGGGCCTATACTGAAGGTGACCGGAGGTAGACTTATGAAAGCCCTCGTTTTCCACTCGCCGAAGGACGTCCGGTTCGAGACCGTTCCCGATCCCCGCATCGAGAACGCGCGCGACGTGATCCTGCGGGTCACCTCGACGTCGATCTGCGGCTCGGACCTGCACATCTACAACGGCTATTTCCCGCAGAAGTCCGCGATGATCCTGGGACACGAGTTCATGGGCGTCGTGGCCGAGGTCGGCCCGCGCGTGCGCAATCTCAAGAAGGGCGACCGCGTCGTCGTGCCCTTCCCGATCTCCTGCGGCGAATGCTTCTTCTGCTCCCGCGGCCTGCCCGGCCAGTGCGAGCGCACGAACCCGAGCCATTACGGACCGGACGGGACGAAGAACCGCGGCGGCGGGCTGTTCGGCTACACCGACGAGTACGGCCCCTACGACGGCGGGCAGGCGCAGTACGTGCGCGTGCCCTACGCCGACGTCGGGCCGCGCAAGGTCCCCGACGGCCTGCCCGACGAGCGCCTGCTGTTCCTGAGCGACATCATCCCGACCGGCTGGACCGCGGCGGAGTGGTGCGGGCTCGAGGGCGGCGAGACCGTCGCCGTCTTCGGCTGCGGCCCCGTCGGCCTGATGGCGATGAAGTCCGCGCGCCTGCAGGGCGCGGGACGCGTCCTCGCGATCGATCCGGTCGCCTATCGCCGCGACGCGGCGCGCCGCGTCGCCGACGCCGAGACGATCGATCCGTCCGCCGTCGATCCCGTGGAGGCCGTCCGCGAGCTGACCGCCGGCCGCGGCGCCGACGCGTGCATCGACGCGGTGGGCCTGGAAGCCGACCACGGCCTGATGGAGTCCGTGTCCAACGTCCTGCACCTCCAGGTCGGCACGATCAACGCCCTGCGCACCGCGATCGCCGCCGCGCGCCGCGGCGGCGTCGTGAGCGTCATCGGCGTGTACGGCGCGCCGGCCTCGGACTTCCCGCTCAACGAAATCTTCGACAAGGGCCTGCGCCTGCGCTCCGGCCAGGCTCCCGTCCAAGCCTGCATCGACAAGCTTCTCGACATGGTCGTCGCGGGCCGCATCACCGCCGAGGACCTCGTCACGCACCGCGTGCCGCTCTCCGAGGCGCCCGCGGCGTACCAGGCCTTCAACCTCAAGCGCGAGAGCTGCCTGAAGTTCGTCTTGAAGCCCTGGACCGAGCACGTCCGCGAGCGGCACGAGAGCCAGGTCGAGGCCGACGAGCTCGACTCCGAGCCCGTCTCCCCCGTCCTCGACACCGGCTACCTGCCGCCTCCCGCCGTCTTCTAGGGCCGGCTCCCGGCCCCGCCGCCCCGCCCGAAGCCTGAAATCCTCGACGGGGACGGCCGCGCCCTCGCGATGTAACAGTTGTGTCGTCGAGGTTGCGGTCTTGCGACTCTCCTGTTATACTGGTTGATGTCCCGGTTGTGACGTCGGCATAAACCAGTTGTGACCCTCGCCCTCCCCAGGCGGGAAGCTCGGGCCCTCGAGCCCGATAACCGGAGAACCAATCATCTGAAGAACACGATCGGACGTTTCGCGTGCCTCCTGGCCTTGACCTTTCCGCTCGCCGCCTCGGTCTCCGCCTCCGATTCCGCCCCGGCTCAGCCTCCGCTGAGCCGAGCGGCGTTTCAGGGGCTCCTGCAATCCTTCGTGAGCCAGGAGTACCTCAAGGGCTTCCGCCATCTCGGCGACGAGCGCGATTTCGACCACGGCCACCTCCTCTTCGACGGCCAGTCGAAGCTGGTCGCCATCCTCTACCACACCCAGGAGCTCGCCGGCGACCACCGCGGCGACGGCTTCGGCTACATCGACCCGGGCGCGCGCAACTGGATCCAGTGGGTCAGCGACGGCCGCGTCGAGAACGCGGCGCGCTACCAGCGCAGCGCGTACCCGTCCACGGCGACGTGGGACTACTTCCGCGTCCTCGAGCTGCCGGCGCTCGAGTCGCACCACACCGTGCTGCCGAAGATGCTCGACCCCAAGCTCGGCATCGATCCGGCGAAGACGGCGCAGTGGGTGTTCACGCGCGTGAACTGTTCCGCCGCGGCCCCCGCGGCGGCCGGCTCGATGGGCGAGATGCACGTCGTCCTGCCGAACAAGGAAGAGGTCTGCTTGTCGCTGAGCGCCACCTAAGGCCCCGCGGCCACGAGCCGTACACGAAACGATGACGCCCCGGCGATGGCCCTCGCCGGGGCGTCGTACTATCATGATCCCGTCCATTTGGAGGAGTCATGATGATCTTCGCCGCTCGCCGGATTCTGATCGCCGTCGCCGGGCTCGCGCTGCTGGTCCCGCCCGCCCTCGGGGCGCCGCGCGACGCGCGCGCGGCCGGCGCCGCCTCGCCTGAGGTCGTCGTCGGCATCTGGCCGGCGCCCCAGCGCGCCGCCGCCCGCGCCCTGATCGACAAGTACGGCCGGCCGGCGCAGTTCGACAGCAACGCCCTGGCGTGGTTCAACAACGGGATTTGGAAGCGGACGATCGTCTACCGCCGCGGCCCCATCGCGGGGCCCAACCGCGACAAGCAGTTCCTCTCGCAGTCCGTCGGGTACATCGTCCCGGCCGACAAGATCGCCGCCCTCAAGAAGTTCGACAAGCGCCTCGAGGTGAGCCAGACCGCCGGCGAGATGACCTTCACGTCGGACCGCGAGGCCACCAACCTGCTGGCCTTGAACCTGGCCGACGAGATCGTCACGGGCCGGCGCACCGTCGCGAGCGCGCGGGCCTTCTTCATGAGGACGACGGTCCTCGCCGCCGCCGGCAAGTCGTCCCCGTATCGCCGCGACCTGCGCTTCGACGTCGACAACAGCCGCTACATGACGCCGGGCGGCGCCGACCGCTAGCCCGGCCCCGTCGGGCCCATGAATCTTCTCCGGCTCCTCGCCGCCTTGAGTCTCTCGCGCGCGGCTTTCGCCGCGGCCGTGCCGGCGACGCCCGCCGTGCCGGCCTCCTCGACGACCGCGGCGACGCCGGCCGTCCCCGCGACGCCCGCGTCGCTGTCGATCTCGATTTCGACGCCGGCCGCGGGCGCGCGCCTCGCCGGCTCGGTGGCGCTCAGCGCCAGCGCGAAGCCCGGCGACGTCGCCGGCATTCAGTTCTCGCTCGACGGCGCGGACCTCGGGCCGCGCGTCGCTTCGAAGCCGTTCACCACGATCTGGAACACCGCGGGGACGCCTGACGGGCCGCACCTCCTGACCGCCACGGTGTACGACCGCAACGGGAGGACCATGACCTCGGACGCGGTCCCGGTCGTCGTGGGCAACCAGCCGCCGATCGCCGCTCCCCCGGCCGGAGGCGACGCCGGCGGCGGCGTGACGCCCTCCACGCCCGCGGCGCCCGCCCCACCGGCTCCGTCGCCGCTGACGGTCTCGCTGTCGGCGCCGGCGGCGGGCGCGCATCTGACGGGGACGGTCGCACTGACCGCCAACGCGGCCTCCGGCGACGCCGCCGCGGTGCAGTTCCAGCTCGACGGAGGCGACCTCGGGCCGCGGGTGAGCTCGCGGCCGTTCGCGGCGCTCTGGAACACCGCCGGAACGCCGGACGGCCCGCACCTGCTGGCCGTCGTGGTCTTCGACGGCGCGGGGAGGTCCTCGGCCTCGGACGCGGTCCCGGTCGTCGTGGAGAACCAGCCGCTGCTTATCAGCGGCCTGTCGGTGAGCGGCGTGTCCGGCACCGGCGCGAGCATCGCTTGGACGACGAGCAAGCCCTCGGAAGGGCAGATCGAGTACGGCCCGACTCCGGCCTACGGCGCGTCGACGGTGCTGGAGAGCGGAGAGAGCGTCTCGCATTCCGCCGTCCTGACCGGCCTGACGCCGGGGACGACCTATCACTTCCGCGCCGACGCGCAGTCCGGCTCGAAGCCGCGCGTGGAGTCGGAGGACGCGATGTTCCTGACGCCCGCCGTCTCCAGCGGGGGGGCTCCGCCGGCGGTCTCGATCATGAACCCCGCGCCCGGCGCGTTCGTGGCGGGCACGATCAACGTCTCCGTCAACGCCGTCGGCCCCTCGTCCGTCGCGTCGGTGCAGCTCATGGCGGACGGCACGGAGCTCGGGGCGCCGGCGACCGCGCCTCCGTTCGTGTTCCCGTGGAACACGGCCTCGGTCGCCGACGGCCAGCACGCGCTCAGCGCGATCGCGGCCGACGCGGCGGGCAACTCCGCGACGGCCGTCGTGAACGTCGTCGTCGCCAACACGCCGCCCGTGCTCTCGCCGCCGGCCGTCAGCGGCTTGGGAGGCGACCGCGCCGACATCCTTTGGACGACGGACCAGCGCTCGGACTCCGCCGTCGACTACGGGACGGCGCCGGCCTACGGCGCCGCGACGCCCGTCAACGCGACGCAGAGCACGGGGCACGGCGTCCCGCTTCGAGGCCTGCTGCCCGGCACGCAATACCACTACCGCGCCCGGTCGCGCAACGCCGCCGGGGTCCAGGCGACGTCGGACGATCTCACGTTCACCACGTCCGGCTCGACGGCGTCGGTCGCCCCGGGCGTCCCGGTTCCGACCACGAATCCGCCGGACCAGAGCACGGCGAAGGCGCCGCAGAAGTTCCTGACCCCCGCGACGGCCGACGGGATCAACGACAAGGCCGTCTTCGGCCCGGCCGCCCGCGAGGTCACGATCTTCGACATCCGCGGACACAAGGTCTTCCACGCGGCCTCCGCCGGAGCGGGCGCGCCGATCGTCTGGGACTGCAAGGACGGGTCCGGCCGCGTCGTCGTCGCCGGGGTCTACCTGGCCAAGATCAAGACGGGCGATTCGTCGACGGTGTATCAGAGCTTCGCCGTCGCCAAATAGGTCCGCGTCCAGATTCCTTCAAAATAGAATTGCCCCTTCGCCATCGCGCGCGGGCGCGGGCGTCCCTATACTGTCGGCGCGGATGGAGGAAAGATGAGAACGGCGCTGAAGGCGTGTCTGGGCGTGTTCATGTGCGCGGCGCTCTGCGCCGCCGCCGGCGCGGAGGAGCGCGGGGACGACACGGGCATGCGCGAGAATCCGAAGGCGCCCGTGCTCGGCCCCGTCGATCCGCACGCGTGGTCGGCCGTCGGCAACGACTTCACCGGCACGCAGGAGATCGCGCGCTACTATCAAAAGGTCATCGAGAAGGCGAACGCGACCGCGCGCGCCTTGACCTCCCAGCGCGAGTCCATCGAGCAGGCCGCCAACGCGGCGGCGGACGCCGCGAGGGCCAAGGCCGACGGCGAGCGCGCCAAGATCGCGGCGATCGGACAGGACCCCGACGACTCGCCCGAGCTCATCGCCCAGAGGCGCAAGGCCGCGGAGGCGGCGCTCGACGCCAAGATCGCCGACCAGGCCGCGGAGGCGCGCCGCAAGATCATCGACGACTCCCGCGCGTCGCACTCCTACGTCGACGCCGACAAGATCGAGTCCGACCTGCAGTCGACGCGCGACGCGCTGAACACGGAGATCAAGGCCGTCTACTCGGACGGGATCATCCGCGCCATCGACAAGCTCACCGCGGAGTACGAGACGTCCGGCACGCCGCGGCGCGTCTACGCCGAGAACGAGTCCGGCTATAAGGGGCCGTACTACAAGCTCGAGCGCGTGGAGCGCTACTTCGGCGAGAACTGGAAGGGCGCCAAGCAGGGGCCCAGCGTCGAGAAGTGCACGCTCGCCCTCGGCTTCAAGAAGGACGGCGACAGCGCCGACTTCAAGGACCCGACCGTGGACAACGTGGACAAGTTCTGCGGCGTCCGCGACGGGCTGGTCACCTTGCTGGCCTCGTACAAGGGCCGCAACAAGGTCCCGGTCCTCGAGGCGGGGAAGAGCCATGAATAGGCTCCTGGTCCTGACGCTGTCGGCCGTCCTCTGCGCCTGCGCGGGCATCAAGAAGAACTTCGCGCCCGCCGATCCGCTGACCGCCGACGACCATTTCCGCCTGGCCGCGGCCTTCGAGGCCCACGGCCTGCCCAACGACGCGCTCAAGCACTACCAGCGGGCGGCGAAGCTCAATCCCTCCAACGCGGAGGTCTTCGTGGCGCTGGGCAACTTGAAGTTCCGCCAAGGCGACTACTTGGCGGCGGAGGACGAGTACCAGCGCGCGCTGGACCGCTCGCCCTTCCACGCGGGCGCGCAGAACAACCTGGCTCTGTCCTACCTCGCGCAAAACAAGAAGCTCAAGGAGGCGGAGCTGCTGGCGAAGTCGGCCCTGCGCCAGAACGGCGCGCTGCGCCCGTACGTGCTCGACACGCTCTCGCACATCTACGAGAAGGAAGGACGCCTGCCCGAGGCGCGCATCGCGGCCCAGCAGGCGTCGGAGGCCGCGGCCCAGCACGGCATCACCTTGCCCTTGAAGCTCGGCGCGCTCTAGGCGTCGACCGCGGTCACGAGGCCGGCCGCGGAGACGAAGCCGAACAGCTCCTGCGCGCCCCCGGCGTCGAGGCCGTCGGCGTCCGCGAG
>Ga0134125_10001022_pt1 | contig 35681 bp, 22 predicted proteins | sample KB31751_FD_96464 | JGI IMG/M metagenome (GOLD analysis project Ga0134125, IMG submission 96464) | Terrestrial soil microbial communities with excess Nitrogen fertilizer from Kellogg Biological Station, Michigan, USA - KB3-175-1 | ecosystem: Environmental > Terrestrial > Soil > Unclassified ...
GGACTGGGGACTGGGGACTGGGGACTGGGGACTGGGGACTGGGGACTGGGGACTGGGGACTGGTAAAAGCTAAACCACTTGAGTGGGGAGCATCGATTCGGGATGAACGGTGCGAGCGGCGAGGTTCGAGGTTCGAGGAAAGACGGGGCCACTGCATTTGGGAGGACAAATCGCGAACGGATGCGGTATTGTCTCGGGCTATGGATCGACGAAGATTTCTTGCTGCATCTTCTATCGCAGCAGCAGCGATGGCGGGCGGTGCAGCGATCGCTGCGGCGGGCGGTGAGGAGAAGGCGGCCGCGCAGCCGGCGGAGAGGCCCGCGCGGGCGACGATGAAGCTGGGCTGCCAGAGCGAGCCGACGACCGATACGCACCTGAGCTATCTGGCGCGCTATGGCGTAAAGAACATCTGCGGGTATCCGCAGATAGCGGACGCAAGCCGCGTGTATGCGACGGTGGACGAACTGAGCCGGATGCGCGACATGGCGGGGCGGCATGGCATCGAGATCGACTGCGTGGGGCCGCCGATCCTGACATCGAGCCACATCGACAAGGAGAAGCATCCGGCGATTATGCTGGCGCAGAGCCCGCAACGCGACCGCGACATTGAGCAGATCCAGACGCTGATCCGCAACTGCGCGCAGGCGGGGCTGCCGGCGATCAAGTACAACATGAGCATCCTGGGCGTGCTGCGGATCGGGCGGGTTCCGGGACGAGGAGATGCGACGTACAGCGCGTGGCGGCTTGCCGATGCGCATCCGGAGACGCCATTGACGCGCGCCGGGCATGTGGATGCGGATGCGTTCTGGGAGCGGATTGCGTATTTTCTGGATCGCGTGATTCCGGTAGCGAATGAGTACAAGGTGCGCATGGCGTGCCATCCGCAGGATCCCGGTGTGCCGCCGGAGGGCTACCAGGGAGTGGACCGCGTGCTGGGCACGGTGGATGGGCTGAAGCGCTTCATCGCGATCCGGGAGAGCGAGTACCACGGGCTGAACTTCTGCCAGGGGACGGTGTCGGAGATGCTGGCGAATCCGGGCGAGGAGATTTTCGACGTGATCCGCTACTTCGGCATGCGAAAGAAGATCTTCAATGTGCACTTCCGCAACATCCGCGGGCACAGGAACGATTTTGTGGAGGTGTATCCGGATGAGGGGAGCGTCGATATGGTGAAGGCGATCCGGGTGTACCAGGAGATCGGGTATCCATACATGCTGATGCCGGACCATGTTCCGCAGGCGGCGAACGACCCGAATGGATTGCAATCGTTCGCGTTCTGCTATGGGTATATCCGCGGGCTGATGCAGTCGCTGGAGGCGTGAGGGGTAGTGGAGGCCCGAGGCTAAAGCCTCGTCCAAAACGTTTTGCGCTTTCCGCGCCCTCCAGGGCGCTCCTACTCCAAGGCGTACTTGCACGATTCGCGCGCGGCGGCTAGGCTTTTTCCCTGCTAACGTTCGTGGCTCCATCCCACTCATCGCGCAAAGATCGCGCGATGAATGGGGCACGGACCAGTGGTGAAAACCTTTGGGGGAAGACAATGAACTCCATCAATCGACGGGATGCGCTGAAGTTGGGCGCGACGGCATCGCTGGCGGCGCTTGCGCCTGCGGTTTCGGCGGCTGCGGCACCTGCGATGGCAGCGAAGCATGACAGCGTTCCGCAGTGGGAGGTCTTTGAAGCGTCGTTTGCCGGGCCGTCGGCGGGGAATCCGTTTGTGGATGTGAGTTTCTCCGCGGTGTTCACGCAGGGCAATCGGAGCGTAGAGGCGCACGGCTTTTATGACGGCAGCGGCACGTATAAGCTGCGGTTTATGCCGGATGCGACGGGCGAGTGGAGTTATCGGACTGCGAGCAGCGCGCCAGAGTTGAGCGGAAAGACAGGGACGTTCGCGTGCACAGCGGCGCCAGCGGGCGTGCATGGGCCGGTGCGGGTGGCGAGTTCACATCACTTTGCGTATGCGGACGGGACGCCGTTCTATCCGTTCGGGACGACGTGCTACGCATGGATTCACCAGTCGGACGAGTTGCAGAAGGAGACGCTGGAGTCGCTGCGCACGGGGCCGTTCAACAAGATACGGATGTGCGTTTTTCCGAAGAGCTACCAGTACAACCACAACGAGCCCGCGGTGTATCCGTTTGAACGCGATGCAGCGGGGAAGAGCGACTTCACGAAGCTGAATCCCGCGTTCTTTGCGCATGTGGAGGAGCGGATTGCCGACCTGCGCAAGATGAATATTGAGGCTGACCTGATTGTGTTCCACCCGTATGACCGCTGGGGCTATGCGGCAATGGGCGCGGAGAATGACGATCGCTATCTGCGGTATCTGGTGGCGCGGCTTTCCGCTTACCGGAATATCTGGTGGTCGATGGCGAACGAGTGGGACCTGATCCGGTCGAAGTCGGCGCAGGATTTCGACCGCTACTTCCGGATTGTGGAGAAGGAAGACCCGGCGGGGCATCTGCGCAGCGTGCATTACTCGCACACGATGTATGACTACTCGCGCGCGTGGATTACGCATGCGAGTTTGCAGACCTATGCGTTCGACCAGACGGCAAGCTGGCTGGCGGCGTGGAACAAGCCGATCTGTTTTGACGAAGTGCAGTATGAGGGCAACCTGAACAGCCGCTGGGGGAATTTGTCGGGCGAGGAGATGGCGCGGCGGTTCTGGCTGGGCGTGATTGCGGGCGCGTATGTAACGCATGGCGAGACGATGCTGGATCCGGAGAAGCCGTTCGACGAGAGCGCGAACCCGACGCTGTGGTGGGCGCACGGCGGGAAACTGCACGGGACGAGTCCGGCGCGGATTGCGTTTCTGCGCAAGCTGGTGGAGGAGACGGCGGCGCCCGGAGGGCCGGGGGCGAAGCGATTCGGGCTGGATGCGGCTGTGCCGGCGGGCTACTACATGAATGCGCTGGCGCAGGATGCGACGGGAAGGGCGCCGGGCGCGATTCTGTACTTCATGGATTATCACCAGCCGCTGTACTACGACTTTCCGTTGCCGGAGGGGACGTGGAAGGCGGAGCTGATCGATCCCTGGGCGATGACGGTGACGCCGCTGGAGGGAACATTCAAAACGAAGAGCCGGATCAAGCTGGCGGGGCGGGCATATCAGGCGCTGCGGTTCCGGAAGATTTAGCTTGTCGTTCCCCACTCATCGCGCAACAGCGCGCGATGAATGGGCCACCCGAGATTGTTTCAGCCGGCGGCGGCCTGGGGACGCGATTTTTTCATCTCATCGCTCAGCAGGATCGCTTCGGCGATTTCGCGCATGGATTTGCGCCGCTGGCGGCTCTCGCGCTGCATCATGCGGTAGGCCTCGTTCTCGTTGATGGAAAGCTCCCGCTGGAGCACTCCCTTCGCGCGATCGACGGCTTTGCGGGTTTCGAGGCGGTCGGAGAGCTCAATGTTTTCGGTCTCCAGACGCGCGCGCTCGATCTCCGCGCCGACCAGAAAGCCGATCGTGGAGAGCAGACGGATTTCGGTCTCGCTGTGCTGGTAGGAGAGCCGGTGCTGGAGATTGATGACGCCGACGACGCGGTTGGCGCAGAGGATGGGCGTGGAGAGCATGGCTTCAAAGGCATCTTCGGGGACGTTTTTGAAGAGGACGAAACGCGGATCCTCCGAGGCCTTGGAGGCAATGGCCACGGGCACGCGGTGTTCGGCAACCCAGCCGGTGATGCCCTGGCCGACGCCGAGGTCGAGGCGGTCGACGAGGTCGGCGTGCGGGTTGCGCGAGGCGCGGAGGACGAGCTTGTCATTTTCCAGCGTGTAGATGAAGCAGGAGTCGCAGGGGATGACTGTGGTGACGAAGGCTACGACGCGGTCGAGCACGACGTGCAGCGGATCCGCGGCGGCGATGCGGCTGGAGATTTCGTGGAGGAACTCAAAGGAGTTGAGGCCGTCGCTGAAGCCGGCCATGGTGGAGGTGGACTGCGCGACGCGGCGGACGGCGGCGGGCGCGGGCGCGGGTTTTGCGGTGTCGCTCGGCTGCGGAAGTTTGGCTTCGAGTGGGAGCTGACGCGCAATGAGATCGAGCGCGGAACCAGTGGATTGTTCGCGCTTTCTGCGCAGCACATCGCCGGAGTATTGGGCGGCTTCATTGATGAGGAAGCCGAGTTTGGGACGCGAGGGCTCGAAGTCCGGCGTGATGCCGTAGTGCTGCATCTCCGCGGTGGTGGTGGGGCCGATGGAGATGACGACGATGGAACGCAGGCCGCCGATCAGGGCGGGGATGCAGTTCATCTGCTGCGCGACCATCATCAGGTGAATGACCTGGACGGCGGTGGTGAAGAGGACGACATCGATTTCAGCGTTGGCGATGCGGTGGACACATTCGCGCAGCGGTTTGAGGTCGTGCGGCAGCGCCCATTGATACACAGGCACTTTGATAACTTCGCCGGCACGCTGTGTGAGTTCGGCGAGCAGTTCGGGGTTGGAAGCTCCATACTCCTGTATGGCGACGCGGAGGGTTTTGAGCTCGTCACCGAAGGTGCGGTCCATGGTGGCGAGGACCTCATGCCAGGTGCTGGGCTCAGGCGCGGACGCCGTCGTCTTCACCTTCAGCTCGCGCAGGACCTGATCCGGCTTGGGGCCGCGGGTGACGATGCGGATGCGGCGCAAAGCATTGAGGAAGGTTTCGCGGTCGAATTTGGTTTCGACGGTTTCAAGCAGCGCTCGCACGCCGACGCCGGTGAGGAAGAGGACGACGTCGATCTCGCCGGCGATGAGTCTGGCGGCAAAGTCGAGCGCGTGCGTGTTGGACTCGAGCTTGACCTCGCGCATTGCAGGCACGACCAGAGGTTCGCCGCCATAGGTGCGGATCAGCTTCTCGACCTCTTTGGCCCGGCGCGATTCGAGTGAAAGAACGCGGAGTCCGTCGAAGCTTGCGTGTGCCATGCGTGACGAGTAACACACGATTCCGGGGGAATGCAAGGTAGGGACAATATGAAACTTCAGCCGGCACAATTTGCACAATTGCTATTGCGCGCGGATGCGGCAGCCGATAGGATGTACATATCGAGGCGATGATTTTTCGTCGCCGGGCCGCTCGAAACGATGAGACCACGCCGTCTCTCGCGAAGCAGGACAGGCCGATCCGCAAGCCCGGAAATGAGTCCGGGAATCCAGACAATGCTCCTCGATGAGCGCTGAGTTCACGACTTCCCCTGCGGGGAATGCCTGCGAGTTCGCGTATCGTCCGCTACTCCAGTCTTCTCCGGCAACGTCGACACCAGACGCATATCGCCTTTGAAGCACAGGAGTCCGGAGCATGCCGTCGCAAGCCGTCCAGGAGATTGATGAGATTGATGTCGCCGGCTTTCCGGCTGCGACCGGATCGTTCACGGCAGAGCAGAGCCGCTTCCTGGAAGACTTCTTCTCGGCGCTGCGAAGCCGCGCGCCGGTGAGTCGCCAGGCATCTGCCGCGGAGAATGCGCCTGCCCATGATGCCGCGAGCGCGGAGATGTTTCACGGAACGCCCGTCGAGGATCTCTGTCGCGAGGAGCTCTGGAAGTACGAGCAGGATCCGCTGGACGTGTGGGACAAGCTGCTGGCACATGCAGCGGAAGACCGCGCGCCTGCGCCGGACGACCTCTTCCGATTCAAATTTCATGGATTGTTCTATGTGGCGCCGGCGCAGGATTCGTTCATGCTGCGCATGCGCATTCCGGGCGGCGTGCTGACGTCCGCACAAATGCGCGGACTGGCGGAGATGGCGGAGGAATGGGGTTCCGGGCGCGCCGACATCACGACGCGCGCGAACCTGCAGATACGGGAGTTCCAGCCACGCGACATTGTGCGCGTGCTGAACAAGGTGCAGTCCCTGGGGATGAGTTCGCGCGGGACTGGCGCGGACAATATTCGCAACATCACGGCTTCGCCGCTGAGTGGCATCGATCCCGAAGAGCTGCTGGATGTGCAGCCTTACGCGCAGGCGCTGGAGCGCTACATCCAGAACTCGCGCGATCTGTATGGGCTGCCGCGGAAGTTCAATGTTGCGTTTGACGGCGGCGGAGCGATCAGCGTGGTTGCGGACACGAACGACATTGGCTTCCTTGCAGTGCGCGTTGGCGAAGGCAAGACGGCGGCCGCAGGAATCTATTTCCGCGTGGTGCTGTGCGGGATTACCGGACATCGCCAGTTCGCGAGCGACTGCGGGATTCTGATTCGGCCGGAGGACGCGGTTGCGGTTGCGGCCGCGATGATGCGAGTGTTCAGCGCGAACGGCGACCGCACCGATCGCAAGAAGGCGCGGCTGAAGTATCTGATGGACCGCTGGGGCGTGGACCGGTTTTTAGAAGAGACCGAGCGGCTGCTTCCCTTCCCGCTACTGCGCGTACCGGCTTCTGAGTGCGAACCGCGCACGACGATCGATCGCGCGGGACATCTCGGGGTGCATGCGCAATCGCAGGCCGGGCTCTTCTACATCGGAGTGTCGGTACCGGTGGGGCGGCTGCCCGTGAAGCAGATGCGCGCGCTTGCAGAGATTGCGGACCGGTTCGGCTGCGGCGAAGTGCGGCTGACGGTATGGCAGAACGCGATCTTGCCGAATATCCAGACGGAGCATCTGGACGCGGCGCAGGAATCGCTGCGCGAGGCCGGCCTGAGCTGGACCGCGGGCAAGGTGCTTTCGGGGACGGTTGCCTGCACTGGAAACAAAGGCTGCCGATATGCCTCGACGGATACGAAGTCGCACGCGGTTGCGCTAGCGAAGCATCTGGATGAGCAATTCAAGATTCTGGAGCCGATCAATCTGCATGTGACGGGATGCCCGCACTCCTGCGCGCAGCACTACATCGGCGACATCGGGCTCCTGGGCGTGAAGGTAAACGGCGAAGAGGGATACAAGGTGAACCTGGGCGGCGGAGCGGACCGGGACCAGGGTCTTGCGCGCGAGTTGATTGGCGCTATCCGGTTCGCCGATCTGCCGCCACTAGTGGACCACCTGATGCGCGCCTTTGAGCGGGGGCGTAACTCAGAGAAGGAAACCTTCCTGTCGTTTACGCGGCGCCACTCGATCGCAGAGCTGCGCGCCTTCACCCAACTTGCCGGAGAGGAGAATTAGCCGATGCAATCAACGCCTATCATTCCGGATTCCGCGCCGTTTTCGACGGAACAGCGTGCGTGGCTCAACGGATTTCTTGCAGGAGTGTTTGCCACGACGCAACCGGCGGTCGCGGCCGATCCGCCGCCGTCTCTGAAGATTGCTGTGCTGTATGCCACGCAGTCGGGAACGGCGGAAGGTCTGGCGCGCAAGGTGGCGAAGGAGCTGAAGTCGCGCGGGCACATTGCGACGCTGTCCTCGCTTGAGGGCTATACGCCGGCAGCGCTGGCAGAAGAGCGGTACGCGATCGTGATTGCGAGCACTTATGGCGATGGAGACGCGCCGGATTCCGCAGGGCCTTTCTACGAGAAGCTGTGCGTGGAGCACTTTCCGCGTTACCAGGACCTGACGTATGCGGTGCTGGCGCTGGGCGACTCGCACTATGAACAGTTCTGCAGGTTTGGGGCGGACCTGGACAATAAGCTGGCCGCGCTGGGCGCGGTGCGGCTGCTGGAGCGGGTGGATTGCGACGTGGAGCTGGATGAGACTTTCGCGAGATGGAAGCAGACATTGCTTGCAAGGCTGGAAGAGGTGGTGGCAGCGCGGCCGGCGAGGAGCGGACCGCCGTCCACGCAGTTACCATCGCGGTCGACACTTCCTGGCTCGCTTCCATCGGCAGTGGGCGGAGACACAGCGTGCAAGTCCGGCACAAATAGCGTGCCCACGCGCGAGAATCCATTCCCGGCACAGCTGCTGGAGAAGCGTCCGCTGACGGGGGGAAATTCAAGCAAGCTGACGATGCACATGGCGTTCTCGATCGCCGATGGCGGGCTGAAATATGAAGCGGGCGACGCGTGCGGTGTGATTCCGCGAAATGACGACGCGCTGGTTGGCGAGATCATCCATGCGCTCAACTTCAGCCCACAGGCCCCAGTGCAGTTGCCGAAGGCGGGCGCGACGTCGCTTGCCGACGCGCTGACCCATCATCTGCAGATCACGCGGCTGACGCGCAAGATGATTGAGGCCTACGCGACGATCGGAAGTTGCGGCGAACTGTTCGCGTTGCTGGCGCCGGAGCAGCAGGCGCATCTGGAGAAGTACACGTGGGACCGCGGGCTGGTCGACCTGATCCATGACTATCCGGGCGTGCTGCACAGCCCCGCGGACCTGGTGGCGATGCTGCCGAGGCTTTCGCCGCGGCTATATTCCATTTCGTCAAGCCCCGCGGCACATGCGGGCGAGATCCATACAACGGTTGCCGTGGTGCGCTATCGCTCGCACAATCGCGAGCGCGGCGGCGTGTGCTCGACGCTGCTGGCGGAACGCACCGCGGCGGGCGAGCGGCGGCCCATTTACATTCAGCCGAACAAGAAGTTCCGTCTGCCGAGCGATCCCGATACGCCGATGGTGATGATTGGTCCAGGGACAGGAATTGCGCCGTTCCGCGCGTTTCTGCATGAGCGGCGCGCGCTTGGCGCGAAAGGAAAGAACTGGCTTTTCTTCGGCGAGCGCAGCGCAGCCACGGATTTCTTCTACCGCGACGAACTGGAACAGATGCTCTCGGACGGGCACCTGACGCAACTCGATACGGCGTTCTCCCGCGACCAGGAACACAAGATCTACGTGCAGGACCGGATGGCAGAGCATGCGGCACGACTGTGGAGATGGCTGGAAGACGGCGCGAGCATTTACGTGTGCGGCGATGCGAGCCGGATGGCAAAAGATGTTCACGCCGCATTGCTGATGGTGGTAAAGACGCAGGGCGGGATGGGCGATGAGGCTGCCGAAAGTTATGTGCAGAGGATGAAGGAAGAGCATCGCTATCACCGAGACGTTTACTGAGAGAGCTTGCATCGCTTGCCGGCAAAGGAGAATCCATTTGGCACTGCCGCTGCATGATAGGGCTATCGACGGCAACAGCAACGCGCTCGTGCGACTGACAGAGCACGGCCTCGCAATCGACGCGGGAGGAACTTGCTCGACTCACTTTGCGGATGAGGGTCGCGATGCGGTGTTTCCATCCCTGATTCCCGCGCGTCCGCTGGCCAAGGGCGAGCAGTATCGCTTTCACTTCAACATGACGAAGTGCATCGGCTGCCGCTCATGCGAGGTGGCGTGCAACGAGCAGAATGGCAACCCTGCGGATATCCAGTGGCGGCGGATCGGGGAACTGGAAGGCGGCGCGTATCCCGACACGCATCGGCACTACCTCTCCATGGGCTGCAACCACTGCCTGGATGCAGAGTGCCTGCGCGGCTGCCCGGTGAATGCGTATCGCAAAGATGCCGATAGCGGCATCGTGCTGCACTCGGCGGATGCGTGCATCGGTTGCCAGTACTGCGTGTGGAACTGCCCGTATGGCGTGCCGCAGTTCAATCCGGAGCGCGGTGTGGTGGGCAAGTGCGACATGTGCCGCGGGCGTTTGGACGAGGGACTGGAACCAGCGTGTGTGAACGCCTGCCCGGAGGCTGCGATCGAGATCGAGATCGTGAATATCGCCGAGTGGCGCAAGAACTACTCTGGCGCCGAGAGTCCGGGCATGCCTGCCGCGGGACATACAATTTCCACCACGCGCGTGACGTTACCGGGACGCACGGGCCCGGCGCTGGAGCGGGTGGACAGCGGCCAGATCCGCGCGGAGCACGCGCACTGGTCGCTTGTGCTGATGACCGTGCTGATGCAGGCCGTTTGCGGGGCGCTGATGGTGCTGCTCGCACTGCGGCAACTGGATGCGGGCCGGTTGATGCTGCTGCTGGCGGGCACCAGCGGGGCGCTTATTCTCTCGACAACGCATCTGGGACGACCGGCCTACGCCTGGCGCGCGCTGAAGATGTGGAGACGCTCGTGGCTCAGCCGCGAGGTGCTCCTGTTCACTTTGTTCGCGCTCGCGCTGAGCACGGCAACCGCTGCTGCAGCAATTCCAGCGTGGCATGGCGCGCAAGGGTGGCGATTGCAGTTGCAGATGGATTGGATAGCGGCAGCGCTCGGCATCGCCGGGACGCTGGCGAGCGCCTGTATCTATCTGGTTCCAGCACGACCGTCGTGGAACATGCTGCATACTCCAGTGGATTTCCTGCTCACCGCAGGCTTTCTGGGCTGTCTGGTCGCGAGCGCGCTCCTGTATGCGCCGCATATGCTGTTTGCGCCTGAGGCGACTCCGAGAGCTGGGCAGGCTTCCGGCAGCGTCGTGCTGCTATCCGCGATTGGGTTCGCGGCGGGATGGATCTGCAACCACGCGGTGCGCATCGCGCGGCTGCGCCGCTCCGCGTTGTTTGAGGCACGTGCGAGCCATTCATTGTTGACGAGCGATCCATTGCGTACGCACAACGCGATCTCGTTCGCGCTGGCGCCGCTGAGCCTGCTGCTTCTCACGGGCGGACATCCGGCATTTGCACTTGCCGCAGGCGCGGCTGCCGCCCTGCTGGCGCGTTATCTCTTCTTCGTATCCGTGGTTCCACTGAATATGGGGATGACGTTTATCCGCGCGAGGGCGGCATGAACGCTTTCACGCGCGTTCGCCGGATGCTTGGGATCGACACCGCGCGGTCGCGTTACGCCTATGGCGAAGACCCGCGATACGGCCACGTGGCGGCGTCGCGCGTTGCGGAGCGCTGGGTGAAGACGACGTGCGGCTACTGCTCCGTGGGGTGCGGCATGCTGATCGGGGTGAAGGACGGCAAGGCCGTGAGCGCGCGCGGCAACCCGGACCATCCGGTGAATCGCGGCAAGCTATGCCCGAAGGGACTCAGCGAGCATCACGTGCTGGACGCGCCGGGACGTGCTACGACGCCGCTGCTGCGGAGGAATGGCAAGCTCGAACCGGTTTCGTGGGATGAGGCACTCAGTACGATGGTGGAGCGAGTGGGCGCCATCCAGGCGAGGCACGGCGCGGGCGCATTTGGTGTGGTGGGCACCGGCCAGCTGCTGACGGAAGAGTTCTACACGCTTGGGAAGCTGGTGCAGCTCGGCTTTCGCACGCCCAACTACGACGGCAATACAACACTGTGCATGGCCAGCGCTGTTTCCGGCTACAAACTGAGCTTCGGCAGCGATGGGCCGCCGGGCAGCTATCGCGATATTGAAGTAGCGGACGTAGTGCTGCTGATCGGCGCCAACATCGCGGACAACCATCCAATCCTTTGCAATCGGCTGGAGCGCAACAAGAAGCGCACGCTGATCGTGGTGGACCCGCGAGTAACCAAGACGGCGATGATGGCCGACATTCACCTGCCGTTGAAGCCGCGCAGCGACATCGCGCTGATCAACGGCATTGCGCATATCCTGATCCGCGACGGATTGATCGATCGGGATTACATCCGCGCGCACACTTCGGGTTTTGAGGAGCTTGCGGAGTACCTGCGCAGCTTCACGCCGGAGCACGTGGCGAAGGTGACGGGACTCACGGCTGCGCAGGTGGAGCATGTCGCGGTGCTGTATGGCCGGGCGAAGGCTGCCTTCATTGGCTGGACGATGGGGGTGAACCATTCCACACAGGGTGCGGTTACAGTTGCGGCGATCAATAACCTCGCCTTGATCACAGGCAACATCGGACGCGCGGGCGCAGCACCCTTTTCCATTACCGGGCAATGCAACGCGATGGGCACGCGAGAGGCGGGCTTCACCTCTTCCCTGCCGGGCTACCGCAAATTTGAAGATGCGGAGGACCGCGCGGAGTTGGCGGCCCTGTGGGGCATTGACGGTGAGATGATTCCCGCAAAGCGCGGGCTTGCGTATCCGGACATTATTGAAGCCGCGGTGCGGGACCGCGTGAAGGCGCTGTGGTTCATTGCGACCAATCCGGCGGTTTCATTTCCCAACTATTCCGTGCTGGAGCAGGCGTTAAAGAATGTGGATTTCCTGGTGGTGCAGGACGGCTTTCATCCCACGCCGACGAGCGACTTTGCAGACCTGGTGTTGCCGGCCGCGATCTGGGGGGAAAAAGAAGGGACGTATACAAATTCCGAAAGGCGGGTGAGCAAGGTGAATCGCATTGTGACGCCGCCGGGGGAGGCGCGCGCGGACTTCGACATCTTCCTCGATCTGGCGGAGCGACTTGGCGTGCGGAATACGCTCTTCCCCGGCTGGACCACGACGGGCGATGCCTTCAAGGAATGGCAGCGCGTCTCCGCCGGGCGCATGTGCGACTATAGCGGGTTTACGTGGGACGATCTCGAAGCCGAGGGCGGGATGCAATGGGGCGGTGAGCGGCTCTATGCGGATGGCATTTTTCCAACTGCCGACGGGCGAGCGAAGCTGCATTGCGTTCCGTGTGAGCCATTTCTTGAGCAGCCCAACACAGAGTACGAATTTATTCTCAACACCGGCCGCACCGTTGAACACTGGCACACGCGCACAAAAACCGCGCGCGTGGAGCAACTGCATGCGATGGTGCCTAACGCGTGGCTGGAGATGAACCCGATCGACGCAAAGCGGCTGAGGCTCAACTCGCATGACCGCGTCACTGTGGTCTCGCGCCGCAACCGGGTTGCCAACCTCGAGCTGCGCATTACGGCGATCGTAGCTCCGGGGCAGGTGTTTATGCCGTTCCACTTCAGCGAAACCAACTCAAATCTGGTGACGCTGGGCGCCTTCGACCCGATCTCACGAGAGCCGAACTTCAAGCAGTGCGCGGTGCGCATAGAAAAAGCGCACCCATAATTGTTTTTGCAGTGTGGCCATCGCGGGTTTCGTGTCGCCCCCGCTCGCGACCAACATTTTCGCGCTCCAGACATCTACTTAAATACCCAGAACCATCTCGTCGTCTCTTGAGCGGCCAAAGGAACGCGCGACCTGCATCCACGCATCATAAGAAGCAGGTTATTTCGCGCGGTGACCATGCCCAGTCTCGCACCGATTTGCATGTCCTCAACCCTCGATTGCGTGTGGAGCGGCGTTGCCTTATGCGATACGCCAGCCGTGCCAAATGCCGCCTTCGCGGTATAGAACTTTGATAGCGACGTGACCAGCTTTGAGAAAACACAGACCGAGTTTCAAGAGGTGCTCGCCAAACCAATTCGCGAGCTCGGGCTTAAGCTCGAAGGCTCGCCGTTGGAGCGATTCGTACAGCAGCTCTATGCCGAGCTGGAGGCCAAGGGTATCCACAAGTTTCGTCCGGTTTGCTATCTGACCGATGAATGGGGATGTCCCTCCGGCGAGCCGGTGATCGGCATTCCTTTTTATCTCGCCAATCCCGAACTGGCGCAGCTTGAGCGGAAGATGAACGACCTGGAAGATGCGCGCGAGATCATGATGTACATGCGCCATGAGGCCGGACATGCGTTCAACTACGCATATCAGCTCTACAAAACGGTGGAGTGGCGCGATCTCTTCGGTCCCTTTCGGCGGGCTTATCGCGACAACTACCGGCCGATCCCTTTCTCGCGGAATTTCGTGCGTCACATGGCGGGCTGGTATGCGCAAAAGCATCCGGACGAGGACTTCGCTGAAACATTCGCCGTGTGGCTGACTCCGCGCTCGCAATGGAGAAAGAAGTACAAGGGCTGGGGCGCGCTGGCCAAGCTGCGGTATGTCGATCGCATCGCGCGAAAGGTGGGCGACGCCGAACCTGCGCGCCGCCGCGGGCATACGGATATCACTGTCGACGAAATGGAATCGACCGTGGGCGAGTTCTATCGCCTGACGCTTCCGGAAGAGATTCCGCTGGAAGAACTGGCGCTGGATACCGATCTTGCGGACATCTTCAATGCGTCACGCAAGCGGCGCAAGGGCGTGCGCCTCGCGCACGAGATGCTGGGGCAGTATCGCAAATCCATTGTGGACAAGGTGGCTTACTGGAGCGGCGTGCAGCGTCCGATCGTCAAGCGCCTGGTGGAAGCCATCTGCAAGCGCGTGGAGGAGCTGGGCCTGTATGTGGATATGCGGCGCGAGCCCGAACACCTTACGGAATTCACTGTTTACACGACTGCACTCGCAATGAATTACCTCATCCGTGGAAAGTTCATTCATTCCTGAGTGTGGGCTGGAATTGGAGGACGCATGACCGCGAAGAAGCTGAAGGTCACAATTCTGTACGACCAGTGGGAAGAAGAAGCGGCGCCGGTGGAGGAAGAAGTCCCGCCGCCGCGGAAACGCAAAGGGCAGAAGAAGCGCAAGAAGAAGGTAGTGAAAGAGGACCGCGAACAAATATTCGAAGCGCTCGAAAAGCTTGGCCACGAGCCTTCGTACTACATACTCGATGGCCGCCCGCAATCTCTGTTCGGGCTCGCGAAATGCGGCGCCGACCTGATTTTCAATCTGATCGAATCGTATGCGGGCGACGACACGAAGGAGATGCATGTCTCCGCTTTCCTGGATTTGCTGGAGATTCCATACACGGGGGCCGGCCCTCATGCGGTTACGCTGGCACAAGATAAATCGATCGCGAAGAAGATGTTCGCGTTTCACGGCATTCAATCGCCCTACTTTGCGACTTCCTACCGGGGGCACATCGACCATGCCCACGACATCTCCTTTCCGCTGATCGTCAAGCCGACATCGGAAGACGGATCCATCGGCATCGACGCCTCTGCTGTAGTGAACAGCGTGAAGGAGCTGATGGAGCGTGTCCACTACATCCAGGCTGAGTTCGATTCTCCCGCGCTGATTGAGGAGTACATCGAAGGGCGCGAGATCTACGCCGGCATCCTGGGAAGCTATGAGAATGCGCGCGTGCTGCCGCTGGTGGAACTCGACCTGTCGAAGCTGCCGGAGGGAATGGCGAAGATTGCCAGCATGGACGTCAAGTTCATGAAGGATACCGAGGCTTACAAGCTGACGAAATCGGCGATTGCCGAAGACCTGGATGAAGAGACAGCTAACAAACTGACGGAGACCGCGCTGAAGGCGTATCGAGCAGTGAAACTGCGTGACTATGGGCGCATCGATATGCGGCTCTCTCCGAAGGGCGAGGTCTATGTGATCGAAGCGAACCCGAATCCGTGGCTCTCGAACGGGCAGGAGTTCGCGATGGCCGCAAGAAAATCCGGCCTCTCGTACACGCAGATGATCGGGGAGATCGTCGAGCTTGCGATGGCTCGACAAGTGTGAAAAAGAAATGATCTCCCAGACCGGCCGCCGGTGCGGGGCTACTTTACGTCCTGCGCCGCGTCGGCGCGTACCGTCCGGATCCCGAAGACGCCGGGAATCGCATCTCCATCCTTCGCCTGGAAGCGCACCGTGACCTTCTGCTTGCCTTTCACGATATCGAGGGGCAATGGATACTTCACGTCGAAGAAGCGGATGTCCTGCTCGGGCGTGCGGCGCGGCATGGTCTGCTCGCCAACTTTAGTTCCATCGACGAGGACATCGACGCCGCCCTGCCGGCCGCGCACCTCGTTGCTATAGGTTACGACGAGGATTGCAGGGGTGGCGGGATCCACGGGCAGATCGTAGGAGAACCAGCTGTTGCCCTGTCGTCCATAGCGGCCATTGAGCTGAACGGGCGTCGTGTCTTCTCCCTTCTCGGCAAAGTCGCGCTCCGCCTGCATCTGGCCGGGCTGAGCGAAACCGATGGTGGCCGCCTCAAGTTTCTTCTCGCTGTCCTGTTCCGCCTGGTATGCCTCGGATTTTTTTGCCCATTCGGTGGGCGTGAAGACGTCCCAGTAGATGGCATAGCGGCGGCGGGGCATCTCGTAGAACGGCGCGAAATCGATGTCTTCCTTCAGGCCGACGTTGACGGTGCGGAACGTGCCGGGCTTGTCAGCAACGGGCTTCAGCCAACCATCGAGGCTGGCGGCTGTGACGAGGGCCGGCGCGGGTTCCGGAGCGCTACCGTTCCCGCGGGCGGCGCGGCGGTTCAATTCCGGACCAAGATCGCCGGCCAGCACCAGCGGCCCCCACATGATCGCCATGCGGTTGGGGTTGTCGGGCAGAGGTTCCTTGCGCAGGGTCTTGGGTAGCGCGAGTTCGACGGTGTCACCGACCTTCCATGTGCGCGTGACGGCGATGTAGGTATCGGGTTTGGAGATATTCTGCACAGGCTTGCCGTTCACTTTTACGGTGAAGCCCGCAACCGCCCAGTATGGACGACGAAAGGCGATGGTGTACACCTTCGTTTTACCTGAGGTGACCTTGAGAGTGGCGGCATCACCCATCGGCAGGTCGGTTACCATTTCGAGCTTGATGCCCTGCGAGGTCCAGTCGACGGTGGTGGGAGCATACAGGTTGACCCACAGCTTGTTGCCGGACTCGTCGTAAATTCCGTACGCGTGGAAGGCATGCATCTCCATCTGCGATCCGACGCAGCAGGTGAAGCTGTCGAACTTGGTCTGATACTCGTGCTGCACGCCGCGGCCGACTGGAACCATGTAGCTGACGCGGCCGTCATCGGGGTCCTGGCCGCCGAGAATCGCGTTGAGGTCGGCGCGCTCGACAAAGTCGGCATAGCGGGCATCTGGCTCGAGCGTGAAGAGCGTTCGCGCCATCTTGATCATGTTGTAGGTGGAGCAGCTCTCCGCGGTGCGCCCATCGATCATGTCATTCATCTTGTCGGGCTGGCCGAAGTATTCATTCTTGCCGTTTCCGCCCGTGGCGAAGCTATGGTGTTCGGAGACCTCGTCGAAGAAGAATTCCGCGGCCTTGCCGTCGGTTTCATTGCCGGTATCGATGTAGCGCGCGAGCTCGCCAATCATCTTGGGGATATTGGCGTTGGAGTGTTTGCCGGCAAGAATGTCTTCGCCCTTGGACAATGGCTCGACGACGGCACGGTGTTCGAACTTGTCCGAGAGCTTCATCCACCGCGGGTCGTTGGTGTCGACGGAGAGATCGGCCAGGACTTCATTCATGCCGCCGAACTCTGTCGCCAGCATTTTCTGAATCTGATCGTCGTTGAGGTTGCCGACGATGCTCTCCACCCATCCCGCGAACTTGATCTCGACATCGAGCGCGGTGCGATTGCCGGTAAGGTGATACGCATCGCGCAATCCGGCAAAGAGCTTGTGCTCGACATACCAGGGCGACCACAGGCCATTGAGATCGAATCCTCCTGAGCGGATTTCGCCCTTGCTGAGGTCCTCAAAGCGGACTTTGCCAGCGACACCCTGGGCGTCCTTGAGCTCGCCGATGTAGTCGTCGCCCTGCGCATTCTGGATGTTCTGCAGCTCGGTTACCATGTCGTCAGCACGCTGCTTGAAACGGATGTCGCCGGTGCTCGCGTACATCATGCTGACGGCGGAGAGATAGTGGCCGGCGATATGGCCGGTCAACTGCCGGCCGGGACCGTCCCAGCCGCCGTAGCCTTGAGCTTCCGGATTGAGGCCGGCGCTCTGGCGAAGGAAGGCGAGCATGCGTTGGGGCTGGAGCTCAAGCAGGTATGCGGCGTCGAGGTCTTCCGCCTTCTTCAATGGGCCGCCGGTGAGCCGGACGCTGCTGAGCGGCAAAGGAACAGCCTTGAGCTGAACTTTTGCGGAGGAACTCGCTTTGGCCGGAGCGCTCGCGGCATACGCCCCTGAAAACGCCTGTAGAAAAACGCAAAGAACGGTTGCCTGAATATGGAGCTTTCGCATGCCACGCCTCGAGGAGGAAGATCAACGAATACAAAATAGTATACGCATGACCAAAACATGCACTGCCGGAGCCGGCGCTATGCATTGAGTTGAAATGGTCGGGGCGATTGGATTCGAACCAACGACCCCCTGCTCCCGAAGCAGGTGCGCTACCAGACTGCGCTACGCCCCGAATTCACCGTGAGTGAATGCCGGCATGGTGGGTACGATCCCATTGGTTGCGCGGCGGGAGCGCGCAGGAACCGCAAGACCGGCTTGTTTGAGTTTACCAGAGGTCGGCCTCTGCGCGCCGCGTATCCGGTTGCGAATACTGCCGCAATTCGAATTGCGCGCCGATGTGCTTCGGGCGCGAACGGGCCAGTGGCGGACGAGCGGAATTCCCGCCGCCACACCCATCGGCTCATGCCCTGCTAAGCCGCCGCGCGTAGTCGAGGAACGTAAGCGCGGCGGGCGAGTAGCCGCCCGGATCGTTCTGCGTAAAATCGCCCGTGAGCGGATCCATCTGCTGGCGGAACTCTGTGTGCCGCATGATGGCGGAGCACCACTGCTGCATGACGTGGTCCAGCTCGGCGTGTTTGCCGTAATAGGACATCCAGCGCGGAGCACGCAGCGCCGTCAGCGCCTGGCTGGCGCCCCCCCAGGAGTTGCGCGGGATAGGGCGCACGAAGGTGGGTTCATCCAGCGCGGACGATGGGAACGGATACGGAGCCCAGAAGGCCTTGGGGTTATGCACCTCCTTGTTCCAGACGGCTTCGAAGATGTGGCGGTCCTTGTGCGGGTCGATGACGTGTTCGCCCAGGACACGCAGCGTGACCACTGACCGCACCTTCACGAATTTGTTGTCGGCATCAAGATCGTAGAAGGCGCCATCTTCCGGCACGTACAGCCTGGTGAGGATCAGTTGGCGAATGTGTTCAGCGTCGGCCAGCCAGCGCGATTCATCGTCATGTTTCCCCAGCGCCTTTGCCATCTTCGCCAGCGCAATGCGGCCGCCGTAGACGGTCGCGGAAAGATCAGGACACAGCCGGGGCAGGCCGGCGCCGGGCGGACAATTCTTCGCGCTGCCGCCAGGACAGTTGTTGGAGAGGCCCTTCCAGCGCGGCGAATTGTCCATGCCGGTGTCGTAGGTGCAAAAGCCTTCGCAGAGGCCGGTTTTGCGCGTGTCGCGATACTGGCGCAACCATGCATCCCAGCGCGAGCAGGAGTTGTATGCCGTCTCCAGCAGTTCCTGGTCATGCGTGACCTCGAAAATGTCCCATGCGGTGGCGGCGATCGGCACCACCATCTGGATCTGGGCATATCCCGCGCCGGTGCCGACTTTGTCCGCAAGCTTGATGGACGCGGGAAGCTGGCCGTCCTCCTTCTGCTGCTTGAAGAAGGCCATGTGATTCGCGCGTGCAGTTTCCATTGCCGTGGGTTGGCCTTCCTGCCGCGCGATGAATTTCTCCAGCGTGCCGTAGACCTGGCCCTCCTGCGGCGCGCATTCCAGCCAGATGCCCGCGTAGGTGCTGCCCTCAACCAGCACGGGATGCTCATAGCGCGGCATCGAGCGCACATTGCCGGCAAGCACAGCCAGCGCGGCGTCCCAGGTCTTCGCCCAGGCGGGATCGCTGGTCGGGAAGTGCGGACGCGGCGCAGGACTGGATGCGGTCTGGGCATAAGTGAATCGGGATGCAGCGGCCGAGGCGGTGGCGAGAGCAGTCTGCTTCAGAAATCTGCGGCGGGTGGTTGTCATTGCGCCAACCAGTGTAATTGTTGCGAGCTGCACTGGACCTTTACGGAACGCTAGGACGCGCCGTGCGCGCATGCAGTCCTCACAATGCGATCCGCTAGACTGGTCTGCATGCCAGCAAAAAGGGCCGGAGGCGCAGGCGCGTCCATTGAACCATTGGACCCCGCAGAATTCCGTTCGCGGTTGATGCACTGGTACGGCACAGCAGCGCGCAAACTGCCCTGGCGCGGAGCGACCGATCCGTACCAGATCTGGGTTTCGGAGATCATGCTGCAGCAGACGCGCGTCGCCGCGGTCATCGAGCACTACAACGAATTCCTGCGGCGCTTTCCTACACTGCTCGCGCTGGCGCTGGCAGAAGAGGCGGACGTGCTCGCCGCGTGGTCGGGACTGGGCTACTACCGGCGTGCGCGCATGCTGCACAAGGCGGCGAGATTCATCGTGCTGGAACGCGATGGCCGCCTGCCTGCAACGGCAGCGGAGTTGCGCACGCTGCCGGGGATCGGCGACTACACCGCCGCGGCAATTGCGAGTATCGCGTTCGGCGAGCCCGTGGCCGTCGTCGATGGCAACGTCGAGCGCGTGATCCTGCGGCTGAAGGGGAATGCTGAGGACGCAACCGCGACAGCACGCGCGGAAGTGCGCGATCAGGCTCAGGTGCTGATGCCGGCGGCGGACGCGCCATCGCAAAATCTGTCCAATCCGGCTGCAATCATTGCAGACGCGCCGCGCCCAGGCGCTGCTCGTCCGCGCAATCGCAAGCCCTGGGCCGCCGAGGAACGGATCGCGCTCGCAGCCAGCGCGCATCCCACGGAACGCGCGGGAGGAGATGACGAAGCTGCGAAGCTCGCGACCAACGCGGCCGGCGACCACAACCAGGCAATGATGGAGCTCGGTGCGACGATCTGCCTGCCCCGCGGCCCGCTCTGCGACGCCTGTCCAGTATTCGGAATGTGCTGCACGCGCGGGGAGCATGCCACGCCACCGCGCGCGCCGCAGCGGAGCCGGCCTGCGGCCTATCTGCTGGACCTGCGCAAACACGGGACGGCAACCGAGGTGCTGCTGGAACTGCGCGGAGGGGACGCGTCCCTGATGCCTGCAATGTTTGAGCTGCCTCCGCTGCCGGAAGACGCGGTGAACGGCCGCGAGCCGGTGCTGCGGTTGCGGCATTCCATCACCAACACGAATTACTACGTGCAGGTGTACGCTCCGCAGCGCTTCGACCCCGGCGCAAAGACCAAGCGCGCACAGTCTGCGATCCATCCGCTGCGCAAGGCGGTAGAGGATTCCGAACGCGAGCTGCACTGGGTACGCACGGCGCGCCTGCCGGGAATTCCCATGACCGGCCTGACGCGCAAAATTCTGCAGCGGCTGCGCGTGATGGACAGCGCACGCATGGCGCTGCTGGAATAAACCGGAACTCGAATCGACAGAGCCCTATCGCGGGAAGTCCGGCGCGCCGTGACTGTTGAAGTGGTAGGCCACTCCCATCGTAATCACCGACGGATGCAGTGTGCCGAGTGGAAAACCGATCCAGTTCTGGAGCTCGTAGTCCGCGCGCACATTCAGAGATCGCGCCACGCGGAAGTCCGCGCCGCCGCCGTAGCTGTAGATGTTATAAGCCACATTGGCGATGGTGTTATGGAAGTTGTACACGCCTCGGCCGAACATAATCTTCGCGTAAGGCGTCATCCTTCCGCGCGTCATATACAAGCGCGGCCCAATCTCGTAGGTGCGCTCATATACGGTGGTGTCCGCAGTAGCGCGGGCATGGCGGAAATCCCCCTCGATGCCCCAATGCGTTCGCCAGTCGAGCGTGAAATAACCGGCTCCTCCGATTAGCGAAATCGGTGTGAAGTTGTATCCGGAGTGCGCGAAGACCAGGCCGCCGCCGACCTGCAGATCTGCCATGCGGCTGGCCGTCGGCTTGGACTGACTGAGGGAAGGCGCGGCGAGCGACAAGGCCGCGATCCCGATTGCCGCCGGAATTCTCGCCGCACGCAGCAGTTTGCAGAGCGCGGCTGTCTGCCGCGTCGAAGCTTTGCTCATCCTCTGCTCCCACTACTGCTCGCCGGCATACACGCTCCCTTTGCACGGACTGCTTCCCTGACCGATTGGCGGGGTTGCGCCAGAGTATCACCGGGAACCGCCTGCGTCAGCCGTAAATGCGCCGGAATTGCCTCCGTGACTTAGGTCATTGGAGGTAATCGCGCGAGAAATGCTCCTGAGACACAAATATTTAGCGACCGGAGACGCCGCGCCTCTGTACACTGTTGCGCATACTCTGGGGTCTCACGAAGTACCGGGCTGGCCAACTATGCGTCGCTTCCCTGCTGTACCGTCCGCACTCTCTCTGCTCTGCGCAGGATTTTTCGCCGGAATGGGAGCGGCTGCGGCCGCCCAGTCCTCTTGCACGGGCCTGTGCCTGCAGCAGATCAGCTGCGCCAATAACGGCACCACTTCCATCACAGGCACCGTCTTTGCGCCCAATGGCACCGACCCGCTGCCCAACGTCACGGTTTACATCCCCAATGCACCTGTCGCGGCCTTTCAACCCGGCGTGCAGTGCGAGGTTGTAGGCGCGCCGCCCTCCGGCTCGCCTCTGGTCGGTACGGTTACGGACGACCACGGCAACTTCGAACTGGACGATGTTCCGGTCGGCGCCAACATTCCCCTGGTGATCGTGTCCGGACGCTGGCGCCGCCAGCTCGTCGTTCCCACGACTACATCCTGCGCCAACACCCAACTGGATGCCACAGCCGCAGTGATGCCTTCCGACCATACTGAAGGGGATATTCCCAAGATCGCCGTCGCTACCGGCTCGGTCGATCAAGTCGAATGCATTCTGCGCAAGATGGGCATCAAGGACACGGAGTTTACCGACCCCACCGGAAGCGGTCGCATCAATCTTTTCGGCGGCAATGCTCCCGGGAGCGGCTCTGTCATTTCGCCGCAGTCACCTACCCAGGCTTCGCTCATGGGCGGCAATGGGTCCATCCTGAATCAGTACGACGTGCTGATGCTTCCGTGCGAGGGCGCACAGTACACAAAGCCCGCCCAGGAGCTCGCCAATCTCATCAACTTCGCAAATGCCGGCGGACGCGTTTACTCCAGCCACTTCAGCTACACATGGATGTATCAGAATCCGCCGTTCAACGGCGTCGTGAGCTGGGCTGTGGGCCAGGCGACCCCACCCGACGGGGAAGCAGCAGTCAATACCGGATTCACTGCGGGCTTGACGCTCTCTAATTGGCTTCAGGAGGTGGGTGCTTCCACAACTCCCGGGCAGATCGCAATCAATACGCTGCGGCACGACTTCAACGGCGTAAATCCTCCCACCCAGTCCTGGCTCACGCTGGATACGAGCGGCAACCCGGTGATGCAATTTGTATTCGATACGCCCATCGCAACTGCCGGTCAGACCGTGAACCAATGCGGGCGCGTGCTCTACAACGAGTATCACGTCGAAGCGGGCAGCAGTAGCCCGTCGCAGACGTTCCCGCAGGAGTGCACCAGCGGTTCCACGATGAATCCGCAGGAGAAGCTGCTGGAGTACATGCTCTTTGAACTGACCGATGAAGGCGGTCAGCCGTCGCTTGCACCGCTGACGCAGGATTTCGGGTCGCAGGCCGTCGGCTTCACCAGCAGCCCTGTGACCTTCACCTGGACCAATAACTCCAGCTTCGCCACGTCGATCAAATCCGTTACGGCGACGGGCGACTTCAACGTCGTTTCCAACAACTGCAGCTCCGTGGCCGGCGGGGCAAGCTGCCAGATCGTCGTCAACTTCAGCCCGACCGCGCTCGGCTCGCGCACCGGCACGCTCAGTGTCATCTCGGGCCCCAGCACGGTTACCGCGGCGCTTACCGGCATCGGGACTCCAGGCTATTCGCTCTCCGGCAGCTCATTGACTTTTGGCAACCTTGACGTGGGCGCCTCCGCGAAGCAGACCCTGACGCTCACCAGCCTTGCCGGCGGACCCCTGCCGGTGCCGGCCTTTGCGACTACTGGACAGTACACCGTCAGCACATCGGCTTGCGGCACGACGATGGCCGCCGGCGCAAGCTGCCCGATCACCGTCACCTTCCTGCCGACCACCACCGGCGCGCAGAACGGCACACTCGGCGTCAACTCAACCAGCCTGCTGTACAACGGGCTTTCGGCAACATTGACCGGCAATGGCATCGACTTCACGATCGCGCTGAATCCTACCTCCGGTTCCGTCGTGGCCGGTGACAGTGTCACCACCACCGGAACGCTCACGCCAATCGCCGGCTTTGCCGCGCCGCTGACGGTCACCTGCAATGTTGGCGGAGCGACCGCGGCGAATTGTGGCGCGGGCTCAGGCACCATCACGCCCGCCGCCCCTGCCTCCACCTTCACCGTCACCATGGCCACAACGTCGCAGTACGTCATCATCGGTTACGGGCTGGGCGGACCGGGATGGCTATGGCTGGTTGCTCTCCTGAGCGGCGGCATGCTCTGGTTTTCGCGAAGGCGCGCAGGCGTTGTCGTGCGCTGCTCACTCATGCTGCTTATGGTCGCGGCGACGAGTGCGTCGCTCTCAGGCTGCTCCGGCAAGTTGCCCGCGAAGAACGCCGCGTACACCGGCCCTGGCAGCTATACGATCACCGTCAGCGCGACGGACGGGTTCCTGGTGCACACGGCCACGTACAAACTGACGGTCACAGCGAAGTAGCAGCGAAGCATCGACCGGAAGCCCGGGTTCATGCTCCGCTGAGCTATCTCAGCACCTGAATGGCAGCTGCGCCAAGCCCGAATCCTCCAATGATCGTCGAGATATTCGAGAGGTTGCGCAGCACCGCAGACTTCTGGATGATGGGCGGGACCACGATCGTATCGCCCGGATAGATCACTACATTGTCGAAGTCGCGGCCCGCAAAAATCGCGCGCTCGGCGAACGTGCCGTTTTGTTTGCTCACCACCGAGCCATCGGCGCGCAGCACGAACTCCCGCTTGCGGTCGCCGACGCGATCCGGACCGCCGGCCTGCCGCAGATAGTCCTTCACCCGCCCGCCCTTCACATAAAGGAATGCATTCGCGTTGTAGACCTGACCTTCTACCGCAACGGTGGAAGGCACGCGCGGCACTACAAAACGATCGCTGTCCTGCAGCGGAATGTCCGGCAGCGCATCAAGGCCGGCGGCATCCGGCTTCAGCGGCAGCACGATGCGGCCATTGGGCTGGGCGGCGCGCAGGCGCGCAACCACGCCGCGTGCCTCGTTGGCTGAGGCGGCCGCCGCAGCCACATCCTGCGCGGTCAAAGCCGCGGCGGCGTTCGCCGTATTATTCGCCGAAATCTGCGACTCCAACTCATCGGCAAACTCATTCAGCCGCTCCTTTTGCAGACGCCTCACGGCATCGCGCGTGAACTCCGAGGCGAACAGATCCGCATTCGGCGTCAGCCCACCGGCGCGCGCTACCAGTTCGCGCAGCGTCTCGCCGGGGTGAACGCTATAAGTACCCGCGGCAACGAACTCGCCCTCCAACTTGACCAACTTCGTCTGCTGGTCGCTTGGCACGCGGATGTCCGCCTTGGAAAAGATCGTGACCACATCGCCCGGCAGCAGCGCCAGGTCCTGCGCGGGATCGCGGTCGAGCACGGCCTTCGAAAGATTGAATGGGAGCAGCGAGGTGGTCAGGTCCTCAGCGCTCTGCCGCTCAATCACCGCGTATTGCCAGTCAAGCTCCGGCGCGGCGAGCACCACCTCGTTCCTGGGCGCAAAGTCAGTATTTCCGAACGTAACTGCAGTGCCGACGGAGGTGCCCCCGCCGCTGCTGCCACCTCCGCCGTTACGCTGCTGGATCGGCTGCTGTGCCAACGTGCCGGACTGCTCGGACGCGCCAGTCGGCACCAGGGTTGGAGATTGTGCCGTCTGGATGCCGATGCCAGCGCCGGTCGCGGAGCCATACTCGGAAGGCGTCGTCGAACCGGCCGCAATCGCCGGGTAAGGGGTAACCGGGCGCATCTGGAGCGCGGAGGACTGAGGCTCCGTCCGCCCCAACTCCACCAGCCTCCGGTAGTAATCACGTGTCACCAGCATGTCGCGGTTGGGAATCAGGTCGGAGATGCGCATGCCCTCGTGCCATTGATATCTGCCAGGGTTGGCCACATTGCCGCGCAGCGTCACCGCATCCTTGAAGCGGCTCACGATGGAGTCAGCCGTGATGATGTCGCCGTCCTGCGCCACAGCTGTATTGGCGGCGTTCAGAGCTACTTCGGTCATGCTGCGCTCAGTGTGATTCGCGATGCGCTCGATGCGCAGCCGCGAATTGGCCGCGGTGTTGGTGAGGCCGCCCGCCAGCTCCAGCGCCTGCGCGATCGTCGTGTCGCCGCGCAGCTCATAAATCGCAGGGGTATTCACGCTTCCGGAAATTGCCACCTGCGGCCCCACATTGGGAATAAAAATTACGTCGCCCGGCTGCAGCGGCACGTCTTTCGATTTGTCGCCCCGCAGCAGCAGGTCGTAAAGATCGAAGTGCGTCACGGTCGTGCCGTTGCGCTTCAGCTGGATGTCGCGCAGGCTGCCCTGCGGCAGCGGACCGCCGGAGGCGAAAAGCGCGTTGAGCAGTGTGCTCAGCGAACTGATGGTGAAACTGCCAGGTTTGCGCGCCTGCCCCACAACGAACACCTGGATCGATCGAAGCTGGCCGAGGTTCACGTTCAGATCGAAGTTGCGATACACCCGTGTAAGCTGCGAGCGCAGAAACTGCTCGATCTGCGAGAACTGCAACCCGGCCACATGGACTGTGCCAACCTCGGGCAGCGCGATGGAACCGGTGCGGTCGACGACAAAATTGCCGTGCTGGTTCACCTGGCCCCAGATTTGAATGCGCAGTTCGTCGCCAGGCCCAATGACGTAGTCCGGAGTGACCGGGATATCGTCTACGGGCGCGAAGGTGGAGGGCGGGTTGGAGAATAGCGACGCACCGAAGATAGGCAGCATGCGGCCCACGCTGGTGGCAACAACCTGCTGAAACTCGGTCGGCCGAGGCGGCGGGAGCCTCAGTTCTCCTTGCCGGTTGGCGGAATTGGGTGGATAGGCATTGCGCTCCTGCGGCGAATATTGTCCGCGGCCCTGCGTGTCGGATCTGGTGCCGCGCTCCGGTTGAGGAGTAATGTCCGTGTCGCGCATCAGGGCGCCAGGCGCTGGGCAGGGATCCTGCGCAGTGCAGTATTGCGGTGCGGTCTGGGGTTGCGAGAGATCGCCCGCACCCTGCGGCTGCACAGAGTCCATCGTGCTTTGATCCGTGGTCCCGGCGGGAGAAAGCTGCGCCTGCGAGGGAAGACCACACAGAGCAATGCACGCCACACAAATCGCCAGCCGGGCCACGCCGGCACCCACCCGAACGGTCGAAAGAAAAGACGAGTTGCGGCTTGACGGGTAGGCCACGCGGAAGAAGCAGTTGCTGGATAGATCCACGAAATCTCGATCCTGTCGGAGTGAAGCGTTTTCATGCCCCGAACATGGCTACGACGGACGCAAACGCGGCTCGGGGTCCGGAATCAGTTTACCTTGACCGCCAAACGGACAACCGCAAATCCAACCGGCGCACGGCACAGGTAAGCGAGCCGATTAATAGAGCTGACGATCTCATCCCGCCGCTACCGATCGGGGCATGTCTCCGCCATCATGCGACGCAGAGACTCCTGCCACTCCGGCATACGGCAGCCGAACACCCGCTCCAGTTTCCTGCAGTCGAGCCGCGAGTTCTTCGGCCGTCGCGCCGGAGTTGGATATTCCGATGTCGGGATAGGCTCAATCCGCGCCGTCCTGCCGTCCGGCCGATTCTTCTGGCCCTCCGCCACGATGGCCTGCGCGAACCCAAACCATGTCGTCTCGCCTCCGCCGGTCGCGTGATACACGCCGCTAAGCGCCCCTACCGCATCCTCCAGAGATCCGGCAACCGGCTCCAGTCGCGCCATGACATGCGCTGTCATGCGAGCCAGTTCCTGGCTCCATGTAGGTGCGCCGTGCTGGTCGTTGACAATGCGCAGCACATCGCGTTCGCGCGCCATGCGCTGGATTGACAGCAGAAAATTCTTTCCTGTCGCCCCATATACCCAGCTGGTGCGGAAGACGAGATACGCCGTGCCAGTGGCCGCAAGCGCGCGCTCCCCTTCGAGTTTCGTACGGCCATAGACATTCAGCGGGCCGGTCGCGTCCGTCTCCACATAGGGCGCGTCCTTCTCGCCGTCGAATACATAGTCGGTGGAAAAGTGGACGACCGCTGCGCCAATCTTCCTGGCTTCCTCGCCAAAAACGCCGGGCGCAACGGTATTGATCGCCCGCGCAAGCTCTGGCTCGCTTTCGGCCTTGTCTACGGCGGTATACGCGCCGGCACTCACAACCCAGTGTGGTTGCACTTCGCGCATTGTCCGCCGAATCGAATCCGCATGGGCCAGGTCCAACTGGCTGCGGTCCGGCGCAATTACCTCGCCCAGCGGAGCCAGCGTCCGCAGCAGTGCGCCGCCTACCTGCCCGCTCGCGCCGGTCACGAGCAATCGCGGGCGCCCATCCACTGCACGCATCAGAAAACCTTCTCTTCCAGCACGCGCCGCAGATAGGCGCCATAACTGCTCTTGCCCAGCTTCGCCGCCTGGGCTTCCATCTGCGCTGCGTCAATATATCCATTGCGGTAGGCGATCTCTTCAAGACATGCCACTTTCAATCCCTGCCGCTGTTCAATGGTATGGATGAACGAGGAAGCTTCCAGCAGCGAGTCGTGCGTGCCCGTATCCAGCCAGGCCATGCCACGGCCCAGCACCTCGGTGGTCAGCTGGCCCCGCTCGAGATAGCGCCGGTTTACGTCGGTGATTTCCAGCTCGCCTCGCGCCGAGGGCTTGATCGTCTCCGCGATGCCTGTAATCTGGCCGTCATAAAAATAAATGCCCGTAACCGCATAGCGCGACTTCGGTTGCTTCGGCTTCTCTTCGAGCGAAATTGCCTTGCCCTGCGCATCAAACTCCACTACGCCATATCGTTCGGGATCCTGAACCGGATAGGCGAATACCGTCGCGCCTTCTTTGCGCTCGGCCGCGGTGCGCAGCAGCTTGGCGAAATCGTGCCCGAAGAAGATGTTGTCTCCCAGCACCAGGCAGCATCCCTCGCCCGCGAGAAAATGTTTGCCGATCAGGAACGCCTGCGCCAGCCCGTCGGGCGACGGCTGCACCGCATACCTCAGCCGGACCCCCCACCGTTCACCATCGCCCAGCAGCTGTTCGAAGCGAGGGGTGTCCTGCGGCGTGGAGATGATGAGAATGTCGCGAATGCCCGCCAGCAGCAGCGCCGACAACGGGTAGTAGATCATCGGCTTGTCGTACACCGGAAGGAGCTGTTTCGAAACTACCTCCGTCACCGGATGCAGCCTTGTTCCCGATCCACCGGCCAGCACAATTCCCTTCATCGCATTCTCCTGATGCGCATCGTCATTGCAACCCTCATCGGGCCGCTCCGCGTTCCGCATAGTTGGCTTCAGTCCATTTGCGATACTCGCCGGTCACAATTTTCTCCACCCACGATGGGTTGCTGAGATACCACTCCACCGTCTTGCGCAGGCCGGTCGCGAAGGACTCGCGAGGGTGCCATGCCAGCTCGCCCTGCAGCTTGCGGCAATCGATCGCGTACCGCCGATCGTGTCCCGGCCGGTCCTTCACGTAGGTGATCAGCTTGTCATGCGGCGCGCCTGCCGGATGCAGCTCATCCAGCGCCGCGCATAAGGTCTTCACCACATCGATGTTTTTCTGCTCGTTCAGACCGCCGACGTTATACGTTTCTCCTGTGCGCCCCTTCTCCAGCACCCTAAGGATCGCATCGCAGTGGTCCGCGACATAAAGCCAGTCGCGCACATTCTGGCCATCGCCATACACCGGCAGTGGCTTCCCGCTGGTCGCGTTGTGGATCATCAGGGGAATCAGTTTCTCGGGAAACTGGTATGGGCCGTAATTGTTTGAGCAGTTCGTAGTCAGCACTGGCAGGCCGAAGGTGTGAAAATACGCCCGCACCAGATGGTCTGACGCCGCTTTCGACGCCGAATACGGGCTGTTCGGGCGGTATGGCGTCTCTTCGTGGAAACCCGCCTCATCCGGCCCCAGCGATCCATAGACCTCATCCGTCGAGACATGCAGGAAGCGGAAACTTTCCCGCGACGCGCCGCTCAACGCCTTCCAGTGCTTCAGCGCCGCATCGAGCAGCGTGAATGTCCCATTCACATTGGTCTCAATAAATGCAGCAGGACCGAGGATTGACCGATCCACGTGGCTCTCCGCCGCAAAGTGAACGATGGCGTCGGGTCTGTGCTCGGCGAGCAACTTCGCCACCAGCTCTCTATCGAGGATCGACCCATGGACGAATGTGTGCGCGGCATTGTCCTGGAGCGATGTCAGGTTCTCAAGATTTCCCGCATAGGTCAGCGCGTCGAGGTTAACAACTGTGTGTCCGCGGCGCACCGCTTCCAGAACAAAGTTGCTGCCGATGAAGCCTGCGCCTCCCGTCACCAACAACAGCTTCGAACCCGACATGTCACCTCTCACCATCTTCATTTTATTCGGGTCATGCCAACCTTGATGCCCAATGCGAATCACCCAAGAGCGGAACTCGCGTAGGTCTCCGCCTGGGCCAGCGGCACGCCGGCCGCGTCTTTCGTCGAGAGCGTCGGCTCCCCTTCGAGCGGCCATTCGATCCCTATCGCCGGATCGTTCCACAGCAGCGACCGTTCGTACTCGGGAGCATAGAAGTCGCTGGCTTTATACGCCACCTCAGCGAAGTCGCTCATCACCAGGAACCCGTGGGCGAACCCCGGCGGCACCCACAGCATCTTGCGGTTCTCCGCACTCAGCACCAGCCCGAACCACTGCCCGAACTGCGGCGAGTCGCGTCTCAGGTCGACCGCCACGTCGAATATCTCGCCGCGCAACGCGCGCACCAGCTTTCCCTGTGGATGCTTGAGCTGGTAGTGCAAACCGCGCAGCACGCCTTTGCCGGAGCCTGACTGGTTGTCCTGCACGAATCGCGTCGGCAGCCCCAGCTCGCGAAACCTCGCCTCGTTGTAGGCCTCAAAAAAAAAGCCGCGCGCGTCGCCGAACGTCTTCGGCTCCAACACCACCACGCCCTTCAATGACGTCTCCGTCTTCTGCAAGCAATTCCTCGCTCTGGTCGATCCGCTCAATCGAGCGTGATCATAATTTTCCCGAAAGCCGACGGGTTCTCGCTCCACTTGCGCAGCATGCCTGGAGCCTCGTCCAAAGAGACGGTCGCGCCAATCGCGTCGGCGACCGGAAAGCGACGGCCCTCAAGCATCCGGATTACCTCTTCAAAGTCGCGCGGCAAGGCATTGCGCGACCCCATGATGTCCAGCTCCTTCAACACGAATAGCCGGGTCTCATAAGTCACGGCCTCCTTCGCGTAGCCGATGTATACCACGCGGCCCGCAAACGCGACCTCATCCACCGCCGCGCGAAACGTGTCCGGACGTCCGATCGCCTCGATGATCACATCCGGCCCGTGGCCGCTCGTCAATTCCTCCAACCGCGCATGCACATTTTCGCGCCCGGAATGCACCACCTCGCGCGCGCCTGCCTTGGCCGCCACCTCCAGCTTGTGATCGTCAATATCGATGCCGATCACCTTCGCGCCGCGGAACGCCGCCGCCGCCACGGCGCCCAACCCCACGCCGCCACACCCGAAGATCGCGACGACATCGTCAGCGGTCACGCGTCCCCGCGACACTGCATGGCAGCCAACCGTCAATGGTTCGACCAGGCACAACTCTTCGATCGACAGCGGCGCCGCATACAGCTTCTCCACAGGCATCGCCATCCGCTCGCGCAGCGCGCCATCGCGCTGCACCCCAAGAGTCTGATTGCGTTTGCAGGTATTTACGCGGCCCTGTCTGCAGGACGAGCACACCCCGCAACTGGTATAGGGCGACATCGTCACATCCATGCCGCCGGCCAGGCCGAAGTCATTCGCCGGCACATGCTCCAGTGTCGCGGCGACCTCGTGCCCGGGAATGCGCGGATAACTCACCAGCGGGTTGGTCCCGAGATAGGTCGCCAGGTCGGTGCCGCACATGCCAATGCGACGCACCCGCATGGTCGCATGGTTCGGAGGGGCAGCCGGCTCCTCCACCTCGGTCACGCGCGCATCCCCTGGCCGCTCGATCACCAACGCCCTCATGCCCTCTGGCTTCCTCCGCCGACACACACGCAAACCACCTCAGTATACGGGGCTCGCTCCCGCGCTCACTGCGGTCTTACCCTTGCGTTCCGGATACAGCGTGAACTGAAATGTTGCCACCGTGTCGCTCTGCTGGCCGGTCTTATAAATCGGCGCCTTCCACCACTCGTGCTGCACATCTGCCGAGATTTCGAGCGCTTCGCCCACACGCTTCACCACGTGCACATCAAAACTGTTCTGCGTCGTACCGCCGGGAATAAAGTCGTCAGCAACTTTGTTGTGCTTGAACGAAGTCTGCACCATTTCCATGGGAGACAGGTGATAGGTCAACCATGCCTGTCCGCCCTGTCCTTCGCGGCCAATTGCATCGCCCATCAGATTGCCTTTGTTCGTATAGCCCTGCGGCTGTACCCGCTCGAAGTACATGTATTGACCTAGCCCGCTGCGGCCCGCGTCTACGTTCGTAAGCGCGCCCTCGAACCGCGCATCGAAGCGCTCGGTTCCCGGTATGCGCGCCAGGTACAGTCCGGGCCGTACGGCAGCATGACGCGGCGCATCGATCGGGCTGATGTCGTCATGCACCATCGAATCGGTATACAGCGTCATCCAGTGGTTCAGCCAGGGAAGGCGCCAGCTGAAATCAAAGGATGCGAACCGTGCGCCGGGATCATTGCGCGAAAATTTTACCGCGTCTGTCGTGTTCGCTGTGCTGAAAAAGCTCTTTAGAAAGCTATGCAGCGTGATCGGTTCGTCGCAGGGTGCATACGTGGCATTCGGCGGAGGCGTCAGTTGGCACCCCCGTCCCTTCCCGCCCCAGATGACGCTTCGTTCAAAGCCAAACTCGACATTGGGCGTCGGATTGAAGTTAAGCTTCTCCACATGCAGCCATGGATCGCGGGGCGCAGAATGCCCCTTCAAACTGCCCACGAAAAAGTCGTACCGGAACGGCCCCACCAGCCGCGACAAAAAAGGAATAAACAGGGGCTCTGTGCGGTCGATCTGGAAGGCGTAAATATTCTCCGCATTGTTCGAATACATGAACGCGCCGCCCACCGTCGGCGCCAGCCAGTGATCGCTTTTGCCGAACGAAATCTCATGGTTCAGGATGCGATAGGAAAGGTTCACCTCCAACAACCGGAAGGTATTCGTCTGCATGACCGGGCCGGCAGGTGTTATCAACGCTGCCAGATTGCCCGGCAGCGGATAAGGGGTGGACGCTGCATCGATCGCAGCCAGCTGCGCCACCAGCCCCGGCGAATATCCTGCGGCACTCGGCGCGTGCTGGTACTCGCCGCGCGCAAAGAGGCTGAAGCGCCCAAACTCCGCACTGCCGGCCGCGCCATCCACGGTGTTGAACCCCGGCTGATAAGGCCGCCCATAGTCGTTCGCGATCGTCTGCCCAAGGTGAAAGCTGTCACGCAGCGCCAGACCGCCGATTCCCTGCAACCGCGTATACATCTGTTCGCAGCCGTAGGAAAAATCCTGCCTCGCACCGCCCGGCTGCTCATCGTCTTCGCTGCCGACCTCACGGCGAACCGACGCGACAATCTCAGCCGCCTGCGAGCCAGTCTCGACCTGTTCCTGTTGGTCCACGTCGTCCAGCATGCGCATGATGCTGCGCCGCGTCCACGGCCGCACCCCGAGAAAGGCAGTATCCAGATATCCCAGAGCATGCAGCCTGGCCAGCGCGGGGTAGATCCAACTGTCCATTGGCACATAGACATCGGCCGGCCGTGCTGTTCCGGGCCCGGTCCTACAGGCTGAGGATCCGACCGCTGCCCGCACCGGCAAAGCGATGCCCGTCAACAAGAGGCCGGCCGCAATACACAAACCGGCCGAGAAGAATCCTCGCCTCCCAGACGAACGGTTATGCTGCGCGCTACTCAACATGCAACAACTTGATCGTCTGTACAGGGTATTCATCCTGCTTGCATTCTAACTGCGATGCCTCGGCTCAAAACGCGCCGTGCGCGCGGCAATCTACTTCCCGAGAGGTCGCGTCAGCCCATTCAGGTCCGTGGCGGCAAGAAAGCGCTTCGTCTGAGCCGCCAGCTCCGCCCTTGCCACATCCGTCGGCTGGTTTGGATTGGCGTTCTCCGCCTTCAGCAGGACCCGCGTCGAGTGTCCAGGCCGGGCCTTCGCCCAGGAGAATCGGGGCACGTTGTAGATGAAGCCGAAGTGAGTCCGTCGCGTTACAAATTCGCCGCAGCGCCCATCGCCGCACAGTGTCGTCGATTCCAGCATCTGGTTCACGCCGTCGTTGTAGAGCGCGGAACTGAATTCCACCGGTGCAGCCGCGGTTTGTGCTGTCACCTGTCCCTCCCATACAGGGGTCTCCGCCCGCAGCGAGTGACAGATGAGGGGGTTGTGCCAGTCCGATACCGGCGACATACCGATCGCAATCGGAGTTCCTCCCCCAATTGGAGAGTATTGAGCCCACAGATAGACGACCATGCCGCCGCCTCCGGTCTCATTCCAGGTGCGCTGTAACGCATACTGTCCGATCTTCCGCGGAAACGGGTTCAGCCCTTGCGGCAGAGAAGGGGCATGCCCGATCGCCAGTGCCTGCGGCACGGTGAACCAGGCAGCAATCGCCATCGCAGACATCGCAGCAAAGCGCATCCACTGTGCGCGCGATATTTTTGCCTCATCTGCCGGAGGCGTCGCAATGGCCGACGGCTGACTGGAGCGCCGGTCGCGCAGCCAATGAATCACCGAGAACAGGAGCATCGCCGCGAACAAAAACAATCCCGCACCAATGACGTAGTCCGCCTGCTCTGCCTTGTTCTGCAGGCTCGGAAAGTGCAGCGCCACGATGTAATAGAGCAACAAAAAACAAAGACGCAGCAGGTTGAACACATATCCCAGCAATATGGCGCCGATCGTCACCAGTCCGGTTGCCGCCCAGCGGAAGCGGTAGAAATAGCCCGCAACCAGCGCGATCAGGCCCATCGTCATCGAGCCGCGAAGACCGTTGCATCCCGGCGCGATGAACATACCGAAGTCCGGAGTGAACATCAGCCGCAGATGGTCCGGCGTCAGCGGATGGCCGAGATGGATCGCCAGGCTGCGCGCTACCTCCGCCGAGACACGCTGCAGCGGCAGATCGACCCAAAGGCTGAATGCATGCGGAATTGGATTCGCGAGGACCAGCATCAGCACCGGGAAGAGAGCGGCGCGCAGCAGCCGCACGCCACCTGACAGGAGCACGACGCCTGCTCCATACACAAGAAGTACAAGCCACGACGGCGGGAAGGTACGCGAATCCTCCGGCGACAGCATCAGCACAAGGTTGGCTCCGCCCTCCACCCATGTGCCAAGCAGTGCCGCCAGCAGCAGCAGCAAACCCCACCACGTGCCCTCTGCCCGCCAGCCAATTCCCTTCCACGCTCGCAGGATCAGCGCCAGGCTTACCACCGGAACCACCATTCCTACAGATTTCAGAGCATCCGTGGTCCACAGCCCCCACAAGGTAATCGCGCTGGGTGCGATGATGGACAGCCCTAGAATTGCGACCGCCACGGAAACGACAGCGACCTTCCGTGGCGACATCTGCGCCTCGGTGAGAGGTTGCGTTTCTGGCTGAACAGCGGAAATTGCCGGCATGTCTCTTCTCCCCGAGAATGCGGTGCGGCATTCCGGTCAAGAATATCCCAGGCGCTTGAGGCATGACATGCCACTTTGGTAAGCGACTTCGGTACGCCATAGGCAACAACCGATCGCAGTAGAATCGCCTTCATGGACCTCGCAGCCATTCAGGCCGCCCTCCGCGAAGTTTCCCTCGACGGCTGGCTCTTTTACGACCATCATCATCGCGACCCGCTCGCCGCGCGCATCCTTGGCCTTTCGCCATCCGCTCACGTCACGCGCCGCTGGTACTACTTCGTGCCTGCGTCGGGCGAGCCGCGGAAGCTCGTCCACCGCATCGAGCCGGCGAGTCTCGATTCGCTGCCCGGCGCCAAGGCCGAATACTCCTCCTGGCAGGAGCTGGAATCGGAGCTGCAGGCGATGCTCTCCGGCGCGACGCACATCGCCATGCAGTATTCGCCGCGTAATGCGATCCTCTACGTTTCGATGGTCGACGCCGGAACGGTCGAGCTGGTCCGCTCCTTCGGCAAGGAGATCGTCAGCTCCGCCGACCTCGTGAGCCAGTTCGAGGCCGTGCTCAGCGATGATCAGATCGCCACGCATTACGTCGCGCAGCA
>Ga0134125_10001023_pt1 | contig 35659 bp, 29 predicted proteins | sample KB31751_FD_96464 | JGI IMG/M metagenome (GOLD analysis project Ga0134125, IMG submission 96464) | Terrestrial soil microbial communities with excess Nitrogen fertilizer from Kellogg Biological Station, Michigan, USA - KB3-175-1 | ecosystem: Environmental > Terrestrial > Soil > Unclassified ...
CCCGCGGTGGCGACGTGCGCCACTCGCAAGCTGACATTACCGCCGCAGTTCGCGATTTGAATCACCAGCCGCAATTCACGTTCGAAGAAGGATTGAGGCGAACGCTGGACTGGTACCGGTCGAACAGGGGATAGCGGCGAGCGACCAGACTTCATGGGGGCCTCCTTGCTCGGGTTGAGACTTGCTATTCGAGAACAGCAATACTCGATGCAATGGTGTTTGCGATAAAAGCCGAAGTCCGTGATCTGCGGATGACTCTTGAGTTCACCGAACAAAAGACGATGTACGGCGGTAAGCATATCGCGGAGGGTGACACGCTTTTCATTTTCGCCAGTGAGAACCAGGGTGGGCGAGGCCTCATAGCTCGCGGTGTCGTATCCGCGGCTGAACCGGTCGCGAGGAAGCCTGATGCGGTCCGCGAAACCCCTCGAGTCAGTCTCACCGTGAGACGCATCGAGGCTGCAAAACGGCCATTAGGGCGGAGCGAGCTGAAGTACTTCAGCGATTGGAAAAATGGCCGACCCGAAACCGAACTGAATTTCAAGTTCTATCGCCAAGCAACAAACAAGATTGTCAGCGTGTCCAATCATACGGCAGCTTTCCTCAATAGTTTTTTCTGACGTGGCACGTTGGGCGGCAGATCGCAACGAAGATGTAGCCCATTCGTGTGCCATGCCGAAACGGAGCCGTGAGCGTCAGCGAACTTGACCGGTTGCGCTCTCTATATTTAGGGCGCTTAGGCTTAGAAGCTTTAGACGATCAAAAACACCGATGCCTTAACGAAGCGACATTGAGCCTATGCACTCTGATTTGCGATGCCGATATCCGACGGCTGGGCACCGACGGGAATCATTGCGAATAGCGGAATGCCCCGCAACGTCAAAATACCGGAGGGCAGAGAAGATGCGCCCCTGCGGTTGCGGCTATTCAAGACTTCGGGAATGCGAATCACTGCCAGATCGCCGCTGCCGTTGTCGAGCACCAGCGCATACTGCTGATCGGGAGTAATTACGATGCGTGACGGATTACTGCCTGTCAACGTCAGCGCCATAATCTTCCGGGTATCAATGTTCAAGATTGTGACTTCCGGCCCCGAGCGGCTGGCGACAAAGAGATACCGTGGATTATCGGAGCACGCCATCGCACCTGGCTCGCGTGCAGCGAGCACCGTCTGGTCTACTTCTACGGTGTTGTATACGTAGACAATTGAGATGGCATCCATTCCCGGTCCGGAAATAAATAGCTGGCCATCTTTAGCGCCGAAAGCAAGGTTTTGCGGCTGCATCGGCACGGGCAATTCGCATACGGTCTGCAACGAATCAGTATCGAGTACAACCAGGCTCCGCTGCCCGTAGTTCGCAACAAAAATCAGCTTTCCGTCGCGCCGAAAACGAAGGCCGCCTAACTCTCCTTCCAACTCGCATTTTCGGCGGACCCCATTTTCCAGGTTTATCAATTCGACAATTCCAGATTTCCCTCCGGAGAGGGCTGCATATGTGTTGCGGCTACCAGCATGTGTTCCGATATCCAGACCCGCCGCGGGAGCCTGAAGCCGGACGCGGCGCTCCGGCCGAAGATCGGAGAGGTTTGCCACAACCAGTTCCCGATTGACCGAAGAGACGGTTACCAACCGGGGATTTTGCTCCGCCGTCAAGCGGAGAAAATCGAGTTCGCCGCTTAAGCGCGCGGAAGCTCCTGAAGATTCCCGGGTGTTTGGGTTCACGGCGTGGACGGTTCCGTTGGCAGGAGTCAACACATAGGCGGTATCGCCGCTGGTTGCCACCATGCTGGGGGCGGTTCGGAATTCCCTCCGGCCATCCAATTTGAACGTATTCAGGTTTACAATTGCGATACTGTTGTCACCGGCAAGCGAAATTACAGCGAATCCAGGGAAGCCAGTCGCGTGACGACCGCCGCACGCCGCAAGCCCCGCCATTGGAGCGAGAGCCAACCACCGCCGGCGAGTGAAAACAGGACGATTGCCCGCTCCAGTGGCCCGGCTCCGATACATTATCGTGTCTCCTTGTATAGTCCTATGGTACTCTCGGGATTGATCTCGGGGAGTACCTACCCTAACTGTATTTGCACGTGAGACTTACATGCCCATGTAAGTCTTGGCGCGACGGAGCGGCTCCCGGTCCACACGGAAAGACCACAGCTTCTTCATGAATTTCAGGTCCGTCTTTAGCCTTATTTCATCTGACCTCGCTATTGACCTCGGCACCGCGAACACGCTGGTGTTCGCCAAAGGAAAAGGGATCGTTGTCAACGAACCCTCCATTGTCGCCATAAATAAGACCAACGGCGAAGTAGAAGCCGTGGGCCGCGAGGCCAAAGACATGCTGGGCCGCACGCCCGGCAATATCGTCGCCATCCGCCCAATGAAAGACGGCGTTATCGCCGATTTCAAAGTGACAGAGCGCATGCTGAACTACTTCATACAGAAGGCGCACGGCCGCAAGATGCTGGTGCACCCGCGGATTGTCATTGGCGTTCCCAGCGAAATTACTCAAGTGGAGCGCCGGGCCGTTGTCGATTCCGCTTACCGCGCGAAAGCGAGTGAAGTGCATCTGGTGGAACAGGCCATGGTGGCTGCAATCGGCGCGGGTTTGCCCATTACCGAACCTTCAGGCAACATGGTAGTGGATATCGGCGGCGGCACCACGGATGTCGCCGTGATCTCTCTTTCCGGCATTGTCTATTCGCGGTCGGTGCGCGTCGCCGGCAACGAAATGGACGACGCGATCATGCAGTATTTGAAGCGCAAGTACAATTTACTGATAGGCGAACGGACGGCGGAACAGATAAAAATACAGCTCGGTTCGGCATTCCCGCTCGACCGGCCGGCGACGATGGAAATCAAGGGCCGCAACTTGATTGAGGGTGTCCCCAAAACGGTCACGATTGGCGATGCCGAAATCCGCGATTCCCTTGCGGACTGCGTCTCGACAATTCTTAACGCTATCCGGGTTGCCCTGGAGAGAACTCCTCCGGAGTTAAGCGCCGATATCAGTGACCGTGGCATTGTTCTCACGGGAGGAGGCGCGCTGCTAAAAAACCTCGATCACCGGATTCGCGAAGAAACCGGCCTGCCCGTTTCCATAGCGGAAGACCCGCTTGCTTCGGTCGTTCTTGGCACGGGCAAAATGCTGACCGATTTTAAATTGCTCCGGCGCATTATTCTTGATTAACTTTTTTGAGTTTTCGCGTGCCGCGGTTGTGCGATACCGAAATCGCAACTTATTCTGAGAGTGAGATATGGCTGTTGGGCAATATAACAACGCCAGCCATCGCGAGAGCTCGCGTTTTGAGGAGCGCCGTGTTGTCGAGGCTATTCTTAGCCGCTATCGCAATCTGCTTGTATTAGCGATTGTCGTGGTCGCGCAGTTGGTGTTATTGGCCTGGCAGGTGAAGACTAATCAAAACGTACGCCTGATCCGGGTTTGGGCCGTTACGGCTGTTACCCCAATGGCGGGAGTTATTGAAGCCGTCCGGCGCAACACCATTGGGTTTCTCGAAGATTACTTCATACTTCTGGACGTTCGGGAGCAGAACCGCAAACTGCGGACCGAGAACGGCCAGCTAAAGCTTGAAAACGTGTATTACCGCAATCAATTGCAAACCGCTGACCGGGCCAAGGCGCTAAGCGCGTTTCAAGCACAAACTCCATCGAAAACAGTGGCGGCGCGGGTGATCGGCAACACCACCGCTTCCTCCGCGCAGGCGGTCTTCATCGATAGAGGCTCAACCAGCGGTATTGAAACGGGGATGGCCGTCGTCACTCCCGACGGCATTGTGGGCAAGGTCGTGGCCGAATATCCATTGGCGTCGCAGATATTGCTCGTGACGGATCCTACCTTTGCCGTCGGCGTGGAATCGCAAAAAGGCCACATTCACGGAACGCTTCAATGTAACGGAGCGAATTGCCTGGTGGACTTCGTTCAGAACGAGGAAAAGGTGGCTTCCGGTGAATGGTTCTACACTTCGGGCGAAGATCGCATTTTCCCGAAGGGCTTCCCCGTGGGCACGGTTTCGTCCGTGAAGCCCGGACAATTCATGAAGGAGATTCACCTGGCGTTGAGTGGCTCGCCAAACGCGACTGATGAGGTGCTGGTCATTCTTCACGGAGTGCATCAGCAGATACCGACGACGCCCCCACAGCAGCACATGGCCAAACCACTGCCTCCGCCACCGGACGACGCGAACGGAACCGCGGAGACGCCAAAACTTTCCACCGAGGCCGACAGCATTAAGCAGAAATACATTGCGATCGGCGAAGAAGAAAACCATACTTTCGGCGGTGTGGGGTCCAATATCCCCAATTTCAACCTTACTCAGCATCCGGCTGGGCAGGCGTCAGCTCCAGCCGCGACGCAAGCGCAAAAACCGGCTTCATCTGCAACGCCCGCGGAGAAAGCGCCGGTAAAGGCAGCGGCGCCTAAGCCCTCCGGCAATGCTTCAAATCAAGCATTCGCCGATGCCCTGGGGGCGCGTCAATCTCCCGGGTCTCAGCCGGCGCATCCTCAACCGCCAAAGCCGAAGGCGGTATCACCCGCGTCTCCAAACAACGGGACTCCTTTACCTTTGGGCGCTCCGCGCAAGAAAGTCACCGCGCCGCCGGCAAGTGGTCCACCGCAATGACGGAATACAGCGAGTCTCTACTACGGAAATCTCGTGAAAACTGGTTTGGCCGTTTTCAGGTGGTGGTGCTGGTGGCAATCACGCTGGTCGCCATTATTGCCCAGGTTTATATTCCGCGGCTGATTCCCAATACCGGCTTTCTTGAAATTCCGCTGTTACTGACCATTTATTTCGGCTTAATGCGGCACAATCAGCTCTCGGCGTTGTTCTTCGGCGCCTTTGTGGGGCTGGCGCAGGACTCATTGTCGAACTTGCCCTATGGCATGTACGGCATCGCAAAAACGCTGGTGGGTTATTTCGCCGCCTCGGTGAGCATGCGGTTCGATGTCGATAACATCTTTATCCGCTTCACACTTACCTTCTTCTTTTTCTTTTTCCATCAATTTTTCTACTGGATCATGCGCAGGGCGCTGCTTGGTCAGGTTGTGCCGCTAGATCCACAGAAAATTCTGCTGCAAGCGGCTTTAAACTCAGTAGTAGCCGTACCTTTGTATCTGATCCTGGATAGAATGAGGTTGTCAGGCGCGTAGCCCTCCACGCAGCGTCTGCAATGATTTGTGGCCTTAGTAGAAAGCCAGCGCGAGCGCGAGGAAGTTTCATCCGAACAGCTCTTACGCGACAATCCGAAAGCGGTAGCGGGTAAGATCGTCGTTTTTCAGTACGTTGTTGTCGCGGTATTCATCTTTCTCCTGTCCGCGTTTTGGGCGCTGCAGGTTCAAAATCCCGATTATTATTCCGAAGCAGCCGAACGGAATCGAGTGAAATCGACGCCGATTCTCGCGCCTCGCGGCAAAATTCTCGATCGTGACGGCCGGGTCATCGTGGATAACAAGGCGACTTATTCGCTGCTGTTAAACCGCGACCAACTGAAGTTCGAGCATCTTCCGGCGATTTCAGAAGCGCTCGGGCTTGATTTCAACGAACTGGCCGACAAGATTCACAAAATGGGATCGCGTCCGCAAATTGTCATTAAAGATGAGCTTACGCGGGACGAAATGGCGTGGGTAGAATCGCACCGCGACCCTTCCGCGTTTCCAGAAATGGAAGTTATTAAGTCATGGCGGCGGCTATATCCGCAAGATGGCTACGCGGCGCATGCCATCGGTTATGTTGGCGAAATCAGCGAAAGCGAGCTCGATCAGCCGCAGTTTATCGATTACCATCCGGGCGACATCATCGGTAAGGATGGCATCGAGAAGGAATACGATTCCACCCTTCGCGGCATTGACGGAGAACGGCGCGTGCTCGTGGACAGCATGGGCCGCGAGCGTCAGGTAGATAAGCCGAAGGATGCAACTCCCGGCAAGGATTTGACGGTAACGCTCGACCTGGATCTGCAATCGGTGGCCGAACTCGCGATGGATGGCAAGCGCGGCGCTGTGGTTGCTCTCGATCCGCGGTCCGGCGATGTTCTCGCGATGGTCAGCCGCCCTACTTTTGACCCCAACAAATTTACCGGGCGCATCAGCCGTGCCGATTGGCAGGCGATTGCCGGCGACCCGTACAAGCCGCTGATGAACCGCGCCATTCAGGCGGAGCTTGCGCCTGGATCCACATTCAAACCCATGGAAGGACTTGCAGGGCTGGAGACGGGTGTCATTGACGACGAGACCGATTTTCATTGCGCCGGTGGAGCGACTTTCTACGGCCACTATTTTGCTTGCCACTTAAAGGGTGGACACGGCAACATCTCTCTGCGCCGGGCTATTGCACAGTCCTGCGATGTCTATTTCTATAACGTCGGCAATCGCCTGGGCATCGATCGCATCGCTCAATATGCGGAGATGGCCGGGTACGGATCAAAAACAGGTATTGACTTGCCCAACGAGCGGGAGAGCACGATGCCTTCAACTCGCTGGAAAATGCGAAATTTCCGGCAGAAATGGTACGCAGGCGAGACCATTTCAGTTGCGATCGGCCAGGGAGCCGTCACGATTTCTCCGCTGCAACTTGCCACCGCTTTCGGTGGCCTTGCTCTTGATGGCCGATGGATGAGACCGCACATGGTGAGAGGAGCGAAACCTAGTCTGATCCGGCAGGAGCATTTTCAGCGAAAGAATTTCGAGGCTGTGATGGACGGGATGTGCGAAGTGGTGAATAACGGTGGAACAGGCCGCGCGGCCGTGCTGCCGAATATTACCGTTTGCGGCAAGACCGGCACTGCACAGCTTGCTTCCACGCAGCTTGCCCACAGCGGCAGGAAGAATCTTCAAAATAACGCGTGGTTTGTGGCCTTCGCGCCGCGCGAAAATCCTGAGATTGTGGTGGTCGCTCTGTTTGAAAACGGCGTTGAAAGCTATACCGCGGTACCGATCGTACGGGACGTTCTGAAAGCGTACTTCGACAAAAAGCAGCGCCTTCAAAAGGAGCGGTCGTTGACGGCGCGGGCACGGCCGCCATTGCTTCTTCCCGTAGCTATACCGGCAACATTACTGTTTGGAGATGTAGTTCATTGATGGCGCGGGTTTTTCGGGGCCTTGACTGGTACCTGTTGGTGCTCACGCTGCTGCTTTGCGCCTTCGGGGTTCTCCAGATCTACAGCGCCACTCACGGAACTAAATGGCAGGATGCCTGGTGGAAACAGATTGTTTTCGTTGTTTTCGGCCTCGGTCTGATGTGGGTGATGAGTCAGATCGATTATCACTCGTTGGTTTCACGCGTTTTCCCGTTGTATGGTGTGACGATTGCGCTGCTGATTGTGACGATGACGGTGGGCAGCCGTGTATTCGGCTCGACGCGGTGGATAAGGGTAGCCGGATTTACATTCCAGGTCTCCGAGTTCGCCAAAATCGTCATTATTCTGCTGGTAGCCCGCTATTTGTCGGATATGCGGCACGGGCAAAGGATTGTCTGGCAGGATCTTATAAAGCTGGGCGGGCTGGTCGGGGTTCCCATGCTTCTGGTGATGAAGCAGCCGGATTTAGGCACGTCGCTAACCTATATCCCCATCTTGGTTTGTGGCATTCTGATGGCGGGAATGCGTATTAAGTATCTCCTAATCATCGCCTTGGCAATTTTGCTCGTGTTGCCCATCGGTTATCATTTTCTTAAGCCCTATCAGAAGGATCGATTGGCTAGTTTTATTGATCCCGAGCGGGACCCCAAAGGGGCCGGCTTTCAGGTGATCCAGTCGAGAATTGCTGTAGGCAATGGGGGAATGTGGGGGCGCGGCGTTACCCAGGGTTCGCAAACGCATCTTGGTTTTCTTCCCGTACCCCATACGGATTTCATCTTTTCTTCGTTTGCTGAAGAGCATGGATTTGTTGGAGTTGTAGTCGCGTTAGTTTTGTATTTTTTGTTCATCATGCAGATAGTGCAGAATGCCCAAATCGCCAGTGATCGCGAGGGTGTTTATATCTGCATGGGTATTGGCGCGTTGATGTTGTTCCACGTGCTGGTAAACGTGGGGATGGTTGTGGGTAGAATGCCCGTAGCCGGTATCCCGCTCCCCTTGATGAGTTCAGGGGGGTCAAATGTTCTTTCTGTGTTTTTAATGTTAGGCCTGGTGAACAGCGTCAGGCTGAGACGTTCCGTAACGACCTAGCTTTGCTGAAAGCGAGTTGGGCAAAATATAAAAGTTAGGGGTCGGACTGAGTAGGACATAGAATTTCGGAGTTGCTGAGAGCAAGTAGTGTTGGGTGAAGACCCAGTAGTAAGAAAACAGGAGGCGGGCGTCGCGAGCAAGACTCCGCGCGCATTCCTGGCAACAAGTTTTGCAAAGGCTTTGACCGTTCAAATCGTAGCCTCGTTTTCAGCGCCGAGTTTACTGTACTCTCGTCATCGGCCCCATTAAGGCGGTGATTGATATGAGTAAGGAATTGGTGATTAGCCGTAATCGCCATGAAACCAAGGTTGCTGTTCTGGAAGACGATCAATTAGTTGAAACATCTTTCCAGCGCGCCAATGAGTATTCGCTAGCAGGAAGTATCCATAAAGGACGGGTAACGCGTGTGCTGCCCGGAATGCAATCGGCCTTCGTGGATTTAGGTCTTGAGCGCGATACCTTCCTGTACGTTTCCGATTTTTTCGAAGAGCACCCGGATATTGACACGGTCTCCGATGAAAAGGAAGAGCGACGCCCGCGGCATGACCAACGGCGCGACCGCAATAGTGACCGCGATCGCAACGCAGACCGGGAACGCGTGGCCGAAACAGCGCGGCCCGTTCCGGTGGAAGCGGCGGGTAGTGAGGCGGCGAAAACTGATGCTCCTTCCGGCGAAACCTCCGCTGAAGGCGCTAATGAAACAAGAGAACGGCGCGGCCGCCGCTCCAGAAGGCGTCGTTCCCGAGGCAGAGGTTTTCCGGAAAACAAATACGCACAGCCTCCTTCATCCGATCAGAGCTTAGCTGCGGAAGAGACGGATGAAGCGGAAAGCGACGAAGCCGTGGAATTAGAATCTCATCCGGCAAGCGATGTTCTCATACTGCCCGGAGAGTCCCTGAAAAAGTATCGTCATTCCGAAGTGATTCCGGAGCTTTCCGAAAATGCGGGACTTGCGGTGGAAGAAGCGCTGGTTGGGTCGGATGAGGACGAATCGCGCGAAGTTCCTCCGGCCGGAGCGATTCCCGAATTGACCGATGAACTGGAAGAGAATGCAGGCGAGTCGGACGGCCCGTCTGGTGGTTCAGAAGACGTTGTGGAGCATACGGTATCGACCCTCTCAATTCACGAAGTGACCGAAAGCGAGAGTGCGACTCCGGATGCAGAAGATAGCGAGACGGAATCCGCCGAGATTGAATTTGAGTTCGCCGGAGAGCCGGACGAGCCCAGACTGTTAGTTCTCGACGCGAGCCCCGAGGCCGTAGAAGAGGCACTGGAGTCCGCCGAAGAAGGCATCAGCATCGAAGGCGACGAGACTGCTTCGGACGAGGGGCTGATGCGCCCCGAGGATGCGACCGAAGAGCAGGGGGGCGGCAAAGCGGAAGGGCAATCCGCCAGTGTTCGCGAGCAAAGCGGGCGTTATCCGCATCGTATTTCTCGCCGCAATCGCCGTCGTCGCGGCAAGTTCGGACAGAGTGGAACGGATCTGGCTAATGGCGGTGCCGGAACAGCCGTGTCGCCGGCCACGGAGCCCCGCACGGAGGAAGTGAAATCGCAGCGTGACGAACACGAGGCGCGCCCCGAACGGGCGTTCCCTTCCATCACGGAGCTTTTGAAGCCCGGCCAGGAAATCATTGTTCAGATTGCAAAGGAGCCTCTCGGACAGAAAGGCGCCCGCATTACGTCGCACGTGGCGCTGCCGGGCCGGTTCGTAGTGTTTATGCCGAGCGTTGAGCATCTTGGTGTCTCACGCAAGATCGCGAGCGACGAAGAACGCCATCGGTTAAAAAAGATTCTTCAGGCTCATCGCGCCGGCACAACCGGCGGCTTCATCGTTCGCACCGCCGGCGAAGGCCACACCGAAGATGAAATTGCCGCCGACATGAACTTTCTCTACAATCTCTGGCTCGACATACGCCAGAAAGCCGAGAAGCGGCCCGCGCCATTATTGCTTCATCACGATCTGGATGTCGTGCAGCGCATTCTTCGCGATCAGTTGACCGATGAATACAAAGCAATCTGGGTTGATAACGAAGAGACCTACGAAAGCGTTTTAAGCTTTGTCCAGCGGTTCCAGCCGGCGCTAGTGTCGCGCGTCAAGATGTACACTCGCTCCGCGCCTATCTTTGATGCCTTCAACGTTACGCAGGAGCTCGAAAAAGCGCTGCGGCCGAAAGTGTGGCTGAAGTCGGGCGGCTACATTGTCATCAATCAAACCGAGGCCTTAGTTGCTATTGACGTCAACACCGGCAAATTTGTTGGGAAATCGAATCGCCTGGAAGATACGATTGTCAAAACCAATACCGAAGCGGTAAAGGAAATCGTTCGCCAGATACGGCTGCGCGATCTTGGCGGCATTATCGTTGTCGATTTCATCGACATGGACGAGCGCAAGAATCGGCAGAAAGTGATGCAGGCGCTTGAAGAAGCCATGCGAGCGGATAAGGCACCATACAAAATTCTGCAATTTAACGATTTTGGGCTAGTGGCGATCACGCGCAAGCGCGTGAAGCAGAGCCTGGAGCGGACGCTCTGCGCGCCGTGCCCTTATTGCGAGGGTGCCGGTTATGTGAAGAGTGTACAAACGGTGATTAGCGAGGTTCTCATCGAGGCGCAAAAGATCGCGCCGGCGCTCGAAGGTAAAGACGCGATGCTACGCTGCAATCCCGACGTGGCGAAGGTGCTGAAATCCAAGGAAAATCAGTATCTGGAGGAGCTGGAAGAGATCCTCGAACGTCCAGTGCTCGTCACTAGCGATGCGCAGCTTCACCTGGAGAAGTTCGATTTGGCATAAACCGGCATAGCGTTCCGGCGAATGTTAGACTAGAGGCGGTTTGTGGAAGCGAACCGCCCACCCGATTGCACAGCCCTTGTTCCCAGCGGTTTGGTTAAAGCGATCGGTCCACAAAAGGAGAGATGGCCGAGTGGTTGAAGGCGCACGCTTGGAAAGCGTGTTTAGGGGAAACTCTAACGTGGGTTCGAATCCCACTCTCTCCGCCAGATTTAGCTTCTTTAAATCAACACGATACGTGTGCAACCCAGCTTTATCGGGCGATATCGGGTGATATCGAGCCAAAACCCACTCTCTCCGCACTTTTCCCTCGCTTGACTCCTCGGTCCTCTTTCCTCTTTAATCACTAATCACCGCAACGGCACGATCATCGTCGCTCTCACCCATCTATCCCCTTTTCGCGGGTTGCCAGTCTTTTGCGCGAGCGTGGCTGTTCCGGTCGAAATTTCAAGGGGCGCCCGCACCAAGGGACCGTGTTACCCCTTGAAATTTCGACTAATCGGAACAGCCTTTTTTCGCGCATCGACAACCTGCGAAAAGGAGATACATCGATGCAATCTCACGACGATAAGTCCAGACCACCACCGATCAGCTACGGCTGCATATGTTCAGGCCTTTCAGCTCCCACCTTGGCTGCCAAGCCTCTTGGCTGGAGGACCAAATTCTTCAGCGAAATCGAAGCCTTCCCTCGCGCCGTTCTGCAACACCACTATCCTGAAATTCCGCTGCACGGCGACTTCACCACAATCAACGGAGACACCTATGGAACAGTTGACCTTCTTGTCGGCGGAACCCCCTGCCAATCCTTCTCAGTCGCAGGAAAACGCCTCGGACTGGATGACCCGCGCGGCAACCTTGCGCTCGAATATGTTCGCCTGGCTAAACGAATTGATGCTCAGTGGCTGGTCTTCGAGAACGTCCCCGGTCTTCTATCAAGCGCCGCCGGAGACGACTTTGCCGCTTTCATCAGCGCCGTTACCGGGCATGAATACAGATCTCCCGCCACCGGATGGGGCAACGCTGGCATTGCCGAATGCAAGCCCGGCCGATGGGGCATCGCGTGGCGTATACTTGACGCTCAATATTTCGGAGTGGCCCAAAGACGCCGCCGTCTGTTCGTTGTCGGATATCGTGGAAACTGGCGAATTGCCGCAGCGGTACTACTTGAGCCCGAAAGCATGCGCGGGAATCCTGCGCCGAGCCGAAAAGCGTCATCGCCAGTTGCCGCACTTACTGCAAGCGGCGTTGGAACGTGCGGCGCTGACGATAATCAAGCCCAAGCCGGACATCTTATACCCCACGGATTCAGAGGAGGAAACTGCTTCGGTCCGATCAACGTTGCGGCCTGTTTAACCGCCAAAGGCGTCCGTCAGGATCTCGAAGTAGAGACCTTCATTGCCCACACTCTTCGCGGTGAAGGGCTCGATGCAAGCGAGGACGGGACAGACCGCGGAACTCCCCTAGTTCCATCCGTCTTTCCCATCAATACGCAAATGGCACTTCGCGGTCCTGAAACAAGCAACACACCCCGCGAAGGCATAGGCTTCGGAGGAGACGGCGACCCAGCGTTCACCTTACAGCATTCGCATCATCACGCCATTGCCCTTCCATCAGCTGCTAGGCGCTTAACCCCCAAGGAATGCGAGCGACTCCAAGGAATGCCTGACGGCTTTAGCGCGATACCATGGCGAGGAAAATCAGCTGACCAATGTCCCGATGGTCCCCACTATAAGGCGATCGGAAACTCCATGGCCGTTCCAGTGATGCGATGGATATTCAATCGCATTGACATCTTACACAACGTACTAGCTCTAGTCACCGGCAACCAGCGAATTTGCCTTTAACTCCGCGCGGAGTTCCTCCAGCACTTCCTTAGCAGGCCGAGCCATCTTCATGTCCTCGTCAATGGTTTTCAGACGCTCCTCAAGAATGCGCTTGGTTTCCTCATCGGGCTCGGGCGTGTGATCTGTGGGGGACGTGCCCATGCAGATAGTGTACCTCTTCAAGGCGTAGAACAGGCGAAGGCTCGCCACCCAGTACTTCTTCCGGCTATCATTAGCATGTGCAGCAGCCTGCACCCGATCCGTTGCTTCGGATCAGGGCGCTATATCACTTCACAGATCGTCGTAATCTGCCATCTATAAAGGAACTTGGGTTCCTCTACTCTCTAAACGAACTCGAAAAGCGAACTATTTCGCCCGGCTATGCCAGCGATGAAGCCAGCCGCTTGACGGACAGGAGCAAAAATCTCCACTATTACGTACATCTCTGTTTCCGGAATAAACACCCCATGGCCCATGTCGCGATAGAGCAAGGCCGCATCAGCGATGCAGCCTTTCTCGAGATCGACCCGATCGTTCTCACTTGGGACAAGGTCCTTTTCTCGCCGGTATTAGCCAACTCTGCCGAAGCTACCTTCCACAACATCGCCGAGGCAAGAGGTATGATCGACTACGATATCCTGACAACCGTCACAAACTGGAACGATCCGGTATGTCAATATCGGCTGCAAACGGCGGAGAAGTACGAAATCCTTATTCCTAAACCCATACCCTTAGCGCTCGTGCGAAATTTCCCCAATGGCTGAGCGGCCGATTTTTATTCCCGATCCCGAAAGCTCCAAACTCGTCAAGGAAGTATGTCTGAATTTCACTTGGCACCCCGGACTTGCGCCATCTCAAAAGAAGAAGAACATAATTTCACTGCACGACGCCGCGGCCAAAAACAACATTCAGCCGCTATTAGAGGTTTCAACAAAATCGCCCGATGTTCTCGGCCAGCATCTCAGCGCCTTTAATCTCCACATCGACACGCACCGTTACGGCAGGCTGCCGCTTGAAACGGCGTTTCAAGGCAGCAAGGTGTTTGAGAGAGGCGGACCCTTTACCGACCTTTATGGCAAGGAGCCGCGGGATGCGCGTGGCGATCTCCGGTTGAAAGAATCGGGCGCCTTGACCGGTTTCAAGTTTGAAAACATATGGTTTCCACTTCAGCCCAAAACAGTCTTCTATGACTGGCTCTATCTCAGTGCGCTATTTAAGCATCGGGATTGGCTCGAACGCCATATCCTGCGTTTCGCAGGCTTCACCGATATCGAATTCAACCCAGAACGCTCCATAAACTGCCAAGCAAGGTCCTGCGCTCTGCTCGTCTCCTTGCTCAGCCAACACCAGCTAGATGCAGTCGGGGAATCCCCGAGCGCCTTCTTGGAATTTATCCTTCGACAGGATTACAAGCCCGAAAGACGGCAGACAGCATTTCAGGCATCTTCAGCGAAGTGATCCAACCCCACATACTCGACTTCCTACCATCGAGCGATGTCATGTGAGGTGCTAGGGGAACTGTGATTAATTAATCTTGAAGCAATAAAGCTCGATCGGATCGCAATAGGTGTTCGACAAAATTATTTTCCCAATATTCTTAATCGCCGCTATCGCCCTCATTGTTTTTGCCGCATACGCTGTTGGTGAGGAACGCAAGGAATTGCGCGGGCACGCATACCGAGAAGGAATTGGCGAAGAGTACGATCTGGAATTGAAGCGACTACTAGAAATTGAGAGCTTTCGTGCAAAGGACGCTCCTTCCGGACCAGATCCTTACCGTGAGGCATTGGACATTGTGAGGCTGCGAAAACGAACTATGGCAAAGAATTTACCCCCTCCTGGCGACAAGACGATATTCAACATCTCAAACAGTACAATCGCAAATCTGAACCTTGGCACCGTGCTCGGAGATCTGAACGCCTCGGTCCAGAATCTTCAGACTCATGGGAGTCAGCAGATCGCAGAAGCGATAGGAAAACTGACCACCGCGATCAGCGAGTCGGTGGAGGTAAGAGATGCGGATCGAAAACACCTGCTTGAAAACCTTGCGCTGGTATCGAAGGAAATTTCATCTCAACCTGATCAGCGTAGGGCGGGGTTGTTAAAATCCTCCCTCACTTTTATCACGACATCTCTCGCAGCAGCTAAGGAGTTGATCCCCCTAGTGCATGACCTGTATGAAAAACTCAAGGCCGCTGGCATTATTGATTGGTGATCCTATGACAGCATCCTCGTCGAGAGCCCCGTCGGGCGATATCGGACGAGGAGCCATGGGAAATATGGCAGTCTTGGCGGGCACGGCAACGTACAATCTGTAACTTACGGCACGCATTGAACGGTTTAGGGTTCGAATCCCACTCTCTCCTCCAGAAGATTAGCGGACAAGCTATTTCAGAAATTTATCGATCTTAATGGCCTAACTTTGAATCGTACGCGTTCCGAGCAGGAGCCGGGGCCTCTTCCGCCAGTGCCAGATGTTCTAGCGGCCCGAGGAATACCCATAGGATTGCCGTACATATTAACGGCAGAAGACCAAAGCCGATAAAGACCGGTACATAGGAATAGCGATCGAGAGCCCATCCGGTGAGCAGCGTAAAGATCATTCCGCCGAATCCCGATCCCATGCTCGCCAGCCCAAAAACCGATGCAACCGATTGCCGCGGGAACACATCGGCCGGCATAGCCAGCATATTGGCTAAGCTCCCGGTATAACCAAGCATTGCGAGTGAGACCCACGCGATTGCCTGTGTCGCATTAAGAGCGAGTACAGCGGGAATCGCAGCAAGCATAAGTGCCGCGAATATGGTTACTGAGAGTTTGCGCGCCGCAGTTGTCGAGAAGTTTAGCCGGATCAGAAATCCGGAAAACCAGCCGCCGATCAGATTGCCAAACCCGGCCACGGCGAAAGGAATCCATGCGAATGCTCCGATTTCCGCGATATCGAAATGCCGCGCTCGCTCTAGATATTCAGGAAACCAGAAAATATAGAAGTACCAGACCGGGTCAATAAAGATTTTGGCGATGGTGAAGCTAATGACGAATCGTGTTCGCAAAAGGCGGCGCACGGGAATCGCAGGTGCAGATTGATTTGTCGGAGGCGCGGGCGTCCGATAAACCGGCCACCAAAATATCAGCCACAGAAATCCAGCCGCGCCCACCAGCACAAAGGCCGCTCTCCAACCGAGATGGACCAAAATCAGAGCGACTATAGGCGGGGCGAGAATTGCTCCCACGGCCGAGCCACTGTTGAAGATGCCGGAAGCCAATGCGCGCTCCTGCTCGGGAAACCATTCGGCGACCACCTTCACTGCAGCGGGCCAATTGCCGGCTTCGCCCATGCCCAGCAGAAATCGAAAAGCACCGAGGCTCCAAACCCCACGCGCCAGGAAATGGAGCACTGCCGCTGTCGACCACCAAGCCATGCAGAGGGCGTAGCCCAAACGCGTGCCAAGGCGGTCGATTAAGGGCCCGGAAACGCCGTTCATGATGGTGTACGCAAGGAGAAATCCAAAGAGCACGCGCGCATAGGCGGTATTGCTCATGTGAAATTGCTCGCGCAATACGGGCGCTGCTACGGAAAGAGTTTGGCGATCGAGATAGTTAATGGCCGTGGCCCAGAAGGCGAACGCGATCATGAGCCAGCGCCAGCGGGACAGGTTCATGCAGGATTGAGTCTCGCGGTTACTGTCCTTGAGTTGCAGGATTTCCGCTCAATCAATTCAACGCCTAAAATGCGATGTTCGGGCGCAGATTTGCTTTTGCTGTGCCCGAGGCGCAGCAGAATTTCTACGGCCGCACGGCCGATTTCATACTTTGGCTGATGGATGCTCGTGAGGGGTGGATGGACGATGCTGGTTAGCTCGATGTTGTCGAATCCAATGAGCGAAATATTGTCGGGAATGCGAAGACCGCGCTCGAGTGCCGCTTGCAGCGCGCCGAAGGCCATGATGTCATTGGCTGCAAAGACTCCGGTGGCGTCCGGATGTTCGGTCAAAAGCCGGTGCATCAGCTCGGCGCCGCCGCTAAAATTGTAATTTCCGCGCAAGATGACGGGCTGGACCGCTGGGCGGGCAGCTTGCAAGACGCGAACAAAACCGCGCGCGCGATCGCTCAAATTGCCGTGCTTACGTGGGCCTGTTAGATGCGCGATTTTGCGGTGTCCTCGATCCAGCAGATACTGCGCGGCAAGCGCACCGCCAGTTTCATTGTCCGCGCAGACGGTGGAAAACATCCCTCCCGGCGCGGAACGGTTGAGCAGCACAATCGGGACGCCGGAAGCGGCGAGTTCTGCCTGGTGGTCGCTGCTGAGCGCGGAAACGGAGTTCATCAGAATACCGTCTACGCGCTTGCTCAATAGCGAGCGGAAATAGCCCATCTGCTTTTCCGCGTCGAGATCGCTGTTGCAGAGAACCAGGTCGCAGCCCGCAGCGCGGGCAGCGTCTTCGGCGCCGCGAGCCACTTCCGCAAAAAACGGATTACGAATGTCGCTGACGATGAGCGCGAGCGAATGGGATCGGCCGGTGACGAGACCGCGCGCTACGCGATTGGGCCTGTAATCCAGGCGCTTGGCTGCGGCGATCACGCGCTCCACAGTGCGCGGATGGACACCGTAGCCGTTGTTCAGGGCGCGCGACACGGTGGAGATGTTGACGCCGGCGGCCTGGGCAACATCCTTGATAGTGGCGGAAAATGGCAAACGCTTCCGATTATGTAATGCATTTAGCAAGTGCGTCAAGCCATTATTCTGGTTGACTGGCGTCAAAACCTATGATAATTTCGCAAACGTTTGCGTTTAAATAGCCGAGGGGAAGAAGTATGTTTCGCTTTTCGTTTTGTTTTGCACTCGCAATCCTGATTTTTTGCCTGGCTGGCAACGCGCAGCAGGTGACCGGCACATTGGTTGGCAACGTGGTGGACCCACAAGGCGCGGCGGTGGCCGGAGCACGCGTAACCGTGACCAACGCCGAAACAAACCAGGAGCATTCCACCGTCTGCAACGGTCACGGAGAATACCGCGTCGAGTTCCTTCCGCCAGGCATCTATGCGATCAAAGTCGAGGATAGCGGATTTCAGACGTTCATCAGGGCCGGCGTCAGATTGCAGGTCGGCCAGTTCGCTCGTGTCGACGCGAAGCTCGAATTAGGAGCCACTACTTCCACCGTCAGGGTAGAGGGCGCGGCTCCAGCGGTCAACACGACGGAAGCAAGTGTGGGGCAGACGCTGGGTAGCCAGGAGATTACGACGTTGCCGCTAGTGAACCGCGACGTCTACGCTCTGCTGCCGCTAACGCCGGGTGTCCAGAACACAACGCAGGCCATAACGCTGGGATTTCCGGCGCAGCGTACCTTCATTAACGGCGGCGCGGACGCAACCATGGGGTCCGTGAACTACTATTTGGACGGTGGCGCGAATATGTCTTCTTTGCGGAATACCGGAAACGTGCTGCCGAACCCGGATGCGATTGGCGAACTGCGCGTGGAAACCAACAACTATAGCGCGGAGTATGGCAGGTTTGGCAACGGGGTGGTGAACGCAGTGACTAAATCCGGGACGAATCAGTTTCATGGTTCAGCGTTCGAATTCGTGCGCAACACTGCCTTCGATGCAAACGCCTGGAACGCCTTGAATAAGCCTCCGCTTCATCGCAATCAATTTGGCGGCACGCTCGGTGGGCCTATTATCCGCAACAAAACGTTCTTCTTCGGCTCCTACTCGGGATTGCGGCAGAACACTACTCAACTTTTGAACTCGGCGGTGGTGCCGACGCCAGCGGAGAGGAGCGGAGATTTTTCGACAAACAAGAATCCGATTATCGACCCCACGACGGGTTCTAAGTTTCCGGGAAACCGAATCCCCCTTACGAGCTTCGATCCCACGGCGCTCGCGATTATGAATAAATACATTCCGCTCGCAAACGAGCCCAACGGGACATTCCAGGGACAAGTGCCGAACCCATACGATACGGATGAATATCTCTTGAAGATCGACCAGGATTTCTCCAATTCGCAGCGTCTGACGGTGAGTTATTTCACGACAGCCGGACACAATTCCTTGCAGACGGCCGGCAACATGCCGTGGTCACTGCAAAGTTACAACTGGCGTCAGCAGAATGCCAGCGCCAGTTTCACGTCCACAATAACGCCTAGCCTGTTGAATCAAGCGTGGCTCAACTATACGCGCTACTTTGGTGGCCGGACCAATTTACCGGCACTTTCTTTGCACGACTTGGGGTCCGATTTTATGCCTCAGGGAACTCCATCACTGCCGCAAATTGCAGTAAGTGGTTATTTCACGCTGGGTCAATCGATCGCCGGTCCCGTCGCAGGAGACAACCAGTACGCGTTCCGCGACCTGGTCAGTTACATGCACGGCCGCCACTCTATTCACTTCGGAGGGGATATTTCCCTCGCCAAGGATATTCAAAATACCCTTCTCAATAACTACGGCGTCTTTGATTTCAGCGGAGCCGTGACAGGACCGAAAAGCAACCAGGGGGACGGGTTTGCCGATTTTTTGCTAGGGCGGCCGGCGAGCATGAATCAGGACGCGCCGGAGACCGCGATATACAACTTTTGGTACGGAAGCCTGTTTGTTCAGGACGATTTCAAAATCGTTCCTCGGCTCACGCTGAATTTGGGCCTGCGCTGGGATGTCCAGACGCCTCCGGTGGATCCGCAGAATCGCCAACAAACGTTTGTTCCCGGCCGGCAGTCGCAGACAATTCCTTCCGCGCCTCTTGGTTTGCTGGTAGTCGGCGATCCGGGCGTGGAGCGCGGCGTTATTCCGCCGCGGTGGCATCACTTCGCGCCACGGCTCGGCTTGGCGTGGGATCCGTTCGGCGATGGAAAGACGGCGGTGCGCGCGGGCGCGGGGATTTTCTACGGCAGCGTTTCGGGAAATGGATGGGGAACCGTTGAAAATTCGCAGCCATTTGCGGTGCGCGCGAAGTTCAGCAATATCGAGTCACTCACCCATCCGTATGCATCATTTCCCGGAGGCGTTTCCCCATATCCATACGTCTATTCGCCTCAGAACGCGCGCTTTATTACTCCCATCGGCTTACTGCCGATCGCGCTTGATTTCCAGTGGCCGCTCACCTACCAATTCAATTTCACTGTGCAGCGCCAAATCGCCAACGACTTCAGCGTGTCTGCCGGCTATGTGGGGACGTTGGTGCATCATTTAGCGTTCTCACCCGACGTGAATTATCCGGTCTACAGGAAAGGCGCGACAAGCTCAAATTACAACAGCCGGAGGCCGTACGGCAACGGGCTTCTATCGACGATTAACATGATGGAGTCGAACGGCACGGCGGCCTATCATGCGCTGCAATTGAAGGCCAACAAAGCCATGGGGAAGCGGTTCAGTCTGACGGCCTACTACACTTTCAGCAAATCGCTGGCAAGCGCGCAGATGGATGGGCAGAGCACCAATGGCGGGGCTCAGGACGCCAACAACTTGGCCCTGGAGCGTGGCCTCTCCGATTACGATCAGCGCCATAATTTCGTTGCTGCTCTAGTTTGGAACGCGAGCTACTATGGCGGAAGTTCGCGCTTATTGCAAAACGTGCTAAATGGATGGAGCCTTTCGCCCATTATCACGTTAACGAGCGGACAGCCATTCACAGTGACTTCCGGCAAGGACAACAATTATGACGGCGTGAATAACGACCGCGCCAATATCATAGGGGATCCCTATCTCAGTCCGAGCCGCTCGCGCTCCGCAGTGACCGCGGAGTGGTTCAACACCGCGGCTTTCGTCGCAAATCCGATTGGAGCCGACGGTACATCGGCGCGCAATCTTCTTGCCGGCCCCGGCTCCAAGAACGTAGATCTGGGCATTTTTCGTAACTTTACATTCAGCGAGCGTGTAAGGCTCCAGTTCCGCGCCGAGTTCACCAATTTTTTCAACATAGTGAATCTCAACGCCCCAAACTCAACGCTCACGTCAAAGACCTTCGGGCAGATAACGGGAGCGGGAACCATGCGCGAGATGCAATTAGGCGCGCGGGTGACGTTCTAAGCAAAGGCTGTCGTCAAAGTTTCTTTCACTCAAAGCCGCTATGCTTTGAGTGATGGTCGAATTAGCGCGTAAGGTTTGGAGACATGCCGGCAGCGGGCTCGGTTCCGTTCTGACGTAATGGGTTACCGGCTCGCGGTTCTTTTCCTCGTTCTCGCGGCAAATGCATTCTTTGCTGCTGCCGAGGTTGCTCTTGTCTCTGTTAGGCAATCAAGTCTGCGCGCGCTGGCGGAGCGCGGCATCACAGGCGCGCAGGCGGCGCTGAGTCTGCTTGCGAACCCGGGTCGCTTGTTGTCGGTCACGCAAGTTGGTGTTACAGTGGCGAGTCTAGGACTCGGATGGGCGGGCGAGGATACGATCTATCGCTTGCTTTTCGACTGGCTGCTTCCGTTACAGCAGCGCGTGCCAGGGGTCGTGCTTCACGGTATTGCGTTCGCTGTAGCGTTTCTGGCGATTGCCTATGCGCACGTAATCATTGGGGAAGTGGTGCCGAAAAATCTGGCGCTGGAGAAGGCGGCGCGAATCGCTGTGATGACGGCGCCCCCACTGCTGGTTTTTTACCGGCTTGTAGCACCATTTGTAATTGTGCTCGAACGCAGCACTGCGTTGCTGCTGCGTATTTTTGGGCTATCGGGCGTGGGCGAAGGGCGCGGCGGCCACTCGGCGGAGGAGTTGAAGTACATCATTCAGTCGAGCGGCAAAGAGGGGCACCTGGAGCCGTTCCAGCAGGAAGTAATTCAACGGATTCTGGATCTCTCCAACTATTCGGCCCGCGAGATTATGACGCCCCGGCACAATATCATTTCGCTGCCGGTGAACTCGGAACTCGACCAGGTTCTGAGCATAATGGCCGAACACAAGTATGCGCGTGTTCCCATCTACGAAGATCGGCCCGAGCACATCATCGGCATCGTCCATTACAAGGATCTGATGCGCGTGTGGGAAGAGCGCCGTTTCGCGCATGAGCAGAAGCGCAGCACCCGGCCTTTTCGTTTACGGCGGTTTGTGAGAAAAACGGTGGTAGTTCCGGAAACCAAGCCGCTCGACCAATTGATTGACGAGTTTCGTACCACGCACAACCACCTCGCACTCGTAGTGGATGAGTTTGGGACGATTTCCGGATTGGTCACCCTCGAAGACGCGCTGGAGCAGATTTTTGGCGACATCGGCGACGAGCACGATTTGAAACGTCCCCCTGTTCATCAGGAAAGCACAAAGCTCGAAGTGGAAGGAAGCACGACGATACGAGATCTGGAGACTCGTTATCACATTGTTCTGCCGGCGGATGCGGGGTTCGAAACCCTGGCTGGATTTCTGCTGATGCAATTTGGGTATATTCCTCGCACCGGGCAATCGGTTGAACACGCGGGCCGGCGGTTTACGATAACCGAGATGCAAAAGAATCGTATTGCGACAGTTCAAATTGAGCGACTGGAGCCTAAGCAAGCAATGGAAGAGGCTACGCTATAAACGGACTTCAATCATCAAGAATGCGCACTACCTGGCCCCGAATCTCGTTTAAGTGATCTTTCAGCAGCCGTCCACTACCTGGGTGGCGCAATTGCGCATCAATCTCCATTAGAGGCACGAGCACAAAGCGACGCTGCAGCATCCGCGGATGGGGAACGGTGAGCTTTGGACAATTGATGGAAGAGTGGCCGTAGAGAATCAGGTCGATATCGATCAGCCGGGGGCCTTTGGCAGATTTGATGCTGCGGCGTTCCCGGCCAAGCTCGCGCTCGATGCGCAACAGCACCTTCAGCAGTTGAATGGGAAAGAGTTTTGTGCGGCATTCCAGCGCGAGATTGAGAAACCAGGGCTGCGCGGAGATGTCCTGCGGCTCCGTTTCGTAAATGGAGGATTGGCGGACGATTTCCACGCCGTTCTGCGTAAGAAGATGCAACGCCCGATCAAGATTTTGGCGCCGGTCGCCGAGATTTGATCCGAGCGAGAGAAAGACGCGCTTATCAGGCATGGCACCGGTTAAAAAAGCGGATTCTGCGTGCCGAAACGATGGCGGCGGGGCACCTCGAAATAATCGAAGGCGCGATCAGTGGCGATGCGTCCGCGCGGCGAGCGGTCGAGAAATCCAAGTTGAATGAGATAGGGCTCATAGACCTCTTCAATCGTGTCCGGCTGTTCGTTAATGGCCGCGGAAATGGTGCTTAAGCCCACCGGCCCACCGCCGTACTTTTCGAGAACGGTCCGCATGATCTTCTGGTCAATCTCATCGAGCCCGTAACGATCGACTTTCAACAAGTTCAGAGCGGCTTGCGCGACATCGAGGTCGATGCTGCCACTGGCGCGAACTTGCGCGTAGTCCCGAACTCGCCTCAGCAGACGATTTGCGATGCGAGGTGTGCCGCGGCTTCGCCGGGCGATTTCGTGCGAGCCCTCGGGAGTAATGGCAACGTCAAGCAAACCGGCTGAGCGATCGACTATCCGAGCCAGCGTGTCTTCCTGATACGGCTCAAGCGTCAGCATCAGGCCAAAACGTCCGCGAAGAGGAGCGCTCAAGAGGCCTTGCCTGGTGGTGGCGCCCACGGCGGTGAAGCGCGGAAGAGCAATCGTGTGCGTGCGAGCGCCGGGGCCGGTGCCGATTAAGATGTCGAGCCGAAAGTCCTCAAGCGCGGAATAAAGAATCTCTTCGACATCGGGCACCAGGCGGTGAATTTCGTCGATAAAGAAAACCTGGCGCGATTGCACGTTGGTCAGAACGCCGGTCAGATCGAGTTTTTTTTGCAGGATGGGACCCGCTGTTTGGTCCATTGTCGTGCCGAGTTCATGCGCGATGATGCCGGCGAGTGTGGTTTTGCCGAGACCCGGAGGACCGCAGAGGAGCACGTGATCCATTGCTTCTCCGCGCTGGTTTGCGGCTTCTATCGCGATCTTCAGATTCTCTTTGACGTGCGGCTGTCCGGCGAATTCATCCAGGCGAGTAGGGCGCAATGCCGCTTCAAATTGGCGTTCGTCGTCCTGAGATCCGGGCGAAAGCATGCCGTTGGCTCGCATCGTGATTCCACCTTAACGCACGAGCGCGAGCGCGCTGCGAAACAAGACTTCGAAATCTTCCGGCGCGCCTTGTTTCTTCGCCTTGCGAATCGATTCTTCCGCCGCGGCCCGCGCGCATCCGAGATTGAGTAGGGCCGAAAGGACATCCTGTTCGAGCGAACTGAAGCCGGAATCAGCGGCCGGCAGTGCCGGCGCGCCTTTGGCGTTCGCGCCAATTCCCGTAAGTTTATCTTTCAATTCGAGCACCATTCTCTCGGCCGTCTTCTTGCCGACGCCAGGAATACGAACCAGTATTTCGACGGCTCCACTGCGGATAGCGGAAATCAATTCCATTGTGGGGAGGCCGGAGAGCACGGCAACGGCGAGCTTCGGACCAATGCCGCTCACGCTGATCAGCTTTTCAAATAGCTGTTTCTCCGCGGTTGTGGCGAATCCAAACAACTGCAAGGCATCCTCGCGAACATGCGTATAAATGCGGATTGAGGCTGTAGACCCTTCATCGCCCAACGTCGTGTAGGTGGATACCGGAATTTGAATCTCGTAGCCGACGCCGGAGGCTTCCAGAATGAGCTGATTCGGATGCTTCTCTAATATGGCGCCTTTCAGATGAGCAATCATAGGATTTGCACGTCAACGGGGAGAGGACATTCCGATTTTAGCGACATGGCGCGGCGATTATTTTTTGTTCCGGAAATAAGGCGCGGGCTGGCGGAATTAACGGGCAACGATGCGGAACACCTGGTGCGCGTACTGCGCGCCGAGCCGGGCGAAGTCTACGAAATTTCGGACAGCAATCGCGCTTACCTGGCCAGGATTGTGACGGCGCGGAAATCGTCCGTTGTGTTCCAAGTAATGGAAGCATTACCGCCCGAAACCGAGCGGCCAGCAGTGTATTTGTTTCCGGCTCTGTTTAAATTCGACCGGTTCGAATGGATGATCGAAAAAGCAACGGAGTTAGGTGTTGCGTATATCGAGCCGTTTAGCGCCGTCCGTTCCGAGCGCGGGTTTGCACAAGCCGCGGTCAAGCGTGTAGAACGCTGGAAAAAAATTGCATTAGAAGCGAGCCAACAATCGCGCCGCAAGCGCCTGCCGGAGATTGCGTTGGCGAAAGATCTCGGAGGAGTGTTGAAATGCGAGCTGGAATGGAAACTGATGCTCGACGAATCGTCATCAACTCCGCCGCTGCTTTCCATCTTTGAATCGCACAAAATGGGTGCCGCGCATCGCATCGGCCTGTTGCTGGGGCCGGAGGGTGGTTGGACCAACGAGGAACGGGATCGGGTTATTGCCGCGGGGTGGAAAGCTTGTTCTCTGGGCTCGACCATTTTGCGGGCGGAAACAGCGGCCATCGCGGCCTTGAGTGTGGTGAGTGCAGTTTGCAGTGCCGCGCTACTCGTCTCTTAAGGTTTGGGCCGGATCCAGTTTGAGAAGCCGGAGCGCAGGAATTAGGCTCGCGAATACGGCTACGGCGATCAGCAGTGTGGAGACGGTAATGAATGTGGTCGCATCGGTTGTAGTGACTCCCCATATGAGGCTCTTCAGCAGGCGCGTAGCGAGAAGCGAGAGGACAATGCCGCAGGCAATTCCGGCTACGGATAATGTTATGCCAGGTAGAACGGCGCTGCGGATAATGTTCTTCGTACTTGCACCAAGCGCCAGCCGGATGCCGAATTCGCGAGTTCGCTGCGCGACGGATTGCGCGATTAAGCCGTAAACGCCAAGCGCGCAGAGCAGAATCGCAAGCCCGGCAAACGCCGAGAAAAGCATAGCTTGGTAGCGCTGCTCGGTGAGGGCTCCGCTGCGCAATTCATCGACGGTGTGAAACGCGGAGAAAGGCAGACGCGGATCTACGGTGAGGATCGCCTGCCGCATTTTTTGCTCCAGATCCGGAACGTTTCCGCGAGTTCGCACGACCCAACTCGGAGACATGAATGCTGCGATGAGTTCAACGTCTTGGTCCGCAAGCTGCGCAACCGGCACCCACATTTGCGGCAAACGGGCCAGCGGACCGAATTGCGCGCTCCACCCCTGTTGCTGGGGGATGTCGTTAATAACGCCGACAATCGTGAGCGCATCGGATTTAGATCCGCCGTAAAGGTTGATTTGCCGGCCGAGCGGATCAGGTGTGTTAGGCAAGTAAAAATTGACAAGCGCCTGGTCTACGACGGCGACTTTGGGCGCTCCGGCGTTGTCGCGATCGGTAAAGAAACGGCCGCGAAGAATGGGAATACGGAGCGTTTCGAAGTAGCTCGGCGTGGCGTAAACGTAATTGACGAGGCCTCCGTAGCTTTTGACCGGGTTGCCCGAAATGTCTTTAATATTCAGGTTCAGCGCCCGCTCATAAGGAAGACTTAGGGCCACGGCGCCCGATTCGACGCCTGGAATTTGGCGCATTTGTTGAAGTGAATCGCGGAACAGACGCATAGTCGCAGCGCTAGTTCGATACCGGGCATCCTGGAGCGACAAAGAGGCGGTGACAACATTTTTCGGATCGAACCCCGGATTGATATGGAGCAAATTAGAAAGGCTGCGGAGGAGAAGTCCGGCGCTCACAACCAGTACGACGCCGACAGCGACTTCCGCAAAAACAAGGATTTGCCGCTTGCGCAGGCGGCGGCTCGCGGTTCCGCCGCGGCCACTTTCAGCGAGGCTGGAGCGAAGGTTGATCGCGGTGGCCTCCAAGGCGGGAAACAGGCCGAAAATGACCGCGGCGAGAAGAGAGATCGCTCCCGTTACCAGTAAAACGGGAAGGTTCAGTTGAAGTGGATCAGTCAAGCTGAATTGTGCTGCGCTGATGTTGTTCAGGCCTTGTAGAACAAAATAAGCCAGCAGAAAACCGAGCGCTCCGCCCAAGATGGCGAGGAGGACGGACTCGGTAAAGAGCTGGGCGACAATACCGCGCCGCGTTCCACCTAGCGCAAGCCGGGTTGCAATCTCGCGGGAACGCGTGGCGGACCGGGCGAGGAGAAGGCCCGCAATATTAATACAGCCGATGAGCAGGATGAGTCCGGCCGCGGCCCACATGAGTCTTACCTTTGGGCGTGCATCGAGGGTTCGCCCGGTTTGTAGCGGAATGGCGTTTAATGCGAACGAAACATCGCCCCTGATATGGAATTGCGCGGCAACAGCTTGGCTGATAGACGCAAGTTGTGCGTTCGCCTTGGCAGCGGTGACATTTGGCTTCAGGCGGGCCAGAATTTCATAATTCGAGCCGCTGCCTTTGCCATTGGGAGAGGGTTGAAGGGAAGTCCAAATTTGAGCCTGAGCCGCGTCTGTCTTGAAGCCTTTCGGCATCACGGCGATCACGGTATATGGCGCACCTGCGAGATCGATGGACCGCCCTAAAATCGCGGAATCGCCGTGGAAGATACGTTGCCACACGGCGTAGCCGAGGACGGCCAAGGCTGGGCCGCCGGGAATATCTTCCTGCCGGGTGAATTCGCGTCCAATTAGCGGGTGAATACCCAGCACATGAAAGTAACCAGCGCTGACTTCCTGCCTCTGGATGTATTCGACGTGATCGTTTGCAAAAAGATTCACGCCGCTGGAGCCATCGGAATAGACGGCGCTCTCAAGCAACGTGGCATGATCGCGGATTGGTTGCCAGGTTTTGAAGCTTTGTCCTGGATTCGTATCGGACAGATTGCCTTTATGGAAGGTTCTAACAATCATCATTAATCGGCCCGGATCGGGGTAGGGCAGTGCTTGAAAGAAAACCTGATCGACAATGCTGAACATCGCGGTGTTTGCGCCGATGCAGAGCGCGAGCGTGAGGAGAACGGTAATCGTGAAGGCAGGACTTCTGCGGAGCTGGCGTCCGGCGTAGCGAATATCCCGGCCAATTTCTTCCATCCAGCGAAGTGGATGGAGATCGCGCATCTCGTCTTTGGCGAGTTCTAACGCACCAAAATCGATCTGAGCGCGGCGGCGCGCTTCCTCATTCGGCAAGCCTTGATCTATATAGGCTTGCGTAGCCGCATCGAGATGAAACCGCATTTCCCGATCGAGCCGTTTCTCAAATCGCTTCCCCATCGTTTCATTCCTATTTCGACGTCTCCAAAACCAAACGAACCGCCGCCGACAAACGTTCCCATCCCGCCGTCTCGCTTTCAAGCTGCCGCTCGCCGGCTTTTGTTAGCGCGTAAAGCTTTGCGTCGCGTCCGGCGATAGCTTTCCAGGTTGCTTTCAAGAAGCCGCGCTTTTCAAGCCGGTAAAGTGCCGGATAAAGCGAGCCTTGACGAATCAGAAGAGCGTCGTTCGTAATCTGTTTCAGTCGCTGCGCGATGCCGTAGCCGTGCAGGGGCTCGAGCGCAAGAACCTTCAGGAGTAAAAGATCGAGAGTCCCTTGTAAGAGTTCCACTTCGGGTTGTTCTGCTTCATGCCTAGCCATTCGAGCTATAGAATATGCCCGAATGCCTAGGATGTCAAGGCATTACAACATTCCAAGAACCGCGTTGGCGGCGACGCCGAAGATACCAACGGGGATAAGCCATTTCCAGCCGAGCTTCATGAGATGGTCGTAGCGGACGCGGGGGAGCGTGGCGCGGAGCCAGATCATCACGTAGACGAACAGCGAGAGCTTGAAGAAGAACCAGAATAGGGCGGAGACTTCGGCCCGAAGCGCGGGAATCAGAAATATGGCGCCCGCAACAAAGAAAACAGCGGCGATGGAGAACATCAGGATCTTTTCGCCGGCGAAGAAAGATCTCTTTACTAATCGAACACAGTAAACCGCGATGAACCAGCAAGTGAGCAATGGGAAGATCGCATCCAACGGGAACGCGAGCCATGCGATATTTGGGAATGGACGCAGCCATCCGCCGAGGAAGATCGTGACAGCAACCGCAGAAAGCACCAGGATGTTAGCCCATTCCGCCAGCATATACAGCGCAAAGCGGAAGCCGCTGAATTCGGTGTGATAGCCGCCGACGAGTTCCGATTCGGCTTCGGGAAGATCAAAAGGAGAGCGGTTGGTCTCGACGACACTGGCGAGCACGAAAACCAGGAACGGCAGCAGCATGGCGCCGAAATTCGAAAACAGAAACCAGATGCGTTGTGTTAGTTGCGCCTCCACGGTACCGCGCAAGCTTAGCGTTCCCGACACCGTAACCGTGGCGAGCAAACCGAGCGTGAGCGCGACTTCATAGCTGACAAGCTGCGCGGCGCTACGCAGTGCTCCAAGCAGCGGATAGTGACTGCCGGATGCCCAGCCGCCGAGGATGATTCCCAACACGCTGAGCGCGGAGACCGCTACGATCAACAGCAGCGCGACATTGATATCGGCGATGAAGATGTGCGACGCAAACGGGAGCACAGCCAAACCCACCATCGCCGCAAGAACCGAAAAAATCGGCGCGAGCAGAAAAACGGGCCGTTCGGCGGCAGCGGGCACCGTGTCTTCCTTAAGTAGAAATTTCAATGCGTCGGCAATTGGCTGCAGCAGTCCGTGCGGACCGACGCGCATGGGACCGTAGCGCGCCTGAAAATCGGCTAGCACTTTGCGCTCCACGAGCGACATATAGCCGATAAATAAAGGCGTAATGGCGAGAACGGCCAGGGTTACGATCACCGGCCGGAACCAGGGCTGCGCGACGAGGGAGTAAAAAGTGTTCACCGCCCGACTCCTGCCAGTTGGAAGCCCATTCTCAAAACCGGCTCGGGAAATATTCCGATCAGCAGGGTGAGGGCCGAAGTTGCGCCAAGGGCAAGCCGTGTGCCGAAGCTTGTGGCCAGCGGTTCGGTGGTCTCGGCGTCCCGCAGGTACATTTCACGCACCAACCTGAAGTAAAAATACAGGCTGACGACGACGTACGCGGAGGCGATGCCCGCCAGAATATAATGGCCGGTCTCAATGAGAGCAAGAAGGATGTAGTATTTGCCCAGGAATCCGGCGGTTGGTGGAATGCCCGCAAGCGACAGCAGCAGAATGACGAACATGGCTGCATGAACGGGATGAGTGGCGGCGAGACCGCGGAGATCTGATAGTTTCTCGCCTGCAATTCCCCGACGGCTGAGAGAAACCAGCACGGTGAAAGCTCCTAGCGTCATCAGTGCGTAAACGATCAAATAAAGATACACGCCTTGAATTCCGGTTCTATTTCCCGCAATGATTCCAAGTAGGACGTAGCCGGCATGGGCGATTGCGCTATAAGCGAACAAGCGTTTGAGGCGCTCCTGGCTGAGCGCGGCGATGGTGCCCACCGACATGCTGAGCACGGCCACGACAATCAGAATGGGCATCCATATAAAGCGCACGGGTTCGAGCGTGAACACCAGAAGGCGCATGATGACGGCAAATGCGGCAACTTTGGATGCCACGGAAAGATATCCCGCTACCGGTGTAGGCGCGCCATCGTAAGCATCGGGAGCCCACATATGAAACGGCACACCCGAAATCTTGAACAACAGGCCGGTGCAAATGGTCACCACCGCTAATATGACGATGGGGTCGTGGGGGGCCCTATGGCTCACCGCTTGAGCAATGGCATTCAATTCGGTGGATCCTGCAATGCCATAGAGCAGGGAAAAGCCATACAAAAAAATGCCGGAGGAGACGGCGCCCAGAAGCAAGTACTTAACAGCCGCTTCGTTGGCGCGGCGGTCTGCGCGCGTGAAGCCGACCATGACATAGAAGCAAATGGAGGTAAGCTCGATGCCCAAGAACAGCGTCACCAGTTCCGAACTGGTGGCCATAAAATACATGCCCGTTTCGGCGAACAACGCCAGCGCATAAAACGCGGCATTGTTTTCCCGGTGAAGCACGAGAAATTTATAGGAGATCAGCAAAAATATTGCGGTCGCTCCGAGAGTGATCGCATTTGTCAGAAGGCCCAAGCCGTCGATAGTTACCGCTCCCTGGCAAGTTACAACGTGGTCGAGTTTAAGGCTGCCGAGAAACGAATTCTGGCGGAAAACGAATAGCAATGCAAGTGCTGTTCCCGCCAATCCGAAAATCATCGCCTGCTTTCCGGAGCGCTCCATTTTACGCCCCGTGACATCTAAAAAAATTGCCACGCAGCCGAAGAGGACCAGCACGATGGCCGGTAACAGGGCCAGCATATCGGTCCGGCTGAAACTCGCCAATTCGGTCAACGCTGGTCTCCGTCAATGGAAAGAGACTGCGGAAGCGCCGCGGGCTGCACGGATGTGTGAATGCGGCCGAGTATTTGTTTCACCGGCCGATCGAGCACGTTGAAGAGCGGCGTCGGGTATAGGCCGATGAAGAAGATCAGCACCAATAAGGGCGCGACCACCAGACGTTCATCCCAGAGCAGGTCGCGAAGGTTGCGGTTCTCTTCATGCCGGACAGAACCGAGCATGGTGCGTTGGTAGAGCCATAGAAGATAGGCCGCGCCGAGAATCAGCCCGATAACTCCGACCACAGCCCATGCCCGATTGGCGCCGAAAGCACCGGAAAGAATGGTGAATTCACCGATGAATCCGTTTAGCAGCGGAAGACCGGCGGAAGCAAACACCGCAATCGCAAACACTGTTGCATAGAGCGGCATTGACCGAGCCAACCCGCCAAATTCCGAAATTTCGCGTGTATGCCTCCGCTCATAGATAAAGCCAACAATCAGAAACAATAATCCGGTGGTGATTCCGTGGTTTACCTGTTGGATGACGCTGCCTTCGAGGCCATGCACATTGAGCGCGAAAATGCCGAGGGTACAAAAGCCGAGATGGCTTACGGAAGAATATGCAATCAACCGCTTCCAATCTCGCTGTGTGAGGCAGACAAGCGCGCCATAGATAATGGCGATCAACGAGAGAGTTACCATCAGATGCACAATCCACGGCTGTGTAGAGGCTTTAGGCAACAAAGGCAAGGAGAACCGAAGGAAGCCGTAGGTTCCCATCTTTAGCAACAAGCCTGCCAGCAGCACCGATCCTGCCGTCGGCGCTTCCGTGTGCGCGTCGGGAAGCCATGTATGGAACGGAAACATGGGAATCTTGACGGCGAACCCCAGAAACAGGGCAAAGAAAATCCACTGCTCCATTCCCGGCGAGAGATTGAGAGTCAGCAGCTTTTCAATGTCGAAGGTGTAGTCGCCGGTACGCGAGCCATAGGCGAAATAGAGCGCGAGAAAGCCGAGCAACATGAAGACACTGCCAAGCAGCGTGTACAAAAAGAACTTAATGGCTGCATAGCTGCGCCGCTCCCCCCCGTAAATTCCGATGATGAAATACATCGGAATAAGCACCAGGTCCCAGAACAGATAGAAGAGAAATAGATCGAGCGACAAAAAGACGCCGAGAACTCCGGTTTCAAGCAGCAGCAGCATCGCGTAATAGAGTTTGGTGCGGCTGGTGATGGAGCGATAGGAACAGAAGATAGCCAGTGCCGTGATTAGCGTGGTCAGCAGCACCATAAGCAAAGAAATGCCGTCGATCCCGATGAGATATTGGGCTCCGATAGAGGGAATCCACGAGACGCGGTCTACAAATTGGAAACCCTCGCGGGCGGTGCTGAATTGCGAAGCGAGAACCATGGAGAGCAACAGCGTGGAGAGAGAGACGATGTTCGCCCAAATGAAATGAAATTTCTGTTTTGAAGACGGAAGTGCCAGCAGGACAAACATGCCCGCGACCGGCAGAAACAAAATAAGAGTGAGTAGATGAGGCGGCATCAAGTGTTTACTATTTCAGGTAGTAGCCAAGGGCGACGAGCAGGCCGGCTATGAAAAGAAGCGCATATGTCTGAACCAGCCCGCTCTGCAAGGCGCGAGCGCACGACGATGATACTTGCGCGGTGGTCTCGCTAAAGCGCACCAAGCCGTCCACCACCCAGCGGTCGAACCAGCGCAGGATCCGCGAAATGAAAGCGGTGCCCATGGCGGCGCCGTTAACTCCGGCATCCACCAAATGAGAATCCACCATGGCCGCTCCTTCGGCGCTACGAAGAATCACACCATTCAAAATGCTCTCTTCATAAAGCGCGTCGATATACCAGCGGTTGCGCAAGAAGCGAATAAGAAATCCAAAGCGGTGATCCCAACCGGTGCGGCTTTCGGGCGTGGCGATGTAAAACCGCCAGGCAATATCCAATCCCGCGAGAGACACAGTGGCAGAAACCAGCATAAGCGGCCATTCCCGCCAATGAATTAGAGAAGGAACCCAGCCGGCGGCAACGCAGCCGGCTCCGAGAATGTACATGGGAACCAGCATTGTCTTTGGCGCTTCATGCGGTTCTGTCCCTTTTCGGCGCTCGCCGAAGAAGGCAAGGCACATCATGCGCCCGGCATAGCACGCGGTCAAGAACGAAGTGAGCAAGCCGAACGCAAAGAATAGCCAGCCATTAGGCAAACCGAGGCTCTCCCCAAGAATCAGGTCTTTCGAAAAGAAGCCTGCAAAACCGGGTACCGCGGCGAGCGAAAGCGAGCCCAGTATCATGGCGACGAACGTTCCAGGCATGCGTCGCCGCAGGCCGCCCATATGTTTCAAATTTTGCTCGCCGTCGAGAGCATGGATGATCGACCCGGAACCGAGAAACAGAATCGATTTGAAAAATGCGTGAGTGAACAGATGGAACAATGCTGCGGTATAGGCTCCCGCGCCGAGGGCCAGAAACATGAAGCCGATCTGGCTGACGGTTGAATAGGCCAGTACGCGTTTGATGTCGTTTTCAACAAGGGCGATGGTAGCGGCAATCAGCGCGGTGATCGCGCCGACGATGGACACCGCAAGACTCACCTCCGGAGCGTATGCGAATAGGAAGCCGGAACGGACGACGAGATATACGCCGGCACAGACCATGGTGGCCGAATGGATGAGGGCCGACACGGGTGTTGGACCTTCCATCGCATCCGGCAGCCAAATGTGCAGTGGGAATTGGGCCGATTTGCCCATCGCTCCCACCATCAGTAAAGCGGCGGCCAATGTGATTTCAATGCTGCTCCAGTGGCGGCTGGCAGCTTCGATGGTTCCGAAATGAGCGGAACCCGATTTGAGGATCAGGAAGAAGATGCCGAGCAGAAAGCCCGCGTCCGCGGCGCGATTGATGATAAACGCCTTCATACCCGCCACGCCCGCGCTCCAGCGTTGATAATCGAAGCCGATGAGGAGATAACTGGCGAAGCCGACGCCTTCCCACCCTGCGAACAGCAGCAGGTAGTTGTTCGCCAGAACCAGTATCTGCATCGCCGCGACAAAGAAATTCAGGCCGCCGAAGAACCGGTACTGGGCGCGGTCCCGTTCCATGTAGGCGAGCGAATAAATATGAACAAGCGCGCCAATGCCCGAAACAAGCAGCGTCAGTTCCGCGCTGAGCGGATCGAGAAGGAGGCCCCACTCGCCACCCGCGAACCAGGGGCTGCCGCGCAATTCATACCGATGTCCCGGAAGTCCCCAAATTTCGAGGCAGCAAAGCGCGGCTATGACGAATGACAGCGCAACAAGCGCGGAGCAAAGGCGCCCGGGAAGCCTGGCGGGAGCGCTCCCTTCCGGTTCGAGCGCGCGGCCGAATAGGGCCATCAGAATAGCGCCCAATAAGGGCAGCGCAGGCACTAGCCAGAGAAAATGGAGACCCGTCATTTGGCGTGGCGGTTCCTCACCATTTCAGGAGGTCGATCTCGTCCGCGAGAACGGTTCCCCGGTTCCGGTACAAAGCAATCAGCAGAGCCAAGCCCACCGCCGTTTCCGCCACCGCCACCGCCATAATCATAAGTGCAAATACCTGACCGTGTGTTTGGCCGTGAATGCGGGAAAACGTAACGAGATTGATGTTTACCGCGTTCAAAATTAGCTCAATCGACATCAGAACCACAATCAGATTACGGCGCAAGAGCACTCCGGCAATACCCACAACGAGCAGCAGCGCGCTTACAGCAATGAAGTGAAATGGGGTCAACTGAGCCGTCATGACGCATGCTCTTTTCTTTTTTGGCCCATTAGGACGGCCCCAACGACGGCCGCCAAAAGCACTACTGATGCGAGTTCAAAGGCAACTAAATATTTCGAGAGTAGCGCGTCGGCAACCGCATCGGCATTAGGCAACCCCGGTGCCGGTGTGACCGGAGCGGCGAATCGGCCAGCCGAGAGCAGCGCCAGCAACTCCGCCGCAAGCAGCAGGCAGATACTCAACACTGCCGGCCAGCCGTTTCGAAAGCGCCTTGTATACACCGCCGCGTTAAAGTTCACCAGCATCACCGCGATTAGGAACAAAAGGATAATGCCGCCCACATAGAGAATCAATTGCGCAACAAATAAAAATTCGGCACCCTCCAAAAGAAACAATCCAGCCACACCAAGCAGCGAAACGATCAACCAAACGCCGCTTACAACAACGCTGCGGCGCGTCACGGTCAAAATCCCGCCGCCAATTGCCAGCAAACTGAAGAAATAAAACAGAAGCACCGGAACCATGATTTGTCAGCGTTTGTAGTCCGCCGGTCTCGGCCCTTCCTCAAGCATTTGGCGGTCCCAGATCGTACCCTCGCGATTAAAGCTCGCCATTTCGAAGTCCTGCGTCAGTTCCAGCGCGTCCACCGGGCAGGCATCCTCGCACAAGCCGCAAAACATGCAGCGCGAAAGATCGTACGTAAACGTGGTGAGGACTTTGTGTTTGGTTTGCGGATCGCGCTCGCTACCCACCAAAATGAGTTTCTCCGGACAGGCAATCGCGCAAAGATCGCACGCAATGCACAGAGTCTCGCCGTTGTCCGGATTAATATTTAGTCGCGGCGCGCCCCGATAGCGCTCGGCAACTTTCGGACGTTCTGCCGGATACTGTTCGGTGTAAATCTTGCTAGGTTTTTGCTGGGCAAACGTAACCCGCAGACCCGCAAGAAGGTCAAGGAGCAGGATCTTTCGAAACCATTTCTTCATCTGCAA
>Ga0134125_10001024_pt1 | contig 35658 bp, 49 predicted proteins | sample KB31751_FD_96464 | JGI IMG/M metagenome (GOLD analysis project Ga0134125, IMG submission 96464) | Terrestrial soil microbial communities with excess Nitrogen fertilizer from Kellogg Biological Station, Michigan, USA - KB3-175-1 | ecosystem: Environmental > Terrestrial > Soil > Unclassified ...
CCCTCGCAGCGGCCCCCGCAGCGGCCCCCGCAGCGGCCCCCGCAGCGGCCCACGCAGCGTCCCACGCAGCGGCCCACGCAGCGTCCCTCGCAGCGTCCCACGCAGCGTCCCTCGCAGACGCGGCGCGCGAGCGCGCCGCGTCGAGCGCCGACTGGGCTGCGCTGCATGTGATTGCGTCGACAATTCGCGCGGTCGCTTCAAGTGCTTCCGCTTCCGCCGTTAATCCTGCGAGACGCAACCATGCCGGCGTGTGCACGCGTGCGAGCCAATCGGTTGCCATCCATGCGCGCGTTTCTTCGTCGGCGTCCGTGGTGCGCGTACCAAGCACGCGGGTGATGAATGGCCCGAGCAGGCGCGTACGGTCCGCGTCGCCCCGCTCGTTGTCGGGGAACGCGTCGTTCCACGAAATCCCGAACGAGCGACAAACCGGCGAGATCGACGGATGATCGTCGCCGAATTCCGCGACGCCGTACTTCTCGCGCAGCTCGGGGATGCATGCCGCCGCGCGATTGCTCGCCTCGATAAGGCAGCACTCGCCGTCGTACACGTCGCCGTGACTGCCAGAGTGCAGCACGACTCCGGCGAGATCGAAACCACCGCACGGATTCGTCATGCTACATCCCTCACCGTGTCGGTGATGCAAAAGTCAGCGTGCGCGTGTAAAATCTCGCGCTCGTCACGGGTGTCGTCGCCGATCCAGCGCACGGTTGCGTCGGTCGCGCGCTCGATCGCGTGTCCGCAGTCGGCGCACACTATGGGTGTGCCGTTCTCCTCCGCGACGAGGAACTGCAGCGCCACCCAGGCGCGGTCCATCGAGACCTCTGCGGCGTCGCGTACGGATTCCGGCAGCGCGGGGACGGCCTCGAGCAGGTGCCTGAGCAGATCCTGCATCACCGCCTGTTCGCGCCCCACGGCGCGCACCAGCACGCTGACCGTTGGGTCGTCCGTCGGCTTGGTGAGTACGCGGTCGGTAGCCGCGCGCAGCTGCGCGACTGTCGTGATGCGTGGGTCCATCGTAAGCGCCCCCATGATCGCAATCCTGTAAAAGTTGGTCTTCACTTGCTCGTTCCTCGTGCGGCGCTACGTTTCAGATAGCGACAGGGGCCGCGTGTCCCGTCGTCACCATCACGGCGCCCGGACTCTCTCGACAAGAATCCCCGGGCGTTCGTGCTATCAGCCTACAAACCGCTGCAGCTCGTGCTCGTCCGGCTCGTCCATCGCATCGAGCGCGGCGTCGAACCGCCGGAGCGCTCGGATCTGTTCCTGGTCGTCGTTGACCGGGCGATACGGCGCCTCCTTCGACGCGAAGCGATCCCGGCGATCGCGCTCGTCCATCGCGGCGAGAGCTTCCCAACGGGGTACCGTCACCGCGAGCCACGCGCCGACCCATACGCCCAAGCCGCCCACCATCAGCGTGGCGAAGAGGACGCGCTCCCAGAGAGACAAGATCACGGGCGCATCCTCCGCTCTTTCCGGATTGCGCGCTGTCCGGCGAGAAAGATCGGATCGTCGTCGGGCGGCAGCCGCTTGCCCTTGTCGTCGAGCCCAACGCGCGAGAGAACCCGCGCCCGCTCCGCGCGCTCGGTGACGTCGCGGCGACGGCCAAACTCCCACGCCAGGCCGAGCAGGACCACGACGGCGACGATGGATGCGATGACAACCAACGCGTGAAACATCGAGACGAGCAGGTCGATCGTGTCGGGACTCATGCCGTCCTCCGGAGTATCCGCGGCGCGAATTGCTGGCGCAGCGCGTGGTGGGTGATGCACATGGCTGCGCGCGCTACCTGCGCACTTGCTTCGCGGAGCATGTTGAGCGTTGCGCTCGAGCGATCGCCGCCGGCATAGGCCAGCTCCGCGCAGCGCAGATCGTAGTCGGCACGCGCCTCCCGGCTGATGGCGTCATCGAGCGGTATGTCCGCGCTCCGCGACGGGTCGCGCGCGATGCAGGCGTCGCCGAACTCACCCCAACGGCCGTTCGCGCCGAGCACGCGGGCTACGGTCTCGGGGGCTCGGCTCTTGCCGCTCTGAATGTGCTTGTGGTCCCGCTGTGCCTGTCGGTCGCCCGTTCCGCGACGTGCGTCAGGGTTAGGCTTTAGCAGTATGTCGCGCAGCACGTCCGCGTGGTCAACCGTTGCGACGATACGGTGGTTGATTCGCGGTGGTGGCGACCCGTTGTTTGATGGCATGGTCCGTCACCCCACCTTCGCGACGGGGCGGCCGGCTTCGTGCAGGAGCTCGCGCCACTCCATTTCGGTGCCGCCGAGTTCCGCGATAAGGGCGGCGATGTCACCGGGACTCGGTGCGCGCTTGCCATTGATCGTCGCGCTAAAGTTCGTGCGCGCGCGTCCGTGTTTCAGTGCGATTTCGGCGGGGCTCGCACCGAGTGCTTCCTTGATCGCTGTCGGTATGCTCGCGCCCGCTTCGATAAGTCGGCGAACCTTGTCCATCGTTTCCCCCGTATATTTGCGCCATGCGACGCGACTAAATCCGTCGTGTCTGAATATTCTATAATCTTCTAGAATTGTCAATGGGCGAATCGCAGGGAGATTCCGAACTCGTTAAACGGATGGTGAAGGCGACCGCCGGAATGTCCCGTCAGGAGCTGGCGGAACTGCTCGGCGTGGACGCGTCATACGTCACGCACATCCGGAACGGCCGAATTCCCACGCGGGTCAGGAAGGAGATCAAGACCCGGATCGTCGCCTATCTGAATTCCGTTCCGTCGGCCGGGGAGGGTGCGGCCGGCCCGGTCCATCCAGGCGGCGTCAGCGGGTATGATGCTGGCTATGCCGCCGCGCTGCTCGAGCTCATAGAGGCTGATGCCCGGCGAATCGCCGAACGCGCGTCCTTGGCGCGGATGCGCCTTGCCGGCATGGCGACGCCGCCGGCCGATCCCGAGTTTCCGGCGCCGATCCTCACGCCCTTAGCGCCCGAGGGCGAGGGCGAGGAGCAGCGGCGCGCATGACGTCCGGACGTCTAGCCGAGCAGCTGCAGGGGGATGCCGTTTACTCTTGCGGAGATCCTGCCCAGTTCGGCGAGGTACTGAGCGTCGACAAGCACGACGGACATGGTGGATTCGAAAACGCGGGTGCCGGACGCATCGAATATGACAAATGACCGCTGACCTGTGAACGGGGCCTGCTCCTCATGGACCCCCCGCATGGCAGTCGGAGGCCCTTCGCGGACGCGGTCACGGTTTACCTCGGCGACGGCTGCAACACGTACTCCAACGGCCTCCTCAGCCACAGGAACGAGTGCGATTGACATTGGTGTTCGAATGTTTGTTCGGGGTGTTTTTGGTGACTTTGCGTTAGGGTCACATCGTACAGAAGCCCGGACGCTTGCGCCAGAGTAGATTTTCCCGGCGCGAACGAAATCCCTCTGCAGTGAGGTAGACGTATGACGGTGACACGAATTCGCCTTCTCGCGTTGGCAGCACTTACGGCGTGCGCATCCGCCGGCACGGAGTTCGACCCAAACGTCGTCGACAGTCTGACCGCGGGAATGACGGTCGCGCAAGTAGATGCGAAGCTCGGAAAGCCGAATGGCGAGGTGTTCGCCGCCGACGGGCGACGCGTTCAGACATGGATGTATTCGCATTCGAACATGCTCTCGGGCGGCTCCAGCGCTCGCACGCTCGCGATCCTGTTCGACGCGGACGGCAAGATGGTGCGCGTGGCGAGCAAGGGCCAGACGGACATGCGCGTAAACGGCGCCCCGTAGGCCGCAGGGCTGCGTGACCCCCACTCCCTACCACCCCCGCGCCTGGTCGGTCGAGCGGCTGCACCGCGCCATCGGCAGCCGGCTCGTAACGCTGCTACAAGCGTCGACGGCGACCGGGATCGCGGAGGACCGAATCACGGCTCTCCTCCACAACGGGGCCGAGCCTACCGATGCGGAGCGGGCAACGATCGCGGCATGGGCCGACCAGCTCGAGCGGGGCGAGTCCTCGGCGCGCGGGATCAGGCTCGCGTGACCGATCCGCCAGAGACCCCCGCCGACGTCCAGCGCGCAATCGATGCCGGACTGGCCACGTGGGAGGAGATCACCGCGGCTCTGGCCTCCCTCGGGCTGTCAGAGGCAGCGATAGCGGAGTGGAGGGCCGGGAATAGGACGGTGGGAGAGGTCGTGATTGACCGGGTCGCCCGAGGGCTGGACGGGCCGTAAACACCTGATTGACGAATTTGCGGGGGTATGATATTGGGTATTGACACAGGGCATACCCAGTGTAAATTCAGTGTGTCGGGGTCGCTCAGACCGACCGACACCACCTGAGGCACCGGCCGAGAGGCGCGGTATACAAGGAGAGAGATTATGGCCACCACGACGACTACCCCAGCGCAGCGCCACTTCTACGCGATCTCGCACGCATACGGCAAGCGCACCGTGCACGCAAACACAGGGCGCCGGATCGGTCAGTACTACGCGTTTGCGACAGCTGCTGAGCGCGATGCCTGGGTCGACGCTGACGATAGCTACAATCGTCACCCAGAGGGCACCCGCGAAGCGATCAGTGGATCAGACCGCGAGCTGCGGGGCAACCTCCGGCGCGCAGAGACCGAGATACGTCGCCGGATGGAACCCCTCACGTTGGACCGCATCTGGGATGAGGCCGGTGTCCGCGAGTGGTATGAGATCGATGGGGAGTTTTAAGCAGGTCCGTTACGCGGAGTCCACCGCCGAGCAGGCGGCTAGTAATCACACTCACAGCAACGGAGACACGGCAATGACGATGACAGAGACGATGACAGCCCGCGCGCGGGTCCGCGCGGAGATCGCTGAGCAGGTCGCGTCACAGGACTGCTACGACGCGAGCGCGACGGACAAGCTCACCAACGCACTGTGCACAATTTTCGAGATCGTACGCGCGGGTCACGACAACACCGGCGGCACAGATCATCTGCTCGTAATCAACGAGCTCACCCGCGGCGCACTCGCCGCATATCGAGACGAGGCAACGGTCTAGTGGCACAGTCAAACAAGCGCAGTATCTACGTAACCGACCGGCTCCGGGATACTCTGGGGCCGGTCGGCGAGGACTCCGGCAGCGTGGTCACGCTCTCGGGCAGGATCACGACTATCGCCGACCGCTACGCCGAGATCGTCAAATCCGCGCGCATCCTCACGCAGTTTACAGACGCGGAGTGGATGCTGCTCCGCGACGCGCTCAACGGCACACTGCACGAGCCTGCAGCAACAATCCGCGAGCTGTGGCAGGGAGTAGAGGACGCGATCACGCTCGACGGGCTCGCAGATAAATGGAGCGTGGACGGCGCGGATCTCATAGCGAGATTGCGCGCGTTGCGGTTTGACGAGGAGTGCGCGTTGGTCGAGACTGTTGAGCAGTGGTGGATCGCCAACGGAGCGGCACGGATAACTACCGACGCGGTCGAGTAGCGGCGTGACGAGTGACACAGCACCGCGACCGTTTATGTTGTTACGTGGCGCCGAGCAGGCGTGGGGTCGTCAGGTGTGGCGCCAGATTGACCGCGCACGGGCACGATGGATCGATGCCGACGCCAGAGGTCACCGCGTGCCGTGGTCGTCGTGGTGCTACGTGCCGCGCGAATTGGTGACACACACGTTGCTCGGTGACGAGACCGGACCGGACTCCTCGCCACGACCGATCACATTGAGCCAACTCGCTACAACAACGGCGCTCGCGGCGTGGCGTATGGGCAAACCGCTCTACCGCTACGATCCGACATTGTACGACGCGTTGAGGCAAACACCGTTGACGGACGTGGTGCTGCCGGCAGAGGTATTCACGCGCCTGCCGCACTGGGGCGTGTACATCGAGACGCCGGATCTCACGATACGGCTACCCTCAATGGGCGACGTGCGCACGGGCTCCGTCAATGTGGTCGGTATGTTCGCGGCGCTGGACGACGCGCCTCAGCGGAGTACGATGTTCGGGCGCACAATAGCGCGCCGTCCGCCGCGCCTCATAATCGTCCTGGACGTGGAGGAGCAGGACGGAGATCGCGGCTCCGTGCGCGCACCCGTCCCAATCCAACTGACGCTCGACCGTGACGTTTGCGACGGTCTGACGGACGGATGGGCTGCCGCGATCGGCGAGGTTTACGCGCCGTATCTACGTCAACATCCGGAGGAGTCCGAGCGGGCAATGCGCGAGGCAAGACGGGTCGCGCACTCGCTCACAGACGAGATAGCGCCGCTCCTGACACTGATACTCTATCTGTGCAGCGAGCAGCCTGATTTGATGGGCGTGATGCCGCCGCCGGATGGCGTCACGGCGGGCGGGCCATCGGCCAAAATGATCGCAGCGCACAACATCACCGAGTGGATGGTCGGATCGCGCATCGGTGCAGCGTTGCGAGCTGGTGCCCCCCAGGATGGGAGGAGCGTACTGATCGCGTTGGGAATTACCCTCTCGTGCGGCCGCATATGCGTCGCGCGCACTGGCACACGTTTTGGACTGGGCCGCGCAATGAGCCGGAGAATCGAGTGCCGCGTCTCAAGTGGTTGCCGCCGATCCCTGTCGCGGTTACCTGGGACGACGTGCCGAGACTGCCAGCTGATACGCACACAGTCAAACTGTGGGAACCGCCAGACAATTAATCCCGAGGGGCGTCATTAACACCGGCGTCCCTCGATTGCGTCAGTTCGCGCGCCGGAATTGATATAACGGATACGTTATGTCAGATCACTCGCGGCGTCCCACACCGATCGCACTCCGCGCCGAATCCCCACTCCCTGCAGTAGATATTCGCGCACATCGTCGGCACGTCCGGAGGCTCGCGCCGCGTCCGGTACTTGAGCACGTGCGCCGGCAACGGTGCGCTTGGATCGTGCTCGATCACGGTGTAGAGCAGGACGTCGGATCCGCGCATGGCTACGCGGTGGGCGGGAAGATGCTGCGCGCCAGAAATCGGGAGAGCGTTACATGGTCGAGAGCTGCAACAGCTCGGCGCGCCACATCGAGCACGCGTCCGGTTCGATGACTCGGCCGCCGCACAAACGCCATGCACGCGAGCCGGTGCGCAAGGTTGGCCGAGAGATAAACGGCGGCCGCGTCGACCTCCCACGCGGGAAGAGAGTAAATCATCGCGCGGCCGCGATCACGGTGGCACCGTCCATGATGCATCGAACGCGTTGAACGTCGGGTCGGGAAAGTGCGAGGCATCCATCGTGACCGCGACCAGCCGCAGTACGCGATCCGCCGGAATGGCGGGATTGTATGCTGCAAGCCATGACGTCGCGGTGCGAGCTGCGATCGCTCCGCCGTTCGCCGCGCACTGGCCCCACGGATCTCCGCCCCAGCAACTGCCGGCGACCTCGGTCTCCTGCGTTCGCGCGCGCGTGCCAACGGCGGGCACATATCTGAGAACGGACTGCAGCACGTACGCGTGCGTCGAGTCGGCCGCGCTCGAGATCGCGAAGTGCGCGTAACGCTGAGCCGTGTCCACAGTCCCGGGCTTCCACGCGTTGATCGCGGTCGCGACGAGCGTCGTGAGCCCCGCTCGCGAAAGTGCGGCCGCGTTGCTCGGGGCGATCACGTGACCGTTGACCACGGTGAGCGACGGCACGACGTAAGATGTCGTCGCGGAGTCCGGCGGCGAGAGAATCGCCACTGCTCCGTGACCGGCCTCGGGGTGAGTCAATACCTGGCGTATCATCGTTGCCGGTCCGCAGAGCACGAGCGGCGCCGACGTCGAGCTTGCGGGTCGCAGGACGACCGGGCGATATGAGACAGTGTCTCCCGCGACGCGGATTGTCGACAAGTCTCGAATGTCCACGACGATCGCTTCCGGCGCGGTGATGGGACACTGCCACTGATGCACCGCCGCGAGCGTATCGACAGTGCCGACCGGCGGCGGTGCGTGCGTCGTATCGACCGGCGTCGTCGTGTCCTTGGGAGTGGAATCGACGCGCGTTGTGTCGACTGGCGGTGGTGGCGGTGGTGGCGGAACGTTCGGTGACTTGACCGTCACCGCAACGATCATGGCCGCGATCGCCGCCAGGGCAAGCGACGAAGCCTTGAGCTTCGCGCGCTTGCCGGTTGGGTCTGTAACTGGCGTCGTCATTACGGTTGCGCCGCCGGTGTCGCCGGAGTGCTGACCGCTGCGATCTCGCTTGCGACCTGCGTCTCGGTGGCGATGGTTGTATCCGCCTGGGATTCCCATGCGGTGAGTTCTGCGGCCTGCGCCTGGTTGGCGGCCGTGAGCTGACTGATCGCGGTGTCGCGACCCGCGATTGCGGCGGTCACGCTGGCGAGCTGTCCCGATGCCGTTGCGAGTGCGGCGGACGAATCTGCGAGCTGCTTCCTGGTTGCCACGAGTTGCTCCTGTAGGTCGGTGATAGTTGAGTCAGGTCTGATCCACTGCGCGACCGCCTGACGGATGGAATACCAACTCATTGTTTGCGCTCCTCTGGATCGGTGAGGGCGAGCACGATCCTGCCGAGCCGAAGCGCGACGCCGCGCCAGTGATCGCGGGGTTTGTGCGCGGCTTCGATGCGCGCCTTGTGCACCGCTGATTGCGCGATGCTCCGGATCTCGCGCACTTGCTCCGTAGTCGCGTTAATCAGAACACCGCCGCCACGGCGGCGACACCGGCGAGCGCGGTGGCAACGCCCGCGAGAAATAGCACGGCATCCGAGTGCTTCGGCTTGGCTTCCGCTTCGGCTGTCCGCGCCTCGGCTGCCGCGAGTTGCTTCCGGTAGTCGACATCGATCGACGAGTCCATCTCGATCTGCAGCCGGAGCCCTGCGTTTTCCTCGGTGAGCCCCAATATCCGCGTCGTGTCGACTTCGTGACGCCGATCCATCGCGGCGACGAGTGAATCGTTGACGAGATTCATCTGCGCGAGCTGCTTCGTGAGCTCGACCGGGATCGGCACGGCGATGACGCCGGTGTCGGTCTGGACGCGCGCCGTGTCGCCGTGCAGCACCAGGCGCCCGCGCGCGGTCGTTTTCCGCGCGCGGGCTTCGTCGACCACGTGCTGCGCGGAATCGGATTTCAACGCGAGCCCGGCGTTCCGCACGTGCATCGAATCGTTCTCGCGCTTGATCGGTGCGACCTTGGCGAGCGCTTCGGCCATCGCGGATTCCGCGCGACGCTCCGCAACCTTCGCCGCCGCCTGATCTTTCGCGGATTGCGCGTTCTCGCCCGCGCGATAGATGCCGAAGCCGAGCAGCGTGACGAGTACCACGCACGCGAACGTGATGACCATCTTCGGATGGTCGACGAGTGCGGGAATGATGGCGCTCATGTGACGAACTCCCCGTTGCGCAGGAATCCGTGCCAGTTGTGCGTCTGAATCGATCCCGCGCCCGCCTGACAGCTCACGCCGTTCTTGTCGACGGTGAAGTTCGGGGCTTCGCCGTGGCGCACCCAGCACTTATGGACGTTGTCGTCCTTCATCGTGCAGTTGCTTGCGCGGCCGTCAATCATCCAGTCACCGCCGCCGGGGCACTTGGCGACATAACAGCGACCGTCCGCACCGCACCATCCGGGAGTGTCCTCGCACCATTCCGCGCGCCAGATCGCACCTTCGGGCGCGGTGCGTAGCGTCGTGAGCTCGCCATTGTCCGCGCGCCGATAGATCCGATCCATGAATACCTGCCAGTGATCGAAGTCCTGAAACACATAGCCGTCGTCGGCGACAGCGGGCCAGCGCGGATCGTCGTGCGGTGGCTGCTCCTTGGCGATAGGCTCGCTCCAGTTCCCGTCAGCGTCGAACGTGATTTGCGCGACGCCGATCTCGTTCATGGCGTTGTGGTAGCTGCCGGCATCGCCCCATGCGCTGTTGCGGCGCAGGTATATGCGAGCTTGACCCGTGGCCTCGATTAGGAACGCGCGGACGCTCATACCGTCGGCCTCTTGCGGAAGGTGGCGTGTATCCAGTGCGCGGCATCCATCACCGGCTCCCGTAGCCACGGATGCGGCTGGCGTAGATAGAGCCAGAGCGCGGACAGCGCGTTGCCCGCGAGGATCAGGATTGTTTGCACCTCGCTCGGATGTTGCGCAAAAATCCCGACCGTCGAGGCTCCGGGGAACAGCGCCGCGGCGATCGTGAGCAGAGAGCGGACAATCGCGCCGGTGTCGAGTGTCGAGTTGCCCTGTGCGTCAGTCATGATCTGAAATTCGTGGTGAACACGTATACCAGAAACCACGCGACATAGAGCGCCAGAATGGCGACCGGGATCTCGATGGGAACGAGAACAAGCCACCATGACACGGAAGTCGCGTGCGTGATCTTGGCAGCGATTATCCCCGCAGTGGCGACAATCCAAAACGCTGCGATCGTAAAGACGATAACTGCCGTTTCTCCTTTCATGCGGCCCTCGGCGTTACGTATCCAATGACGCGAGTGAGATCCACGGTCTTGAGCGTCGCGAGTTCGCCGTTGCGCGAGAAGCCCGCGCCAGAAGTGTTGCCCTCGAAATCCATCTTGATCGGTACGATCGACGCGAGACACACGCCGATATGCTCGGCCGGCTCGTGGCCGTTGTTGCCGTAGAGCACGGCGCAACCGAGTGTGGGTTCGCCGGTGAAAAGATTCTCACGCAACGCCCACTGTCGCCACGTTTCTGCAATCGCCGGATGCCATCCGCGAGCATTGTCGACCGGAGGCACCGCTGCGCCGCAGTCGGCCCACACTGTTGCAGTCCAGAGCGCGCACCAATACGATGCCAAGGGAACGCCCCAGCGTTTACACATCGCGTCTATCTCAGGCGAGCGATTCGAGAGCGGCGGATTTTCGAGGATGGGGATGTCCTGCTGCGCGCGACGGATGATCGCCTGCGCGAGATCCGGGGTGTCGGCGGGAATTACGATCATGCGCGCGCCCTCGGCTTTCTGCGTCGCGCCGGCTGTTGCTGCTGCGCCTCGATCGCGCCCACGACGCGATCAACGAGCGAGCCCTGTTTCTCGATCCGATCCTCCATGCGCTCCATGGTGTGCGACACGTTCGACATTGTCGTCTCGAGCTTCACCAGAATGCGGGAGAATTGCGGCCATTCGTCGAGGATCTTGCCCTGCGCGAGAGCGGACGCCGAGAGCGCCCTGACCGTGTCCTCCAACGCTTCCGTCTTGGCGTACCACGAATCGCGCTCCTGGGCGTCGCGCGCGAAGATCCGCTCCCGCAAATGCTTTTCGAGCTGCGCGCTGCACTGCTTCATCGCGGCAACCCATCGTTCGTTTCGCCACGGACGGATCAGCGCCCATACCCAACCGATGGCGATACTGATCGCGCCAATCCATTTCGCCCACAGCGGCACGTCCGGTATGTCGAGAGCGAACGGCATCGGTTGTAACCTGTTGAGGGTGAGAACACGAAAAACGGCCATCGCGCCCCTGTGCTTCGGGGCGAAATGGCCGTGGTCAAACGGTCTGGTCTGGCGATCTCTGTCGAGCTAAAAACTGTCTACATCGTGCTGCTAGTGTACACCAAAACAAGCGACCGCGCCAGCGGGAAAGTACCTACGCTATCACCTGACAGAATATCCGACGCCTGCCGGTCGAGGGCGGCTTGGTGAGCACCATCAGGAATGCCTGCGTGAGTCGAGCGTTCGCGTTCGTATTCTCGGTGAGCGCCAATAGCTCGGCCTGGGTGAGGCGAGCCTTGGCGCCTGTATTCTCAGTGAGCGCAAGGAGTTCGGCCTGAGTGAGGCGGTTCGCTGCCATCTTAGCTCACGACCTTGAACAGGAGCTCCATGGCGTTGACGTTGGTCGGCGTGAGCGCCGATCCGGTGGCGTCAAGCGTCCGAATGTCCTGCGTGTACGCATATGCGCCGGGCGCTCCACGCGTGGTGCCGAACGCGTTCGTACTGCTATCCCGTATCCCTGCGGCGCAGGTTCGCGCGGTCGCATCGTCTTTTTCGTACTGTGCGACCATCGCGACGGCCGTGACACCCGTGGTGCCGCTCGCGAGATCATCCAACGCAAAGCTGATAATGTCGCCCGGGGTGGCGTCCGCGACATAACTGGTGTTGCCATCAGCAGGACGATCGTTGACGGCCGTATACGGTGAGCCACCCGTGCCGCCCGTTTGCGTGAACGTCCCGACGTTGCCAGTGCCCGCGCCGCTGGGAAATAAGGTCTGCACGCGCTTATCACCATAGTGCTCGAACGTCGACGAGGCAGGCGTCCCCGCGCCACTCGAGCCGGTGCGACTCCCCGCGTCGTACATAACGACGTCGTCATAGTTTGATGCGCCGCTCGCGTTGTTCGCGGTGAGCTGCACCTTGGCGACACCCGACCCCACGACGGACGAACCACGCGTGTTGAGAGCGTTGGACGAAAGGACGCACACCCCGTCAACCCAAACGTCAATCGTGCCGGCGCTCGGGTCGACGTTGAGCTGCGCCTCGAAGTGGTGATTTGTTCCCGTGGCGAGCAAGACCCCGGCCGCGCTTGTCGCGAGGAGAGTGCTGACATTCCCGCGATAGAGGGATATGGAGCCGTCGACGTTCGCGGTAATGGCGGCCTGCGCAGTTCCCGCCGAGTCGCTGAATACGATCATCGTGAGGCGCGCCGTCGTCGTGAGCGCCACGCCGAAGGCAATCCCAAATGTCACCGTCGACGCGGAGACCGTCTTGATCAAACCGGTCGCGTTTGGGCTTCCGCCGATGCCGCCGAAGCGCCCAAAGTTCGTGCCCACGGTTCCACTCGTGCTGTCCCAGAGAGTAGTGGCCGGGAACGCTACGGACGTGCTCGCGGCGCTGCAATACTGCTCAAACCCGTCCAGGAATATCGGCGCCAGACTCATCCTTAACTCCGCAGGATCTTGAGCGCGAAATCAGCGCGCGTGATAGTCGTGGCCGATGTGACGACAAAGCGGAACACGTCTCCGACGGAGACGGCAGCCGTCCAACCGGTGAGCGTTGAGTCCGTGTGCTCGTTGCTGCTCGAGATCGCCATCGGCGCGCTCGCACTGATCTTGGTCCATGTGCCGTAGTTACCGCGTGCCGCCTTGTAGACATCGACGCTAATGGAGCCGTTCGGGTTCCCGCCGATCCACGACTCCACGATTGTGCCCGCGCACGGCATGGCCGGAGTAACGGCTTCCCACGTGTTGTCGAGCACCGCTGCCACACCGTCCATCGTTCCGCCGACGCTCACGTACGCAACGATGGCGGCCTCGACAAAGGCAGTCGTCGCGACCTGGGTCGTGTTGGTTCCCGGTGCTGCGGTCGGCGCGGTCGGCGTGCCCGTAAGCGCAGGAGACGCGAGTGGCGCGGCGCCCGTTACCTGTGCCACGGTGTAATCGCCGGATGCGGGCGTGACTGCACCGGTGCGGGTGTTGAAGCTTGCCACGCCCGCGGTAGGCGCCAACACCTGCAGCCAGTCGGCGAGCGTGCCCGGATTGTCCGTCGAAAGAATAAACGTCTCGGATATATCCGTCCGAATCGCGACATCACCCCGCTGCGCCGTAAGTGCGAGCATTGCGGCCTGCGACGCAACCACGAACGGCTGCGAGATCGCGAGAGGCGGAATCTGCGACGTCGGTATGAGCCCCGACCCGTCGAGCGTCGCGACGCCAGAGGCCGCGCCCTTTTGCGAAAGCGGGATGTAAGTGCCGGGCGCGGCGTTGTTGTTCGTCACCTTGGCCATCGCCGATTCGAGCGGCACGGCGTCCGACGTATACGCGAACGCCGAGACGTAAACGAACTCACCCGCTGCGAGCGTTACGAGTGTGCCGGTTGTGCCGGCCTGACCCGCGGATAGGCCGGCCGCGCGCGTTGTGGCCGCGCTCGGATACGCGACTTTGCTCGCTGCGATCTTGACGCCCGTGGTTAACGGATCACCGACCCAGTCGACCGTGACGTTGCCCGAGCCGTCGACGTTGATGCTAAGCTTGGGCGCGGATGGCGCTGCGAGCGCAGCGACGGTAATCGTTCCCGTGATCTCGGCGGTGTTCCCCTGCTGATCGGTGTATTGCACGCGCCAGTTGACGACCGTGGGATGGCTCGCCTTGGTGATCACGACAGAGTACGGCGTCACGATCTGCGCGAAGTCTGTCCATGCACTCGCCACGCCGCCGCCGACCTGAGTCTGGTATTGCACTCCGTGCGAGGCGAGCACCACGCCGGACGGATCGTCAACGTCCAGGGTCAGCGTTTCATCCGTCGTGGTCTCGACCGTGCTTTCGTCCACGTTCGGCGACGACACAACGGCGCTCGGCTGCAAAGGCGCAGGCGAGCCGGAGCCTGATACGATGCCGACCATTGAGCCGGTCGAGAAGAACACATCCTCGGCCGCCGTGACGTCGATCTCGCCGGTAGTAAAATCACCATAGTCGATCGCCGCGACGCGCATCACCGTGTCCGGGATCCCGTGTAGCGCTGAGCGCAACAGGAAGGGCGCGCCCTTTGTGAACAGGTACGCCGATCGGTCGACTTTGAATGTTGCCTTGGCGAATGGGAGCGTGAGTGCGCGTCCTTCGCGCTGTGCGATCGCGGCGACCGTGGTCGCGTCGGTGATCGACGGCATCGCGATCTCTTGCCAGCGCTCCTCTCCGCTCGCATCGACGGCCGCGGGATTCTGCCACGTCGCGACGTCGTCCACATAACCCTTGGCGCGATTCGTAAACGTGATCTTGACGCCCGTCGGAAGATCACGATACGTCGTCCGCGTGAATTCCAGCTCGCGCGCGTTCAACTCCGGACTCACGACCGGCAGATTCGCCACGACGTAATCCTGCCGCACCAGCCGAATCCCGATCAGTCCGGTCAGGGGATCGGTGTATATCGATGCGTCGATGTCGGCAAGTATCTCGGCAATCGCGTCGGTCGCGAGCTGCGCCGCGTCAGACAGCACCTTCGATATGCCGAGCCCCTCGGCCTGTATCGTCGCCGCGGCGGCTGCCCAGGATGGCCCAAGCGCCGCGGTCGGCATCGCCAAACCCCACCACGTGTCGGTCAGTATCTCGTAGATGCACTCGACAGGGTTGGCGTCGAGACCGCCGGACATTGCGCCGTGGCCCAACAGATTTGGGCAGCGCTGAATCTCGAAGTGGATCGCCTTGAGTTGCGACGACGTCCCCCAATAGAACGGACGGGTCGGCGCTTCGGGGCTGTTGTCGGTGAACACCGCATAGCAGAGACGCTTGTACGGAGGCGATGTGTTCGCCACCGGATTGAGCGTACTATTCGCGACCTGCGTGTCGGTCCCGTACTGCAACTCCATCGTCCCCGCGATGCCGCCCTCGTGATCGGGGCCGCCGAATATTCCGTCCGCGACGATGGTTATCTGGCGCATGAGCCCGTCGCCTGGCAACACGGACGGCAGCGCAGGATTGAGTACCGCGTATCCTCGATTCGACGCGGGCGCATATGCCGCGAGCGAACGGGTATTGTCGACGATAATGTCGACGAGTTTGTCGATCGGCCCGAAGCATATCCCGAGGCCCATGTGCGCGTGGTAAGTGAAGCCCGCGTCCTGGCCCTTCTTGGTGAACTTGTACGCCTGCTGGCCACTCCACCAAATCACGTTGGGCTGCACCTTGGCCGTGCCGAATACGACGGGCACCGGAAGGGTAGGATCGGCGGTCGGCGGGCTAAAGTTCCCGGGCGAAGCTCCGCTCCCGCCGCGTTTCGCAAGGAGCACCGATGCCGTGATCGATAGCGCGAGCTCGACGATAAGCTCGATCAAGAACGCCCACATCAGAGCACGCTCCCAGTAAAGGGGTTGCGTATCGGAACGTGCGTATAGCCCTGGAAGTGATCGTAATTGCCGAACTGCGTGATGCACGCGGCGTCCGACTTGATGCACCCTTCTGTGACCGAGACCGCGTCACCCGGCTTGGCGTCGTCGAGCCGTTGCAATAGCGTGATGGTGCCAGCCGCGCAGTCCTGGTCGATGATCGTCTTATGCTGGTTGCCGCTCTGGATGGATCCGGCCTGGAGGCGCCCGTGCCCGTATGTCGCGACGTCGCCCGCGAAGATGGCAGCGGTCGTATCGTCGAGCACGATCACAGTGCGCGAGATGTCCACGGCTTTGATCGTTGCGGCGTGCGTGTGCGACGGACGGTCAGCCTGACAGCGAGTCCCGTACAGTGCATTGTTGCACGTCTGCTGATAGAGCACGACCAGGAGTTTCCGCTGCACCATGTCCTGATAAGGACCGCACTGCAGCGTGGCCGAGCTGTCGCCCAGCTTCGCGGTCTTCACCTGGCCTGCGAACAACGCGGGATATGTCGGGAGCGCGACGTCGTCCCGTTGCCAGCCGTAAATCGTGAGAGCGACCGGCGTTGACGGAGCCCCGGTCGCGAACAGTTGCGCGATCGCGTTATCGCGCTCGACCGTGATGTCGATGTTTTGGGTCTTCGCTTCCTCGTTCGATGCGTAGTGTCCGCGCGCCAACGGCATCGGCACGTACGTCGCAGGTGCGCCGCCGTTCACGCCGGCAATTGTCGCCGTGACGGGTGCGCCGGCCGACGTCCAGAACCACTCCGTTGAACCCAACGCGAAGTGATACAGCTCGACGGGCTTGCCGCCCGCGCCAGCGTAGTCAGTGTATGGCACGTGCCTCTCGCGTCATTCGGGCCGTCATGGTGGAAGTCATACAAACGACCCCGGCGTTTCGTACGGCAATTCCACGAACGGCAGCACGGCGGTGACGACGCCAGGGACCGAGTAATCAAGTGCCACGCTGTCGGCGTCGAGTCGTGCGAACTTGAGAAGCGACACGCGATAACTGGCGGCCGGAAACGTGGGGCCGAAATACGCGGCGTCGGTCCTCACGAGAACGGTCCCGTCGCCGTTGTCGGTCGCGGCGCCCACGCTCATCGGCGCAACGACGAGTCCGTAAATCCCGCCTGCGCCCGGAGGAATTACAGCCACGTGCCGCGCGGCATTGGTGCCCAAGAGCGCCATTCCGGACGGTCCGGGGTGGAGCACGGTGATGCTCGACGTCACCGAATCCGGTACGACGGTGAGCACGAGATCATCGTTCCACGTCGGCACCCAACACGGCAGGTATCGCCCCGCGCGCTCGGCCAGAAACGATTTGAGCGTCGCGATCTCGGCCCGCGACCGCGCCACATAACGAAACGATTTGGTCCACGATTGATAGCGATCGCCCCACGCAACGCCGAACACGCCCGCCGGATTCTCGACGAACGCACCGAAACGCCGCACATGATCGCCCGCGTCGTTGGTGGCGCGGTCCGGCGTGAGGTCCAGGAGCGTCGACCCGATGTAGGTGGTCATGCGACCACCCGGAATTGCAGCGGCGCGCGCGCGATGAACGACCCAGCGCGCGAAACGTCATGGTCGGGCACCAGTACCGCGCGCTTGATCGGTATAATGCGCGATCCCTCTTTCCACGTCGCCGCTGTATTGGCCGTCAATGTGATCTGTGACGCCGAGTCGACGGAGAGCACGGTGGCCAACTCCCACGCGCCGGGGCGCTGGTAAAAGAGAATCTCGCCGCCCGCGACGATGTCGACGCCCACCGTATTGATCGGGAGCACCGATGAGCCGGCGACAAAGTCCGCCGTCATGTCCTGCGCATCCGGCCACCACGGCAGCCGGTAGCCGCCCTCGTCATTCGTCCGGAGCAGCGCTTCGATGCGGGCGGCTTCGACCGAATCGAGGGCGACTACGCCAAACTCCAGCACCTCGTCCGGTGTCAAGCGGAATTGCGATCGCTGCTCGCCTCCGTCTCCGGCGGGAAGAATGGACGTGGTCCACGCCTGATGCACGGTGAGCGCCGCCGCCGGATCCTGCAGCGCATCGAATACGGTGCCTGCCGTCAGGCCGTCGATGTCGACATATGTCGCGCACGTCTCGGCCAGGAGCTCGAGGTTCAACACTTCGGCCGCCGTCGCGACTGGCGGGATATTGTCGTTCCATCCATCGCAGCGGAAATGCACTTGCACCCCGGACGGAGTGGCCGTCATCTCGAACCCGTAGAACACTTCGATGACGAGCCTGCCGCCTGCGGGAACAATGCCGGCGGTGATCGGCACGTATACAAGCCGATTGCCGCTGTAATTGAGGCCATCGCCGCCGCCCACGGCCGTGTCGATGTCGCGCAGATAGTCGACGACCGCGCCGGTCGCGTCGACCGCGTACACCGACAGCGCGACGTACATCTGCGCTACGGTGTCAGTGTGCTCGGAGAAGTACCCGAACGGCATCACCTGCGCGGGGATCGCGCGCGCGACCGGGAACGGGTCCGTGATGAAATGCGTCAAGAGCCCGCGCCACACGATATTCGTCCCGGTGTACGCGGCGGTCGGCGTGTTCATCGGGAGGTCGGCGGCCGTTCCGTCTCCGGCATATGATCCATTCCCGCCAGTGCCGCGCGTGGGTGAGAGCGTGCGCGGTGCGAGCGCGCCGCCAAAGGTGCTCACGGCGTGGAGTGCGGTATCAGTGGGATCGAACACGCGACCCAGAACGGGTCCACCAGGTAACGCGAGAGACTTCGACACGCCGGTCGTGAATCCTGTGGCCGAGGAAACGATGTCGCGGAAATAGAGTCGCTGGCGCATCGCTATTTCCGTGCGCCCAACAGGGCCTTGATCTTGTTCGCATTCGACGCGACGAACTGAAGCAGGGCGCGCGAACCCTTGGGGCTCCGGATGTGCGCCAAGAGCAATCCTTCATCGGCAGATACATGGAGCGTTCCCATGTCGCCGATGCCGCCCGCGCTCAATGTCGAGAGCATCCCCGTTGCGGTTCGATCCTCGCCCGCGATCCCGCCGCTGGCGAAATGCGGCACATTCAGGTGCGAGAAATCGCGGATGTTGATAAGCGGCGCGCCCGCATTTAATTGATGCACGGCTGCAGGCGAGATTCGGCGCACCGTGTCGGCGGTGAGTATCCCTTCGCCATGGGAGAGCATCGCGGGGATGCTGTCGCTCGTGCCGGTGCCGGGCCCAGAGACAACGCCTCCCGACGCGAACCCCAAGAAGCCGAAGCCTTGCGCGGCGGACAGCGCCTCGGCTGCAACGAGCAACGCAGCCGCGCCGGCCAGGACGCGATCACCGCCGTCCTGCACCGCAACGCCCGCCGTACCCATGGCTGCGGCCGCGACTATCGTTTTCGTCGTACCCGCATCGTCCTCGATGCCGAACGTCTTTTTGGCGAGCTTGATGCCGTCCAGCACGATCAACTGCGCCAGTATCTGCTGGATGCTCTGTACCGCCGAGAGCGCCAACTGACGGAACGCATCGCCCACGCTCGCCGCGGTGTCGATCGTGTTGCCGAGGAACTTCACCAGATCGTTCTCGAGCGCATTCTGGGCGTCGCTCTTGAAGTTGGCCCACGCGAGCGCTGCCTGGTCGAGCTTGATGCCCATGGTCGAGAGCGACGCGTTGAATGCGTCGGCCTGCTTGATCAGGTCGGGGTTATTGGCGTCGTGCGCGATCTGCTCCATCTGGGCGCCGATCTCCTGCAGCACCGGGAGCCGCTCGCGCTCGAGCGCGAGTGTGCGACTCGCCGCCTCGTCGTCGCCGATGGTTCCCGCGTTGTGCAGCGCGTCGATCTGTTGCTTTTGGTTCGCGATGTCGGCCAGCGCGCGGTCGCCGTCCTGCTTCAGCTTGGCGAAGTCAGCGCTTGCATTCAGCGCGTCGCGCAGCTGATCGCCCACTCTATTCGCACCCTCGATGCCGATGCCCGGAACCTTTGCCAGCGCCTCGACGACCTTGGCGACCTCCGAGTTGATACGCTTCCGCATCGCCTCAACGGTGTTGCCGGTCGCCGTGTATACGGTCGCTTCGGCAGCGCCCACGTCGGTCGCGAGTTGCAGTCCGGCTTTGCGTTCTTCCTCGGAGAGTGCCGCCAGCTGCTGGCGCGTTTGATCGTGCAGCTTCGCGATCTTGTCGGATATGGCGGCCGCGGCCGTCTGCACCTGCCGCACTTCCGCCGGCGTGGACGTCGGCGTGCTCAGAATTGCCTGGCGCTCGCGCTCGAGATCGGCGGCTTCCTTGTCTGCGCCCTGCTGGATGATCGCCGCGCGGCGATCATAGTACGTGGTTAAATCTTCGGTGCCGCGCGCGTATGCCGCGGTGTTCGCCGCCTCCGCTGCCTTCTCGGCATCCTGCACGCGCTGGATGTCGGCCTGAATCTCGGCGACCAGGGCCGCGATCTGCGCTTTCGCGAGGTTGAGGTCAGGGATCACGACTTGCGGCTTTGTTGCCGACGTGCCGTCGCCCGCGACAACACCACCCAGGGCCGCCGCCAACTGCGCCTGCAGCACCGATACGCGATTCTGCGCCGCCTTGATCGCGTCGGTGCCAGCATCGGCCTCGGGCACTTCCGATAGTGCGCCGGGAGCCAAGCCAGCACCGCCGGGACCGGTACCCGTCGCACTGTGTATTCGCGTCTGTGGACGCTCGGCGTCGGCGAGATCGGCCTCGGCTTGCGCGAGCGCGATCGACAGCTGCTTGGCCTGCAGCTCGAGGGCGGTCTGTCGCTCGTCGTTCAGCTTTTTGAGCGACGCTGCGACCGCGTCATATCCCGCGCTCTCGTCGCCCAGCGCTTTGGCATAGTCCGGGCTCAGGTCGCGCAATTCCTGCGTGATCTTCTTGAGCTTCTCTTTCGCGGCCTCTACCTGCGCGGCCGAGAGCTTGCCGGAATCGAGCGCACGCACTTCGCGCTCGTACTCTTGTGTGAGCGCGTTGACCTTGGCCGCCTGGTCGGCGGTTGCGCGGACGGCATCGATCTGTGCATCTCGCTGTTGCTTCTCGTGCTCGTACACGACGCCCAAGACGGTAGCGAGCGCGACCAACGCCGTCACAGCGAGCCCGACCGGCGTCGCTTCGGTTATGAGCGCGATTCCGCCGCCGATCACTTTAACGGCGACTGATACCGCCGTCGCAGCTGCAGCGATCGCGATCACGTAGTCGGCGACACGCTTCACGCTGTCCGGTGTATCTGCAATGAGCGTCGTCAGGCCGTGCGCGAGATCGGTGATGCCCGGGACCATGTGGCTCGTCACCTGTTCGGCGACGCCCACGATCGCGGCCTTTAGGTCCACCATCTGCGCTTCGAGCGCCTTCGCCTTGGCGATGGCGTCCTGGTCGAATACCTGACCCAGCTCCTTGGCGCGCGCGGTGATGGCGTCGAGCCCTTCACTCGCAACTGCGCGGAGCGTCGGGAGCAACGTCTGCGCGTTGCGGCCGAATATCTGCTGCAGTGCCGCCGACTTGCCGAGGCCGTCCGCGTATTGCGCTTGTGCGACCGCGACCTTGACGAACAGCTCCTCCGGTTTCAGTCCTGCGAGATCCGAGACCGAGAGCCCGATCGCTTTATATGCCTCGGCGATCTTGCCGTTACCCTGCTGCGCTTCTGACTGGCTGCGCGAAAGCCCGCGGAATGCCTGCGCCAGATCCTCGGTCTGTCCGCCCGTCTCGCGCGTGACGAGCCCCAGCGACGCGATCGACTGCGCGCTCGCGCCGGTTTCTTCCGATAGTCGAATGATCTGGAGCTGTGCTTCGACGCCCGATTTCGCGAACTCGAGCAACTTCTCGGCGGCAAGTGCGGTGACAATGAGCTCCATTCCCTCGGACAACTTCCGGACGCTCCCGTCCGTCTTCTCCGCGGCGTCACCCGCCTGCCTGGAATTCGATGCGTGACGAGCGAGCGCGTCGCCGGACGATTTGACCGACGCGGTGTTCTTGTCGATCGATTGCGTAAGCTGATCGACGAGCGCCTTGCCGCCGGCGTCCTGGCCGGTGATTCGGATTACGACATCTTCGTCGCTCATCGTGGCACTTCACTCACTGAGTGCGAAGGATGTACGGCACGTCCGGCGGGCGCGATCCTTTGGCGGGCGCCTGCGTCCAGATCAGTGTGTTCCACCGATGCGACTCCGCGGCTTTCGCGCGGAGCCAGTCGAGATACGCGAGCAATCCTTCGCGGATTGGCCACGTCAGGACGTGCTCGATGCGCTCGGGGTCGAAACCCGCGAGCTCGCGGACGACGACGTTCCAATCTCCACAGTCGATGTCGGCCCGGTCTCGCCACTTGGGGCCGTTGTACTTTGGCCCGTCGAAAAGCTCGGGGAAGGCGGCGACGATCTCGCCGCTCTTAGAAAAAAACTCAGCAACTCCGTGGCGACGAGGTCGGAGAGTGCGACAAACTCGTCGGGATTGGTGAGGTTACCGAAATATTCAGCGTTGGCGGCCGCACGCGCTGGCGACCATTTCACGCCGCGCTCGACGAGCAAGCCCGCGAGCAGCTTGGGCACGCAACCGGTGCCGAACACGCGCGCGATGAATGCCGCGAGATCGTCGCCCGGCTTGTCCAGTCCCGCCGAATACACGATGTCCATCACGTACGCGTGCTGCGCAAACGTCAACCACTCGGGGGGCGCAAACTGCCTCCCCCCGAGCGTGATAACGCCGCGCGCTTCTGATACTTCCGCTTCCGCGACCATGCCGCGCTACCGGATGATCTGGCGGAAGTAGGGCTCGGTCGGATGGTTCACGTAGTCGGCGATGGCGCTTCCGTCGAGCGTCCACGACCCGTACTTCGTGTCGATCAGTCCGACGGCCGCGGTCGGGGCGAGATTGACCTTCCACGCCTCAACCTCGACGATCGGCCCGGCACTCGGATCGCCGACGAAGCGGATGTAGCACTGCATGAGCGGCGTCGTCATGCCGCGGATCGTGTCGAGATTGACTACGGCATACGAATAATCCGCCGTAGCCGCGGTGCCGGCGACAGCGGCGCCGGTCGGGAGGAAGTAGATGCGCCCGACAACCGCATCGACGGTGTAGTCCGTGCCGGCGACGAGCGTGGTTACGCCCTGCTTGATCACCACGGCGGAAATGCTGCGCTTGGCGACCGCGAACCAGCGACCGAGCTTAACGCTCGCGCAGAACGGCTCGGCCGTCACGGTGCTGGCGGTCTGAACGATCGTGCTGTTGTCGCCGCCCAGGGCGAGCGCCGCCAGCTCCTTGGTGAACTCGCTCCCCGTGATCTTGATACCGGACTCGACCTGACTCACGGCCGTGGCGTACAGGCCCGCGGTGTGATCGCGTCCCGAGAACTGCGTGATGACGGTCGGCTTGGGCGTGATCTCGAACAGCTCGACGTTGCCCATGTCGAGCTCGCCCGTGCGGTTGCCGCTCGCGTCCAGGCGATCGATGTAGACGATACCCTTGCCGAGTAGCAGGTTCGCCGGATTCGGTGCAATCTGCGTTGTCATCGGTTACTCCTTGCCCGCGACGTTCGCGGTGCTGGTGGAAAGGCTGGACGATGCGCCGGCGGATCCGCTGGACGCGATTGCGCCGTTCTCGGCGAGCCACTTGGCGGTGGACTCGTCGACATCGATCACCGCACCCGGCTCCAGATCCCGGCCGGCGTGGGTGTGCTTTTTGGTCAGTGTGACTTTCATCGGGATCTCGCTGTGGAGTGTGGAGTGGTGCGGTGCTACGTGTCGCTACGTGTTGCTGTGTCTTACTGCGTGCTGCGTGGTGGTAGTCCAGCGTCGTACGCGTAAACCGGGAGCGTCATATCGACGGCCCATATGAGCACACCTCCCGTCGCCTTGACCGGTTCGTGGCTCAGCTCGAGCACATCGTCGCGCCCATTGGCGAGGCCGACGACCGAAGCACCCGGCGATCTGCTCGCGATCGGGAACTCGTCCAGCCACAAGAGCATCGCTTCCGGGATCCGCGTCATGTGGCGCTGTATCTCGGCCATGTCGATACCGCGGAACGCGTACGACAGCACAATTCCGTGGCTCGCGGTGCGGCCGCCGTGGGCATCACGTAAGCCTGTTTTGCTCGGACGCGCCCACGTGACCGAGAGCGCCGGGAATTGCAGCTTGACCGCTTCGGCTTCCGTTTGCCACCAGTCGTAAACGGCGAACGTGTTTATGAGCGCGATCGCGTATTTCGCGGCGATGAGATCGATCTTGGCCGGAAGCGTTGCGATAGCGCTCGCCTTGATCTCGTCCAGGACAGTCTGGATCATGCGACAGCCACCGCCCTGCCGTCAGCGGCGCGCGGCGCGCGTTGCGTTGTACGCTGGCCCTGACCTGCAGCGGGATCGAACCCTCGGAGGTAATTCGCGATCGGCGGGATCACGTCGGTGCGAACAAACGCCGCCGGCAGCCCCAGGAACTTGCGCGTCGCCTGGTTCGGTCCAGCGTAACCCCTCCCGTGCTCGTCCTCGACGTTGGTGCCAAACGTGAGAGTCGTAGCCGACGCGGCGGCAATGCTCCACTCTGCGTCGGGGAGCGTGAGCGAGTTGCGGAGCGCGAGAGTCCAGTGGAGTATGCGCTCGACCGGCCCCTCGCTCGACGGCAACCGATAATGCCCGTGCCTGTGCTCCCGATCATAGACGGTCTCGGCGGCGAGCGGCTTCCACGCAGCCCCGAGCGGCGCGCCCTTGTTGTCAAAGACACGAGCCTCGAGCGCGCGGAGATTTGCCGTCACCACTTCCCACGCGGGACGCAGATCGTCCATGTTCTCGTATGCGCGAACGGCGAAATTGCGCACACCCTGACCGTCGACGTTGAGCGTGATCTTCGCAAACAGTCCTTCGTTGCGCGCCGCACGCCCCGAGAATGATGTGATCGCCATCAGTAGGTACTCAGGTTGCCGATCGCCTGATCGGATAGCGCTGGCGTCCGAAGGTTGTCGGGCGACGTCGATCCAACGCGGATCTTCTCAACGACCGTTGCCGCGAACTGATCCGGCAGGAGATCGATCTCGGATACGACCTCGGTGTACGCGTCCTCATACGGCTGGGTGAGCTTCATCACGTCGACCGCTGCATAGCCGATCGATGCGCGGCGCAACACCCACGCGGCCACCTTCTTCACGATACCGCGCTTGAGCAACGTGGCGGCATCGGTGCCCGCGCCTGGCTCGACGCCCAGGCTACGCACGACGCGCACGCGCAGCACCGTCGTCACGTCCTGAATCTCGGCCGTGACTTCGGTGTCGGTCGGAGTTGTCGCACCGCTAAAGCCCGCTTGAAAGAGCGACCTCAGTTCGTTGGCGACATCCGCGTGTACGGCGTACGTGGCTGGCATCGGCGCGGTCTCGTCTTACTCGGCGTCGTTCGCGTCTTCTGCGGACGCTTCGGCTGCGCCCTCCGGAGATCCCTCCGGAGATCCTTCTGTCGCTGCTTCCGGCGCTGCTTCGCGAGCGGCGTATGCTTCGGGCGTCTCGGCCTCGCCGTCACGAACGAGGATCGCCGCGGCCTTCTCGTCCGCGATCTCGAACGGCTGGCCGGGCTGGACGAATCGGCCCAGCAGTCGTCCCTCCGCATCGTCGGGATGCAGCAGAATGGTTTTCTTTGCGATCAGCTTCACGGTCTCGACCTCGATTGAGGGATCTGCCGACGAACCGGCACCAGTTGCGGTGCCGGCCGTCATGGCAGAGTGATTTCGATTTCTGCGGCTCATTTACTTGCGGCCGTTACAGCGAGTTGAGCACGTTGGTGAGCGTGTACGCCGCACCGTCGATCAGCTTCCGCTCATCGCTGTACGTGCGCGCATCGAGGTACAGGGTGCGCTCCCGAGTCTCGTAGTCCTGCGTGATCACCTGGCCGTTGGTGCTCCGTGCAGCGCCGCGGAATGCGTTCTGCCACACGTACGTGTAGCCGAATGCTGGAGCCTGGCGCATCGGAGCGTTCGGGCGCCAGAACAGCGTCACGTTGTCGCTCCACACGCTCGAGAGCGTGCCGGATTTGAAGGCGCCCGACATCGCGCCCGCGAGCTGGCTCGACGCCGGAACGAGAATGTTCTCGACACCGAAGATGAGCTTGAACGCCTCGATGTTGAGCACGCCGGGGACGAGGGTGGTGGATCCGCCGGTGATGAACGACTTCACGTCGGCGTTCTGCTTGAGGAACTCCATCACCTCCCACGGCACGATCGCGTAGTTGGGGCGCTTCCCGATCTTGTTCTTCACCGCGAACTTGGCTGCGTTGATGTTCGTGAGCGGTGTGGAGTTCGCCTGATCCCACTTGGTGCCGGGAGACGACGTGCCGGTGACACCGGCGCAGATCGCGGCGACGCGCACTTCGCGGTTCAACAGCAACCGCTCGGTGACGAGGTTCGTCTTCGTCACCTTGACCTCGTACGGCGCGCCCTCGGCGTTGTCCGCATCGACTTCGTCGTCGTGGATGGTGACGCCCTTGGCGCGCTCGAAGGTGCCGTACATATCGTCCTGGAACTCGGCCTTGACGATTCCCGGGCGCTGACCCATTCCGATCTTGTCGTCGCCGTTCGCGTCCGGCTGCAGCGCCGACATGTCGTTCTCGAGGATCTTGCCGTGCTGCTTCGGCACGAGCAGCGTCGGGAGCACCTGCTCCGCGATGTAGTCGTCGTTCTTGTAGTCGACCGACACCTGCGACAGGCGGGTGTCGATGACAAGCTGTTTTGGTGAGGGCATGGCCCGGGATCTCCGTTACGTGTGAGTGAGTGTGGTGGCTGCGTTACGGCGCGACGTCCAAGCCCGAGAGCCGGATCACAGGAACGAGCTCGCCCGCTGCCGCTGCGGCGGACAGTGCGCGTGCCTGGTAGTGCTTGGTCGACACTGCGGTGATCCAGCGACCGGTTGCATCGACCGTGAGATACGCGTGCAGCGCGAACGCCGCACCCGCCAGCACGTAGCATGTGCCGCCGTGTCCGACGTGCACGGAGACTCCGTCGTTCTGGTTCGCCAACTGATCCAGCGCGACGACGCCCTCGACGAACGCGTCGAGCGTGGGGAGCGTGACGCCGCCCTCGGATGCGCCGGCCATCACGCCCATTCCGGGCGTGAGCTGCGTCGCCGACTCGTTGTTGTAGCCGATGACGTGGAGCGACGGCGTGATGTGTTTCGTGTTCATGGGTTACTTGCTCCCGGTGGAGGTTGCGGCCTTCGCCTTCTCGTCGGCCAGTTCGCGCTCGGCGAGAATGAGTGCGTCGCCGAACTTCATGTCCTTGTTCTCCTTCTTGATCTTCTTCACGCGCTCGTCGAGCAGCGTGTCGTAGTCCTTGTTCGCGTCCTCGCCTTCGGTTGCCTTGCCTTCGCCGATCGGCACCACCTTGGGCATCGCTGCCAGGATCTCTTTCGTCGCGGTGACGACGGCTGGCGTGTCGCTCAAGAGCTTCAGCCGGAAATCCGGCTTCTGCGCTGGCGTGATGTGTCCGGTGCGGAGACGCTCGTCGAGCAACACGTCGGCGTCGCGCTCGCGGTCCTTCCGGGTGAGCGTGGCGTTCTGTTCGGCCAGCGTCTTGACGGACGCTGCGATCTCTGCCGGCGTGGCCGTCTCGGCCAGATTCACGACGCCCCGAATCGTTGCGATTGCGGTCGTGCTTGCCGTTGCGTTGTCGGACAGCGTGCGGGCCGACTGGATCTGGCCCTGCATCACTCCGACGGCCGCCACGATCTCAGGCTCCGACGCGTCGGGCTTGAGACCGAGTTTTTCTGCGATGGTCTTCATGGGGGTCTCGGTGGTTAGTTGGACTGCGTCGAACTCGGCGAACAACTGCGTTGTCCCGCGCACTCGCGCATCGTGCGCGTCGCCGAGCGTGAGCGGGTGCATCCCTTCGATGTAGGGCGTGTTGGTGAGCGCGAAGCCCTTGAACACCTTGCCGACGAGCTTGCCCGTCGCCTTGTCGTGGTATCGCGTGTCGAAATCGGCCGAGGTGTAGCGATACTCTTTCGCCTGGATCTTCTCGCGCGCGGGTTTGGTGGGCTCGAACAGCGCCCACAGCTCCGTGTCGTTGTTCCGGAGCTCGAGCTGCGTCACTTCGCCTGCCGCGATCGCGTTACCAGAACCATCGGCGCGCGCGATGCCGTGATCGTAATCGGCGTATACGAATTGCCGCGCGCCAGCGTCGAAGTTCTGTTTGAGCTCGCGGAGATCGGCCGGCGTGATCGCCATATCGCCGTACGACGGATGCTTCCACGCGCCAGTGGCCAATACCTGCTGCCACGTCGCTGACGCATCGGCGAGCAACGCGACGGGCGCCGTGAAGTGGTAGCGAGAAGGCGATTGCACTGTGGTTTGCATCGTCATGCGGCCATCCCTTGCGCGTCACCCTGACCGCTGCCGTCGCCGGTGCCGCTCGCGAGGGCGTAGATGTAAACGCAGCGGCAGTGATCGCCGCCCTCGCACTGTGGATCAGGCAAGTCGGGCGCGGATGGATCGCCGAAGTCGTATTCATCGCCATCCTGGGCGGCGCAGACATCGCACGTATTGCTGTCGAGCACGGCACTACGCGTCTGCGTCTGTATATCCGACCCGAACAGCTGGCCGGTTTCGACGCGGCCCTGACCGAAGGACACGTTCAACACCTGCGACACGCGGGACTCGACAGCGCCGACCGAGCGGTCTTCCAGGTCGCTCTGGACGCGTTGCGCCAGCGCGTTGAAGTCGATCGCGTCGGCACCGGCGCTTCCCGCGTTCGCCGCTTCATCGCGGACAGCCGACAACGCGGAACGCTGCGCACCGACTTCGCGCGCGTTCACCTCCTGCGTGGTCGCGACGTCGACAAGCGAGCGAAGGAATGCCGCGAGGCCGCCGTACAGATCGGGCTCGGCAAGCCAACGCTTGAGTAGGCGCTCGGCCAGCGTGCGAGGTGCGGGACCGCTGGCGCGGGGCGCGGGCGGCGAGCTCACGTCGAGGCCCTGGCGGCCGAGCTCAGTGAGGACGGACTCGCGACCCAACGCCTCGGCGCGCTGCGCTGCACTCGCGATCGCCTTTTTAAGAGCGGTGACGAGCCTTGGAGGTACGGCGACAGCGGTAATCTGCGCGGTCAAGACTTCGCCGCCTTTCTCGGCGAGCGCCTTGACCTGCGACACGAGCGACGTATCGATCTGCTTCAAGACGTCATGCACGTCGGCCGATGCGCGAACGGCTTCACGGTCCAGCGCGTCGGACAAGAGCGCGGGCTTCATCGCCGTCGCTTCCAGTGCCACGACCTTCGCCGGACGCAAGCGCCCGATGTGGTCAGGCGCGAGCGCTGTGGGATCGACGGAGGCGCCGTTTGCCGGATCGGACAGTGTTGCCGTAGCAGCTGCGCCAGGCTCGCCATTGCCCGGTCCCGGGATCGGTGACGCTGGCGAGCCCGCGCCAACGCCGGGCGAGTTGGGTGGAACGCGCTTGGTGCCCTCCGGAACCGGCGGAAGCGCAGAGATTGCAGCCCGCGCGTTGATACGCTTGGCGAGTTCCTCGACCGTGATCTCGGGTAGCTCGAGCTCGTCGCGTAGCGCGACCATGTCCTCGGGCTCGAGCTTGAGTCCGGCCGTGACAGCCAAGCCGATCGCCGTGAGCAATTCCTGCACGCCGGCCAGCGTCACGCGAACGGTGAGCGCCGGCACCTCAACCGACTCGCCGAAATTCCAGCGCACGAAGGGCGTCAATATCTGTCGGCGCACCAGTGTCGCCAACCGCTCAGCCGATCCTTGCAACGCGCTCCGCAAATTCTCGGTGAACGACACGCCCAACGCGCGGTTGCCGGTATTGCCGCTCGTGCCGAGTTCGGTGAGCTGGCTCAGCGTGTTTTTCGCGATCTCGGCCGCGAGCGACGCGAGTTCCTCGACTACTCCGGTCGCGTTCGGAACGTTGCCGCCCTTGATGTCGAGGGTCGTGCCGAACGGCACCGCGAGATAAGTCGACGATCCGCTCCGGAAGTTCTCGAGCGCCTCGTTGATCGCTATCTTGACTTCGTCGTCCGCGCCCTCGGGATACACGGCGGTCGGAGTGCCTGCGCCGAAGCGGTCATGGTGCCAGAGGCGCGTCTTCCGGATCGTGTCCCGCTCCAAAAACGCGCGATAGCTCGATCGTATGAGCGCCGTGCCAGAGTAATCCGAGCCCTCGCGCTGATTCACGGCCAGCAACAGGTTGTCGACCGGGACATCGATCTCGATGTATCCCTTGTCCATGTCGTTGGTGTACTGCGTGAGGAACAGGGGCTTGCGCGCCTCGTCCAGCTTGAACGTGCGCACCGATTCCGGGCGGATGCGCGTGATCGACGTGCAGTGCACGCGACCGTCAACGTCGGAGTAATTCCAGAGCGGCTCGGCGGCCGCAAATCCGAACTGGAAATAGCTGAGCAAATGCTCGAGGATGTCCTCGAACAGCGGCGGATCATACGGCGCCGTCTGGTCGCTCGAGAACAGTTCGTCGCGGCACGCCTCGGCCACGTCGTCCTCGCCGTCCACGTCCCACCGCGCGCCCAGGATCGGCTTTTCGATCGCCGCGAGCGACACGTTTACCGCTCCATCGCCGCGCCGCATCCGCGTGTAGACGCGAGCACGCTGCGCCATGAACTGCAGGGCCGTGACGTACTCGTCGCCGACGACCTCGCGATTGATGGTCGTCGTGCCCGTTGCGGCGATCGGAAGCGGTAAGTCCTTCGGCGAAGGGGCCAATTTCTGAGGTCAGGGAACGAAAAAAGGCCACCCGGCTCCAGAGATCGGAGCTGAGTGGCCGTGGTTGCGGGCCTGGTTGGCGAGCTGACTACATGATGCTACGTGGCGCTAGTGTACGCGAGTTACCGCGCGGCGTCAAGGTTTGATGGGAATCCAGCGGCGACCATCGGGCTGCTCGAGGACGATCTCGCTACCCATGCGGCGTTGCTTTCCGCATAGGCACGTGTCCCGGCCGATGACGAAGATGTGAGTCGGTTCGTCATCGTCCGCGTACCTGCGCGGGCATGTTGGCCGCGCGCCCTCACCCGTTGCGTCGGCGCCGGAAGTCGTCCATTGCGTCATCGCTCCTCCGCTACAATGTCGCGTATCTCGCTGCGGACGCGCTGAACGTCGACAAGTGGGTCCGTATTCGCGTCATCCCACGGCGCGACCGATGTGCCCGCAATAGTCGCTGAAGTATGAGACTCCCCCGAAAGACGGATAGTCATCACGCGCTTGCGGATGTCGTGCTCAACCGTCAGGCCGATGCTGCCGAGGCCGCCTTCGTCGTACTTCTGGAGTTCATCTTCGGAAACTTCAATCTCTGTGAAGCCAAGATTAAGCAGCGCGCCGGCGCATGCGATGGCGAGGCGTCTGTAGTCTCCCGCGTCGAGCTTCCGTCCTTGAGTCATCGTTTCCTCCCTCTCGCAAAGCTAGTACTCCCCGCCGATCGCCGCGAGCACCATGCTCGGCGTCGTTTTGGGCAGTGGTTTGGTTTCGCGCCCCGGCTGGTAAATCCGGTTGATCACCTGAGTGGTCTGGTCGACCTGGTCGTCGTGGCTGCCAGCCGGGAACGCCGCGTGCTCCTCGATGTAGTTGTGCACCCATTCAGCCATGTCCAGCCCGAGCGCATCGTTCCTGACCGTGCGTGTGGACACGTAGCGCGGATCCAGCCACGAACCGGAAACCTCTGCAATCTTCCGCCAGTAGCGTGCGCGCTCCAATGCGAGCCCGACCCCCGGCAGGAATACGTTTCCCGCCTCGATGATCGGCGACGCCGCATGTGCTCGCGTGATTTTGCCACCATCGGGGTCGATCGGAATCAAGCCCGGGATCTCGCGCTTTAGCGTGTCGATCACGGCGGTCCCGTTGGCTTTGTCCTCGACCAGCTTCATCGACATGCGCGGCCACGCGATGCAGACGGCTTTCATCCCGGCGAGTGTGTTGACGAAGCTCAACCGCGCGCGAATCTGGTCGAGCAGGTAGAGGTCGGCTTTCAACCGACCCCACACGCCGAACACGACGAAATCGGTTCCTTTCGTGTCCTTGAACGTGCAGTCGAGGGACAGCACGATCTGCTGGATGACGGGCGGCATCTTCTCGTAGAACTTCCACCACGTGCGCTGAAATATCCCGCCGTCCGCGACGCTCGGGTTCTGTTGATGCTGCGCCTCGTAGTCGGCCGAACCGAGATCGGTTTTGATTTCTTCCACGACCGATTCCGGGAACATGCCCGGAAAGAGCAACTCGCCGCGCTTCTGGCGCGGATCCTTCCATCCGATCGAGGTCCGCGACTGGCGCTCGGGTATGTACTCGGTCGGCAAACACAGGTGATCGTAGCCGCCGCGGCGGAGCTGCTTGCCGGCCAGGTCGTCGTGGTGCAACCGCTGCATGATGATCACGCGGCAATCGCGCTGCTTGTTGTTGAGTCGCGTGGACATCCCCTTGAACCACCAATCGGCTGCCTTCTCGCGCCGCTCCTCGATGTATCGGTGCAGCACGTTAAGCGGATCGTCGACCACCACGATGTTACCACGGTGGCCTGTCGAGCCGCCGCCAACCGTCCGCGCCAGGCGCTCACCCATCCGCGTGTTACGAAAATATCCCTTCACGTTCTGGTCGCTCGACATCTGCCAGTCGGGCGCGAACGTCTCGCGATACCAATCCGATTCCAAGAGGTTGCGACATTTGACCGAGTCGCGAATCACGAGCTCGTCATCGTACGATGTGAAGATAAAGCGCGCGCCGGGCCAGAACGTCCACACCCACGCGGGCCAGAATACGCAGACGAGCAGCGACTTCATGTGTCCGGGCGGCACGTTGACGATCAGATCTTGTAGCGCAGCGGCCAGTGCCCACGCGAGCGATTTAGGATCCTGATACGGCCCCATCGTCTTGGGCTGCGCGTGCCGCGTCACGGCTTCCAGGTGGAGCGCGATGGCGTCGACGTGCCACCCCGAAACGAACGGCGTGTCAGGTTCCAGCACGTGCCAGCCGCCTTCCACGAAAGAAGCGAGCGACACCGTCGGGTACCTGAGATCTCCGGCTTCGATTATCGGTTCGTCGTCGGTCTCCGCTTCGCTGTCGTCCTCGCCGAACACGTCGTCGAGTGCCGCAGCCCAGGGGTCGCCCGACTGCGCAACGAGATACTCCTCGAGCGACGGTCGGGAGCTCGACGAGCTAAGGACGGATGCCACGGATCTTGTTGTTGATTCGCTTAATGATGCGCGCCGCCACGGTTTCGTCGGCCACGTTGTCCCGGATCTCGCCTTCGATCACGCGCTCGGTCGCGAACAGGAACCGGCGCAACTGATCGTACGTGATCGCGTTCCGGCTCTGCATCGTGACGACGCGCTCGGCCATCCGGCTCAATCGCTCGGCGAACTCGACGGCGTTGGTGACGTCCAACTCTGTATCCGTCTCCGCGCGCTCGATGAAATCCTGCAACAGCCCGCGCACGAGCGCGATCTCGGGCAGGATGTTGAGTGGGTCCGGCTGATCTTCGTGTTGCTTCACCAGGTCGCGGATGCGCGCGGACGCGACGTTCTCGTAACGCCTGCGCATTCCGTGCACGACCTTGGTGTCGCCCCCTCCGTCGTGGAACTTGCAGCGACCGGTGCCGTTGTGCTCGGTGCGCAAACCCGCCTTGTTCCGGCAATATTTCTTGCGGCGAGGATTCCAGGCCCGGCAGTAGTAATTGGGCTCGAGCTTGCCCTTGTGCTCGGTCGGAATCTCGCGATCGTCGGGAACGTCGTCCGGTGTCGGCACTTCGGCGACCGCAGTCACTTTGCCCCCGGCATGTGCAGCCCGAAAAACGCGATTACATCGGGCAAATCCATGCGCTCGTGCTGTATCAGCTCGACTTCGTCCGCGTTGACATCGAGCACGAGGAGCCAGTTTCTATCCATGCGATACACCCAGAAATGCGCGGCGCATCGCGTGTGCGGATCGATCGCGTCCCGGTGCGCGCATTGTGGCGTCGCAGCTATCGGCCGGTCATGGATTTTGATCGGCTCGTGGTGGTACGGGCATCGTATCAACTCCTGGTGCGCCGGCGCGAATCTCCGCACGCGTAGCATGCCGTCGAGCCAGTACAAGCCGCTCGGCGCTGCTGCCTGCGACTCCGGACGTGCCGCGATTGCGCTCATGACGTCAGTGTACACCCAAGCGCGTGCGAAGTGTGAGGGTCACTTGGTTTTGGGCACTTCGTCGTAGCATCGCTGGCAGAGATGTACGTCGTCGTCGGTGTAGCGGACAGCCGGACGAGCGTAGCAGCCCTCGCAGTCGTCGAATGCACGGCGGGAGTGGTTGAAGCCCGCGCGGACTCCGCGAACGAAATGCGTCCGACTGATCTTGCGGGCCACCTCTCGCCAGAGTGCGCCGGTAATCAGCCCCGACAGGAGCATCGCCAAGCCGAATGCGAAGAACGCCGCCGTTTCACCTCCCATCGGAATCCTCTCCGGTATTGCCGAGTAGAAGAGCGATGGCGGAGTCACGCTTGCGAATGCATTTCCGGCAGAGTCGCCGGTCGTGAATGTCAGTCGGCGTCCCGCACTTCTTGCCGCTTCCGTCCCAACGAACGACCATAGGGCCGTAGCAGCCCTTAACTGCTTCCCGGAGTGCATCGAGGGCAGCCTTATCGACGAGCTCGCATTGCGCGGGGATCGGGGTTTGAGTGGACGGGACGTAGCCATTCGTCATGGCGCACGCACCACACCACAGATCGAATCCCGTTGCCGTGTGAAACGAACAGGCACGCAGTGTCGAGGCCGACGTACTTAGCGGGGCATTGGAGATCGACGCAGAATTCCCAGCGAGTGTTGAGGGTACTGTGCTATCGGGCACTGGATGGGACCTCCACGCGGACGTAGCTGTATCGCTTGGGCTTGTGCCAGCCGTTACAGACCTGATTCGGGTCGGACGCTGCTGCTGTAATGGCCATCTGTTGCTCTCGGCGGAGGCGGCGCAACGTGGGCACGAGAACGACCGTCGCAGTCCCGCCACAGAAATACAAGAATCCGCCGTCTCTCGCGTCGAACCGTGCGGGCTGCCCGTCCAGCGTGTGCATGTACATCGTGCGCGTCTTTGGCTTAGCCATTTGCCTTACCCTGGTTGGATTGAGATTGAGCGGCGATGATGGTTGTGACGGCCGCACGAACGCCCGTCAAGAATGCACGCTTGAATAAGCCGCTCGGCCCATCGTAGGATTCGGAGCAATTCTCCGCCCATGCAGGCGAGGGGTCAGGTGCTTCGATCATGCGAAGATTGGCGATAATCGTTTGATCCCGCTCCCGTTCTGCGCTCTCTAGACGGGAGCGAAGGGCGGTGACTTCGGCTTGTAGCCGTGCTACAAATTCGCCGGAGAACCAAACACCATTAGCGTCTCGCGTCGCGGTCAACTCTGCTATCTCTCTGGCCTGTGAGTCGATACGGTCAAGCATTGCGCGCTCCTGCGGATGCACGCCCACCTTCATAGCGCCCATATCGACGAGCCAGCGTAGCGATCCGTTGAGCCATCCGTGCGTGTAGGTCACGCCACCGACTGATACAGGCCCGCGTTCCGTAGCCTCGGTTATCTCAGCCATTTGTACTCTCGGTAGATGGGTTGGACGTGATGATTATCTCGCGATCGCGGCGCACCCTGCTGCCCTTCCACTCCACGTTGCAACAGTCACGATGCCAGCCGGGGTGTCCAGTCTCTTGCACGCAGCGCCAACCACCGGCAGGCCCCTCGCTTCGAGTCGCACGACATTGTTCAGGGTTGAGGGCTGCGGTGCCCGTCCCGTATTGCGCAGCGTGCTTTGCCATTCCGTTGTCTATCGCCTCGCGCAACGAAAGCCCTTCCGCGAGACCGCCGAAGTCCCACTCCAGCGTGTACCAGTAGCCGTCTCGGTCGGTTGACGTTCCGTCGTCAGTGTGACGTGCTCCACACTTAATCACCCAGTCCAGCCGTTTGCTATCTGCTTCTGCTTTTGAGAGAGCGGAGAGGATGGTACGGATGGAAGCGCCGATTTCGCGATCATAGCCGACGGAGAGGCTGTAATCTTCCGCAACCTGGCCCAGCCTCGCTTTCGCTGCTTCTACCTGTTCAGGCG
>Ga0134125_10001025_pt1 | contig 35623 bp, 33 predicted proteins | sample KB31751_FD_96464 | JGI IMG/M metagenome (GOLD analysis project Ga0134125, IMG submission 96464) | Terrestrial soil microbial communities with excess Nitrogen fertilizer from Kellogg Biological Station, Michigan, USA - KB3-175-1 | ecosystem: Environmental > Terrestrial > Soil > Unclassified ...
CCAGCGCCTCCATCTATTACCGGTACTGTTCCTACCGGAGGCCTTCGGCCGTCCACCAGGCGGGCAGTTCGCATTGACCACCGAACAGCTCATCCTTTCGATTGGAACTATCCTGCTCGTCGCCCGTCTCTGTGGCTGGATCTTTCTGCAAATTCGGCAGCCGCGCGTGGTCGGAGAAATGGTGGCCGGTATTCTATTGGGCCCTTCTTTTTTTGGACGGTTCTTTCCCGGATCCTTCTCTCATGTCTTTCCGGCGTCGGCGCTACCTACCATTTCGGTCCTCAGCCAGCTTGGGCTTTTGCTTTTCATGTTTGTCGTCGGGGTGGAGGTTGATTTAAAGCGCGTTCTCAAGCAGGGCAAAGCCGTGGTCCTGATCAGTAACGTCAGCATCCTGTTGCCGCTCGCGTTGGGAATTGCCATGGCAAAAACTCTCTACCCGGAATTCGCCGGTTTGAAAGTTCCGTTCCCGACTTTCGCTTTGTTCATGGGTGCGGCCATGAGCGTCACGGCATTCCCGGTGCTTGCCCGCATCCTGAAGGAACGGGACTTGCTTGGTACCTCGTTGGGAACTGTCTCTATTTCTTGCGCGGCCATTGACGATATCAGCGCCTGGCTTCTTCTGGCCGTGCTGACCGCGATGGCGCATTCCTACCAGGGTTGGTCCCACCTCTGGTTCAGCATGTTTTTTCTGGCGTTGTTTATTTTCATGATGCTCGTTCCCGTGCGCTGGATCGTTTCCCGCTTGGAATTCAGATATCGAGATCGGCCAGCCAGCATCGAATCCATTTCCGTTCTTATTCTGTTCATGCTCGCAGCTAGTTGGACCACGGAGCGTTTGCAAGTCCATGCGCTATTCGGCGCTTTTATGGCGGGACTTGTTTTACCCAAAAGCGGCATGATGGAAGAAGCGGTGGAACGAATCGAATCGCTCAGCGTGGCTCTCTTGCTCCCACTGTTTTTCGCGCTCACCGGCCTGCGCACTCGCATTGATTTATTGACTGACAAAGTGATGTGGGAGTACGCGCTGGCAATCATGGCGATTGCCGTGGCAGGAAAACTCGCGGGCGCTGCCTTTACCGCCAAACTCACGGGAATGAATTGGAGGGATTCAGTTGGTTTAGGTGCCTTGATGAATACCCGCGGGTTGGTGGAATTGGTGATCCTGAACGCGGGACTCGATCTCGGGATCCTGTCTCCGTCGCTGTTCACGATGCTCGTGCTTATGGCCCTGGCTACCACTTTCATGGCCAGCCCGGCATTGGACGCACTGGGCATTAACCGCAGTCGTGAGACAAAAACATCTTGACAGGTGACATTTTTGGATACGGATGCGCCTCCTGCGGACTCCACTAACGCCAATCCTATCAATACATCCTCAAGCCGTTCGACTCCCAACGCCTCCGCCAAATACAATTCTTTGAACGAAATGCCTACCACTTTGGATGATTTACGGCATCTTGCCGTCAAGCAAACACTTTTTCGGCCCACGACCTTAAAGCGGGCCCTCAGAAAATTCGGCTTTGTGCAGGCGGACCCAATTCGGTCGCCCGCACGCGCCCAGGACCTGATTCTCCGGCATCGCGTGAAGGATTATCGCGCCGGCGATCTGGAGCGAAACTACGCAAGGCTGGGCGTCGAAGAAGATTTCTTCATTAATTACGGTTTCGTAACGAAATCTGTTCAGGCGATGATGCATCCGCGCGCTGATTGCCGCTATCCCGCGCAGAGCCGTGTACCTTGGTCAGCGTCCCAAAACAAGCGAGTGCAGCTTTTGTTCGACTTCGTACGAGAGCGGGGAGAAGTGCATCCGCGCGATGCGGACGTTCATTTTTCCCACGGCAAGGTTAAGAATTATTGGGGCGGGAATTCCAATGCCACGACGCATCTGCTGGATGCCATGCACTATCAGGGCCTGCTGCGGGTGGCCCGCCGCGAAAATGGCATTCGCGTCTATGCGCTACAGGAACACGGGCCTGGGCCGAGTGATGAAGCGGCCTGCCGCGCCAGGCTCGATGCGTTGATTGATGTCGCCGTCCGCATTTATGCGCCGTTGCCGCGCACGAGCCTGGTATCGCTCGTGCGTCGCGTACGCGCCGCTGCTCCGCAATGGGAAGACCAGCTTACGAGCGCCGTACAACGGGCAAAGCAGAGATATTCGACCGTACATCACAACAAGATTGATTGGTATCTGGCGCATGAAACAAATGACGAAACGAGAAGCGCGAGATACGAACCGCAAAATCAAGACACGGTGCGTCTGCTCGCGCCATTTGACCCCATCGTCTTTGACCGCTACCGCTTTGAATTATTGTGGGGATGGGCCTACCGCTTCGAAGCCTATACCCCGGTGTCCAAACGCAAACTCGGATACTACGCCATGCCTCTTCTTTGGCGCGAGCGCATCATCGGCTGGGCCAATCTCTCAGTAAAGAACGGCGGCCTCAAATCAGAATTCGGCTACGTCAAATCACAACCCAACGACCGCGTCTTCAAGCGGGAACTCGATGCAGAAGTGGATCGCGTACGAGCTTTCCTCGGCTTGCACGCTTAGATATATCTCCTTCACCGTCACCCGTCATCGTTCTCTTTTTTGCGTTGATTGCAGTTTTGTGCACTCAAGCTAAAGCCGTGCTGGAACAATTTCAGGTGCTAACCATTTCATCGCTTTCCAATCTAACCTCCGCGAACAAAAGCTTGCGTTTTAATTCCTTCATCGGAGATTGGGTATATGGCAAGTCACAATTCACACATTCACCGGAGTATCTGGACACTTTTATTTTTTGTTGCTCTGTCATTGGTTGTTTTGTGTGGGGCTGAATCGGTGCAATACCCACAAACCTTTCGGCGATGGGTCCACGTGGGGACTGGCGTCATAATGCCTGGCGGTCCTATTCCAGAGAGCGAACAAGGAATGCATCACATTTTTGCGAATGAGAAAGCTGTTGATGGATACGCGTCTGGTGACTTTGCCGATGGCTCGATCATTGTCTACGAATTGCGCGAAGCCCAGCAGAAGAGCGGCGTCATTTCCGAAGGCGAACGCCGGCGAGTTGACGTGATGATCAAAGATTCACATTTGTACGGCAGCACGGGTGGATGGCGATTTGAACGCTTCTGGGCCAACGATCAGACGCAGGATGCCATTCACGACTCGGGAGCTTCATGCTTTGCGTGCCATTCCAAGGCGAACGCACACGGATTCGTCTTTAGCCAGCTCCATTGATCAGGGGAAGGCTCCTGGGAGACTTAGAGGAAGCACGCCATGGCTAGTGCGGAACAGTCGGCGGCCCCACGCTTCGCGATTTGGAAACGTGGATATCGGAACAAATGGGGGTGCCCCACGATAAATCAACGCGGCGACAACGTCAGCGTCCCGCCCTGCTCGACCTTGCCTATCTGGCAGCGGTCCGATGGCAGCGGCCCTGACCACAGGGCCGACAGTTGTGCTTGATCTGTCAGAGAACACAAAGCATACTTTCCCGGTTCAATCGCTCCAATGACCGTGGGTCCGTTTGAGTTGCTGCCTGCTTGAGTGGTGCCCCAGCCCGAAAGCGTAAGCGCCTCCTGGATCGCGCCATCGTGCACAAGATAGAGCGTCCCGAGGTTCTCGCGATTGTTTCCGGAGGGTTGGACTTTAAGCACTAATTTCCCACCCGAGTCATCAAGAGTGATGGTGTTGGCGCTATCAGGCGAGTCATCATCATCACTCGGGACCTTCATTCGCGTCAGCTTGAGCGCAAACCCCGGTGCACCAATTGTCATGCCTACTTCCGTGGTCCCGGGCGGCAAAGCCACTGCGAAGCGGCCATCCTGATCAGTGTGCGCGAACGCCCGCGGCACCCCAGGTGCGATCCAGACTTGCACCGCCGCATTCGCAACCGGCCCATCGTTCGAGACCACATAGAAGGCGGCGTGCATAGAGGGAGTGAGGACGAGCTTCACGTCGCTTTCGACGCCCTCGGCCACTTCTAACGGCGTGCGATCGGATGAGCCTTCGGGCGAATTGGCCACTGCGGTGTATTTTCCGGGCGGCAAATCCGGCATCTCAAAATTCCCCGCGTTGTCAGTGGAAGTGATTGTGCGAATCCCTTCAGAGTTTTCCAAGGTGACCTGAACGCCGTACTGTGGTTGCCCCTCCGCTGTAACCACGCTCCCGCGTACGGCGATCGTCGGCAGTTCCAAGTCCAGCCAGATCGGGGCCGCGCTACCAATCGGCACGCTCACTCCCAGCAATCGTTGGCTGACCGGAGGATGTTCCACATGTGCTTCCACATCCCAATTGCTGGTCTCCTGAATGTTTGGCCTCACCGGCAACAGCCCCTGGAAACGGCCATCATCGTCACTCTTCAAAATCACCGACGCGCCAGCCGCGTCGTTAAGGAAAACCAGTCGCGCGCTCACTGGCTGCGAGCTTAGTCGCACACGGCCTGCAACTTTCACGGACGCCAGGCGCAGCGTCATCGGCCTGCTTCTTGCCCCCAGATCGAAATCGCGTTGCAGCCAGCGCGTGCCATCAGCGCTGTTGATGGTTACACGATAGCTTCCAGTCATCAGCCCGTGTCGCAACCAGCTTCCGTCAGCCGCAGTTGGAGCCTTGTTCGTGACACGCCTGTACCGAGGAGCCGTCATATCCACAGTGACCAGCCATGGCTGGCCCTCGGGATCAACTTTGGGCGTGATGGCGATGTCGAGCGCCAGATTTTCAAGCCGCATCGGAGGATCAATACGAGTTTCCCCGTCCGCTCGCACTTCAAGCTCGCGGAATCCACTGGCACCCGCACACACGACGTCCAAAATATGCTTGCCGGGCAGGACCCCCACCACTTGAAAATAACCGCGAGGGTTGAGAGGCACGGAGAAGCTCGCCTCCCCCGTCGGCGCGCCGGGATCGGAAGGCCCATGCCGCTCAATGTCCGGCCGCAGGATCGCGCGACATGGACCAGGCGGGTTCGACCCATCGCTGCTGACTGCGCGCCCGAAGACTGACGCAGTTCGCCGTAGCACAGTATGGCCAAGATCAGTCGTATCTGCCGCTCTCAAACTCCTGCCCCACTCGTAGCGCGGAGCGAAGCCCGATGCTTCCATCTGCACGTCAAAAACGCCAACCGGCGCCGGACAACTCCAGATTCCTTTATCAACCTGGCAGAGAAGCTCCGCACGTGAGGGATCCCGCTCAGGCCTCATAACGGAAGCCTGCATCGTCTTGTCGGCGGAAACCGGAGTCGCGTTGAGCCGAATCACAATCGCTCGCGGAAGCGGTTGGCCGTCAGTGGTAAGCACCTCGCCACGCAGAGTCGCCGCCGGCCACAACGACAGCTGCACCTCAGGCGACTGGTGTCCAACCGCGACTTCCACTGCCGGGCTCCAATATCCAGGCGCGGAAGCCTGCACCTCCCAGACGCCGCTGTTCAGGTTAAGGACTGTCACGTTCGACGCAGCGTCGGCCTCGACTGGACCGGCGTTATTGGTCGAACTGGCTGTTTGAATCGCCCGGATGTGAACGTGCGCAACTGCTGAGGCGGGCACGCCAGCAGGCCATTCAAGCTCCACACGAACAGGGAAGGCCCAAGCCTGCAAGCCACAGAGAACGATAGCGGCGACTAGAAGGATTTTGCGACTAGGCATAGACCTATCCGGAACCACGCGAACCAGCTTTAGCGCAAATGGGCTTATTTATTACGACACAACCGAAAACCCTGATCGGGCCCTGTGCCGTTCGCCGCCAAGCTGCCCCGGAAATTCGTTTCGGTGAAGGGCGCATCGCCCATCCAGCCACCGCCCCTCCAAACCCGCCCAAAGCCGCTGGCGCCTCCTTGCGGGTCGGTAGCATTCTTCTGCAAGTCGTCTCCGAACCAATCCCAACACCATTCCCTCACATTGCCCGACATATCGTAGAGTCCCAACTCGTTTGGCTTTTTGCTGCCGACTGGTTTGGTTTGATCATGATTTTGTTCGATGGCGACCCGAAGCCACGGACCGGTTAAATCCTTATCTCCAGAGTTTCTCCAGTACCACGCGACCTCACTTACAAAGTTGCTTCCGCTGTACTCGTAATTCTTGCTCAACTGGCCTCCGCTCGCGGCGTATTCCCACTCGGCTTCAGTCGGCAAGCGATAACCATTCGCTCCTGCATTGATGGTGACTGTCCATTTGATGTTGTCGAGGTCGCCAAATTGCGGGTTGGGCAGGTTATTCGGATCTTTCTTATTTTTATCAATGTTGTAATAAGGCGTTAGACCTTCTTTGATGCTTCTTCTGTTGCAATACTCAACGGCGTCATACCAATTGACCGTGTCCACCGGCAAGTTGGCGCCAATAAATTTTGAGGGATTGCTTCCCATGACATCGGTCCACTCTTTTTGAGTAACTTCATATTTGCCAATATAAAAGTCCGATACAGTTACACCTTTGCCGTAGTAATTCGATGCCGTGTTCCTAAAAATGCCGCCTTGGATCAAAACAAAATTATCGGAGGTCTTTTCCGAAGAGCCGCTGGCGAGAGTCGCGGTCCCCACTATGCATACAACAGCCACAACCGCCGTCATGATAAATCGTCTTCTCATCGAGTCGCTGGCCTCCCGTCACCCCATCACTGAATCACTGCGTCTGGATTACAAATGCTGGGCGATACACAACGCTAGCCGGAATCTTCCGGTGTTGCAAGGGCAACGGGAGACCGGCAATCGCTTGAACTGCGTGCCGGTCCCCCGTTTGAGTTTGTTCGTTACTGCACCTGAGTCAGCTTGAACTGCTGGTTGACGTTACCGTTCGAGCACGCCCACTGCTGTAGTTGGACCCCGTTGCCCTGGGAACTGGTGGAATCCAAGCAGAGCCCGCTCGTGAGGTTGACGAAGTTGTAGAGGTTGTTTCCGACAGACACAGCCTTCCACTCCTGGTTCGGGTTGTTCGGCCCGGCTGCGTAGAGCTGCATCTTGCCGCCGTTGGCAGTGGAACCGGCGGTATCGTCCCAACCCAGTGCCGTAGCCTGACGATTGAAGACGTTGTAATAGCCGCTGGTTGCTGCCGCCCGGAACTGCCAACCCTGGTTGTATTGGTCGTTTCCGCAGGAGTACTCCTGCAGCGCGGTGCCATTCGAGGTTGAACCGTTCGGATCGTCGAGGCAGAGATTAGAAGAGGTAGTGACATTGAACCAGTTGGTGGTGTTCAGCGTAGCTCCTCCGCCAGTTCCTCCGCCACCGGTTCCACCGCCGCCGGTCCCGCCGCCACCGCCAGTGGAGCCTGCCCAAACTGTCGCATTCACCTGACCACTCGCGCCGTTATACGCTTCGGTGCCGAGGATCTGATAGTTGAATGTTCCCACCTGCATACCAAGACTGTTCCAGTGGTTGAAATGGTTGCTGGTGGTGACTGTATTGTTCGACCCCGTTCCCGCGCCACCCCAGTTATCCAGATACTGCTCAAAGGTAGTCGTGCCTTGAATGGAAGGTTGATTTACCTGTTGATGTTCATATGTGTTGTAGTTGTGCCCGTCGCTGGAGACGGTACCCTTAAACTGCGCATTGCCCGTATAGAGCGAACCAAGCTCGCAGATGTAATACTCGACGAGCGGGTTGGTAAGCCATCCATAGATGGAGATGTTGTTGTAGCCGCTTGCGGAGCCGACGTTATAGCTGATGGCCTGAGCGCTGCCGGGATTCCAGCCTTTGCCGCCCACCACATCGTTTACGCCGGACCAGTTAATAGCGTAGTTGCCGGCCGATCCCAGCGTCATAGTCGCTGATCCGCCGCTGCTATACAGTGAATAGTAAAAACCGTTGTTCGTGCCCGTGCCATTCCCGTTTACCGTCTGGGCGCTCGCTGTTATGGTTGCGAGCCCCGCAACTGCCAGACCGCAAAGGACCACTCGTTTCACCTGCGATAAAACGAACTGCATTGACTGCATACTTGTCTCCTTCGGGTGTTTGTTGCTTTGATGATGTCTTGGAAAATGTCTCCAAGATCACTCTCGGCGAGCAAAGAAATAGGAACCGCTGCTTGCTGGCGAGATTTGAAGCTGAAAAGCGCAATAAGAACAGTCCATGACAGTCCGTGACTGTCATTTGTGTGCAATTTCAGGACGCAAAGGCTTTATGGCAGAGCAAGTTGAGGGGATAACGCCCAGGACAAACTCTTTGCCACTTCGGCACGCTTTACACTTACCAGAACTGGCTAGCGATGATCGTTCCGTGGCCTGCGGTGCCGCGAATCACGACCGTGGAAAGGACAATCTCCATGTTCTTATTACCCCAGCCCGGTGGCGCAATAGCAGCCAGCTTTTTCATGTCATCAGGGTCGGTGAGAAATTTGCCCGCCGCGGTGGTACCAAACACGGAAAGACCGGCCGCAACAACAACCACCTGGTCCGTTTTCGGGTCTCTGAGCCGAAGAATCAAAGCGTAGTCTTTTGTCACGTTCAAATAAGGTTCTGAATAGTTTATTGCCCAATCGTGTTTCGCTGGATTTTCGCGATCACGAATAATCATGGTTTGACGTTGAGAATCCTGTCCGACCGTGTAACGAAGATTCGAGACCAGCCGCTCCGTCCAATCGTTGTTCATCAGGCCAACCAGAACAGTAGGCCCATTCTGAAGATCTCCGAAGTTTGCTTCCGATTGAGAGGCCAGCCGGCATGCTTTCTTGTTTTGTCCCAGCAGACGGGCCAATCCGGCCAGTGTGATCGCATCATTTATATGGATTAGCTGCGAATCGGCGGAATGAAAATCACTCAACGTTACCGGGGGTCTAGGAGCCGCGATACCGCCTGCGGATTGGCGCCCTTCCCGTAACGTTCCCACGCAGAGCAACACGGGCCCTGGCGCAGAAAGCACCGGAGCCCAGAAAGTTTGCAACGGATCGTTCCCATATGGCCAACAAAGCAAAACGACGGCAATAAATAGGGCAACTGTTCCCAAAAGCACATTTCGGCGCCGAATCAGGCTCTTAAGCCTCTGTATTGGTTCCGGAAGGCCTTCCTTTTGAACGGCAACCTGGGTTCCAATGGAAACGATGCCATGTTCCGGTTTCCCCGTGGCGTTTCGACTGAAATGGGGCACGTAAGAACCAGGCAGAAGTTCGATCCTTACTCCCGATTCACTTCCACTTTCCCCGTAATACTGGGCGAGCCTGCGCCGGACCTCTGACATCGCGCTGCGGACCACATGGTCATTCGCCGTATCGTAATCAGGGCTTCGATGGAAGACTTCAATGCCGATGGTCCGCTCTTTCATCGGTGCTTCATTCCCGAGCAGCGTGTGCTCCACGATATAACGCAAGACCGCCGCGTATCGCCGGCTGTGGCGAAATAAAGGATGAGCAAGAATTTGTTCCAGATGTTGGAAGATCAACTCGGGTGGCACCTCGCCCATACTTGGCACAAGGCCGTCGTAGGGTGCTGTGCGCTCCGATAAAAGTTTGTCGGGATCTAGAATGCCGCCCAGATTACCAGTGCCTGACTGGTTTGTTACGCTGCTTTTGGACAAGTTCGCCGCCCCAATATATTAGTTGGTCACGGAAAAGCTTCGTGCACGCAGGACGAATCAAATCGTTAAAACAATTGGAACTCCGCCTGTCTGCGAATGCTTTTTCGCGCCGCTGCCAACGCTGCCAATTCGCCTAATGACGCTGGGCCGATGTTTGAGTGCGAATCGGCCCAGCGAAACATATATGACTTACTGTTGCCACACGGTTGCGTTAACGCTTCCGCTCCTGCCACCAAAGGACTCTGTCCCCAATATCTGGTAGTTGAATGTACCCATGTGCATTCCAATATTGTTCCAGTGGTTGAAGTGGTTGCTGGTTGTAACTGAATGGTTCGATCCGGTGGATGACCCGCCCCAGTTATCTAAGTACTATTCAAAAGTGGCAGTGCCCTGAATGGAAGGTTGGTTGACTTGCTGATGCTCGTACGTGGTGTAGTTGTGCCCATCACTGGAAACACTACCCTTAACGCTTCCATTTGCGACGGAACCAAACTCGCAGATGTAATATTCGACGAGCGGGTTCGTTGTCCAGCCATAGATGGAAATGTTGTTGTAGCCATTCGCAACGCCAACGTTGTAGCCAATATTCCTCGCGGCTCCGGGGTTCCAGCCTTTGCCGCCTACCACGTCATTGACGCCAGACCATGTAATCGCATAGTTCCCAGGATATTGCCCCGCTGAAGGAAACGTCATGGTTGACGATCCGCCGCTGGTGAACAACGAATAGAAGAAGCCATGGTCCGTGCCTGTGCCATTGTTGTGGACCTGGGCGCTTGCCGTGATCGTTCCCAGGCCTGCTATTAGAAGAGCTAAAAAGAGTGTTTTCTGAACTTGCGACAATACGAACCGCATTGAGTGCATACCGAATCTCCTTTTCATTTGTGGATGCGCTGCTAAGTTCGTGGAAGGCCGCGAGTGTCTGATGAATCTGCCTGGATGGCTCTTCACGTTCGGGCGAGGATTGCTGCTTTGACGGCCGCCCGCAATGTGAGGAACCTCTATCTCGCGGCAGGGAAAAATTGCATGTTGATCCGGAACTCAAATAATGGAATAGAAATGACCGTTATGAATGCCGGGGTGGCCGCTGCATTTCGTCGGTTGCGATTGAACTGCTGCTCAGACGGGACAACGAGACGGACGAAATTACTTCCAGCAGTTCAACTATGAATAGCCCTTCAGATCTACGGAGATCTCCTTTCGGAAGCTGCCATCGTGGGCCGCGACGGCCCTATGATGCTCCTTCCGGGCTGTATGATGCATGAAAAAATAATCCTGTCACGGTTTTGTAACAGCGCCAGAAAGCAGGGTTTTCTGCTTATAGAATTGCGCGTGCCTGAGACACAGGCTTTTTATGCCTTGTATAGCATCTTGTGTGCAAGAAAAGTAAACTTACCGGGATGATGGGCCCATCAACGAAGACTGATCCACCGGTGCAGGGAATTGTCGAAACCTGCATCAACGTCGCGGACATAAAGCGCGCGAGAGAGTTTTATCAATCTCTATTTGGATTTGAGGCCATGCTCGCGGATGAGCGCTTCTGCGCCTACCGGGTTGGCCGGGATGTGCTGCTCCTGTTTATGTCCGGAGCATCTGGAAAACCAGTCGCAGTTCCCGGGGGTGTAATTCCTCCGCATGAAACGTGTGGAGCAGGTCACTTCGCCTTTGCCATCGCCCCAGAGGCGCTCGCCGCCTGGCGAACGCGACTGCAGGAACGGGGAATCAAGATCGAATCTGAGGTCACGTGGGAACGCGGCGGTACCAGTTTGTATTTCAGAGATCCCGACGCAAACCTGCTCGAACTGGCTACTCCCGGAATCTGGGCGAATTACTGACTGCGTGCCCTATCCAATATTTACGCCACTTAGATAGCCGCCAATATGTGCGGTCAGTGCAATAACGAGACAGGTAATTATCTCGAGTCCCAAACTATAGCGTGAGATTTGGAGCCGCGAAGCATCCGGCTTGCGCAAATGAAGCCAGGCAACAATAGAAATCAGAATTGCAGCCAGGCTCCCCAGACACAAATGAAGCAATAGTAGTCCCTGCAATTTTTCTCCTTCGAGTTGCCACCGCCACGCCACGATGCCTGTGGCCAGTGTCGGCCAGGCAAAAACAGCCGCCGCAAGCAGGTTCAGCCGCGCGGCCGCCGCTAAACCGGGAAAGTTTGCTGCCCGCCTCATCCAGCGGGCAGCAACGTCAAACCCAGTTCCTATAAGAAACAACGCAATAGGAAAATGGATAAGAACCACATGCTGAGCGTGTTTCGCCAGCAACACCGATTTGGGATTGAATGGATTCATCCGGCGCCTATTGAACCACGACCTTACCTGTCATCTTGGGATGAATTGAGCAGTAATAGGTGTACGTACCCGGCTTGCTGGCGGTGTAAGTGAATTTCTCGTCAGTGTCGAGCACCTTGGATTTAAAACTCTGGTCAGTGCTGACCACGTTATGCGGGATATCGTCGGCATTGGTCCACGTGATTTGTGTTCCGGCCTTCACAGTGATAGTTGGCGGTGAGAAGCTGAAGTTGTCAATCTTTACATCCACGACTGCTGGCGAGGCCGCGGCGACGGACTGCTCTACAACGCAGAGCGCTGGCAACACCAGAACAACCGCTGCAGCTGCAGCCATAAAAAGAACCCAATTGCGTTTTTTCATTTTGACCTGTCCTTATATTTGAGATGGATATTTGAATTGCATACTGGCTATTCCAGCGTGGAATCGATCACCGCAAGAGCGTGGCGCTTGCGCATGTAGTTCACATCTGTAACTCCCAAGAGGCTGCGCAACTTTTCAGCTGGAACTTTCATTGGGCCCGGAGAAGGCGCTTCTCCCGGATGCGGTTGCGGGAACGCGGTCGAGGTGGCAGTGTGAAAAGTGATATTGCCTTCCACTTTTTGCATGGTTTGGTGAATGTGTCCATTCAGCACTGTGACCGACCCGAAACGTTTTAGATAAGAAAGCGCCTGGGCGCTGTCGTCGGTGCCCCATCCCCACTCGGGATAAATCGTCCACAGCGGAACATGGGCGAACACGACGACCGGCGTGCTTTTGGAAAGATGTCTCAGGTCATCTTCCAGCCATTCCAATTGCGCGTTTCCCAGAGAACCCATCCCTCCCGCTTTAAGGTTCATGACATTTACTAGCCCTACAAAATGCACGCCTTTTTTGTCAAAGCTGTACCAGCCATCACCCTTTGTGTTCTTTCCATAACGTTCACGATATTGCTGGCCATTGTCTTCCAGAACGTCGTGCTCACCCGGAACAAAAAACACATCGCGAGTCGGCGCGGATTTTAAAAGCTGGTCCACCGTGTCAAACTCGGAGGGCTTGGAAAGATGCGTAATATCGCCTGTGTGAAGAATGAATTCCGGCGCCACCGGCAGCGCGCGGATCTTGTCAATGGCGACCTTCATTGTCGCAACCACATCAGGGTTCGCCGCCTTGTTGAATCCCATGTGACTGTCGCTGATCTGCACAAAGCTCAAGTCAGCCTTTGCGGCTTTGTGCATTCCCGAAGCATCATCGAACGCATAAGACTTGAGCACGCCACCCTGAAGCACGCAAAGCGCTCCAGTTCCGGCCCAAGCCATGCACTTTAGAAATCCGCGGCGGTCCACTCCGTCCCGGTTGTGGTCGTGCAAAATTACGTCGTTGCTGTTGTGCTGAGGCATCCTCATTTTCCTTTCCCGGCAAACGGGGCCCGTTCTCGTCGCCCGGTGTTCCCGTTGCATCGTGCAGAACCGCTATCCAGGGTTTTTATTCCGAGAAATATTTTTTCGTGTTTTGGGAATAAATGAATGGGTTAGTTGGTTTACTCTTGTGTTCGTGTCGGAGGACCGTTTTATTTCGGGGTCGTTTGAAGAGCTGGCGATGCCGCTCTTTGACCGTCTTTACAATTTTGCTCATTGGCTCACGCAAAATCGCGAGGAGGCCGAGGATCTGGTGCAGGAGACCTATGTTAAAGCTCTGAAAGGGTTTCGATCCTATCAGCAGGGTACAAATTTTCGCGCCTGGATCTACCAAATTCTGCGTAACACGTTCCTGACCTCGCGCACCGGGCTGAAGTGGTCGTCCGTATCGTTGGATGAAGATCCGGAATCGCAAAATCTTCCGGTTTCCAGCAGTACTCCGGAGACGGCCCTGCTGCAGCGTTCCGACCAGCAACTCGTACAAGAAGCTCTAGGGGAACTCGCCTTGCCCTATCGCGAGGTGCTGCTGTTGTGTGAGTTTGAAGAAATGTCGTATCAGGAGATGTCTGCGACTTTGGCGATTCCAATCGGCACGGTGATGTCACGTCTATCACGCGCCCGGGGTGCGTTGCGGGACGCCCTGTACAAGAAGCAGAAATGCTGAATAAGAACTCTATATCCCTATTTGTTGGTCAGCGGTTGTTGAACCAGTAATGTTGAATCGGTAATTATGGCCTGCGAATCCTGGAAGGAAAAACTCGATGCCTACTTCGACGGGGAACTCCCCGCCACGGACGTGCGTGCATTGAATGAACACCTGGCCCAGTGCGCAAGCTGCTCCGCCGAGGGATTGCGCAGAGTTCAATTGAAACGCGCAGTGCAGGCTGCGGCTCACAAATTCACGCCTGATGCCGCCTTTCGTGCGCGTATTCAAAAGCAAATCTCATCCTCCCCGCGGCGCACAGTCTGGCTTCCGAACTGGTTCGCAGCCTTTGCCTGCGCTACCGCGGTGCTGGTGATTGGTTTCATCTTCGTGAAGTTTCAACAAAGCCGGACGGGCGGACAACAGCTTTTCGGCGAATTGGTGGATCAGCACGTTGCCACGCTCGCCAGCGCCAATCCGGTCGATGTCATTTCCACCGACCGCCACACCGTAAAGCCTTGGTTCGCGGGCAAAATACCCTTTACGTTCAACATCCCTGAACTCCAGGGCACGCCTTTTGCTCTTATCGGAGGCAAGGTCAGTTACCTCAGGCAATCATCTGGCGCAGAACTAATCTTCCGCACCGGTCATCATCAGATCTCCGTTTTCATCTTTCAGGAGCAAAAATTAGGCAATGTTGCGGTAAGTCAAAACGCGCAGTCTGCGCTTTCCTTTCAAGTGGAAACGTGGCAGCAAAACGGACTCCGCTTTTTTGAAGTCAGTGACGCCGGGCCACACGATTTACTGCAATTGCGCGACTTGCTAAAAGCGGCAAACTGATTGGGTAACGAGTAATCCTTGACTCGCAGGGCGGTTCACACAATGAAAATCCATTTGCTCGATGGAACCTATGAGTTGTTCCGTCACTATTTCGCCGTGCCATCTGCAAAAGACACGAGCGGTCAGGAAGTCGGCGCAGTTCGCGGCGTACTGAATTCTGTTCTTTCCATGGTGGAAGGGGGCGCCACGCACCTTGCCGTGGCAACGGACCACGTGATCGAATCATTCCGGAACGGTCTTTATCCCGGATATAAGACCAGCGAAGGCGTCGAAGCCGAGTTGCTCTCGCAATTCCCCATTCTGGAAGAAGGGCTTCAGGCGATGGGTGTTGTGGTGTGGCCGATGGTGGAATTTGAAGCGGATGATGCGCTCGCCTCGGCCGCGAGCAAGGCTTCTTTCGATCCGCGCGTGGAACAAGTATTGATCTGTACGCCGGACAAAGACCTCGCGCAAATGGTTCGAGGCAACAGAATCGTCCAATTCGACCGGCGCAGGAACATCCTTCGCGATGAACCCGGAGTAGTGGAGAAGTTTGGCGTCTCCCCGAAATCCATCCCGGATTACCTGGCCCTGGTGGGCGACAACGCCGATGGATATCCGGGGATCAGCGGCTGGGGAGAAAAAGCCGCCGCTGCGGTGCTATCGCGATATCCACGGCTGGAGGATATCCCTAAAAACTGGGAAGCGTGGGTGCCGTCCATCAAGCGTGCCCGTCCACTCTCGCAATCGTTGTTCGGTGCTTGGGAGGAGGCGTTGTTGTTTCGCAAGTTGGCCACGTTAAGGACAGATGCTCCTGTTTGTGAAAACGTGGACGATTTGTTATGGCGTGGTCCGAAGGCTATGTTTGAAAACTACTGCAGGAAGATAAAATCCGACACATTGCTTAAGCGGGCCGCCAGCTTAACCAAGTCTTCTTACGCTGAATAAAACGTCACCCCTGGCCCCAGTTTCGCAATGAACAGGATTGCCAGAATCACTGCTGCAATCACCCAACCCCAGGAGCGTTCGATTTCCGGCATTTGCAACTCAGTGTTGGCTATGCGTGATCCACGGAGCAAGCTCGGCATCCAGGCCAGGCCCGAGTGTCCGCCAAATGACGCCGCCGCAGCGGAGATCAAGATCAGCACAGGGCTGACCGGATTCAACGCCCCTGCCGCAGTGGAGAGGATCCCGGATGCGAAATAAGGCACAAGTGTGAGCCGCCAGGCGCGGCGTAACCGGATCTTTGCGTCGTTTCCCAGAAACACCCGCATTTCGCGCAGACAAAACGGCACAAACAAAAAGAAATAAGTAATGGCCCCCAGCGCTACCAGGCCCAGGCGCCACACCCACGCTGGCTGCCAACCCGCCACTACCGCCGTCCAGTCGCCGATATTGCCAACGCCAGAAAACAGAAAATACCCGCCCGCCTCAAATAGATTAAAAGTCATCAGCAGCCAAAAGAAATAACGCCAGGTCGCAGCCCGCTTGACGACGCGCATTGCCATCCAAAAGAGCGAGCCAAACACCAGATTGGCCAGCGTGCCGCCCGCGGCCACCAGACGGGGTTCCGCGCTGCACGCGAAGTGGACGGTCGAGAGCGCCAACGGATGCCCGCCCGTGGCCAGGCACATGCCTCCGTGACCAAGCCCCTCGTGGATAAAATCCGCAATTACTGCGGCGACGACGGCGATGGCCGCGAGTGTCAACAGATCGGGCTTTGTTGATTCCAGCGAGCGCCCGGGGCTGGATTCAGCCGCCGTACCTTGCGATCTTGTTGAGACCATGCGATGGATTGTAGCTCGCAGCTCGTTCGCTGACACAGAGATGTAAGTCACGAAACCCGGTCATCCCGACCGAAGCAGATCATCGCGAAGCGATGACCTGCGAAGTGGAGGGATCTTATGTCTCCACGGCGAGCGAAAGCGCGGGCACAAATTAGACCTGATTTCCCCGGGTGCCTCATTCAAGCCCGCAGTTGGCTTGAGTCGGGATTGCGGAAGCTCCGATCCTGCCATTTCGGTGCGGTCTCAAAGCCATGTCATCCCGGCAGGTTTTATCGGGAGGACCTTGCGACAGAGGGATACCATCAATTCAGGCGAAGTAGATCGCATATATCGAGAAGACAACAGCCAACAGCAATACGCGAGCCAAGCCTTGATACAGGTGATAGGAAATTTGAATACACGCTGACGACAATCACTAGAAGTCAGAACAGCTCATTGCAACTCGCACCATTGCCAACGTTTCGGCGTCAGTACAAAAAAGGCCCCTACCCCTCCCGCGGCAGCACATGCTCAATCCGCCGGTCCGGCACGAACCAGATCAGTGCCACCGTCGCGTAAAGTATCTGCGCAAGCCACGGAGACCGTACCGTCACGATGATCGCCGATAGATACAACACCGGTGAGAGCTTTCCTTTCCAGTCTCTGCCAATCGCCTTCTTCAAAAGCGAATTCGGCCCCTGCGCCCGGATGATCGTTAGCTGGAGCACGTAGTACGCAATAGCGGCCATCAGTAGCACAACGCCATAGAGCATCGCGGGCAGCGTGGCGAAGTGGTTTTCACCCATCCAGCCCGTCACGAAAGGGAACAGCGACAACCAGAACAGCAGATACAAATTGGCCCACAGCACGCCCCCGGTCACCGTCTTCACCGTGTGCAGCATGTGATGGTGGTTGTTCCAGTAGAGCCCGACGTAAAGAAAACTCAAAACGTAACTCAGAAATACCGGCACGAGCGGCCGCAGATCTTCAAGCGTGTCACCATGCGGCACCTTCATCTCTAGCACCATGATCGTAATAATGATTGCGATCACGCCATCGCTGAACGCCTCAAGCCGCCCCTTACCCATCGTTCCTCCAGTAGGAAGTGCCCGGTCCTCTGCTTCGCATCTACCCCTGATTGATCATGAACGTGGACATCTGCTCCAGAAATGTTCGCAAGTATTGTTCCGCTTCAGGTGGAAAAGCCGAGTCGGTGAGGGCCTGCCCCATAAGCTGCATCCACCGGTCGCGTGCCGCCTGATTGATGTAAAACGGAATATGCCTCGCCCGCAGTCTCGGATGGCCGCGCTGTTCAATGTATCGCGGCGGTCCTCCGAAGCGATAGATCAGAAAATCGCGCAACCGCTGCTCGGCGCCTTCGCGGTCATCTTTCGGATACATAGGGCCGAGAATATCGTCGCCGTACACCTGCCCATAGAAAGCCGCAACGAGTCGCGTAAAACCTTCCTCGCCGACGAGAGTAAATATTTGGTCTTCTTTCATAATTGCTGCTTCAAGATTCGCAAAACGATCTGCATTGTAGTGTAGCGTGGCGCCCGGAAGTCAAAGCCTGGATGTCCATGCAAATCGCAAACTCAAGATTAATCATGGCCTCGACTGTCGAGGACGCCTCCATCCATTATCATAGGAAAAAATCTCTTGAGGACGTGTATGGCCACGCTGCTTGATGCGATTGACGTAAAACGCAAGACATTCTTCGAATTTGAGGGTACCCCATTCCTCTGCCTGGAAGCTGTGGTGAACACCCCGACCGCTCGCGGCGGCCAGACGCTGGTGCGCCTGAAAATGCGAAATTTGCTTACCAACGCCGTCTTTGAAAAGTCATTCAAGGCTGGCGACAAGTTTAAGGAGCCGGACTTGGTTTCCGTTCCAGCCTCATATCTCTATAGCGATGGCGACGGCTCCCACTTTCTGGACCAGGAGAGCTACGAGACTCTGACGCTTAGCGAAGGAATGATCGGCGATGCCTTGGATTTCCTGATAGAAGGGGCAATCATCGAACTGCGCAAATTCAACGGAAATCCCATCGGCCTGGACCTGCCAACGTTTGTTGAACTCAGCGTCACCCAGACCGAGCCCGGCGTTAAAGGCGATACGTCAAGCGGAAGCGTCACCAAGCCCGCCACTCTTGAGACCGGCCTTCAAATCCGCGTCCCGCTCTTTATCAAAGAGGGAGAAAAAGTAAAGGTCTCCACCGAAACCCGCGAGTTCGCAGGGAGAGCCTAGAGCTTCAGACGCGGCAGCGCACAGTTGGATGTGCCAACGGTATCTTTCGGGATCCATTCACGCAGTCAAACCCTTCACGTACTTTTCACGTGCTTCAACCCGGTTGCGTCCAAAAGCAGAATGAGTGCCGGGCATTGAACAGCCGATGCTTTACAATGGCTGGCGTGTCTGGAGCGCTTGCAATGGGTTACGGACCGCCTGGGGCGTATTTAGGAGGTTCATGATTAAGCAGTTGCGGTTATTTGGATGGACGGCAATCTTGGCTTGTGTGGGGTTTACAGCAATCTTTGCAAGTGGGCAGGCGAATGACGAATCGAGCATGCCCCAAGTGAGGTACCCAAGAACGGATGCGGCGCTGGACACGATGGACGCTCAGATTAAGGCGCAGCGCGAGACTGTGCAGCAGTTCAAGGTCTTCTACAAGTTTCAATTCACCGATAAGGTGAAAGAAAGTGGAATTACATTCGTCCATCAGGTAGTGCCCGAAGCAAGTTATGAATACAGGGCCGTTCACTACGATCACGGCACGGGGATCGCGGTTGCCGACGTTGACGGGGACGGGCTCTATGACATCTATTTCGTCAATCAGGTTGGCGGCAACGAGTTGTGGAAGAACCTGGGCCATGGAAAATTCAAGAACATTACCGACGAAGCCGGCGTCGGTCTCAAAGACCGTATCAGCGTCGGGGCCTCCTTCGCGGATGTGAACAACACCGGCCGCCCGGATTTGTTTGTAACCACCGTGAACGAGGGTAACGTTTTATTCCGCAACGACGGCAATGATCACTTTACCGACGTCACCGCGCAATCCGGACTCGGCGCGGTAAAGCATTCCTCCGGAGCGCTGTTCTTTGACTACGACCGCGACGGCCTGGTGGATTTGCTGGTTTGCAATGTCGGTGTCTACACCTCTGACGAGAAGGGCCCCGCAGGCGAGTATGTCGGATTGAAAGACGGTTTCTTTGGGTACCTTCACCCCGAGCGATTCGAAGCGCCTATTCTTTACAAAAACCTCGGAAATTACCACTTCCAGGACGTAACCGCCGTTGTCGGCCTCAATCCCAGGATCTGGGGTGGGGATGCCGACGTAGCGGATTTGAACGGCGACGGTTGGCCCGACATTTATTTCCCGAATATGCAGGGTGCGAACCGTTACTTTGAAAATGAAGGCGGTAAGAAGTTTGTGGACAAGACTTCCGCCTATTTTCCCAAGACACCTTGGGGAGCCATGGGCATCAAATTCTTCGATTACGACAACGATGGCCGCATGGATTTATATATCACCGACATGCACTCCGACATGATGGGCGGAGAAATCCCACCCGAGCAGGAAAAGGAAAAAGTGCCGGTCACCAAAACGTCGCCGGAAAGTATCCTTGGCGGCCCCCGAAGCAACTTCATCTTTGGGAACGCGTTCTATCACAATCTTGGCGGAGGAAAGTTCGAGGAAATTTCCGACAAGATTGGCGTTGAAACGTACTGGCCCTGGGGCGTCAGCGTTGGCGATGTGAACTCCGATGGTTGGGACGACGTGTTTGTTACCGGCGGAATGAGTTTTCCCTTTCGGTACAGCACCAATTCCATGCTGTTGAACAATCGTGGGGAAAAGTTTCTGGATTCGCAATTCTTGCTGGGTATCGAGCCGCGCCGCGTGCCCTACACGCAATGGTTTGGGATGGACTGCAGCAAATCCGTCCCTGACTCCTTAGGCGGAAAGATCTGCGATGGACACGAGGACAAAATCATGGTCATGGCGCCCAAGTCCAGCCGCTCCTCGGTCATTTTCGACCTGGACAACGATGGCGCCCTGGACATCGTAACCAATGATTTCAATTCCGAGCCGCAGGTTCTGGTCAGTAATCTGGCACAGCAGAAAAAGATTCACTGGCTGAAAATCTTGCTGACTGGAACCAAGTCCAACCGCGAAGGCTTGGGAGCAATCGTGCGCGTCACAGCGGGTGGCCATACTTACGAAAAATATAACGATGGGAAGTCGGGCTATTTGTCACAGAGCGATCTACCCCTTTATTTCGGTTTGGGAGATAGCACCGAAGTCGAACGCATCGAAGTGCAGTGGCCTTCGGGGAAGATGCAGAGGCTCAGCAAGGACATTGGCGAGAACCGCGTGCTCGTAATCACAGAGCCGAAGTAGCGTCGAAAAGGTCTGCCTTGCAGACCTTTTCGATCGTTGTTTCTGTCTCTTCAAGAAAAGGATAAACTGCGCCTGGCATTGCAAAGCATATTCGTGTAATGCCTAGCGCATATTCTTCATATACTTCATCCACGGATACCATTCCTTCCAGTGCGATGCAAAGGCATCGCCATCGATGCGCTTGAATTCGATTCGGTAGTAGTGCAACGGAACGGTTCCGTTATTGTGAATTGTGTGTAGCGGTTCGGGTGCAGACGTCGAACAAGTTGGCACCTTCATGTCGAAAACACTCGGTGCCGGACCTTCCCCGGGTGCCGGTACGTTGAGCTTCATGTTGAGCTTTTTTTCAACGACATCCTTGCCATCAACAGCAACATTGTTAAACGCAAGAACCGCCGCGTAGGGATTGGCGTGCATTGGCGTTGTCTCTCCCGGACGCACCGTTACTTCGAGCAGCCGCACGTGCTCATCCTCATACAACATCTTGTAATTGTCCGGTGCGGCAAATACGGAATCCGTATTGAGCAACGAGGATGCCGCAAAATTGCGTGGCTTCAGCATCCACGGATACCACTCTTTCCAGTGCGTCCGAAAATCGTCGCCATCCAACCGCCGGAACTCAATGCGATAAAAATGCACCGGCACCTTGCCGTGATTGATCGGTTTATGCGGCGCCTCCGGAGGCGCGGTCGTGCAGCGTGGAAACTGCAATCCCGCGGGCGGCCCGCCCTGCCCCCATCCCTTGCCGGCGAATGGGCTCGCGGGATCTATGTGGCTTTCAGCAATAGGAATTCCCGCCACTCCCGGCCCGCTTCCCGTATCACGCGCAAACACCGACGGATAGGGATGGCCGTGCATACGAACGTCCAACTCCGGCGGGTTCGCCACTTCCAGGAACATGATGCTTTCATTCTCAAACAGTACACGGTGAACATCCGGGTCAGCCATTTCGGCGTCATACGAAGCAGCATAGGGATACCCTCCCCACGGCGTGCGCGCATACTCCCCGTCAGATTGCCCTTGCAAGGATTGCGCCAGCAACGACTGTCCCAGCACTGTCTGTCCCACCAAAAACATGCAGCACCAGAACACACAACTTACCAGCAGCCACTGTCTATTCATTTTCACTTTCTCAAGAGGAGTAGTAGTAATGCCACGGAAGTATAAACGCTTGAACAAACTCTGCGGAATAAAATGCGGTTGCAAGCCTGATCCCAGGCTCGCCACAATCATGATCAACAGTTGTCACAACACAAACGGAACCAGCGCCCGCACCCGCTGACGATAACTCGCGTATTGATCGCCGAACTGCTGCACCATGAACCGCTCTTCGATCTGCGACTTAAACCACAGAGCGAAGCCACAAATGAGTACCCCAATAAAGCATCGGACGTATCCGAAAACAATGGCAGTACCCAGCATGCCAAAAAGAACTCCTGTGTAGATGGGATGGCGCACAAAAGCGTAAGGCCCTCGCAGGATAAGCTCGTGGTCCTGCTTGATCGTGACAGTCCCGCTCCAGTTCCTCCCCAGTATCGCGCGCGCCCAGAAGCAGAAAAGCACGCTGGCGACTGTCAGAGCAGCGCCGAGCAATGCCCACAATGGAGTCGCCGGAACAATCCGCGCCGTCAGCCACCCACTGATACCGCCCCCGTTACTACTGCTAAAGACATTCCAAAAATTGAAAATGAAAAGCATGCTTACGAGTATCAGGCTCCCTTGCACGATCCGCGACCGATAAGTCTGTCGCTGCGTGCTGCGCTTGGAGGCAAACGCCGCCACCAGCCAAATAATCGAGAAGACAAGCCAGGCCAGGCTGATATTTTGCTCAATGAAAGAAACCATGTTCGTCCTCCATCGCGGTGCAATGATGTTGATGATATACGCGACCGGCGCCCGTAAAGTTCACGCTCCAGTTCATAATCTTGTCATTTCGAACGAAGTGAGAAATTTGCTGTTTGGCGTCAACGTCAGGTACGAACCGGGGGATGTCAGGAACGTTTCGTAAAAACGTGCAGTTCTTCTTCACGATTCATGGCGCGACGCCACGCGCCAGGGCTTATACCCAGCATGGACGTGAATACACGGCTGAAGTGGCTTTGATCTGCGAATCCACTGGCGAGCGCGATTTCGGAGAGCGACAAACCGCGATGCCGCATAAGTTCGCGCGCATGATTCACCCGATGTTTTAACAACCACCGATGTGGCGTAACACCCGTGGTCTGTCGAAATGTGCGCGCAAAATGCCGCACAGAGAGGCCGCACTCCTTCGCCAACTCCGCCAGAGTAATTTCCCTATGCAACGATTCGCTCATCATTTCTTTGACACGGCGTTCCTGCCAGCGGGGAAGTCCTCCTCCGCGCGGCAATTTCGGACTTACGTTCGAGCCGCCATACCGAAGAGCAACGTGCGCGACCAGTGCGGATGCCAAGTGATCAAGAAACAAAGGATGCGCTTCTTCAGGTTTAGAAATCGCAGGAAGCAGCGAGCTGAGCAAACCGCGCACAACAGGATCGTCAACACTGACGCCCGGCTGATGGCGGAGATCGCTAGAATGCGGCATTCCAGTTTCGTGTGCCACGGCATCGAGGGCCGTTCGCGGCAGATAGAACATGATGGAATGAAACGGATCGCGAATATCGGCGACAGGGTTGGTGGTTAAATCGAAAATCGTGGTTACGCCGCCCAGGAAATTTTTGGGCTGCACTCGGCGGCCATCGAAATAAAGATCGTGATTGGGACAGGCGCGCAACTGCAATGCGATGAGGTACGCGTCCTGCCGCGGTATTGCCGCCGTTGTGCCAAAATTCCGTTGATCGCAGCGGAGCTCAGTCAGAGCCAAAGTGGATTTGTGCAGCGTGCGAGTGCGCAGCGTTGGAATATCAGGCGCGTGAAAGGCATTTGCCACCAGGTTGCGTGAGGCTGTCCATCTATTCATGCAAGACGCTTTCTAATGCCAGGACCCGCAGATGGTGTTGTTACCGTGATCCACGGACCGCGCAACTCAAACCTGCACTCTATGTCTCTTTTGTACAAGAGCTGTCCTTTTTGGACAAGACCTCTGCAAGTGGAAAACCGATGATTAATTGCGAAACAGAAAATTCAAACAACAGCCTCAGCCCGAGACAGCTAAATGGCATATAAATTAAGACTTTATATGCTCTTAGCTGTTCTATCCCTTGAGCCTGTGGAAGAAGGAAGGTTATGCCGCAATCATCGACTCCAATTGTATTAATCAATGGCCTCTGGATGACCGCCCTCAGTTGGGAAAATTGGGTGAAGCGCTACACCGGAAAAGGATTTCAGGTCATAGCGAAAAGCTGGCCCGGAATGGATATTGACATTAACGAACTGCGGCGCGATCCTTCGCCGATCGCCACGCTCGGGATTACTCAGATTGTCGATCACTACGAAAAAATCATTCGCGGTCTGAGTTCGCCTCCTATTATTATTGGTCACTCTTTCGGCGGCCTGATTACGCAGATCCTTTTGGATCGCGGGTTGGGCATGGCGGGCGTCGCCATTGCTCCGGCTCCGGTGAAGGGAATTCTGTTTCTGCCGCTTTCGACGCTGAAGGTTTCATTCCCGGCGCTCAGCAATCCAGCCAATGCGCATCGGGCACTTCCTCTTACCCCTGAACAATTTCACTATGCGTTCACGAACAACCTGAGCGAAGAAGAGTCGTTGAAGGTTTATGAACGGTATGCTGTGCCCGGCCCCGACCACGTATTGTTCCAGGCGGCGCTGGCGAATTTTAATCCGCACGCGGCCACAACGGTGAACTTCGAAAACAACGATCGTGCTCCGCTGCTGCTGGTTTCCGGCGGTAAGGACCATGTATCTCCAGCGTCGGTAGTGGAAGCCAACTACAAGCTGTACCGCAAGGCATCGGCAGTTACCGAATACAAAGAATTTCCTGAGCGCACACACTACACCCTCGGCCAGGCTGGATGGGAAGAAGTCGCAGACTATGCGCTCGAGTGGGCCCTGAAAAACTCCAGCGGACTGGATAAGCGCGAACACGCCAGCTAAACTAGCTACGATCAAGGAGGGCATTTTTACATGCAAGATACAAAGGTTCAGCTGCGTGGCGGGTTTTGTGCGCTCTTCGCGGTTGCGTTGCTTCTTGTTTCTTCGGCGACGGCGCAGAATTCCGCAAAAAGTACCGCAAAAAGGGCCACGATCTCTAGTCATTTCGCCCAAGTAGAAGGATTGAAACTCCACTATTTGGAAGCTGGCAGTGGACCGGCGGTGATCCTGCTGCATGGTTACACGCAGACTTCACGCATGTGGAGGCCGCTCATCCCCGAGCTGTCTAAGAAGTTCAGAGTGATCGCGCCCGATTTGCCCGGCATCGGCGGGTCAGATATTCCCGCGAACGGTCTCGACATGAAAGCGGCTGCTGTGCGAATTCATTCTCTGGCCCACTCGCTGGGAGTCACCAGGGCGCGCGTCGTCGGGCATGACATTGGCCTGATGGTCGCGTACGCCTATGCCTCAATGTATCCAAATGAAGTGGACAAGCTAGTCGTTATGGACGCGTTTCTTCCCGGAGTTGAGGGATGGGAGGCGTATTACAACAATCCCAACCTTTGGCACTTCCGGTTCCATGGCGAATATCCAGAGGAGCTGGTAAAAGGACGCGAAAAAATTTACTTCGCATACTTCTGGAATGTGCTTGCGGCTGATAAGGATCATTCCTTGCCGCAGGCCGATCGCGAAGCCTATGTCGCCGCCTACTCGCGTCCAGGACGCATGCGTGCCGGATGGGCTTACTTCGCCGCATGGCCGCAGACCGCGCAGGACTTCGCCGAGTTCGCCAAAACCAAACTCAACATGCCGGTGCTGGCGATCGCCGGAGAGAAGGCCAGCGCGGGAACACTTTTTCCGCAGATGAAACTCGTAGCCACCAATGTGACTGTGGTCGAGGTGAAAGGTTCCGGACATTGGGTCATGGAAGAGCGACCGAAAGAGACCATGCAAGCGCTGCTTAACTTTTTGTAAGTGGTATGTGCGCTCATTGATATGTGGGTCATTGAAAGGAAGACGACATGTTGCGGCGAGTGTGTGCGTTCATTTTTCTGTTGGTAATTTCCTCGGCAGCGGCCGATACAACGCTCCCGCAGATGCGGCTCAACCCTGCGCAAGTCCGCGCGCGTGCCGGTAAAACAACTGGGAACCAGATCGGCAGCTCCAAGCTTAAGGGAGTGATCACCACCGTGCTCTACGGAGATCCATCGAAGGCCGGAATGTACACGGTGCTTTTATATGTGCCGGCGCATACCACGATTCCGGCACACTCGCACCGCGACAATCGCATGGCCGCAGTTTTGTCGGGCACATGGAGTTTGGGATACGGCAAAGTATTTGACGAAAACGCCCTGAAAAATCTGCCGCCAGGCAGCGTTTATTCCGAACCCGCCGGCGTCAATCATTTTGCCAGAAGCGGAGATGCCCCCTCGATCGTGCAAATCTCAGGCTACGGTCCCACGGACACGGTCTATTTCGACGCAGCAAACGATCCCACGAAAAAGTAGTGAGTCAATTTGATTTAAACCCACCTCGATAGAGTTGTCATTTCGAACGCAGTGAGAAATATGCTGTTTCGGGGTAGGGCAGGCTTTAGCCCCGCCAAATCAACCTACCAACTTGTCATTCTGAGCGAAGCGGATAGGATTTGCTTTGGGAACTCCATTCCAAAGCCTGTCCTGAAGTTAAAGGCGATATCCACACTCCATAACCTCTTGTCATTTCGAACGAAGTGAGAAATCTGCTGTTTTGGTGCGGCGTCCCATCAAAGCCCTACTCATGAGTCAATTTTTCATCTCCCAAAAAATCCTTGACAAGTGTTTTGACTGTATATACTGTGCATATACAGTACAGTAATGTTCGTCATCTCTCAAACCGATAACCGGCCCATGTACCTGCAGATCATGGAGCAGATCAAGCAGCGTATCGCCGTTGGAGACTGGGCGGCAGGGCAGGCGATCCCATCGATTCGGCAGCTCGCCGTCGATATCGGCGTGAGCGTGATTACGGTAAAGCGTGCGTATCTCGAACTTGAGCGCGAGGGCATGATCGTAACCCGGCAGGGCAAGGGATGCTTCGTTGCTTCAGATGCTGACGTTGGTACGCGGATTCGCGAACAAGAACTTGCCCAGCATTTGGAACAAGCCGTGCGCAGCGCCGCGATGATGGGGCTTTCGCCGAAGAATTTGGAAAAGCGCATTCGAGCAGTCTATGACCGCGTCACCGACGCGGATAAGGAAACCGTATGAACGACTACGCGATTGAACTCAATGGAGTGCACAAGTCGTACCGTTTTTTCAATCTACAGAACATCGCACTGCGTTTGCAGCGTGGAACCATCATGGGCTTGATCGGACCCAACGGCGCGGGCAAGTCCACCACCATCCGCATCCTGATGGGATTGGTGCATCAGGATCGCGGCGAAGTATGCGTGCTCGGACATCACATGCCGGAGGAGCAGATCGCTGCGAAGTGGGACATTGGTTTCGCATCCGACGACATGCGCCTCTACGATTCGATGACTCTTGGCTGGCACATCAATTTCATGAAATCGATTTATCAATCATGGGACGACGCTTACGCGCAATTGTTGCTAAAGCGCTTCGGGCTGCGCGCGGAACAGAAAATCAAAGGCATTTCCCATGGCCAGCGAGTGAAAGCGGCGCTGCTGCTTGTCTTTGCGCGGCGGCCAAAACTCCTGGTGCTCGACGAACCGACTACGGGCCTCGATCCCGTAGCGCGGCATGAAATATTACGCGAGCTGACGGCAGTCATGGCCTCAGAGGGGCGCAGCGTTCTTTTTTCGTCGCACAATACCCAGGACGTGGAGCAGATTTCCGATCAAATCACGTTCATCGACCGCGGCCGGATCATTGACTCAATGGACAAGGAAGTTTATCTCGACCGCTGGCGGCGGCTGCGCCTTGAAGTGCCCACGGGAATTGAGCTGCCCACATTGCCCGGCGTGATCGGACTTCAGCAAACAGGCCGGCTGGCGGTGGCCATCTCCAATGCATTCGAGTCTCATCTTCCAAATGCGTACGAGAACTCAGGCGCCCGCGTGCATGCCGTCGAAAACATGACGCTCGAAGAAATTTTTGTTGCCAACGTAGAACACAGCCGCGAAGAGGTGAAAGCATGAAAACGAATGTGATGATGCAATTGATCTTGAAGGACTGGCGGCTGAACAGCCGAATGATCTTTCTTTTGACGTTGGCCGGGGCGTCAGCGCTGGCGCTCCTGATGATTGGGGGAAAGGCAATCTTAATTGGCACTGTCTTTTTCTTTGTTGCGATGATTTTCTGTGCATGTCTCCTTCCCATGCAAAACATCGTGAACGAAATAAAAAAACAAACCATTCCATTCATAATGAGCCTGCCCGTTTCATCGGCGCAATACGGAGCCGCGAAGCTGCTTTCGACTGCTGGTATGTTTCTGATTTCATGGCTGGCGCTTCTCGGTGCAGGCCTCTACATGATTGTCGGGCGGCACACGTTGCCACAGGGTGTGATTCCCATGGGTATGATCCTGATGGGTTTCCCTTTCATCGGATTTTGTCTGGTCACCGGAGCGGCACTTGCGGGCGAATCGGAGGGATGGGCCACGGCTGCGCTGGCCATCACCAATTCCTCTTATTGGCTGGCGTGGTACTTGCTCCTTACTTACGTGCCTTCTCTCAACAAGGGATGGAGTAGTCCGGTTCCGGTATGGACTCCGGCAGTGTTCAAAGTTCTTGGCGCGGAGTTCGCAATAGTCTTCCTGATCTTGGGACTGACTATGTACATACAGTCTCGCAAGCGCAGCTTTATTTAAAGTTCAACTCTCTCAAAAGATAAATCGGATCAACCTACGCGGCTAAGGAGGCCCTATGCGATACGTGTGTCTTTCTATTCTCCTGTTGATGGGAATTGCAGCCCAAGCGCAAGACGGCGCGGTGGTTTACAAAGAGCGCTGCGCGAGTTGCCACAATTCCGCTACTCCGCGAGTACCATCGGAGAGCGCGCTCCGCGCCATGAATCTCATGCAGGTGCTGGCTGCGCTGCAAACCGGCGTAATGAAGACCGTCGGCGATACCATTACTCCGCAAGAGCGCTATGCCGTCGCACTTTATCTGAGCCCTGCCGCCCCCAAAGCCGCGCCTTTGTCTGTGCCTGCCTCCACGTACTGCGGCAACAATGCGCAGCCTTTCCGGTTTTCTTCCTCCGCTCCTGGCTGGACCGGTTGGAGCACTGCCAGCGATAATTGGCGTTTTCAGGACGCGCGCGGCGCCGGACTCACGACAGCGGATGTGCCAAAGCTAAAGTTGAAATGGGCGTTCAGCTTGGGCGACGAAATAACTGCCCGCTCGCAGCCAGTGGTCGCCAACCGGCGACTTTTCTTTGGGACAGCGACTGGCTCCGTTTATTCGCTCGACGCGCATACAGGATGCATCTACTGGACTACTAAGGTTGACGGCGGAATTCGTTCAGCCCTCGTGCTCGGTCCGGGCAAACGCGACAAAGACGCGGCCGTTTATTTTGGCGCGGGGCCGGATGCTTACGCACTCGATGCCAATACTGGAAAGCAGCTTTGGAAAGTGCGTATCGGAGAGCACTTCGCTTCGATTATCACCGCAGCGCCTCTGCTTCATGACGGTGTGCTGTACTTTGGCGTCTCTTCATTCGAAGAGGCTTTGCCTCCCTTGCCGACCTATGAATGCTGCACATTTCGAGGCAGCGTCGTAGCTCTGAAAGCGGATGGTGGCACGCTTCTGTGGCGCACCTACACCATCGCAACCGCGGCCCAGCCCACCGAAAAGAACAAAGTAGGCGTGCAGATGTACGGACCTTCGGGCGCGGCGGTTTGGTCAACCCCAACCTTCGACGAGAAGCGCGACATTGTTTATGTGGCCACTGGCGATGACTATTCCCACCCCGCCGTCAAAACCAGTGATGCAGTGCTCGCCCTCGATGGCAAAAGCGGCAAACTTCTCTGGTCGCGCCAGGTCACAGAGGAGGATGTCTTTAACAACGCCTGCCCGATGCCGGGAAACCCGAATTGTCCTCCTCCTGCCGGAGGAGATTTCGATTTCGGCCAGCCTCCTATGCTCGTGGCTCTGCCCGATGGGCGCAGGGAGCTGGTGATTGGTCAGAAATCCGGCATCGCTTATGGGCTCGATCCCGATAAAGACGGCGCCATTCTTTGGCAGACTCGCATCGGAAAGGGGGGCTCATTAGGCGGAATGATGTGGGGCTCCGCAACCGATGGCCAGAACATGTACGTTGCCGAGTCCGACCTTGTATTCAAGGGCATAGTGCCCGACAAAACCTCCGCGCAGGGATTTCGTCTAGTGCCGAATCCAGACCAGGGAGGCGGGCTGTTTGCGTTGAATCTCAAGACGGGCGAGAAAGTCTGGAGCGCTCCTCCGCTGCAAGTTTGCGGCGACCGCATGGGTTGCAGCCCGGGGCAGTCGCAGGCCGTCACCGCCATTCCGGACGTTGTCTTTTCCGGATCGCTTGATGGACACATTCGGGCCTATGCAACTTCCGATGGAAAAATCCTTTGGGACATGGACACAGCTCGCGACTACACGACCCTGAACGGACCGCCAGCCCGTGGTGGATCCTTAGATGGACCAGGGCCGGTGGTCGCCGACGGTATGCTCTACGTCAACTCAGGAGCCGGACAGTTCGGCGGAATGCCAGGCAATGTTCTACTGGCGTTCTCGGTTGAAGGGCACTAACAAGAGTGCCAATAGAGTGATGTTAGAGCGCCAACAACGAATGCCAGGCTGCCCCACCCTTCGCGGTTTTCGAAGGGTGGGAACTTTGCCGCGGGATGCCCCATGTCTCGCTGCTTTTGCGAGACGTGGGATCAATATCCATAGACGACGAGATCCGCACTCCATAAGCCTTGTCATTTCGAGCGGAGCGAGAAATCTGCTGTTTGGATAGGGTAGTGTCGGGGTGCCCCGGCCTTTCGCTGCCTTTCCGAAGGCTGGGAAACATAACCCACACGCCTGACTGTCGGATAAAGCTCCGCAGGAGCGACATACGGTAGCCCGGCACGTCAGTGCCGGGTCAGCTTGCCAATCGGATGTTCCGCAAAGATGCTCCGCGCCCATCGGGCGCAACCATCCTAAACGCGAGGCTGCCCCACCCCTTCGACTACGCTCAGGGCAGGCTCTTCGCGGTTTTCGAAGGGTGGGAATATTCGAGAGACGCAGGCACCCATTCAAAGCCCGCCCGGAGCAAAGCCAAAGACAATCTCCACACTCCATAAGCTCTTGTCATTTCGAGCGAAGCGAGAAATCTGCTGTTTGTTGTAGGGAAGGTTTGTGCAGGGCAGTTTGTGTAGGGCAGGGCTTTAGCCCTGCCATCAAAGCCTCACAATGACTCCGCGCTTTAGCGCCTGAGGTAACACCGCTGCTAGGACAAAATGTTCCGCAAGGAACACATCGTCATGACGATAGCGTCATACGCTTATGTCATGACAGATAAGCATAAGAAAATAAATCTAATAATGGGGACATCCCGTCGGTGGGCTTCATTCAAGAGAAGATCGCTGGTCCCAGGGCCTGCCCAGAGCTTCCTGAAGGATGCGGCCGAAAGCGAGACGCGAACCCGGGCATCGGGAAAAAGTTCGGGTTATACGAATAGATTAGACGCATTGCGAATGTGAGCAGCAATTGCTGCAAGCAGTGAATTGTTTAGATCGCCCTTTGATGCAAGAAGAACAAAACAGGCTTGAGCCCTGCTGATTGCTACGTTAAGTAGGCGAGATCCTTTGCCGAAATCTAAAAGGAATGGACTCATGCCTTTCACAGGATCAAAAATTATGGTGTGAAATTCAGCACCCTGCGCCGCATGAACCGTGCTTACGCGAATTCTACGAATTCCTCTCGCATCCAATTCTTTACGTATCAGTTTTCGTTGAGCAATGAAGGGTGTCAAAATCATTATCTTTGAATGGTCAACATGTATACCGAGTTTCTGTGCTATCGAAACAGCCATTTGAGCTGATTCAATCCTACGATGCGAGCTCACATACCGCTCTGATTCTGTATTTACTTCAACAAGATGGAGATTGTGTGGGCTTGACGCGAATAACGGCATAGGCTGCCGTGCGTCACGCCACTTACCATCAGTTAATGAACCTTTGCTGACTTCTAACTGACCGCTATAAAACACTTTGCTGACGAGGGTACAGATCTCCTCAGACATCCTCGACTGTTCGTTCAAAAAGCAAGTCGACGCATGTGATTCGTGCATAAAGTTATCAAAAAGAGTTTGCCCGAACCATCGTTTAACAGATGCGTGATTTGACTTGAAGATAGGTGACAATTGACGAGGGTCACCGGCAATTAGCACCCGGTGAGCAAGCGGGGCTAGCATCAAAGAAACTACTCGCCCGAGTTGGGAAGCCTCGTCAAATACAGCTAGATCAAATTTGCTTTCCTCGCGCAACAAACCAAAATGCATGGTTGCGAGGGTGGCAGTCATTGCAACGACCCTTCTTTCTTTTAACACCAACTGAACTTGTGACCTCAACGCCGCGAGAATCCCGCTCATTTCTTTTTCCCATTGCGCTCTGGCCTCCGGTTTGTCTGGGTCTGGCTGAAATACTTCTAATTGTGCTTTGCGTATAACAACCTCATCCGTCGCTTCAGGCAATAAATGACGTCGCCCTTCGTAAAGCCGTGCGGCAAAGTTACTGCCGACCCGTGCACAATAGCGTCTAAGCAATTGCCCTTTAGGCGAAGACGAAAGTCGATCATCAACATTTGTTAATAGTTGATCCACAGCTATATTAGTGGGCGCGATTAACAAAATGCGCGCGTTTGCGTCAGAACATAGCAGATCTGCAACGATGGCAGCAGCAGTAGTAGTTTTGCCGGTTCCTGGCGGGCCCCAGAGAAATCCAGCGCTGTATGAAAGTAGTGAGTACGCTTCTCGTTGACGCTGCCGTAAGTCCGAAAAAGATGGGCTCACGTCGATGGGACGACGGTCACGTTCGACCAATGCGTGCGTCGCCCACGAAAAGCATTTGGTCGCTATATCTTCATTTTTCCAGCACTGAAGCAGTGACTCAAGGAATTTGGGAGGGTTGATAGTGATCTCTGTGCCGGGTTCCGGTAAAAGACAGTTAATTAGGTGAATATAGATCGAGCTTTCTTCGGTAGAAACGCTTACAACCGTCGATGCCCATTGTTTCCAACTAGCCGCGCCTCCTTCGAGCGTATTGTCGAATGGCCCATCGCTCGCTTGAGAGCTAATTCTTATCCGAATGGTGTTTGTTTGCCGACTAGCGGAGAAAACCTTGAAGTGTCGTGGTTTACTAGACGAGTGGATTTCTTCTTCAATCGCTTTAATGATTTCGATCTGCTGACTTAACACTCTGTGATTCCTTCGGAAGAAAAACCGTGGACATCATCCTCTAAACTGAGACAAATGAAACCACGTGCCCGCGTTCTGTTAAATCCTTATGTAGTCTGCGAAGACCGCATTTTGCGAAAAATGGAAGGTTTTTAGCGTTCCTGCCCATAGAAACAAGGCAGAGATGCCAATCACTATTGTTCGGTCTTGATTTGAGCCATTTAATATCTGCTTTTGGATGATACTTTTTATATACTTCCATTAGCGCATTTCGATAAGTTTGATCGACGGAAAATAAAAGCTCAGCGGTACGTCGAACCTGTTCTACCAAATGACTCATAGCGCTTGCCTTCGAAGCAATTTTTACAAAATAAAGAGTCTTTCCATCCGGATCTAGAAAATCGCAAAATTCAAATTTAGAGTAGTTTTCTCCGAAGATTATGTTTTTGGCGTCAAAGTGCAAAAACGAAAGCTCCTTCGCGCAATATTCGTTGTAGGCCGGTTCTCGTATTTGCTGGTTCCATGCAGGCAATGCGATTTCAGGAGTGCCAATATCATCAAGGTAGCGATTAACTTCTTGAACAAAACTTGCAACGATCCGATACCAAATCCCAGATGACAAAATATATTGTTGTTCATCGAGACCCAATTCGTAACAAAAGCAATCGTAAACTCGATAGTTTTTAATTCGAGTGTGGTTTTCATCTAAGAGATTTATTCGTACTTTTTTCGAGGTTTCGAGCGAGGGTTGTTCCCCCGACCTCGTCAGATTGGTGAGCCAACTTTCAAGCAGTAGATACGGGCTTGTTGCATGAGTTTTAGTTAATTTTCCCCATGCATACGATTCAGGTGGAGATAAGTTTTCGCCACGTTTCTGTTCAGGAGTAAATAAGACAATAGTTTTTAATGCCTCTCCAGACTGTAACTTTGTATCGAGCTCCGCATCGAGTTTTTCAACCGAAGCAGAATCGATAACTGGAGTAATGTTGCCAAGTTCAGGCCACCTCTTTTTGTACTCCTCACTGGCAAAAACATCTGAAGCATGGTCCAGAATTGCGGGGAGTTTGGTGATGGGTATATCGACACGGAGGCTTGTTCCCCCGCGTATCTTCTGACCAAGTACTGAGCCCTTAGCAGGTATCCCTTCAAGGGTAGAAAGTAAGTCACGGTCGAATTCCACACCAAAGTCACGGATGTAGGATGCTCTAGGTGCGCGTTCACTTGATATGTGCCATTTCGCAAAAACCTGTTCTGCGCGTACTTCAATTAAGCGATCTTTTGCGACAGAGTTCAGCACTACACGTAAACCAAAATCAATTTCTACCCATTCAGGTTTCAACTTTTGCCACGCATGGCCAAAACTCATCACAAATGTCTGGATGCCACGCCGTACGATTAACAGTGCAGAAGGGGATTGGGCAGTTAGAGTAAGATCGGTTGCATCTTGCAACTGTGATTGCAGTATTTGTGCCCATTCGGGCGTTTTCTCATCGGATGAGAAGGGAATTAGTTCTCCATCGATAGGGGGAAGGAGTCGATATCCAGTTTTTGCAGCTTTGCCAATCCCTTTCTCGAATGCACCAATTTGGGCAAACTTGAGTAGGAAGATTGTAAGGCCTATTAACGGACCATCGATTTCGAAATCTGGTAGTGATATTACTTCCACTGCAATTCCAATCGTTCAATTTTGTGGGGAAATTTGCAGGGGCCCGATCTTGCGTACTTATTATGGTTGGAATAAAACGCAAATTTCAAGTTACTGTTGTAATTCTACATTCAGAGGTGATCTGACAAGAAGACGGGCCGCCTCGCGGCGGCCCTTCCTTAACTGAGAACTAACAACTGACAACCAGCAACTGACGGGCGAGACGCCCGCCACTCCACTAATCTCCCGAAACCGTCTCCTCCACTTCAGGCTTAACGGTCGGAGCTACCGGCTTAATGCCGCTGTTCGCCAGCGCGTTCAGCGGAATGAATCCGCCTTCGGACTGCACCGGCTTTTCCTTCAGTACTACTTCGCGATACAGCGACGCCATCCGCGCGTCATACGCTGCGTCGTTCTTCTGCGCTCCGCGTGCTTTTGCATCGCGCGCCCGCGTCTTTTCTTCGCGAGCATTCTTGGCGATGCCCAGCTTGTCGAGATCGCGCTGTTCTTCCATCGTGACCAGCTCGTCTTTCAGCACGAGTCCGTGTTCGGTGGTTTCCATCTTCACGTTCTTGCCGCCGGCAAAGATCTCATGGCGTCCGTGCTCTTCGTACCATTTGGTGAGCGTGGCCGTCATGTGCATCTTCTCGATGATGTTGCGCCATCCCACGCCCGTGTTGTAAGCGCAGAAGGAAATTTCGCCTTCCTGCGTGGCGTAGGGAATAATGCACTGCTCGGTGCGCCGGAAGTCGTAGTTGAACAGGTCCTGGAACCACATTCCCGCGATGAACAG
>Ga0134125_10001026_pt1 | contig 35584 bp, 30 predicted proteins | sample KB31751_FD_96464 | JGI IMG/M metagenome (GOLD analysis project Ga0134125, IMG submission 96464) | Terrestrial soil microbial communities with excess Nitrogen fertilizer from Kellogg Biological Station, Michigan, USA - KB3-175-1 | ecosystem: Environmental > Terrestrial > Soil > Unclassified ...
CATCGCAACGTCGTGCGCGTGCTCGACGGCGGGCGCGACGCCGACGGCACGCTCTACCTCGTCATGGAGCGGCTCGACGGCGAGGACCTGGCGGCGCGGCTGCAGCGCGCCGGTCGCCTCGACGAAGCCGAAGTGCGCCGCATCGGCGCCGCCGTCGCCGACGGCATGCAGGCGGCGCACGAGCGCGGCATCATCCATCGCGATCTGAAGCCGGCCAACATCATCCTCGTCGACGGCGGCGAGCCCAAGATCGTGGACTTCGGCATCGCCAAGCTGCTGGCCAGCGACGGCGCCGCCACCGGGCCGGCGATGGGCACGCCGCATTACATGGCCCCCGAGCAGCTCACCGACGGGACGGCGGCGCCGTCGGTCGACGTGTGGGCGCTCGGCGTGACGCTGTTCGAGGCAGCGACGGGATCGCTGCCGTTCAACGGTTTCGCCGAGGGGCGCTGCCCGCAGCTCGTCGATCCGGTGCCGCGGCCGGGCGAGCGCGCGCCGATGTCGGTGGGCCTGGAGACGCTCATCCTGCACTGTCTGAAGCGCAACCCGGCGCAGCGGCCGGCGACGATGCGCGAGATCGCCGAGCGGCTGCGCGCGGGCGACGAGGAGGTCGCGCTCGAGCGCTCGACCGCGCCGCTGCGGCCGCCGCCGTCGGTCGCGCCGCCTCCGGCGTCGTCGCGGCGCTGGCTGACGCGCGCGGGCGCTGCCGCGGTGGCGATCGCCATAGCCGCGGCCGTGGCGTGGCGCCTCGATCATCACCGCTCGCCCGTCGTCGTCGCCACGCCGGTCGCCGCGCCCCCGCCGTCGCCGTCGCCGTCGCCCGTGGCGGCGGTGGCGCCGTCGCCAGCGGCTGCGGCTCTTGCGCCGTCGACGACGAAGCCGGCGCCGGCGGTGCACGCCGCCGCCACGCACCACGCGCACCATCACGCCGCGCATCGCGTCCGCTCGCGCGTCTACGGCGAGAAGCTCGACTGACATGAGCGACGACACCCGCAGCACCGAAGGCCTGCCCTCCGCGCTCCCCACGCGCGCCCTCGTGCGCGAGTGCCGCCTCACCGTCATCGACGGCGGTGACGGCGCCGTGCACGCCCTCGGCGGCGAGCGCACCGTCGTCGGCGCGCACCCCTCGGCCGACGTCGAGCTCACGGATGCGGCGATGTCCAAGTTCCACTGCGAGATCCGCATCGCCGACGGCACGCCGGTCGTGCGCGACCTCGGCAGCACCAACGGCACCTTCGTCGACGGCGTCCCCGTCCTCGAAGCGCCGCTGCGCCACGGCGCCGTGCTCACGCTCGGCCGCACGCGCCTGCGGTTCGACGTCGGCCCGCGCGACCTCGAGATCCCGCTGTCCGAGCGCGATCGCTTCGGGCGCCTCTACGGCCGCTCGGTGGCGATGCGCTCCGCCTTCGCGCAGCTCGAGCGCGCCGCCGGCAGCGACACCACCGTGCTCCTGCAAGGCGAGACCGGCACCGGCAAGGATCTCGCCGCCGAGTCGATCCATCAGGAGAGCGCGCGCCGCGACGGGCCTTTCATCGTCGTCGACTGCGCCGCGCTGCCGCCGAGCCTGCTCGAGGACGAGCTCTTCGGCCATGAGCGCGGCGCCTTCACCGGCGCCGACAGCGCGCGCGTCGGCGCCTTCGAGGCCGCGGCCGGCGGCACCGTGTTCCTCGACGAGATCGGCGAGCTCGCCCTCGATCTGCAGCCCAAGCTCCTGCGCGTCCTCGAGCGCCGCGACGTGCAGCGCATCGGCGCCACACGCCGCCTCCCCGTCGACGTGCGCATCATCGCCGCCACCAACCGCAACCTGAAGGCGGAGGTCAACGCGCGCCGCTTCCGCTCCGATCTCTACTTCCGCATCGCCGTCCTCGTGGTCACGCTGCCGCCGCTGCGCGAGCGCACCAGCGACGTGCCGCTCCTCGTCGACGGCATCCTCGGCGATCTCGGCGCGCGCGACCTGCCGGCCGCCGCCGCGCTGCGCACGGGCGAGCTCCTGCCCGAGCTCATGCGCCACGGCTGGCCCGGCAACGTGCGCGAGCTGCGCAACTACGTCGAGTCGCTCTTGGTGCGCGTCGAGCACGCGCCGTCGTCGCCGCCGGACGAGCCGGCCATCGACGTGTCGCAGCCGCTGCGCGCGGTGCGCGATCGCTGGATCCGGTGGGTGGAACGGCGCTACCTCGAGCGCCTCCTGGCCGAGCACGACAACAACGTGAGCGCGGCGGCGCGCGCGGCTGGGATCGATCGCGTGCATCTGCATCGACTCCTCAGCCGCGCGGGCCTGCGCTAGCTAGCGGCAGGAGTCGTCGGAGCCGGGGTTGACGCGGCAGCCGTTGGCGCAGTGCCGCACCACGGCGGGTGCGCCGGCGCCGGTGCAACGATAGAGCGTCGACGAGCTGCCGCTCACCTTGTCACCGCCGCAGTAATAGCCGCCGACGACGCACGACGAGCCGCCGTTGGTAGTGCCGCTCGCGCTCTGCGCGAACTTGTGGCGCACGGTCGCCTTCGCCGTCGCCGACCACTTGTAGAACTGATAGATCGTGTTGCTGACGAGGCCGTTGCGCCCGACCAGCCACGAGCGCACCTGCGAGCGCAGCGACGACTTCATCTTCGCGTTGGCGTACACGGCGTGGATGTGGCGCACGTCGAACGACGGCCAGCCGTCGTGCCCCGGCCAGCGGTACCAGGCGGCGAAGCCGACGCGGCCGAGCTTCTCCAGCAGGTTGCGGATCTGCGCGTTCGAGAGGCCGCTGACGCTGATGTCGGTCGCCGCGCAGTAGGGATGGCCGTTGACCACGCCGTCCTGCGCGTGCGTGCCCGCCGACGCCGCCGCGTTGCCGATGGTCTGCATGATGCGCCCGGCGGTGATGCCGATCGAGCGCAGCGCGTCCGAGGCGCGCGGGTGCAGGCCCCACTTGAGCAGCGCCGCGTCGGGCGTGGCTGCCGTCGGGGCCGAGCCGACCGCCTTCTCGCCGGCGTTCGCGACGTCGACTTCGTTGGGGTCGAGCATGGTCAGGCGCGCCTGATCGGTCTCGTCGTCGACGAGCACGTCGTCGGTCTCGACCGCTTCGTCGTCGTCGAAGAGCACGGCGTCGCTGGCGTCGACCGGCTGCGCTTCGGCGCCGACGAGCAGATCCTCTTCCGCTTCCTGCGCCGGCTCGGGCAAGAGCGCCACTTCCTGCACGGTCAGCTCCGCGTCGACCTCATCCTGATCGGCACCGACGGTATTGCCACCGCACGCGCCCAGCGACAGCGCCAGCGCGGCCGAAATCATCCAGTACTTCGAAGCTCGAACGTTCATGGGTTCACCTCGCTGGCGAGCCGTTCAGCAAGCGCGGTGCCGGCTGCAAGCGGGCGGAATCAGGCAGGCGCGGCCGGCGAGGTGTAGCGGCGCGCGCGACAGTGCGAACTGGCCGCGGCGGCTACGGGCCGGCGATTGTCTTGGCGCGATCGCACGCGAAGCGGATCCCGCCCGAGCAGCCCTCGGCGTACAGCTTGGCGGCGCGCGCCGGGTCGCTCACTTCGTAGTAGCGGCCGAGGTTGGCGCAGCCCCAGGCGTCGTGTCCGTCGCAGCCGCGGGTCAAGAGCTTCTGTCCGAGCTCGGCATCGGCCGCGGCACCGTTCTCGCCGAGCTCGGCGAGAACGCCGGCCTTGCTGCAAGCATCGGGCTCGCCGCCGTCGCAGCCGCGCATGCAGTCGGCGAACGCGCGTGCGCCGTCGCCGAGCTCATGCTCGATGTCGCAGACGTAGATCACGTACTTGAGATCGAGCGTCGCCGCGGCTCGAAACAGCGCGAGCGCACGGTCCGTCTTGCCCGCGTCGCGCAGCTGCTGCCCGGCCCACGCCTCGCCCTGCGCCGCGCGCGCGCGATCGAGGTTCACGTGCGGGCGCGCGATCGTCGCGCCGGCGGCGCTGAGCGCGCACAGCCCGGCGACGGCGGCCCACCACGCGGGATTGGCGCTCATGGCGAGCCCGACGGCGACGCCGAGCAGGAGGCCCATCGCATGCGCGGCGTTGGCGACGGCCATGACGTGCAGCGCCGTCGCGATCGCGCAGCCGACGCCCCAGATGAGGAACAGGCCGATCGTGTTCGTGTCGACGGCGTCGGCGAAGCGCCGGTCGCGGCTCGACAGCATCCACAACATGCCGAACAGGCCGTAGCCGACGCCCGAGAGGCCGATGCCGCTGGCGAACAGCGCGTATTCGGCGGCGACCGAGCCGGCCGCGAAGAGCAGGAACAGCGCGAGCGTGCGAAAGTGTCCGAGCCGCTCCTCGACGAGCGTGCCGAAGACCCACAACCAATAGAGGTTGAACGCCAGGTGCAGCACGCCGCCGTGGGGCAGCACCGCGGTGAGGAAGCGCCACGGCTCGCCGTGCAAGGCGCGCCCGTCGATGGTGAAGTGGTCGACGCGATCGGGATACGCGAAGCCGACGAGCGACGTCACGAGCGCGAGCAGCCGTTCCGCCGGTCGCGGGAAAACGCGGCAGCTGCGTCAGGGAGGGCGGCTTGCGCACTGGCGCAGCCTACAACGTCAGCGGGCGCTGAAGTAGGCCGAGACGTGCACCGCCGTCGGCGGCTTGCACGAGGTCCAGAAGAGGATCTTGGTGCACTTGACGTCGACGCTGCCGATAAAGGGCGCGCCCGCTTGCACCGCGCTCGCCGCCGCTACCGGGTCGACGGTGGCGCCGTAGTCGAACGACGGCGTGCCCGCCGGGTAGTCCTTCTCGTTCAGCTCGCGCACCGTGACCTTGCCGCTCGACGCCGGCACGATTTGATAGAGCGCCTGCTTCTGCACCGCGCCGGCGAGCGGCACCGTCTGGCTCGGCGCCCAGATCGACACCACGTCGACCGCCGGCCCCGTCGACGCCGACGACGCGTCGCGCGTCAGGAAGAGCGCCACGGCGTTGGTGCCGTTGCCGGCATACGGGATCGAGAAGATCGCGTCGAGCGCGGCCTCGTTCGTGGTCGCGTCGGCGGCGAGCCTCACGTCGGGCAGCGTGGCCGCGCCGTAGGTCGGCGCCAGCGCCGAAGGCACGGCGTTGGCGCGGTAGAGCGCGAGCGGGTTCGTCGCGGTCGGATCGGTCGGGGTCACGTACTCGTAGAGCGTGCTCGACGAGAGCGCCGCCACCACCTGCTCGTCGGCGTCATCGCCTCCGTCGACCGTGCCGCCGGCACAGCCGGCGCCCGCCAACGCCGCCACCAACAACCAAGCTCCGAGCCGCATGAGCCACCTCTCGAGACGTAAAGATGCAGCCTACCTGTGCGACAAGGTGGTCGTCAACCGAAAAACCTAATAAATATAATAGTTTGTAAAATATGTGCCGGGGCTAACGTCGGTCCTATCCAGTATGCCCCAAGCCTCAGTGATCACGCAGATGATGCTGCAGCGTCGTGGCCTGGCGCGCGAGCTGGCGCAGGTGCCTCTCGTTCGCCGCCGGCACCAGCTCGCGCAGCGTCTGCCGCGCCGCCGGCACGTCGTGCTCGGCCTGGATCTCGGCGAGCGACCAGCGCGACCACAACGAGATGCGCACCAGCTTCTTGGCCTGCGTGCGCGCGATCTCGGCGCGCACGTCGCTCAGCGCGCCGGCGACGTCGCCCTTCGAGGCCTTGGCGCGCGCGACCGTCGTGACGATGCCGGCCTCGGCCAGATCGCTGCCCGCGGCCTTGGCCAGCGCCACCGCCTTGTCGGCCGAGTCGGCCGCTTGCGCCGCCCTGCCCTCCTCGAAGAGCGCCTCGGTCAGCACCGTGCGCGCGTAGGCCTCGGCGAGCCCCATGTGCTTTTCGTGCAGCTCGTCGACGGCGCGCTGCGCGAGCGTGACCGCGCGATCGTACTTGCGCTCGGCGATCGCGACCTCGGCGAGGTTTTGCCGGCTGGCGCCGCCCGCCCAGCCGACCGCCTCGCGCATCTTGAGCGCCTCCTCGAAGGTGTGCTGCGCGTCGGCGAGCCGATCGAGCTCGAGCTGCGCCTGGCCGAGCGTGTCGAGGGCGTAGGCGGCGTCGGGCGGCATCTTGAGCGCGCGGTAGAGCGCGACCGACTGCTCGGCGTTGGCCAGCGCATCGTCGACGCGCGCTTCGCGCAGGAGCAGGTTGCTGTAGTTGGAGAGCGCCTCGGCGGTGAGCGTGTCGAGGTGGATGCCACGCGCGATCTCGATCGACTTTTCGTAGTGCGGCGCGGCTTCGTCGAGCCGATCGAGATCGGTCAGCGTCGCGGCCAGGATGTGCTCGGCGTAGGCGTAGTAGTAGGGCTCGTTGAGCTCCTTGAGCTGCGCGACGGCGCCGCGGATCATCTTCTCGGCCTCGGGCAGCTTGCCGACGCGCTTGTAGTCGATGCCGAGCGTGATCATCGCGAGGCCGACGCCGGCTTCGCTGCCGACCGCGCGATAGGCGTCGAGCGCGCGCTCGATGTGCGCGGCGGCTTCGGCGTAGCGCTCGGCGCGCACGTAGAGGCCGGCGGTGTCGAGCATGGCGCGCGCCACGCCGGCGCGGTCGCCGGCGGCGGCGAAGAGCTGCTCGGCGTCGCGGCAGGCGGCGAGCGCCTGGTCGGTGCTGACCGAGCTCTCGAAGGCGTCGCACTCGGCGACGCGGATGCGCGCGAGCAGCTGGCGGTTGCCCGAGGCCTGCGCGCGGCGGCGCGCGTCGGCGAGGATGGGCAGGGCCGACTTGCCGTCGCCGCTGCGCGACCTGGCGAGCGCGCGCGACAGATCGATGCGTGGGTCGTTACCGTCGGGCGGCGGCAGCTGTTGCAGGCGCGCGAGCGTGGCGGCGGCGTCGGTGGGGTTGCCGGCGGCCACCTGCGCATCGGCGAGGCGCAGCCCGTAGTCGAGGTTGTCGGGGAAGAAGGTGGCGAGCGATCGATAGAGCTCGACCGCTTGCGGCCACTCCTTCATCGCCTCGCGATATTGCGCCTCGACCCAGAGGCGCTGCTCGCGCGGCAGCGTGTCGGCGCGCTCGAACGCCTGGCGCGCGGCTTCGCGCTGGCGCTGTTGATACTGCAGCTGGTGCCAGGCCTCGGCGAGCGCGGCCCAGGCCAGCGGCCGCTGCGGATCGGCGGCGAGCACGCCCTCGAGCGTGCGGCGGGCGCCGTCGGCGTCGAAGCGGCGCAGCTTCTCCAGGCCCTCGGCGTAGCCCTCGGCGACGGCGGCGGTCGAGGGGATGGCGGCACGCACGCGCGCTTCGTCGTCCGCCGAGGGCGGCTGCAGCGCGAGCTGTGTGCGCAGGCGCGCCGCGACCTCGGCGGTGAGCGTGCCGAGCGCGTCGGGCATGGCGGCGTCCTCGACCCACGCCAGGGGGCGGCCGTCGTCGGCGTCGCGCAGATCGACCGTGAGCTGGGCGCGGCCGTCGGGCAGCGTGCGCGCGCGGCCGGCGAGCACGAGCTGGGCGCCGAGGCGATCGCGCACGAGCGCGCGCTGCTTGCGCGACAAGGAGGCCAGGCCGTGGCCGGCGAGCTCGGGCTGGATGCGGGCGACCGCTTCGGCGGGCACCACGCGCAGCTCCGAGCCGAGCGCCAGCTCCGCGCGCAGCCGCTCGTCGAGCACGCGGGCGAGCGCGGCGTCGTGGCCGTCGCCGGTGACGAGCGCGGCGAGGGCACGGCGCTGCCACGGCTTGCGCGCCCAGTCGGCGCCGTGGCGGCCGCGCGCTACAAAAATCGTAGCGAGCGCGACCAGCGTGGTGGCGGCGAGCGCGGCGCCGGCGAACAGGACGGTGCGGCGTGGACGCGGCGGCGGCCGATCGACGAGCGGCGCCTCGAGCGCGGCGATGAGCTCGGCCATCGACGGCCAGCGCGCATCGGGCCGGACGGCGAGGCCGCGCTCGACGACGCGCCACAACGCGTCGGGCACGCCGTGGCCGGCCGGCGGCGGGCGCACCTGGCCGCGGCAGACGGCGGCGCGCAGCTCGCCCATGTTGCGGAACGCGAACGGCCGCTGGCGATAGAGCGCCTCGTAGAGCGCGGCGCAGAAGCTGAAGATGTCGGCGCGCGCGTCGACGGTCTCGCCCATGAGCTGCTCGGGGGCCATGTAGACCGGCGTGCCGAGGAGCGCGCCCGACACCGTGAGCGACGTGTCGAGCGCTGCGATGTCGTCGCCGAGCGGCGGCGGCGCTTCGGGCTCGCCGGCGGCGAGGGCGGTCACGCGCGCCACGCCGAAGTCGGTGACGCGGACCGAGCCGTCGCGCGCGACCAGCACGTTCTCCGGCTTGAAGTCGCGATGCACGATGCCGGCGCCGTGCGCGGCGGCGAGCCCGCGGCCGGCGGCGACGAAGGTGCGCGCGATCTCGCGCCAGCCGCGCGACCCGGCGCGCAGCCACTGCGCGAGCGTGGCGCCGTCGACCAGCTCCATCGCGATGTAGAGCCGATCGCCGACGATGCCGAGGTCGTGCACGGTGACGACGTTGGCGTGCTGCAGCCGCGCCATCGCCTGCGCCTCGCGCACCAGCCGCGCGCGCGAGCCGGCGGACCGGCCGAGGTCGGGCTTGAGGAGCTTGAGCGCCACGCGCCGGCCGAGCTGCGGATCGAACGCCGCGTACACCGTCGACATGCCGCCAGTGCCGACGAGCGCGCGCACGAGGTAGCGCCCGACGCGCGGCGGCAGCGTGCCGGGCGCGACCGCCCCGTCGTCGCCCGCGGTCGGCGTGCGTGCGCCCGCGGCCGGCATGATCGCGGCCGTGGCGGCGACGAGCGCGCGGCAGTCGGCGCAGGCGTCGAGGTGGGCTTCGGCTGCCTGAAGCTCCGTCGGCGTCAGCCGCCCGTCGAGGAGCTGGAGCACGTGGCTCTCGGAGAAGCAGCCTTCCATGCCGCTCCTCTATACCAGAGCGGCGCCGATCGCTTCGCGTGGATTCGCTATCTGCGCGTCGGCTCGAGCGGCAGCGTGGTGCGATGCACGTCGAGCAGCGGCCCGAGCTCCCAGACGTTGCGATAGCCGTAGCTGTAGAGCGAGATGTAGGTCGAGACGTTGAGCGACGCGGCCGGCGCCTTCGCCGGGAACGCCTCCGGCTCGTGCGTGAAGTTGTTGTTGCAGTAGATGAGGATGCGCGCGTTCTTGTCGGGCAGCATCTTGGCCAGGCTGTCGATGGCGATGTCGGGGAAGCTCAGGTTGATCGCGCCGCGGATGTGGAGAAGGTCGAACTTGTCGCGGCTGCGCGCGTCGAGGATGACGGTGCCGGGGTCGCGGCTCATCGCGAGGAACTGCGCCTCGGTCACGCGGTGGCTCTCGCGATGGGCGGCCGCCTCCTGCGCGATCTTGAGGTACGCCGCCATGTCGATGCGCGGGTTGGGGATCGACGAATCGGCGCGGCCGCTGCCGCCGCCGGCGCCGAGAATCGCGAGGAGCACGATCGGTTTGCGCATGAGACGTGATACGCGGGCGGCGGCGCGCGCCTTCCGCACCGTCGGAAACGCCCGTCACTACGCGCTGGAACGTAGCTTGAACACTCCTTCGCGCTGGAGGCGAACGCATGCGCAAGCTCTTGTATCTGGTGTTCGAGGTCACCGCGCTCGTCGGAATGCTCGGCGTCTCCGGCTGCTACGTCGAGCACGAGCATCGCCACGCGTGGTACGGGCGGCCCGATCGGCCGATCGTCTGTCGCGGCTACGAGTGCCGCGAGCGTCGCTGGTGGTAGCGCGCGCGATCAGCCGATCGGCACCGGCGCGATGATCGCGAGGTTGCCGCCGCCCGGATATTGGTAGCTCGTGTATTGGCCATAGCCGAGCACCTGGATGCCCATGGGCACGTCGCTGGTGAGGGTGTGCGAACCGCCCGAGCCGCCGGCGGTGATGGGCACGCGGAAGGTCCCGAACGTGCCGGTGCCGACCGGCGTCGGCGTGACCGTGACGGCGGCGCCGTCGAGCATGAGGTGCGCCGTCGTCGGCGCGGCGATGACCACGTAGCTGACGTCGTAGTCGCTCGGCGCCAGGAACAGGTAGGCCATGCGGTATTGCTCGACGGCGAAGAAGAGGCTCTCCGACGGATCGCCGCGCTGCATGGTCGACGGCGAGCTCGGATCGACGACCGAGCCGCCCTGCATCACCGTCTCGGCGGCGAACTCGTGATCGCCGGTGACCTCGAAGTCGGTCGTCGTCGGGCCGATGTCGACGACCTGGCCGGCGTTGAGCGTGGCCGGCGCGCCCGACACGGCGGGGTTGTACGTGAGGTTCGTGCCGTCGAAGTTGCCGACGAGGCGCACGGTGTGGCCGACGACGCTGCCGTCGGGGCCCGGCGGCGCCGACACGACGTAGTGCTTGCCGAGGGCCTCGGCGGGGATCACCTGCTCTTCGATGTGATCGCAGGCTTGGGCGCCCATCGGGTTGTTGGCGCAGTAGTCGCCGCCGAAGACCTCGACCGGTTGATCGGCCTTGATGAGCGCGCCGGTCGCGTCGACGTCGCCGGTCGGGATGAGGCTCGAGTCTTTGACCAGAAGCATGAGCACGTCGCCCTGGTTGATCGTGTAGCTGCCCGTCTGGCCGCCCGCGATCGCCGCCACGCCGCTGCCGGCCACGACCTTGCTGTTCGCGGGCAGCTTCACCGTCACGTTGGTGGCGTTGGCGAGCCCGGTGATCGACATGATGCCGCCCTGTCCGAGGCCGGCCGCGCTGTGCCAGCCGGTGAAGCGGTAGTTGCCGGTGAGCGCCGTCGACGGCAGGAGCAGCGACGCGTCGTTCGAGTACGAGAAGCACTGGAAGCCGCCGCCGCACTGCGCGGCCGCGTTGGTGCAGGCGCTCCAGTCCTTGCCCGGCGGACCGCCGTCCGGTTTGTATTCGAGCGCGTTGAACTGATAGACGACCACGGGCACCGAGCTGACCAGGTGGTAGGCGCTCGCGCCTGCCAGCACCGACGCGGTGAAGCCCGGCGGCGCGCCGCACATGTTGTCGCCGCCTTTGAGCGACGCGACCCACGGCAGGTAGATCTTTTGCAGCTGACCGGCGGTCACCATGGTCGACTGCGAGAAGCCGCCGGGTCCCGTCACCATCACGTCGGCGTTGCTCGCGCCGGTGTTGGCGACCACGACGGTGAAGTCGAAGGCGCTGTCGACGGGATTGGGCGTGACCGTCGGCCAGTAGTCGCAGCCGACGTACGACTTCTGCGCCGTCGCGTCGGCGCACGAGCCCGGGTCGCTGCCGCCACCGCCGCCCGAGCCGCCGACGCCGCCGGTGCCGCCGCCGCCACCGGTGCCGCCGGTGCCGCCGCCTCCGCCGTGTCGCCCCGCCGGGCTGTTGCATCCTGCGGCGAGAAAAGCCGCCACCGTTGCGCCCGCCAGCAGGGCGCTGCGAACCTTCCGCAAAATCATGGGGACCCCTCCGGGGCGGATACTACCGCTACGGCCAGGTCCCTTCCACCGTTGCGGTCACCGTGGTCGGAAGCGCCTGCAGCCCGGGCAGGATCTGATAGCTGTTGTCGGTGAGATTATCGATACGCACCGACGCGCGCAGCGTCTTCCAGATGCGCGCCCACAGGTCGAGCTCCATGACGTAGAAGCGCGGCAGCACCGTCAGCTGCACCAGGCGCTCGGAGGTCCAGTCGAGGCGCACGAGCCCGCCGATGCGGTGGTGCCACTGCGAGGACACGTAGACGTCGACGCGGTGGCGCGGAAAGTTGGGGATGGCGTCGAAGCCGAGGCCGGGCAGCGCCGAGTAGGCGTCCTCGAAGATATAGGTGCCGCCGAAGCCGACGATCTGATCGCGGAACAGATCGATCCCGCTCTCGAGCCCGCGCACGTCGATGGTGCCGAGGTTGATGTCGCGCATGCTCGTCTGGTCGAGGCGGATGAGCCCGTCGATCTGGCGCAGGTAGCCGGAGAAGCGCGCCTGCACGAAGCGATGCGGCGCCACCTGTGCTTGCAGCTCGCCGTGCCAGGTCTGCTCGGGCTTGAGCGCCTGGTTGCCCTGTAGCGGATCGATGAGCTCGCGCACCGTCGGCAGGCGACCCTTGCGCGCGCCGATGAGGTTGATGGTGAGCATCCTGTGCGGGTGGAAGCCGATGACGACCTTGCCGTCGGGCCACGCCACCTGCGGCTGCTCGAACGGCACCAGCGCGCCGATCGCCGCCTCCGCCGAGAGCCAGCGCCAGCGCAGCTTGCCGCCGATGGCGAGCTCGCCGTAGGGCGTGACCAGCCACGCGCTCGACGGCGACGGCGGCTGATTGGCGACGTACACGATGTTCTTCACGGTGGCGGCGTCGCTGTCGACGCTGAGGCGCGCCGAGAGCGTGAAGGCGATGCCGCGCACGTGCCACGGGCGATCGATGTGCACCGCGCCGCCGAAGCGGCCGGAGAGCAGATCCTGATGCAGCTCGAGGTTCTTGAGCGTGTAGTCGGCGAACTCGTCGGTGGCGCGCGAGAGGAGCTCGCCGTAGATGCCGACGGCGATGCGCAGCTGGTGGCGCTCCATCTCGCCGCCGAGGACGAGGCGCACCGAGTCTTCGCCGGTGATGTGCTGCAGCAGGTTTCCCTGCGTATCCGACGGCGGGATGTAGAAGGTGCGATGGCCGTAGAAGGCGTCGCCGGTGAAGTGACCGGCGTCGGAGGCGTACTCGGCGCGCAACGAGCCGTAGTAGTGCGCCATGAAGTCGGCGAAGTTGGCGTGCGTCGTGCCGTCGCTCGAGAGGACGGGATAGGTCGGATCTTCGATGTGCGCGCCGGCCGAGGCACGCACGCCGAAGTGGCCGGAGTCGCCGATCTGCGTGCGGCCGGTGACCGCGGCTTCGCCTTCGGGCTCGCTGCCACCGACGGCACGCGCGGCGACCATGCGCGAGCCGAGCGCGCGCAGGGTCATGACCTCGATGATGCCGCCGTCGCCGCCGGGGCCTTCGAGCGGGGAGGCGGGCGCGAGCTGCACGCGGATCTCGACGATGTCGGTCACCGGGATCGAGCTGACGTCGTAGATGCCGAAGTAGGGCTCGGTCACCGGCACGCCGTCGACGAGCAGGAGCACGGAGAACTGCTTGGCGCCGCGCACGTCGACGCGGATGCCCATGCCGCCCTGGCGCACCTGCACCTCGGGGATGAGCGCGAGCGCGTCGGCGAGCGTCTGCGCGCCGCGCTCCTTGAGCTGGCGCGCGGTCATCACGATCTGTGGCGCGCCGTCGTCGCGGCGCGGGCGCGCGTGCACCGTCGACTGATACTGCGGCGGCGTCTGCGCGCCCACGTTCTCCGGCGTTTGTGCGAGCGCCGTCGCCGTGACGAGCGCGACGAGCGCGAAGCCGACGAGCCGCGCTACGGCTTGCAGTAGCCCTGCATGTTGCACGTGCCGGAGGTGGGCGGCATCGGGCAGTCGGTGGCGGCGGTGGCCATCGTGGGCTGGCCGAAGGGCACAAGGCCCCCATCGCCGCCGCTCCCGTCGCTGCTGCGGTCGTCGTCCATCGGCCGCGGCATCTAGCCGCCGCAGCCAGCCGTGACGAACGGGCCTGCCAGCAGCGTCAGCAGCAGCAGGTGTCGCATGAGCCCTCCGCGCGTGCGTCGTCACAGGTCTGGCCGCCCAATCATATCCTCAACCGTGGCAGGATGGGGCGTGCTCGCCGCCGTCCTTCTCGCCGTGCAGCTCCACGCCATCGTGCCCGAGCCGCACAACCTGCAGCTCCTGAGCTTCTGGGTCGCGCAGGGCGCCGGCTATTTTCACGACGAGGGCGTCGACCTCACGCTCGAGGTGCCGCCGACGCCGGGCGAGGTGCGCGATCTGCTCGACAAGTCGAGCGCGCCCGTCGCCGTGTTGCCGCCGCCGATCTACCTCGAGCAGATCGCGGCCCGCGGGCCGTGGCGCCTCGTCGCCAACCTGTTGCGCAACGATCCGATCAACATCGTCGTTCGCCGCTCGGTCGTCGCCGCGCGCAAGATCATGTTGCAGGCGCCCGTCGACGAGCGGCTGCGCGCGCTGCGCGGCGTGCGCATCGCGGTGCCGCCCGGTCCGGCCTCGCGCTTCGCCGCGCTGGTGTCGGCCGCGGGGCTCGACGCGGCCAAGGACTTCCAGATCGTCACCATGATGGGCGCCGAGGAGAACGAAGCGTTCGCGCAGGGGCGCGTCGACGCGCTCTTCGCGCACACGCCGTTCCTCGAGCGCGCGCTCGTCGACGAGGACGCGGTCATCGTGGTCAATCAGTCGGCGGGCGAGGTCGGGCGCGTGACCTTCAAACAGATCCACGCGCTCGCGGTGCGCGCCGACTTCGCCGCGAAGCAGCCGAAGCTGGTGAGCGCGATGGTGCGCGCCATCGCCCGCGCCGAGCGGCTGATCCACGGCGATCGCAAGGCTGCCGTCGACGCGATCTGCAAGGCGCAGCCGTCGCTCGATCGCAAGCACGTCGAGACGATCGTCGACGTCTACGAGCCGGCGGTGCCGGCGACGCCCGAGGTGTCGGTCGACGGGCTGCGCGCCGCGCTGGCGCTGTTTCCCGCGAACAAGGTGCCGCCGAAGCTCGACGGGATCGATCTGCGCAAGTACGTCTTGCCGCGGTTCGCGCACGACGAGGCTATTCGCAGTACATCGGAGCGGAGCCGATAGCGATATCGGTCGCGTCGGGGCACACGGCGGCGGAGAAGGTGCCCTTGAACTCGCCCATCTGAAAGCCGGTGTCGAAGGTGATGTCGAAGGTGCCGTCGATGGTCTTGGCGTTGGTGTCGACGGGCGCGATGATGTTGAAGCTGCCGGCGGTGGCCTGGTTGTAGCCGGTCGCCGTGCAGGTGGCGTTGGTGCTGGCGATGATCGCGTCGATCGTGCCCATGCCGGTGCCGCTTCCGCCGGTGCCACCGCCGGTGCCGCCGCCGGTGCCGCCGCCGGTTCCACCACCGGTGCCGCCGCCGGTTCCACCACCGGTACCGCCGCCGGTGCCGCCGCCGGTGCCGCCGCCGGTGCCCGTGCCGGAACCCGCGCCGCCGCTCGGATACATGTACGCGCCCATCGGGAACGTATGCGGGCCGGAGCCCGCGGTCGCGCCGAACGTCAGGAACGAAGTGCCCATCGCCGACGACTTCGCCTGCAAGATCGAGCAGAGGTCGGCGCGATCGGCGATGTAGACGTTGAAGGTCGAGCCGGTCACGACGGCGACGACGCTCTGGACGCTCGCGACCGTGTAGCCGTTGATGCTGCCGGTGATCGTGGCGGTGCCGTTCGGCTCCGCCATGGTGCCGCCGCCGCCGCCCGAGCCGCCGGTTCCGCCGGTACCGTCGCCGCCGCCGCTTCCGCCGGTGCCGCCGCCGCCGCCGGTGCCGCCCGCGCCGCCGGTTCCCGGATTGCCGCCGGGATCGCCGCCCGTCGGCATCGCGCCGCCACATCCGACGAGCACGAAAGTGAGGCCGACGACGAGCGCGTGGATTCGCATGACGCCTGGCGATAGCGAGCGACATGCCAGCGCCAAGTCCGCACGATTACGGGGGCTGCTACGTAACCATACGGAGAACCCGACTCTCCAGTCGGGGGGCGCTCTCTCAGAACTTGCAGTAGAGGTTCGGGGTGCACATCCCCGTCGACGGCGGGTTCGGGCAGTCGGCCGCTTGCGTCGCGGTGGTGCAGGGCCTGGTGCACAAGTGGACCGCGCCCATCTGGAACTGGCGGCACATCGCGGTGTCGCAGTCGCAGTCGGTGGTGCAGGCGTCGCCGAAGTGCTTGGGCCCGGCGTCGACGCAGCTGGCCATCGAGAGATCGCGCGTGACCATGTCCATCGACGACATCGTCATCGACATGTCGGCGCCGCTCGACGACGACGTGTCGTCGCTACCGCAGCCGACGACGCCAATCCCCAGCAGCAACGATAGGACGAGCATTCGCATCACATGATCGTATCTCATGCGATCCCGCTCCCATATCCGTACGCGTACGGAACGGTTCTGAGGCTATAGTTCGTGCGCATGCAACGAGGACCCGGGCCGGCGCGCCCAGCCGGCGGCGGACGCGCGGTGTGGCGCGCGATCGGCTACCTGCGCCGCTATCGCCGCGAGACTCTTGGCGCGCTGTTCGCGCTCTTCTGTGTGTCGGCGGCCAACCTCGCCGCTCCGCAGATGATCCGTGTGGCGATCGATCGCGGCCTTTCGCCCCGTCGCTGGCAGATGGTGCTGTTCGCGGTGGTTGGGCTGGTCGCCATCGCCGTGATCCGCGGCCTGTTCAACTTTTTGCAGGGCTATCTCGCCGAGCGCGCGTCGCAGGGCGTGGCGTTCGATCTGCGCGAGCAGCTGTTCGAGCGCGTGCAACGGCTCAGCTTCAGCTACTACGATCAGGCGCAGACGGGGCAGCTGCTCACGCGCCTGACCAACGACGTCGAGCAGGTGCGCACCTTCGTCGGGACGGGCGTGATCCAGCTCGGCGCGTCGATCACGATGCTCATCGGCTGCGCGGTGCTGCTGTTCCTCATCAACCCCGCGCTGGCGGGCGTGGCGTTTCTGACGATCCTGCCGATCTTTTATGTGCTGAAGATTTTCGTCACGCGCGTCGGTCCGCTGTTCGGGCGCGTGCAGATGACGCTCGGGCGGCTCAACGGCGTCTTGCAGGAAGATCTGCAGGGCCTGAGGGTCGTGCGCGCGTTCTCCGGCGAGGCGCGCGAGGCGGCGCGCTACGAATCGATCAACGGCGAGCTGCGCGATCTGAACCTCGACGTCATCAAGGCGATCAGCAACAACTTCCCGTTCGTGAACCTGTGCGCGAACCTCGGCACCATCGCCGTCGTCGGTTTCGGCGGCTTGCAGGTGTTCCACCATCACCTGACGCTCGGCGAGCTGATCGCGTTCAACAGCTACCTCGGCTTTCTGCTGATGCCGATCATGATGATCGGCTTTCTGGCGGCCATGATCTCGCGCGCGGGCGCGTCGGCCTTGCGCGTGTTCGAGCTGCTCGACGCGCCGCTCGAGGTCACCGACGCCGCCGATGCCGAGGCGCTGCCGGCGCTGGTCGGGCGCGTCGAGTTCGACGACGTGCGCTTCCGCTACGCCGGCAGCGAGCGCGAGATCCTGCGCGGCGTGTCGTTCAAGGTCGAGCCGGGGCAGATGGTGGCGCTCCTCGGCACCACCGGCGCGGGCAAGTCGACGGTGATCAACTTGATCCCGCGCTTCTACGACGTCACCGGCGGGCGCGTGCTCGTCGACGGCGTCGACGTGCGCAAGGCGACGCTGGCGACGCTGCGCTCGCAGGTGGGCGTGGTGTTGCAGGAGGCGCTGCTCTTCTCCGGATCGGTGCGCGACAACATCGCGTACGGGCGGCCCGACGCCTCGATGGACGCCGTGCGCAAGGCGGCCGAGGCGGCGCAGGCGCACGAGTTCATCGCAGCGCTGCCCGAGGGCTACGACACGGTCATCGGCGAGCGCGGCATTGGCCTCTCGGGCGGGCAGCGGCAGCGCATCGCCATCGCGCGCGTGCTGCTCACGCAGCCGCGCCTCTTGATCCTCGACGACAGCACCTCGGCCGTCGACGCCGAGACCGAGATGGCCATCCAGGCCGCGCTCGATCGCCTGATGCGCGACTCGCGCTGCACCGCGTTCGTGATCGCGCAGCGCATCTCGACGGTGCGCGACGCCGATCTGATCCTCGTGCTCGACGACGGCAAGATCGTCGCCAGCGGCAAGCACGAGACGCTGGTGACCGAGAGCCGCATCTACAACGAGATCCTCGGCTCCCAGATCTTGCCCGAGAAGGCTGCGTCGTCGCTCGAGGGCGCGGCATGAGGTGGCAAGGCACGATCGAGACGATGGCGTCGCAGGAGCAGAAGCGCGCCGCCAACCGCGGGGCCGTGGCGCGCCGGCTCGTCGCCGAGCTCGGGCCGCATCGCGCCGTGGTCGGCGCCGCCTTCGTGTTCATCCTCCTCAACGCCCTCGGACAGGCGGCGGGGCCGTGGATGGTGAGCCGCGCCATCGACCACGACATCGTCGGCCACGACGGCGCGGGCCTGGTGCGCTCGATCGCGATCCTGCTCGGCATCTACGTGACCACCGCGCTCAGCCAGCGCGCGACGACGCAGCGCATCGGCGCCACCGGCCAGCATCTGCTCGCCGAGCTGCGCGGGCGGCTGTTCACGCAGCTCCAGCGCTTGCCGCTGTCGTACTTCGACAAGAAGCCGATCGGCGATCTCATGTCGCGGCTGCTGTCGGACGTCGACACGCTCAACCAGCTCTTCTCGCAGGGCCTGACCCAGCTGCTCGGCTCGATCCTCGCGCTCGTCGGCATCCTCGTCGCCATGCTGTTCCTCAACTGGCGGCTGGCGCTGGTCTGCTACACGATCATTCCGGTCATGCTGGCGACGACGGCGTTCTTCGCCGCGCGCGCGCGCAGCGCCTTCCGCAAGGCGCGCCAGACCGTCGGCGCGGTGACGGCGAACCTGCAGGAGGAGATCGTCGGCGTGCGCCAGGCGCAGGCGCTCAACCGCACCGACGCCAACATCCAGAAGTTCCGCGAGCGCAACGCGGCCAATCGCGACGCCAACGTGTCGGCGGTCGGCATCACCTCGGCGTTCCCGCCGGCGATCGACATCTTGTCGACGCTGTCGATCGCGCTCGTCATCGGCTACGGCGGCTCGCTGGTGTTCGGCGGGCGGCTGACCATCGGCATGCTCGCGGCGTTCCTCATCTACACGCAGCAGTTCTTCCGGCCGGTGCAGCTCGCGGCGTCGGTGTACACGCTGATCCAGTCGGCGCTGGCCGGCGGCGAGCGCATCTACGCCATCCTCGACGAGGCGCCCGAGCCGGCCGACGCGCCGGACGCGATCGAGCTCGCCCATCCGCAGGGGCGCATCACGTTCGACGCGGTGTCGTTCGGCTACGATCCGACGCGCCCCGTGCTCAGCGACGTGAGCTTCGAGGCGGCGCCCGGGCAGACGGTGGCGCTGGTCGGCAAGACCGGCGCCGGCAAGACCACGATCGCCGCGCTCATCCCGCGCTTCTACGACGCCACCAACGGGCGCGTGCTGCTCGACGGGCACGACGTCAAGGCGCTCACGCGCAAGAGCGTGCGCAAGCCGATCGCGATGGTCTTGCAGGAGCCGTTCTTGTTCTCCGGATCGCTCGCCGACAACATCGCCTACGGGCGTGCGACGGCGACGCGGGAAGAGATCGAGCAGGCGGCGCGCGCCGTCGATGCGCACGACTTCATCGCGCGGCTGCCCGGCGGCTACGAGACGGTGATCGGCGAAGGCGGCAGCACGCTGAGCCAGGGACAGCGGCAGCTGATCGCCTTCGCGCGCGCGGTGCTGGCCGATCCGCGGATCTTGATCCTCGACGAGGCGACGGCGAACATCGACACGCGCACCGAGGGCACGATCCAGCGCGCGCTCGGCACGCTGCTCGCCGGACGCACGAGCGTGGTGATCGCGCATCGGTTGAGCACGATCCGGTCGGCCGATCTGATCCTCGTGATTGACGCCGGGCGCATCGTGGAGCGCGGCACGCACGACGCGCTCATGGCCGCGGGCGGGGTGTACGCCGATCTGTACCGCCGCCAGTTTCGCGCGGCGAGCTGATCGCGCGGCTAGTTGATCGGGCCGGTGCCGGTATCGCCGCCGCCGCCCGCGCCGCCGCCGCCGCCCGTGCCGCCGTCGGCGTGGCACATGTCTTCGTCGGCGTCGTGGTCGTGCTCGCCGGCGTCGTCGTCCTTGTCGCAGTGATCGCCGCTCGACACCTGATGATCGCAGTCATCGTCGACGTCGCCGCCGTGCGACGAGCACGAGTCGTCCTCCTCGTGGCAGCTGCCATGATCGCCGTCGCCGTGATCGTCGCCGTCGTCGCCGCCGCTGCCGCCGCACGAGTCGCAGCTGGTGCCGAGCCCGCTCGTCGGCCGCGTGCCGCGCTCGAAGACCGCGCCGAGGTCGAGCGCGCCGCCGCCGCCGAGCGTGGCCCAGCGCGCGTTGCCGCTCGCGAGCGGCCAGTTGATCCGCGCCGACGTCGTGTAGACGCCGCTGCGCGTGGTCGCCGCCAGTGACATGCGATAGCTCGCGCCCGCCGGCAGCTGCAGCGTGAAGCGTCCGCTCGCGCTCACGTCGGCGACGAAGGTGCGGTGATCGGACGACTGCGCGATCACCACCGGTCGATTCATCGCCGAGGTGTCGACGCGCAGCTGTCCCGAGATCGCGCGCGTCGACTGGCCGCTGCATCCGACCAGCGCAGCGACGGCAAACAACACGATTGAAGCACTCCGCATGAGGCCCTCCTCGACGGGCGCGTAGAGCAACCATCGGGCCACCGCGCAAGTGCGCGACTCCCGCAGGCGCCCGACCGCGATCGACGACGCATGTTGTCAAACCGGGTTGTCGGCTGGGGGAACGCTCCCCACAGCGGGGCCCGCGCCCATATTGATGGCGCGTGATTCCGCGGCTCTAACCCGGTTAACGCGGGGTACGTTTCTTGCTGAACAGTGCGTCGACATGAACGCAGCCACGTCCGAGCGTCACGAGATTCCGACCGAGAACCTCGGCTCCGAAGCCAAGCCGCTGACCGTCAACCTGCGCAAGGTTCGGGTCGAGGTGGTGCAGGGGCCCGATCGCGGCGCCGTCGTCGAGCTCGGCGACAAGCCGCTGCTCGTCGGCCGCGCGCCGGCGTGCGGGCTCGTGCTCTCCGACGGCAGCGTCAGCTGGATGCACGCCGAGCTGTCGCTCGTGCTCGGCGGCGTGCAGATCCGCAACCTCGGCTCGCGCAACGGCGTGCAGGTCGGCGCCGCGCTGGTGGAAGACGCGCGCGTGGAGCCGGGCAACTGCATCCTCGTCGGGCGCACGGTGCTGTCGCTGGCCGCGACCGAGGCCGAGGCGGAGATGCCATACGCCGCGGTGCCGCGCTTCGGCGGGCTGCAAGGGCGCTCGCTGGCGATGAAGATGGTCTTCGGGCGGCTGCAGCGCTTCGCCGAGGCGGACGCGCCGGTCTTGATCGAAGGACCGACCGGCACCGGCAAGGAAGTCGCGGCGCGCGCGCTCCATGATCATTCGCTGCGCAAGGACGGGCCCTTCGAGATCGTCGACTGCGGCGCGATCCCGCGCCATCTCATGGAGGCCGAGCTGTTCGGCGTGGCGCGCGGCGCGTACACCGGCGCCGACACGTCGCGGCCGGGCATCTTCGAGCGCGCCGCGGGTGGCACCGTGGTGCTCGACGAGATCGCGGAGCTGCCCATCGAGCTGCAGCCGAAGCTGCTCGGCGTGATCGAGCGCGGCAAGATGCGCCGCCTCGGCGAGTCGCACGCGCGGCCGATCTCGGCGCGCGTCATCGCCACGACCAACCGCGTGCTCGCGCGCGAGGTGCAGGCGGGCCGCTTCCGTCAGGATCTGTACTTCCGGCTCACCGTGCTGCGCGTGGCGATTCCGCCGCTGCGCGAGCGGCGCGAGGACATTCCGCTGCTCGTCAATCAGTTCCTCGAGGGCGCGGCGCCGCTGCCGGTGGCGTGGCTCAAGGTGCTCGAGGAGCACGACTGGCCGGGCAACGTGCGCGAGCTGCGCAACGTCGTCGAGCGCGCACGCGCGCAGAAGTCGTCGGACGGCACGCCCATGCTCGATCTGGTCGAGGCCTTTGGCGGCAGCGCGAAATTGCCGTCGCTGCAGTCGGCGCGCTCGACCTTCGAAAAAGAGTATCTGCGCGCGCTGCTCACGCGCACCAATCACAACATCCGCCGCGCCGCGGAGCTCGCCGGCCTGACGCGGCAGGGGCTCTACGGCCTGCTCTCGCGCAACGGGCTACGCGGCAACGAGGAGTAGTGGGCGGTGTCCGCCGTCATCCCGCTGCACCGCTGCGCGCCGCTCGGCCCCGGTGACCGCGTCGGCAGCTTCGTCCTCGTCGAGCCGCTCGGCACCGGCGGCATGGGCGAGGTGTTCCTCGCCGAGCACGAGTCGCTCGGGCGGCGCGTGGCGATCAAGATCCTGCACGCCGAGCATCGCCACAACGCGCGCATGCACGAGCGCTTCGCGCGCGAGGCGCGCATCGCCGGGCGCGTGGTGCACGAGAACGTCGTCGCCGTCACCGAGCTGCACGCGCTGCCCGACGGGCGGCCCTACATGGTCATGGAGTACGTCGACGGCGTCGACGTGTGCGAGCACGCCGCCGACGGGCTGTCGCTCGTCGAGCTGGTGTCGCTGGGCACGCAGATCGCCGAGGCGCTCAACGCCGCGCATCGCGCCGGCGTCGTGCACCGCGACCTGAAGCCGTCGAACATCCTGGTCACCGACGACGGGCGCATCAAGCTGCTCGACTTCGGCGTGGCGCGCGTGACCCACGGCGAGAACGATCGGCTGACGCAGACGGGGCAGGTGCTGGCGACGCCGAGCTACATGTCGCCGGAGCAGGCGACGGGCGAGCCGGTCGACGCGCGCAGCGATCTGTATTCGCTCGGCGTGATCCTGTGGGAGCTGGCCGTCGGCGCGCGGCCGTTCGAAGGGCGCTCGTTCGGCGAGTGGGTGCTCCTGCACGCGACGCACGAGCCGCTGGCGCCGTCGCGCGCGGAGCGGCGGCTGGTGTCGGGCGAGATCCCCGAAGCGCTCGATGCGGCGATCCTGCGCTGCCTGGCCAAGCGGCCCGAAGATCGCTTCGCCTCGGCGGCCGAGCTGCGCGAGGCGCTGGCGGCGATCGTCGGGCCGCCCGTGCTGGCGGAGCCGGCTGCGCGCGAGCGGCGCTGGCCGCTCATCGTCGCGGGTGTGGCGGCGTTCGTCGCCGTTCTGGGGTTGTCGGCGGCGGCGCGGCACGTGTCGAAGGCGATCGGACCATCGCCGGCGCGCGTGTCGCCGCCGTCGGCAACTTCGGCGGCGGCGCCGATGGAGTTCGATCCGGTGGAGATCGCGCCGGCGGCGGCGTCGTCGTTCGCGCCGACGATCGTCAAGCAGACGCATCCGGCGAAGAGGCGTCCGGCGGTGCCGGCGCGCGTGCGTGAAGAGCGCGTGCGCGAAGAGCGCGTGCGTGAAGAGCGCGTGCGCGAGGATCGCACCCCGCCGGCTCACGACGACGGCGAGCTGCCGGCCACGGCGATCAAGGATCCGTTCGCGCCATGATGGCCGCGGTGCTCACGATCGTGCTCCTCGCCGCACCGTCGGAGGCGGTGTCGCGCGTGCACTTCGGCAAGGCGCAGAAGGCGTTCGCCACGCACGATTGGCGGCGCGCGCTCGACGAGTTTACCGCCGCCGGCGAATCGGCGCCGACGGAGCTGCCCGATCTGTGGTTCGACATCGGCCAGTGCCAGCGCAACCTCGGCCACGCGCGCCAGGCGACGGCCGCGTTCGAGCGCTATCTCGAGCTCAAGCCGGACGCATCCGATCGCGAGCGCGTGCGGGCGCTCATCGTCGCGCTCGGTGGCAAGCCGCCGCCGGCGCCCGTCGAGGCCGCGCCGGCCCCGTCGCCGCCGCCGCCCGATCCGGCGCCGGTGATCGCGACGTCGGCGCCGCTGCTCGCGGCGCCCGATCCGGTGCCGCCGCCCGTCGAGCCGCCGCCCGCGGCCAGCGCGCTGTCGCTGGTCCCGACGCACGACGCGCCGGCGTCGCCGCCGAAGGCCCATCGCCATTGGAAGGTGTGGACCGGCGTGGCCATCGGTGTGGCAGTCGTCGCCGTCGGCGTCGGGCTCGGTGTCGGGCTCGGCACTGCCGGCAGCAACCCCGCGATGAGCACGCCGACGCTGGGCAGCGCCGCCACCTTCGACACCAGGAGCCACCGCTGATGCGCGCCGCGCTCGCCGCGTGCGTTGCGCTCGCCCTCGCGCTCGTCGGTTGCGCCGGTGCCGCCAGCGACGGCAACGCCAGCGGCACGAGCGCGCAGACGACCGGCCTCGTCATCGAGCTGCACTTCGATCACAACAACGTGCACGAGGTCGCGCTCTCCGGCGCCACCTACGCCACGTCGCGCAAGTTCGGCCCCTACGTCGTCGACGAAGACAGCCTGCCGCACGACAGCACCGTCGGCTTCGTTTTCGACGCCGGCGACGCCGGCACCGCCATGGTGTGCGGCGAGGCGCACGACTCGTCGGGCAAGGTGCTGGCGTCGGGGTGCGACACCTTCGACGTCGTCGCCGACGACGTGCAGCACGGCTCGCTCACGCTGTGGGACAGCCGCTGAAAAAGCTGCTACGCTTTCGTCGGGCACATCATGAAATCACAGCTCGACGGTGAGATACCGGAGTACAGCCTGACTCCCAAGCGCTCGGGCGGCGGCGGTGGCAAGACGCCGTGGGTGGTCACGCTGTTGTCGATGCTCGCGGCGGGCGGCGCCGTGTTCTTCATGCTCGGGCAGCGCGAGAAGCTGTCGGTCGTGCAGGGGCAGCTCGACGACCTCAAGCCACGCGCCTCGTCCGACGCGGTGAAGGTCAAGGATCTGTCGGCCAAGCTCGAAGCGACCGAGAACGAGCGCGCGGCGCTGGCCGCGGCCAAGGAGTCGCTGTCGAAGGACGTGGCGTCGAAGGACGAGGAGCTGACCAAGCTCAAAGCGACCGAGACGCAGCTACAAGACAAGCTCAAGGCGGAGCTGTCGTCGGGCGACGTATCGCTCACCGAGGACGGCGGCAAGCTGCGCGTCGGCCTCGTCGACAAGGTGCTGTTCAACTCCGGCGAAGCGGCGATCAACAAGCGCGGCGAGAGCGTGCTCATGAAGGTCGGCTCGATCCTCGCCGGCGTCAGCGATCGTCAGATCCTGGTCTCGGGCCACACCGATCAAACGCCGATCGGCGAGAAGCGCGCCTCGCAGTTCCCGACCAATTGGGAATTGTCGACGGCGCGCGCGACCACCGTCGTGCGCTTCCTGCAGGAGAAGGCGAACGTGCCGGGCGAGCGGCTCGTCGCGTCCGGCTATGGCGAGTTCCATCCCGTCGCCAGCAACAAGTCGTCGGCGGGGCGCGCCAAGAACCGGCGCATCGAGATCCTGCTCGTACCGATGATCGCGCCCAAGGCGATCGCCAAGGCCAAGCTGGCCGAGCGAGCGCAGAAGAAGCAGAAGTAGATGACCGCCTCCGCCGATCCCACGCCCACAGGGCAGCGCTCGTGCCCGTCGTGCGGCGCGCTGTATCCGGCGGACTACGCGGTCTGTCCGCGCGACGCGACGCCGCTGGCGCGCGGGGACGCGCCGGGCGATCCGCTGATCGGCACCATCCTCGGCGACACCTACGAGGTGCAGCGGCGGCTCGGCGAGGGCGGCATGGGGCGCGTCTACGAGGCGCGCCACGTGCGCCTCGGGCGGCGCTACGCCATCAAGATCATGCACCAGATGTTCGCCGCCGATCGCGACGCGCTGGCGCGCTTCCGCCGCGAGGCGATCGCGGCGTCGACGATCGCGAGCCCGCACGTCGCGCAGGTGTTCGACGTCAACGCCACGCGCGACGGCCAGCCGTACCTCGTGTACGAGCTCATCGACGGAGAAGATCTGGGCACGCTGCTCGATCGCGACGGGGCGCTGTCGATCGCGCGCGCCACGCGCATCGCGCGGCAGGTGGCGAGCGGCCTTCTCGCCGCGCACACCACGGGCGTGGTCCATCGCGATCTCAAGCCCGAGAACGTGATGCTGGTGAAGACGACCGACGGCTCCGACTTCGCCAAGCTGCTCGACTTCGGCATCGCCAAGGTGCAGCAGGAAGACAAGCTCACGCGCACCGGCGCGGTCCTCGGCACGCCCGCCTACATGGCGCCGGAGCAGGCTCGCGGCGGCTCGACGATCGATCATCGCTGCGACATCTACGCGCTCGGCGCGATGCTCTATCGCGCGGTGACGGGGCGGCCCGCGTTCAGCGGCGAAGACGCGGGGCGCACGCTCACGAGCGTGATCTGGGACGAGCCGGCGCGGCCCAAGACGCTGCGGCGCGATCTGCCCGACGCGCTCGAGCTCGTCATTCAGCGCGCGATGGCCAAGGATCCCGACAAGCGGTTCTCCTCGATGGCCGAGCTCGACGCGGCGCTGGCGCCGTTCGACGCGGTGGTGGGCGTGACCACGCAGCTCGACGCGCCGCCGTCGGGAGCGGCGGGGCGGCCGCCGACGGGCGACGTGGGGCGCGCGCAGACGATCGTGGCCAGCGGCACGACGGGGCAGACGATGGCGCCGTCGATGGCGGGTCCGATGTCGCAGGCGCGCTGGGCGCGGCCGCGCGCGGTCGCCTTCGGCGTGCTCGCGCTGGTGTGGTGCGTGATCATCGCCGGCTCGGCGATCGGCGTGCTCATCATGACCTTGACGCACCACGTGCTCGGCACCGTCGAGCAGGTGCTGGTGCTGGCGCTGGCGTTGGCGCTGACGGCGCCGCTCGCCGTGCTCGAGGTGCGCCAGCTCGTGCGCGGCGCGTGGCGCAACACGGCGACGATGCTCGGGCGCGCCGATACGCTGGCGCGCGCGAGCCTGCTGTCGCTGGCGGCGTACGCGGTCGTGGCCGCGCCAGGCCGCTTCCTCGGCCTCCTGACGCATTCGCCGGCGCCCGCGATCACCGAGATCGGCGCGGTGGTCGCCGCGATCGCCGTCGGTGGGTACAGCCTGCGTCGCCGGTAACCGACCTGAAAAAGCTCACAGGGAGACCTGAGAGACCAGAGAGAACGAAACTCTTACAGACGATCCTCCGGCGCATCGGATCTCTGAAAGAGTTTCGTTCTCCCTGAGCTCTCTGAGCTCCCTGTGAATCTGTTCGGATTAATCCTCGTCGTCGCTGGGGGACACTGCGAGCGGAACCTTCGCTGCGCGCGTATACAATTCGAAGTCGGCGCGTACGTTGTCGCTGCGCACGCCGGTCGGGCCGCGCATCGCGCTCGCCACGTCGCCGATGTCGCCCTCCCACGCCAGCGCGCGATCGGCCCACACGCGCAGGATGCGGCCGTCGATCTTCGCGTGCAGCCGGTGCTCGACGTTGGGCGCGAGCGCCGCCGGCTGCGTGCCCGCGCGCGCGACCAGGTTGTGATACCCGCGGTTGCCGCACTCGCGATGCGTCCGCATCCCCGGGTTCGACTTCACCGACACCACGAGCTGCGCCTTGGGCTCGATGCGCCACATGACGTAGACGAGGTTGCAGCCGTCGGCGGCGCGCAGCTTGAGCCCGATCTGCCGCCGCATCTCGCCCGAGCCGAGCGGCGCCGATGCGTCGCTCGGCCCGAGATACGTGAAGCGCAGCTCGGCCTCGTCGCCGTCCGCGTCGGGCACCACCGCGCGCATCTTGGGCTCGCGCACGCGCGCGCGCCCGTCGGAGAGCGTCTCGATGCGTCCCTTCGTCACGCGCCAACGGGCGGCTGGCGCGCGCGCCAGCTCGTCGGCGGACGCGGACCCGCCGAAAAGCAGCGCGCACGCCAGCAGCACCAGCTTCATCCTCCGTCTCCGCCGCCGCCGAGCGTCGTCGAAAGCTCGGCCGTGTGCACGCGCAGGAACTCCTGCTCGGCCTTGAGCTTGACCCAGTCGAACCACATCGCCTCGCGGAAGCGCCGCAGCTTGTCGCTCTCGATCGCCTCGAGGGCGTGGATGCGCCCTTCGACGTCGGCGAGGAGCACGCGCACTTCGCCGAGCCGGCGCTTCTCGCCGGCGAGCAGCGCCGTCAGCCGCGCGTTGAGCAGCTCCGCCTTCTGCTCGACGGAGTCGTTCTCCATGCGCACCACCCTGGCCTTGGCGCGCGCCGCGTCGCTCTCGGCAAACGGCATGTAGAGCCCGGCCGGGTTGATCACGAGCGACACCACGCCGAACAGCGGCGTCACGTCGCGCAGCCCGAAGAACTGGTCGTAACCGCCGCGCACCTGCACGTCGAAGGCCTCGGTCAGGCGCAGGCGCGACTCGTACCTGGTGACCTCGGCGTCGGCCTCGCGATGGCGGCGCAACAGCTCGTCGGGCGCCGGCAGCGTCGAGCGCGACGGCAGCCCCGCGCGCAGCGTCTCCGCCTGCGACAGCGACGTCTCCAGATCGTCGACGCGCACCTGGGTCGCCTCCAGCTCCTCGACGGTGGCGTGCGATCGCTCGACGCTGTTCTTCAGGTTGCGCAGCACCTCCTGTGCCCGCGGCATCGCCGCGCGCAGCACCGCCAGCTTGGCGTCGAGCGCGCCGGGCGAGACACCCTCGCGGTTCTCGACGAGGAAGCGCGACAATCCGCTCTCGGCGCGATAGCGCGCGCAGTCGGCCGACGCGCGCTGGCGGTTGACCACGCCGCGCACCAGCCCGGCGACGAGCGAGTAGCGCGCACCGAACGTCAGCCGCTGCGTCGGCGCCGCCGAGGTCAAGCCGCCCGCGCCGGTGGTGACGTCGTTGCCGTTGACCACGCCGTAGTCGAGGAACAGCTGCGGCGAGAACAAGAGCGCGCTCTCGGACTTGGCCACGCTCTCGGCGTACGTGCAGTACGCGTCGCCGGCGTCGGCGTAACCGCCGGCCTCGGCGTGCGCCAGCGCCGGCAGCGCTGCGACGAGAATGACAGCGGTCGCGCGCATCAGAGCAGGAACGGCCGCCCGCCGACGAACAGCACCTTGCGCTCGGCGTCATGCACGTCGCCGAGCTGGATCTGCACCGGCTGCCCGCGCAGCTGCGAGTTGTGCAGCGGATGCCGGTAGGCCATCTCGCCCGGCAACAGCGCCACCACGCTGCCGACGCGCTTGCAGAACATCGGCCCGATCCAGCAGCCGTAGATGGGCACGCCCGGCTTGACGCGATCGATGTTGTCGTAGGGCACGAAGGCGATGCTGTCTTTGCCGTCGACGGCGCGGATGAACGGCGAATCGCCGATCGTCTTCACCATGCGGTCGTAGCGCTCGAGGCTCTTCTGCAGCACGCCTTCGTCGTCCTTGGCCTTGGCCAGCTCGAGCTCGGCGCGCTTGACGTCGGCGACGATCTTGAGCACCTCGATGCTGTGGCGCGCCGCCGGCTTGGCACCGACGGCGGCGCCGAGCGCCTCGGTCTCGCGGCTGAGCTCGGCGCGCCGCTTGTAGAGCTCGACCTCCTTCTCGGCCATGTTGAGGTTGCCCTGCGCCAGCTGCGACAGCTGCAGCGCGCCCGTCATCGCGGTTTCGCGATCGATGAAGTGTGCGCCGTACTCCGCGGCAAGGCGCCGCTTCGACATGCTCGAGAAGGCGCGCCCGCTCGACGCCACCTCGGCGCGCGTGGACGAGAAGCTCTTGTTGATCGCCATCAGGCGATTGAGCTCGTTCTTTCGATCGGCGAGCTCATCGGTCAGCGCCTTGCGCGCGGCGTCGACGTACTCCTGATCCATCTTCGCCACGCGCTGCGCGTCGGCGAGATCGGCGGCCACCTTGTCGCGCGCCGACGACTGTTGCAACAGCTGCGTCGACAGGGCCAGCACGCGGTCGTCGGTCGGCGCGATCACCGTCGGTTCGATCCAGCTCGTCGAGAACCAGTAGAAGACGTTGGCGCCGAGATAGGAGACCAGCGCCAGCGCGATCACGCTCAACACGGCGAAGCCGACCACCTTGTAGGTCGACACCACCATCTTGTTCACGCGCGCCGCGTCGAACGCGCGCGGCGTGGCCCGCTGGATGGCCACGGCGCCGCGCAGCTGCTGCATCACGCGCACGCGCTCGAACAGCCGCACCACCAGCGCGCGCGTCTCGTCGAACACGCGCACCATGGTCGACGACTTCATGAGCGCGCCGGGCTGCTCGTCCGGGCTCACGTATCCGCTCGGCTGCGTCGTCTGGATCGCCTTGAACGGGATCGTCTTGGCGCCCACGTCCTCGACGTCGGTGTCGATGATCGGCTTCGGCGGCGGCACCGAGCGCAAGTGCAGCGGCAGCGGCGGCGGCACGGGGTGGATGCGAATCGGCTTCGTCGGCATGGTCTCCCTAAAGCTCGGTCGAACCGCTAAGAGCGAACCGCTAGAACCTGAGCCGCAGCACTTCGTACGCCTCGGCAAACTGCACGCCCGCCAACCTCCCCATCGCGCGCGCCAGATCGCGCGTCGAATCCAGATCCATCTTCGGCAGCTGCGACGCGTGCGCCGCGATCGCCTGCACCTTGCGCTCGATCGTGTCGCTGATGTCGGCGAAGCACTGTCCGACCGCGCGCGTCGAGTTCTGCGCGTTCATCTCGTAGCTCGACACGTACGCGAGCAGGTTGCACGGCAAGCGCCGCAGCGCCGAGACCGTCGCGCGGTTCACCAGGCCGTGATCCCAGTGCAGATCGTGCGCCGAGTGCGTGATCACCAGATCGGGCCGGATGTCGTTCACCAGCGTGTCCATCTGCGCGACCAGCTGGTGCATCGGGATGTCCTCGACGCGCGACTTCCTGTCGGGGTTCAAAATCACCAGCTTGGCGCCGAGGACCTTCGCGCCCGCCAACGCCTCGCGCGTGCGCTCCTCGGTCAGCGTCGGCAGCGACACCACCGCTGCGGTGACTTGCACGCCGCGCGCCGCCAGCCGCGACAACAGGCCGCCGGCGCCGACCTCGAGATCATCGGGATGCGCGCCGAACGCCAGGACGCGCGTAGCTTCCGTCGCATGCGCCAGACAGGTCACGATGCCACCTCGAGCACGGCGGGCGCTTGGGGATGCACCGCCTCGCGCAATATGCGCACGGCGTCGGGCCCGCAGTTGAGCAACAGATCGAGCGCCGCCAGCTTCGGCTTGAAGCCGAGCGTCGGGTAGCGCTGCGGATAGACCGGATGCACGAACTCCTGCCAGATCGTGCGCACGCCCGTGCGCGCCAGCTGCTCGACGTCGAGATAGCCGCGCGAGCCGCCGCCGCCCGAGAGGTAGACGTTGGCGCCGACGGCGAGGCAGAGCGACTCGAGCCGATCGGTCTTCTGCCCGCGCAGCGCCAGCGTCGAGGCGCGCAACACCGGCGTGTAGATCTCGAACCAACGCAGGTGCAGCCGCAGCAGATGCAGCTGCAGATCGACGAGCCGCTCCCACGGCCGCGTGTAGACGTCCTCGAGATCGGGCTCGTACAGCTTCCAGAACGGCGCCGAGCCGTAGTGGATGGACAGGGTGTGCCACGTCTTGCGCTGCCAGTGCTCCTTCGGCGAGCCGCGATTGACGATGCGCTTGTCGATGATGCGCTCGTCCTGCGGCCCGCGCTCGAGCGGCACCGTCAACCACTGCGGCCCGTGATTGAGCTTCATGCGATTGCGGTTCTGGAAGTTCTGCGCCTCGTACTGCAGGTCGTCCATCACGACGAACAGATCGGCGGCCGCGACCTTCGCCAGATAACCGAGCCACGGCAGGTAATGCGGTTGATGCGCGGCGACGATCACGACGGAGTTCCTCCCTGCTGCTGCTGCACTACCGCGGTGTGCCCGCGCGTCTCCCAGCTCGACGAGTGCAAGGTGAAGAGGCCGAGCGGCGTGAGCACCAGATACGCCGTCGGCATCAGCACCGCCATCGGCAGAAACCATACCGGGTGCACACGATATTGCGGGTCGAGCCGTCGCGTGGACGGCGCGAAGTGATAGACGAACCCCAGCACGGCGACGAGCCCGACGTGAAACGCGATCAGCGAGATGAAGTCGCCCGACATGAGGTGCCCGATGATGAGGAACGGGTAGACGAGCAAGAGCACGAACATCGACAGGTAGTGGATGCAGACGAGCGGGTGCAGCCGCCACGCGTGCGACAGGCCGCCGATGAAGTCGACGATGTTCGAGCGCTTCCAGCGCAGCTGCTGGTTGAAGTAGCCGGTGAGCGTCGTCGGCGCCTTGGTGTAACAGAACGCGTCCATCGTCAGGAGCGTGCGATAGCCGGCCTTGACGATCTGGCGCGTGAGGAAGCGATCCTCGCCGTACTTGATGGGCACGCCGAGCATGTTGCGGTTCTCGAGGATCGGCTCGAGCTCGACGAGCACGCGGCGGCGATACGCGGTCAGGCAGCCCGACAAGCACATGACCGACTGCATCGTGCGCTCGAGGTTCTTCAGCATCTCCTGGCCGAAGAAGTACTTGATGGTCTGCATGCGCGAGAGCCAGTTCTCGTTGGCGTTCGACACGTGCACGCGCCCGCCGACGGCGGCGATGTCGTCGGCGGTGAAGCGCGCCACCAGCGCGCGGATCGCGCCGGAGTCGACGATCACGTCGCTGTCGACGCTGACGATGATCTCGGCGTCCCACGCCTCGCGCACGGCGTGGTTGATGCCCATGCGCTTGCCCATGTTGTGTGGGTTGCGGAGCACGCGCACGCGATCGGGGAAGACGGCGGCGGCGCGGCACGCCCACTCGTAGCTGTCGTCGGTGGAGCAGTCGTCGACGACGGTGACGTTGAGCTTCTCCGGCGGATAGTCGATGCCGACGAGGCTGACGATGGTGTCGTAGATCGTGTGGCCTTCGTTGAACAGCGGGACGACGATGGTGACCGTCGGCTCGTAATCGTCGCGCGCGACGTCGAAGCGCTGCCCCTTCCACAGGCGCAGGTAGAGCCCGAACACGTATCGGTTGGCGAAGACCACCAATACGAAGAGAAAGATGGGGACGGTATCCATCGACGCGCCGTCGCCAGTGCTCAGCAAGCGATGTGCCCGCGGCCAAGTACGCGACCGCGCACGCAGCGCGTGCGTCTTTCACGATGTAGGGTGGGTACTGACCTCACCGTGCGTCAGCGCGCGTTGACAGCGCGAGCGTGCGATCCGGCTCGCGACCCGCGCGCCGCGCGGACGATCGACGCGCGCGTGGATGCCCACCGCGCAGTGCAACCGCGCGTGTGTACGGGCGGCTCCCAGTGGTGCGTTCGCTGCGCCGCACGGTTTCTACGGAGCGCGCACCCCAGCTCGTGGCGCCGGCGCCACAGTCGTCGGCCGGGCGCGCCGCGCTAGCGGAAGGTTCCCTGGCCGTCGATGACGAAGCTGACGCCGCCGCCGCCGTCGCGCGGCACCATCGGGACCGACACGAATTGGATGATGGTCGGCGCCGCGCTCGCGACCGAGATGGTGCCGCCCTGATTGACGAAGGGCGCGATCTCGAGGTCGAGCTCGAGCACCGGCGGGCCTGCCGGCAGCTCGAGGATCGCGCCGCCTTCGAGCGGTCCCGTGAGCTCGAGCCGCAGCGTTCCCTCGTTCGACGAGGCCCCGAAGTGGATCGCGCCGTCGGGATCGAACACGACCGCCGCCTCCGACGCGCTGTAGGTGCCGGGTGCGATTGGCGTCACCGCATCCGGCGAGAGGTGGAGCAGCACCGCGCCGTTGTCGCTGCGACAACCGCCCGCGAGCGCCAACGCCAGCGCCGCCAGTCCCGCGCACGCGATCCGCATGCCTGATAGCTAAGCCCCGCGGCGCCGCGGCGGAGGCGGATCTTTCGCTCAGCCCTTGGCCGGCTCGTCGTCGAGCAGCTGCCGTACGCGCCGCGCCAGCGACGACACGGAGAACGGCTTTTGTACGAACGCCTGCTCGGGCACGCCCTGCTTGACGATGGCGTCGCCCGGATAGCCGGAAATGTAGAGCACCTTGATCGACGGCCGCAGCGCCGTGATCCGCGCCGCCACCTCGGAGCCCATCATGCGCGGCATGATCACGTCGGTCACCACGAGCTCGATCGATCCCGGATGCTGCTCGATCAGCGCCAGCGCCTGCGGCCCGTCGACGGCGGAGAGCACCTTGTAGCCGTGCGTGCGCAGCACGTCCTGCACGAACTCGCGCACGTCGCTGTCGTCCTCGACGAGCAGCACGGTCTCCTTGCCGCGCGGCCCGATGCCGTCCTCGAGCGCGAAGCGGCCCGACGAGGTCGACGGCGCGTCGATGCGCGGCAGAAACACGCGGAACGTGGTGCCGCGGCCGATCTCGCTGTCGACGGAGATCTGTCCGCCCGACTGCGTGACGATGCCGTACGCCGTCGACAAGCCGAGGCCGGTACCCTTGCCCGCCTCCTTGGTCGTGAAGAACGGCTCGAAGATGCGCGCGCGCGTGGTCGCGTCCATGCCCGAGCCGGTGTCGCGCACCGAGAGCACCACCCAGCGGCCGATGGGCACGCCCTCTTCCTGCGACTCGGCGGCGTCGGCGATGTGCACGTTCTCGGTAGCGATGGAGAGCACGCCGCCGCCCGGCATGGCGTCGCGGGCGTTGATCACGAGGTTGGTGACCACCTGCTCGATCTGTCCCGCGTCGGCGTGCACCGAGCCGAGCCGATCGGCGACGGTGGTGCGCAGCTCGACGTGCTCGCCGATGAGGCGGCGCAACATCACCGTCAGGTTGCCGACGAGCGAGTTGAGATCGAGCGTGCGCGGCTGCAGCACCTGCTTGCGCGAGAACGCGAGCAGCTGCGAGGTGAGCGCGGCGGCGCGCAGCGCGGCGCGATGGATCTGATCGGCGTGCCGCCGATGCGGCGAGTCGGCCTCGAGCACGGTCAGCAGGATCTCGCTGTGGCCGCGCACCGCGGTGAGGATGTTGTTGAAGTCGTGCGCCACGCCGCCGGCGAGACGGCCGACCGCCTCCATGCGCTGCGCGTGCTGCAGCTGCGCCTCGAGCCGCTTGTGCTCGGTGATGTCGTGCGCGAAGGCGACCACGCAGGGGCGGCCGTTGAGCTGGATGAACTCGAGCGAGTGGATGGTGTCGAGCGAGCGGCCATCGCGCCCGCGCACGCGCACCTCGAACTCGCCCGTGTAGCGCGTGGCGATGGCGTTGGCCATGCGCGCGTAGTCGGGAGCGTCGAAGCTGAGGCCGAGCTCGTCGAAGGTCTTGCCGATCACGTCCTGGCGCTTGAGGCCGAGGACGCGCAGGTAGCTGTCGCTGACGTCGACGTAGCGGTTGGTCTCGAGGTCGGTGATGCTGACGACGACGGGGCTGTTGTGGAACACCGTCGTGAACAGGTTCTCTTTTTCGCGCAGCACCGTCTCGGCGCGGCGCCGCTCGGTCAGATCGCGGATGACGCTGACGAGGAAGCTCTCGCCGTCGAGATCGACGCGGCGCGAGCTGACCTCGCAAGAGAACTCGCTGCCGTCGCGGCGCACGTGCACGGTCTCGAACTGCACGCCTTCGGCGACGGCGCGCGCCATCTGATCGGTGATGACGTCGCGCGTGGCGGGAGCGCGCAGGTCGCGAATGTCGTACGTGATGATCTCGTCGAGCGTGTAGCCGTAGGCGGCGAGGGCCGCGCGGTTGGCATCTCGGATCTGCCCCCGGGCGTCCATGAGCAAGATGATGTCGCGCGTTTCTTCGGCGACAGGACCAATCCGGCGAACCATGAACCTATTCTCCCGCTCACTACATACACGAACCGACGGCCGTGAGCCACCGCATTTGGACGATCCGCAATGCCGCTGATGCTGTAATATTGCGACGTTGCGCGTAGTCCGGCCTCCTCGGACGAGCCACGCCACTCACGTACTAGGCAGGAGACTTCCATGCGCTCGAACGTCTTGTTGGCTTTTGCGCTCTCGATCTTGATGGTCGGCGGTTGCAGCTCGGGCAACAACGGCGGCGGTGGCGGATCGGGCGGAACCGGCGGCGGTGGCTCGGGCGGAGTGGCGGGCGGCGGTAGCGGCGGCACCGGCGGTGGCGGCAGCGGCGGCGAAGGCGGCGGGCCGGGCGGCGGCGGCGTCACCGACGGCGGCGTGCCGACGGGCCAGTTCTACGTGACCACCGGTCAGTATCAGGTCGCCGCCGGCAGCGAGACGGTCATGTGCTCGACGCTGCGCCTACCCACCAGCGTCGACGTCGACGTCACCAAGATCGAGGCGACCCTCACCACCGGCGGGCACCACCTCATCATGTACCGCGTGACCGACACGACCGAGGCGCCGACGCCGACGCCGTGCGACTCGGTGACCAACATCCTCTCGTCGGTGCCGATGATCATCGCGCAGAACACCGACAGCA